>JADMIO012704447.1_pt1 | contig 44920 bp, 50 predicted proteins | sample 8958161 | NCBI WGS metagenome assembly JADMIO01 (sample SAMN16585339, study PRJNA669376) | soil metagenome | isolation source: Crop rotation soil | place: USA: Cullars Rotation, Alabama | collected 2011
GCCGCGACTTCAAGTCACGTGAATTCCAAGCTTCGGATCCCACTGTGCTGGAAAGGGCATCGTATTGCTCGACTTTTGGGCGTCGTGGTGTGGACCGTGCGTGGCGTTCGCGCCGACCTTCGAAGCCGCTGCCCAAGCGAATCCGGACATCGTCTTCGGCAAAGTGAACACGGAAGAACAGCAAGAGCTCGCGGGCATGTTCGGCATTCGCAGCATTCCGACCATCATGGCGTTCCGGGACAAGGTGCTGTTGTTCTCGCAGCCGGGCGCGTTGCCGCGCGCCGCGGTAGACCAGCTGATCCAGAAGATTCGCGAGCTGGACATGGACCAGGTCCGCAAAGAAATCGAAGAGCGCCAGGAGAAGGACAAGGACAAGGAATCGTCCGCTCCGGCGTAAGCAAATGCCAGCGCATTCCAACGAAGCGCTCGCCCACGCGTGGGTGAAGGCGTTCAACGCGCATGACGTGAACGCATTGCTCGACCTGTACGCCGACGACGCGCGCCACAGCTCCCCGAAGATTCGCGCGCTGCATCCGGACACTGGCGGCAGCATTCACGGCAAGGCGGCGCTTCGAACATGGTGGGAAGACGCGCTGAGGCGCATTCCCGACCTCTCGTACGAATTGAAGTCCGTGGTGGCCGACGACGCGCGCGTGTTCATCGAATATGTCCGCCGCGCAGGGAAGGACGCCGACATGCCCGTCGCCGAAGTGTTCGACGTGCGAGGCGGCCGCATCGTGTTTTCCCGCGTCTATCATGGGTGACCTCGTTGGCTGGCTGGGTGCGCCTCGCGCATATGTTCAGGTGATTGCCTTAGTGACTGAAATCCAAAGGGCGCGCTTGGCGCGTCGCGCTGCGTTGCCTTAGGGTACGCGGTGCGTGAGACGCATCTACAACAACTGGCTGTTCATCGGCTTTGGGACCGTCATCGTCGCGTTTCTCGCGTCGACGTTCTTCCAGACCTCGTTCTTCGACGTCCGGAAGCACACCGTGTCATTGGTCGAGAACGCGCTGCCCAGCGTCGAACATCTCTCCAATGCGCGAACGGAGCTGTACTCGGTTGAGGAAGCCCTTCTCGCGCATGCCGCGGGTAGCGAGCTGACCACGCGGCTGCACCGGCTCGAGTCCGAAATGCACGCCTATGACGTTCAGCCCGGCTACGAGGGCGAGCGCGAGGCGTTTCAACAGGCGCGGTCAGATGTGTTGGATTTTGAAGCGGCCGTGAAAGCCATCGGCCCCGGTCACCCCAGTGAAAGAACGATTGAACGGGTCCGCCTACTTGGCGCCCGTGCCGACGACGCTTTGCTGACGTTGATTCAGTTCAATGTGAACAATGCTCGCCGCGTTTCGACCAGCATCGACCAAGAGGGCCGGCGGGCCATCATCGCCGGCGTCCTGTTCGACTCCGCAGCCGCGTTCGTCGCCTTGTTGACGATGCTGTTCTTCCGGTTCCTCTTGAAGAAGTACCTGGTCCTGTCTGAGGCGTACCAGCACGGGCTCGAACGTCGCGCGGAAGAGCTTGAGAATTTCGCCGGCCGCGTGGCGCACGACTTGAGAGGGCCCTTGTCGGGCGTCATCCTGGGCCTGGGAGTCGCCCAGCGCGTCGGGCCGACCGATTCAGAGAAGTTCGGCGTCGTGATGGGCAGAATTCGGGCCAGTATCGACCGCTGCGAAAGCTTGATTGAAGCGCTTCTGACCTTCGCGTCGGCCGGAGGGTCGTTCACGCCGGGTGAGGAAGCCGAAGTCGTGCCCATCGTTCGAGGCGTGCTCGAAGACATCGGCGGGGTCGAAGAAGAGGGTATTGAGCTGGAAGTGAAGGGCACGGAGGCGTGGGCCGCATGCTCGCGCGGCGTACTGACCAGCATCGTGTCGAACATCATTCAGAACGCTGTGAAGTACACGCGCGGACGTCCCGTGCGACGGGTGACGGTACGGGTCGCGCGCGCGCACGGGAATCGCGTGAGGGTAGAAGTCAGCGACAGCGGGCCGGGAATTCCTGACGCGCTGAAGAAAAAGATTTTCGAACCCTTTGTGCGCGCGCCCGGCCTGATTCAGCCCGGCTTGGGACTGGGGCTCGCCACGGTGAAAAAGCTCGTGGACTCCCACGGCGGCCGGGTGGGGGTGGAGGATGCGCCGGACGAGCAGGGGTCGGTCTTCTGGGTCGAGCTGCCGGCCGTGAAGGGCCACGAGGCGAGCGTCAGTCTGCCGCACTGAAGTCCCCCTCTCCCGTGAGCGGGAGAGGGACGGGAGTGACGAACGTTACTTCCGCTCGTTCGCCTGCTTCTCGCGATACGCCTTCATCATCTGTTCCTGTTCCGCCTTCGGGACAGGAGAATACCGCGCGAATTCCATCGTGAACTCGCCCTTGCCCTGCGTGGCCGAGCGGAGGTCCGTGGAGTAGCCGAACATGTTGTTCAACGGCACTTCGGCCACGGCAATCACGTAGCCCTCTTGGTTTTCCGTGGAGATGATGGTGCCGCGGCGCTGGTTCAGCTGACCCACCACGGACCCCTGGAAATCTTCAGGCGCCGAGACTTCGACCTTCATGATCGGCTCGAGGATCACCGGCTTCGCCTGCTCATACCCTTCGCGGAAGCCCATCAGGCCGGCCGTCTTGAACGCCATTTCGGACGAGTCGACCGCGTGGAAGGCGCCGTCGTTGATGACACAGCGCACGCCGACGACGGGGAACCCGATCAGCGTTCCCTTCTGAATGGCCTGCTTGAAGCCCTTGTCCACCGCCGGAATGAATTCGCGCGGAATCGCGCCGCCCACGATGTCGTCGACGAACTCGTACTGCTGAACGGCGTCCGACGGCAGCGGTTCCATGTAACCGCACACGCGGGCGAACTGACCGGAACCACCCGTCTGTTTCTTGTGGGTGTACGCGAAGTCGCCGCGCTGGGTGATGGTCTCGCGGTACGCCACCTGCGGCTTGCCGGCGACCACTTCGCAGGCGTACTCGCGCTTCATGCGCTCGATGTAGATTTCCAAGTGAAGCTCGCCCATGCCCGAGATAATCGTCTGGGCCGATTCCTCGTCGCGGTGCACGCGGAACGTGGGGTCTTCCTTGGTGAACCGGTTGAGCGCCTTCGAGAAGTTCGCAAGGCCCGTGCGCTCCTTCGGCGCGACAGCCAAGGAAATCACGGCGTCCGGGACGTGCATGGACGTCATGGTCAGGTTGACCGTGCCGTCCGTGAACGTGTCGCCTGAAGCGCATTCAACGCCGAACAGCGCGACGATGTCGCCGGCGTTCGCTTCGGTGATGTCGTTCATTTCGTTCGAATGCATGCGAACAATGCGGGGAATCTTCACCTTCTTCTGATTCGCCTGGTTGTAGATGAAGTCGCCCTTCTGAATCTTGCCCTGGTACATGCGCATGTACGTCAGCTGGCCGTAACGGCCGTCTTCGAGCTTGAACGCGAGGCCGACGAACGGCTTGTTCGGGGTCGACTCGAGGATGACCTTCGCCTCATTGTTCTTCTGGTCCAAGGCGATGTTTTCGACCTGCGTGGGGTTCGGCAGGTAGTCCACGACGCCGTTAAGAAGAACTTGCACGCCCTTGTTCTTGTAGGCGGAGCCGCACATCACGGGCGTCATCTTCAGCGCGATGGTCGCGCGGCGAACGGCGGCCTTGATGTCGTCGTTGGAGATGGGCGCATCGCTGATGAACTTCTCACCGAGCTCGTCATCGACGTCGGCGACCTGCGAGATGATGTCGTGCCGGGCCTTCTTGGCGGCCTCGGCGTATTCGGCGGGGATCGGCTCCATACGCACCGTCTCGCCGCTCTCTCCGTCGAAGTAGATCGCCTTCTCCAGAATGGGGTCGATGATGCCCTGGAACCGGTCCTCGGCGCCGATGGGGACGTGCATCTTCACGGGGTGGTGTCCGAGCTTTTCCTTCAGCTGGGCGGAGACGCGGTCGTAGTTCGCGCCGGCGCGGTCCATCTTGTTCACGAAGGCGATGCGCGGAACCTTGTAGCGGCGCATCTGGCGGTCCACCGTGATGGACTGCGACTGCACGCCCGACACCGAACAAAGAACGAGGATCGCGCCGTCGAGCACGCGAAGCGCGCGTTCGACTTCGATGGTGAAGTCCACGTGTCCGGGCGTGTCGATGATGTTGATGTTGTTCTCGCCCCACATGCAGTAGGTGGCGGCGGACTGAATCGTGATGCCCTTCTCACGTTCCAAGTCCATCGAATCCATCTTCGCGCCCACGCCGTCCTTGCCGCGGACTTCGTGAATCTCGTGAATCTTTCCCGTGTAGAAAAGGATGCGCTCCGTCAGCGTCGTCTTGCCCGAATCGATGTGGGCGGAGATTCCGATGTTACGAATTTTGTCGATGGTGACGGTCGAAGCCATGGCGTCCTGATTTCCTTCGGATTTTGGTGAAAGTTGCGGGGGGCCTAGTAACCGCAAATTGTTGAAATTTCAAATCCAGAAGGCGTCCGGAAGATTCCCCCGGCCGAACCCCCTGAAAACTGGCGTTCGAGGGGAACGAAGGCCGTCCGCGGAGACGCGGCCGTTCTGTCGAAGCGGACCTCTGGAGGCTTCGGCCGAGCAGCCAGGCAGGCCCGCTCCTTCTCTACGTCCTACCCGGTGACGAGGGCGGGCTGAGCCCTTTTTGAACTTCGTCTGCCGAAAGCTCGCGTAGGTCTCCGACCGGTAGGTCGAGTCGCACCCCACCCACGCCAATGCGCTCGAGCGCGAGCACCGGGTAGCCGGCGGCGCCGAGCATTCGCTTCACCTGGTGGTTCTTTCCTTCCGTCAACGTGAGCTCGATCTCAGAGGAATCCAAAACCTCAAATCGCGCCGGCGCGAAAGTCTGCCCATCCGCCTGGAAGCCCTTCGTCAGAGGCGAAAGCCGCTCGGCGGTGAGCTTGCCCGAGACCTTCGCGCGGTAGATCTTCGGCAGCTTCGACTCTGGCGACGTCACGTGCGCCACCAACCGTTCGTCGTTCGTGAACAAAAGCAAACCCGTCGTGTCGCGATCCAATCGCCCGACGGCGTGCCACGTGTAGCCCGCGAGCTCGGGCGTCAACAGCTCCGCCAACTTTTCAAAGACCGTCGGCGTCTTGTCGCGTTCGCGGTTCGACGTCACGTCCACTCCCGCGGGCTTGTGGTACGCGAGCACGCGCGTCTTCGCGGTCAAGTCCAACGCGTGCCCATCGAGCCGCACGAGGTCGCCCGCCTGAAGCGCCGCCATCGGTTGGCGCACCACACGTCCCGAGACCGTGACGCGCCCTTCCTTCACCGCATGCTCCGCCTGCTCCAAGGGCATCACCCCCGCCCGCGCGATGGCGCGCGCGAGCCAATCGAGCTTTACAGACTTGGCTTCACCTCGGCGGGGTTTGGGGCTCACGTCTTCGGCGCGACGCGTTCCAACCACTCGCGCACGCGTTTGGACATTTCCGCGTAGCTGGGCGCGACGTAGAGGACCGACTGGTAGTGGGTCGGGTCGTAGGGCTTCGCGGTCATCAGGCCCAAGTCGAACGGCAACAGCTTCGCCTGTTTTTCAAAGCGGCCCAGTTCCCCAAATGACGACAGAAGCCCCGCGCCGTAGGCTTTCACGCCGTCCTTCTCCTGCACGACGCCGAACTCGACCGTGTACCAATAGACGCGTTCCAGAAGAGGAATGGCCGATTCGGGCGCCCGCGCCGCCGCTTCACCGAATGCACGATTCAATTCCGCGAACGCGGGGTGCGCAAGCGTCGCGGCGTGTCCGACGAGCTCGTGAACAATGTCGGGCTCCGGTGTGTAGAGCGGCGTCGAGTAATGGCGGATGTATTGCGTCGACAAAAAGTAGCTCAGGCCCAAATGGCCCAAGAACGACCGTGACGACACAAGGCCCGTCACCGGCGTCATCTGGAAGCCGCTCGTCTTCTTCAGTTCGCGGTTCACCTCGCGGAGCTGCGGAATCACGTCACGGGGAAGTTTCATCTCCGCGGTGCATTCGATGAATTCGCGCGACCCGTACTGCTTGTGCAGCGGGTTTAAGTTTTCCCAGACGGTGCGCCACACGCCTTGTTCCTGGTCGGTGTAGTGCACGTCGGGAACCTCACCGGGCGGGCGATAATTCAGCGCGAGTTTGGCGATGGCGTTGCGCCGTTCCCGGTAGGCGGTGTCGCGAAAGCCCGGGTGCTCAGGGTCGAGCTCGACCGTGTCCCCCGCGGCTTCCGCGTAGTTCGCCGGGTCGTAGGGCTTTGGGTCAGCCGCCATGGACGTACTCTAACCATTCGATTAGGTGAAGGTGTGGCAGAAACGCGCTCGGTCCTGGATGTGCCCGCCAACCCCGTCGCGCGGGCGCTCGTGCGCCTTGCGTTGGGGCTTTTGGCCGCGCTGCCCAGGGGTTTTCGCGCCAACCTTGCGCGCGCATTCGGACGACTTGCGTTTGTATTGGGAATTCGGCGCGCACTTACCCTAGAGAACCTTCGCCACGCGTTCCCCGACAAGACCGACGTTGAACGGCGCGCGCTCGCGAAGAAGACCTACGAAAACATGGCGCTCGCGATTTTGGAGGCGCTCCTCTACGGCCGCGTGCCGCTCTCCGTCGGCGATGACGCGCTGACGTTTCCCAACTTTCACCTCATCGAAAAGGCGCTCGCCAAGGGGAAGGGGCTGCTCGTCGCCACCGCGCACTTTGGCAGTTGGGAAATGCTCGGTGAGATGATGGTCAAGAAGGGGCTCAAGTTGAATGCGGTGGTTCGACCCTTGAAAGGCGCACTCAACGCCGAGCTGATGGAAAACCGCGTGAAGGGCGGCCTGGGGCTCATTCCCCCGGGCGGTGCGGTGCAGGGCATCGTCGATGCGCTCAACCGGAACGAGGTCGTGGTCGTGCTCATCGACCAGGGTATCGCCCCGTCCCGTGCGGTCTTCGTTCCATTCTTTGGAAGACCCGCCGCGACCTCGCCGGCGTTGGCGCTCGCCGCGCAACGATGTGAGGCCACCGTGATGGTCGGCGTCGCCGCGCGCGAGGGCGAAAGGATGCATGCGATGTTGGAAGGACCGTTTCCGGCGCCCAAGACATCACGGCCCGACGAGGACCTCGTCACGCATACGGCGACGCTCACGCACGAGCTGGAAAAAATGATTCGGCGGTACCCCGACCAGTGGCTGTGGCTGCACCGCCGATGGAAACACGCGCCTCCTTAGAAAGACATAAGGAGGCGCGCAGGTCACACCACGGCTTCGACTACGGCCTCATGTTGTGGCTGGGCAGGTCCGAGGACGGAGGAACGTTATTGTCCTTCTGCATCGACTTGTCCCCCTGCATCTCCGTGTCCTGGAGCCGCTGATTCTGAATGTCGCTCGAGCCCGATCCGCCCATGCCGCTTTCCGGCGCAATCTTCGTCGCCACGTTGTTCATTTGATCGCGAACGAAGCTCACGCGGACTTGCTGTCCGAGCTTCAAATCCGACACGCGCTTGGCGATCGGGTCCGTGAATTGCGTGTTGGAATTGATCTTCAACGGCAGCGCTGCACCCTGGTCATCCAGGTACAGCATCTTGCTGTCCGTGCGCAGCACCTTGCCGATCACCTCATGGCTGTCCGCAGGCGAGCTCGACGACTTTTCGACGCTGGTCGTCGTGCTGCTTGTCTGGCTTTGTGTGTCGTTCGCGAACGCCGTCAACGACCCCGCCATCACCATCGCCCCCAATACTTTTCCCATCCTCATATCGTTTCCCCCGAGTTCTTCTGTGTTGTGGCCGTAAACGTAGGCGCCGATGTTTGCCGCGCTCGGTCATTCGCTTGCTGGGGGCGGATTCTTCCTCTACCGTTGAGACATGACGGGAAAAGGTAAGCCAGCGCCGCCGCCCGTGGTCGATGAGCGCTACCCCCTCACCGAACGGTTCATCGAAACCGCTCAGCCCGAAGACATCGCCGAGCTCTTTCGTCCCGTCCGGGAGGCCTTGACCGGCCTCAAAGGCCCCCAGGCGGATAAGGGCAAAAAGGTCACCGTCGCCGTTGACCGTGCCGAAGAGCTTTTGCGCTTCCTTTTGGAAACCCGCGAAAAGCTTAAGACCTCGACCAAAAAACGCTGACTTAGGCTGTCAACGGCCTTGGCAAAGGTGGACCCGGGTTCGGACAAGCAACTTACAAAACGGGTTGGCGATAACGTCTACAGAGTCTTTTTCGAAAGGCGGAATGACATGTCTCCAGGCAACGGCGGCAACAACCGAATCGACCCGACCCCGGTCCGCATCTCGACCGACGTGACGATCGACCGGCAGACGCCGAAGTCGGACTTCGGCGACCGTCTTCAGGCGGGGGCGCAGGCGACCGCCGGTGCGTTGGCCAACGGCGCCGCCATTGTCTCGCCGCTCATCCCGGGCGCAGGCATCGTCTCCGCCGCGGTGAGCTCGGTGGGCGGTGGTGGCGTGGGAATGAGCCGTCCATATGTCGCTTCCACGGGTGTCACGAGCGTGGGCGGTCCATTGATTACGAGCGTCGGCGCTTCGGCGTCGGGCGGCGTCCCTTCGAGCGTCACGGGCGGTTCGACCGATTCTTCGTTCGGCGACCTGTTGGGTCAGGCGAACCAGCTCAACAACACGACCGACCCCAACTCGATGCTCTCGGGCATGGCGGCGGAAGAACAGAACATGCTGATGCTGCAGATGAAGATGCAGCAGGAATCTCAGGTGTACCAAGCGCTCTCCAACGTTTTGAAGACGCGCAACGACACCGCGAAGAACGCGATCGGTAACATTCGCTAGGAGGCAGTATGAGCACCGATAACAAGCGCATCGAAAATGCTCGTCCCGCGCAGACCAGCAAGGTCACGACGGACAAGCCCGCGCCCAAGGTCGACTTCGCCACGCTGCTCGCGCCGGCCGTCGCCGCCGTGCAGCCCCCGGTGAAGTCCGTGTCGGGGCCCGCCATCGTTCAGACCGCGCTGAAGGACGCCAAGAAGGGGTCCAAGGACGCGAACAAATCTTCGGAGTCGGAAGAGAAGTCGTCGTACGTCGCTCGGACCGGGACTGGCAGCACAGGAGAGAAGTCGGAGGGGGCCGGATCCGGCGGCGGCGGCTCAGGTGGCTCGAGCGACCATGAGTCCGCGATGCAAGAGATGCAGGAACAGATGGCGCAGCAGCAACAGAAGAACCAAGACCTCTTGGCGCAGGTTCTGACGCCGCAAGAGTTGGCCGCCTACAACTCGGGTGACGCGCACACGCGCCTTCAAATTCTGACAGGACTACAAACCCAGCATTCGAACGCTGTCACCGGCGTCGGCACGGGCGGCTCGGTCTCTGTCGCGCCGATCTCGGGCGGTGTTCCATCCTCGGGCGGCGTGACCGGCAACGACACGAACAGCTCCTTTGGGGATCTCGTCGATCAGGCCAACAAGCTGAACAACTCGACCAATCCGCAGGACATGCTCACGGGCATGGCCAAGGAAGAGCAGAGAATGCTCGTCCTCCAGATGCAGATGCAGCAGGAATCGCAGGTCTACCAGGCCCTCTCGAACGTCCTGAAGACCCGAAACGACACCGCCAAGAACGCCATCGGGAACATCCGCTAGCAACATCAGGCGGTTCTAGGAACAAGACGTCCCCGGGCAGCCGCGATATAAAGGGTGGAAGTTACGCCCATGTCCGAGCACACCCCCCTCGAGGCAAGCCTGGTTCCGGCAGAGCGGCTACACGCGCGCATGCTCTTGGAATCCGGCTACCTATGGATGGAACTGGGGCAACCCGACAAAGCGCGCGAAGTTTTTGCCGGCGCCGCGGTGCTTTTGCCAAAGAGCGAAATTCCCCAGCTTGCATTGGGCACGCTCGAGTCTGCACAGGGCAAGCACGAGAAGGCCCTCCAGGCTTACCGCATGGCCCAGAAGATTGCGCCGCACTCTGCGTTGCCGCGCGCCCATGCAGGCGAGGCGCTGCTCTTCCTCGGGAAGGAAAACGAGGCGTTAAAAGAATTGCAGGCCGTGATGAAGACGGATCCGGACGGGGATGGCGGGCGTCTCGCGAAGGCGCTTTTGGACGCGAAAGAAGCGGGCGTCTTCGCCAAGAAGGCCAAGAAGAAATCGTAGGGAGGTTTGAAAGATGTCTCGAATCGGCGGAGTTGGAGGGCGCGGCGGCGGTGGCGGCAAGGTCGGCGGCCCCAAGGGCGCGGGCGGGCCTGCTGGCGCCAGCAAAGCGGGAAAAGCGTCGGGCGCAGGTTTCGGCAAGGTCGACCGTTTGGAATCCTTGGTCGGTCCCTCGGGCGCAGCCGGCGCGGACGGCGTCGCCCCGACGGACCCCATCACCGCCGGCGCACTTGAAATCGCGCGCCAGGTGAAGGCCGGACAAATCAGCCGCGAAGAGGCGGCCAAAAAACTTGTCGCGAACATTCTGGAAGAGCGGCTTCGTCTGAAGTCGAAGGCGCTCACTGGAAAAATCGTCGAGCAGATGAACGATGACCCGCGGTTGAACCAGACCCTGCAGCGGCTCTGGGAGAGGGGCTAATCTCCCTTGGCGCTCAGTCAGGATAGAAAAGAGATTTTGGAGAAGTACGGGCCGTACGTTCGGTCGCTCGCGGCCACCGTGCGCAAGCAGTTTTCCGCCCAGCTCGAGCTCGACGAGCTGATTTCCTACGGTCAGGTCGGGCTCCTTGAAGCCGCCGACCGGTTCGACGCGAAGGTCGGGGCGAACTTTTTGACCTTCGCCCACTACCGAATCAAAGGCGCAATCTTTGACGGCCTGCGTAAAATGGGGATTTTGCGCGGTTCCGACGCTCGGGGCGCCTACGCTTCTGAGCGTGCTTCCGCATACTTAGGCAACCTCTCCGACCGCGATGCAGGCCTAGGCAACCGCGGGAGGGCTGTCGACGATGATGTAAGAGATATCTCCGACGCCGTGACTGGTTTGGCAATGGTCTTTGCAACCAGCCTCTCGGCGGGAGGAGACGGAGGGATGCCGGACGAATCCCTTCCGGCGGACCAGCGGATGGAGCTGGAGCAGTTGAAGACGCGGGTGAAGGCAGCGTTGGACAAGCTGCCGGAGAAGGAAAGGAAGCTTCTCCAGGGGTACTACTTTCAAGGGAAGACCTTGGAAGAGGCGGGCGCGGAGATAGGGCAGTCCAAGAGTTGGGCATCACGGCTTCATGCAAGAGCGATTGAGTATCTGAAGAAAGAGTTGGCCGAAGAGGACGAGGAAGACGAGTCCCAAGGCCCAAGGAGAGGACATGGCGGCGCCACTCACAGGGGTTCAGGTCGCGGTCCCGGCCCAGCAAAATCTTCAGGAACAGAGTCCCCATAAGCAGGGCGGCTCCAAGTTTGACGAAGCGATGGCGAACCGAGGCGGCGCCGGTTTCCAGCCTCAAAATGAGATGAACGGCCTTCGGGTCGACCCTGCGAACAAGCTCGACCCCTCGCAGCTCTCCAAGATTAATCAGCTCGGCCGAGGGCCGGTGCTCGCGAACCCCGAGACGGACATGGTCTCGAAGCTTTCCACCGGCTTGAACAGCGTCGATCGCCACTGGAACACGGTGAACGACATCATGAAGACCATCTTCACGAAGAAGGACATGAGCATGCAGGACTGCCTGAAGCTCCAGGCGATCATGCAGAAGTACACGATGGAGCTGGACCTCACCGGGAAGGTCGTGGAGAAGGCGACCAACGGGTTGAAGGACACGCTCAAGACCCAGGTCTAGGAATCACTCGGCCACGGTGGGACCGTGCACGGCTTTGGCCGGGCACGGGGTCGGGTTCGTACCCGGGAAGCGTGGCCGCATCCCGTGTCGACGGGCACGCCTTTAAGGGGAAAGGCCGTTACACCCCTGTAAACCGCCCCTTTTTGTCTTACCGCTCGCGCCCCGCTATCCTTAGCTTTCCGATGAAACGTCTCGCGCTTCTGGCTCTTGTCGCTCTTGCTCTTTCTGGGTGCTCCTACGAGCTTCAGCACAACCTGAACGAAGAAGACGCGAACGACATCTACACGCTTCTCAGTAAGAACGGCATCAGCTCGAAGAAGATGAAGGAAGAGGGCGGCAACGAGCCGACGTACCAAATCATCGTGGCCAAGGCGGACGCCGCGCAAGCCACCGAGCTCCTCCGTGAACACTCTTTGCCGCGGCCGCAGCATCCAGGTTGGGAAGGCATCTCCAAGTCGAAGGGGATGATCCCGACCGAGATGGAGCAGCGCGCGATGATGCTTCAGGCGCTGCAGGGCGAAGTCGAGCGCGGGCTTCAGAAGGTCGATGGCATTTTGGAAGTCACCGCCATCCCGATGCAGCCTGAGAACAATGACCTCACCCAGCCCGATAAGAAGCCGGCCAATTCCGCGTCCGTCTTGGTGAAGTACCGACCGACCCCGGAAAACAAGCCCCCGCTCGACGAGCAGAAGATTCGTGAATGGGTCGCGTCCGCGCTGCCCGACACGCGGCCAGAAAACGTGCGGGTGCTCTTGAGCGAAGCCCACGGCGTGACCTCGGAGTTCACCCCAGGAATGAAGATGGTGACGGTTCTCGGCGGCATGCAGATGACCGAGGCGAGCCGGCAGCAGTTCCTCTACATCGTCGGCATCATGGCCATCGTCGCCATCCTTTCCATCGGCATCAACATCATCTTCATGATGCGGGGCAGCGGCTCTCAGTCCTCGCAGCGCCGGGCGCGTCCGACGACCACGTCGTAGAGCTTTAGATGGAGCACTACTTCACGTCACTGACGAAGCGGCAGACGATGCTGCTTCTGACCGCGGTCACATTCGACGGCGCCGAGGCCGTGCAGGCCTTCGAGCATCTTCCCGACGAAGAGGCCGACATCCTCAAGCACCGCGCCACGCGGCTGATGCAGATTCCCAAAGAACAGCGCATTCCCATGCTCGTGTCTGAGCTGAAGCGCATGGTCACCTCGCGCCGCGGAATCCTCTGGTCGCTCGACCCGGTGAAGCTTGCCGAAGTGCTCGCCCGCGAACGCCCCGCGCTCGTGGACGTCCTTCTTCGGGCGCTGCCGGCCGACCTCGCCACCTCGATTCGCCTGTATCTACCCGGGCGCATGGCAACCGCGCGTCGGGAGATCAAACCCGAAGTGCTCGCCGTTGTGCGCTGGAAGCTCGATGAGATTCTTCGCAAGCACGCGGCCCCCCGCGCCACGTTCCGGTTCTCGGACGTGAAAGGCCTTTCGGGCCGCGAGCTGCTCACGCTCTGCGACCGCCTCGGCGTGAAGCGTTTGGCGCCCGCGGTGGCCGGCCTTCCGCACGATGACCTCGTCGAATTCCTGAACGGGCTGCCGCCGGAGCTCAAGAGCGCAATGGGCGAAGCGGTTCGTCTGGCGTCCCAGCGCAAGCTCCTCGAAGACGACGCCGTCGAAACCGTCGCGTTGCATCAAGACGAAAAAGAACCCCTCGACGCCCTTCGCAGCGCCGGCGCCCAGAAGCTCGTGCGCGCCGCGATGGCGCAGTCGCCTGAATTTGCCCAGAATCTTTTCGAGCCCCACCGCGCCGAGTTGCCGCCCAGCCTCTTTCGTTGGCTGAAGGAAGAGAAGAAGCGCACGTTGGACCGAGGCGACGGGGGGCGGACCGAAGTCGTGGTGGTGCTCGAGGACCTCGCCAAGATGGGTTGGGTGGACCCGCCGTCGCGTGTGCAGCTCACCCGCAAACCGCCGTTGCCCAGCCCCGCGTCGAGGTCTCCCGGAATGGCGATGCCGGTACGCCACCCACCCGATTCGACCGCTACCATCCGCGACCCCATCGCCGAGCGGATGGCCCGGCAGGCAGGCGCGACCAGCTCGCGCAAGAACGACCCGCCCACCGAGCGGGCCCTACCTCCGACCCGCGGAACCCAGCGACGATCCGGGCCAAAATCCCGAGGCGCTTCAGGCCTGAAGCGGCCGCCCACCGGCCCAGGGTCAGGTCGTGGCGGTCGCGGCGGATCGCGCTAAACTCTTCAAATGGCGATTGGAAAGGTCATCAAGGGCGAAGGTTTGCCCGAACCTTTGGGCGACAAGTCCGCGGTGCGCCCCCGCGCCGGCGTCGTCAGCGCCGAGACCTACGACGCCAAGCAGGAAGCCGAACAAATTCGCGCCGAGGCGAAGCGCCAGGCCGCCGCGATGCTCCAAGAAGCCCGCGCGCAGTGCGAAGCCGAAAAGCAGAACGCACGGCAGGCTGGGCTCGAGCAGGGGAAGGCCGAAGCGAATGAGTATCTTTTGAAGGCGAAACTTCAAGTCGGGCAGCTTCTCGACGGCGCCGAAAAGGAAATCGTCGCGCTCGCGCTGACCGCGTGCGCGAAAATCATCGGACAGGATTTGCAGCGCGACCCGACGCTGATCGCGAAGATTGCCGCCACCGCGATTGAAACCGTGCGCGGCGCGAAGGCCGTCACCATCCGCGTGCACCCTGAGATGGGCGCGAAGCTGCGCGGGTTGGACCCGACGTTCGCTGCGTTCGCGGCCGCGCTGGGAAAAAACATCGACATCCAGCTGCGCGACGACCCCGATGTCGAGCCCGAGGGCTGCGTGATTCAGACCGAGTTCGGCGTCATCGACGCCCAGCTCACGACCCAGATTCGAATGCTTCACAACGTGCTCTTGCCCGACGACGGTAAGAGCGAAGGTCCTGCATAACCGTTCAATGGCCATTGACCTCGCTCACTACGCGAAGCTGATTCGCGAGACGCAAAGCGTTCAGATCCGCGGACGCGTCAACGAGCTGACGGGGCTCATCGTCAAGGCCCGCGTGCCCGGCGTGCGCGTTGGCGAGGTCGTCTATGTCCGCGGCCGCAATCGGGCGAACGTGCGCGCCGAGGTCGTGGGCTTCCAGGGCGACGACGTGATGCTCATGCCGCTCGGCGAACTGAGCGGCCTGGGCGCCGACAGCGAAGTCATTCCCACCGGCCGTCCCCTGACCATCAAGGTCGGCGACGGCATTCTCGGCCGCGTGTTGAATGGCCTGGGCGAACCCATCGACGGCAAGCCGCTGCCGCCAGGGCTTCTCGACTGGTCCGTGGACCGCGACTGTCCGGACCCGTTCACGCGCCGCCGCATCGAGAAGCCGCTGCCGCTCGGCCTTCGCTGCGTCGATGGGCTTCTCACCGTGGGCGACGGACAGCGCGTTGGTCTCTTCGCCGGCTCCGGCGTCGGTAAGTCCACGTTGATGGGTCAGATTGCGCGGCAGACGACCGCGGAGCTGTCCGTCATCGCGCTCATCGGCGAACGTGGCCGCGAGGTTCGTGAGTTCATCGAAGACTCTTTGGGCGAAGAGGGTTTGAAGCGGTCGGTCGTGGTCTGCGCCACGAGCGATCAGCCCGCCCTCGTGCGTCTGCGGGCGGCCTTCGTCGCCACCGCCATCGCCGAATATTTCCGCGAACGCGGCGGCAACGTGATGTTCATGCTCGACACGGTGACGCGTCTCGCGCGTGCGCAGCGCGAAATTGGCCTCGCCGTCGGCGAACCGCCCGCGCGTCAAGGCTACCCGCCGTCGGTATTTTCGATTCTGCCGCGGTTGCTTGAACGCACCGGCAATTCCGACAAGGGCAACTGCACCGCCATCTACACCGTGCTCGTCGCCGGGTCGGACATGGAAGACCCCATCGCCGACGAAGTCCGCGGTATTTTGGACGGTCACTTCATTCTGAACCGCGCGTTGGGCGAAAGAAACCAATGGCCCGCGATGGATGTCCTCCCATCGCTGTCCCGTGTGATGTCCGAAGTCGCCTCGCCCGAACACAAGAAGGCCGCCGCCAAACTGCGCGAGACGTTGGCCAACTATGAAAAGCAACGCGACCTGATTCTCTTGGGCGCGTACCAGTACGGCACGGACCCCAGGACGGACTACGCCATCGACAAGTACGACGCGATCATCGAGTTCCTGAAGCAGAACACCGATGAGAACGTTCCGTTCGAAGAGACGGTGAAACGTCTCATCGCGCTGTTTGAAGACGAAAGCTAGGGCGCTGGGCTGCTCGCGGGCGCTCGGCACTTCGCCAAGAGTTGCTTCTTCGCGTACGCGTCTGCGTCCTTCCATTCGGGAAGGTCTTCGGCCTTGCAGCGCGCGGGGGCGGCGGGCCCGGCGGACATCGGCGGAGGAGGCGGTGCGAGCCCGGTCGGCGAGCGGAACGCCACGCCACGCATGACAAAGCGGTTATCAAAACAGCCATGCTCGCTGTGCGGTTCCGTCACCGTCATGAGTTGGACGTAGTCCGCGCCGAGCTGCATCGCCCTGTTCTTGAGAAGGTTGTACGCCCCTCGTAGCTGCCCTTCTCACCGAAGCCTCCACAGCCGCTGCCGTGGGCGACCTCAATGGGTCCAACTTCCCTGAAGTCGGGCGGTGGATCTCCCTTCACAACACGCACTTGTTCAGCGCCGTTGGTGAGGTTGACGTTCGCCGCGGCGCAGCTTGTGAAAAGCGCGAAGGGCACGAAGAACAGGGCATTTCGAATCATGCGTGCATCCTACGTCGAAAAGCCCCGGGCATCGGGCAAAAAACAACAGTCGTTTCAGGCCTCTGGCCAAGCCCCCCCCTCTCCCCGGTCGCCAGGTGGCGGCGGGGTCAAAAGCGCCCCTAAAATCCACCTACACCCATGCCTGCTTACCGTTTGCAGACCGTCCTCGAGCTTCGCGAGAGGGCTGAGGAATTGGCCAAGGCCGCGTTTGCCTTGGCGACTCAAGCCCTTGCGAAGGCACGAGAAGAGCTCAAGAAGCTCGAAGAGGACCTGGAGCGCCGAAAGGCGGACCGCAAGGCGCGGGTGAAGGCGTTCTTGGACGACTTGATGGCGAAGGGGACCACCGCGCTCAACAGCATCACGTTGATGAACCGCTTTGAAGACCGGCTCAAGAACGAAGAGATCGAGGTCCAATTCCAAATCGACCGTCAGAAGGACGTCGTGAAGGCGGCGGAGGGCGCGCTTGAACAGCGCCGCCTCGAAATGGCCGAGGCCGCGAAGGAAAAGAAGGCCATCGAGAAGCACAAAGAAAAATGGACCGCGCAGGTGAAGAAGGATCGGGACGACCGCGAGCAGAATTCTCAAGAGGAGATTGGAAACGCGCTGCACTTCGCGAAGCAGCGCTAGGGAACCGCCATGAGCCGCGTCGACGACGATCGCGAGGCAGAACGGGCCATGGAACGCCAGGCTCTGCGCCAGCGCCAGGACGCCGACAAGGCCAAGGCCAAGACCGCCGGCGAATCACTGTTCGCGCGCAAGATGCAGGAGACGAAGTCCGCGCAGGACACACGGTCCACGCGCGCCGCCGAGTCGTCAGAGGCTGAACGTTCCGAAGCCGAGTTCTCCGCGGAAATCGCGCAGCAGGAAGCCTTCGACGCCAACGAACGAAGGTCGGACGCGCAGAAGGAATTGGGCCGCGGCCCGCTGCTTGGGAAATCGTTCCAGAAACGTTTGAACGAAAGCACGTCATCGATGGGCCAGGCGCGCCGCCAGGCCGAAACGAACAAGGCCGAAACGCTGACGCGCGAGGCGTTGTCCGAAGTCGCCTTCGCGGCCGAAGAACACGAGGAACAGGGCGAGCAGGACCAGGCGCATCAAGAGCTCGCGGGGAAGGCGTTCAAGGGCCAGCTGCAGAAGGATTCCGCCACCGCAAAGGGGCGCACGTCCGACAGCGAAGCGGCATCCGGCAAGCTCGCCGAGGCGGGCGCGTCCAGCGCGGAAGGGGCCGAAGAGGCGGCGGAAGGGCGCAGCGCGGACGAGGGTGAGAAGGCCCATGATTCGGCGCGGGGCAAGGTCGCGGACAAGGCTGGCCAGGACGCGGAAGGCGCCCGCGCCGATAGCGCCAAGCAGGGGCGCGCGGACAAGGATGGCGGGGGCGGCAAGGGCAAGGGTGACGATGATTCGGGGCAGAACGCGTTCGCTGGCTTCCGTCTGAACCCGGCGCTGATGGCCCCAGCGCCGGTGATTCAGCGTAAGGACACTGGGGCGAGCGAGCGGCTGCGCGCGCTCGCGAACGAAATCGCTCAAAAAATTGTTCAGAGCGTGCGCGTCGGCAGAAATGCCGAAGGCATGGCCGAGTTTCAGATCGATCTCAAAAGCAACGTGCTGAGCGGCTTGTCCATCAAGCTGTCGGGTTCGAACGGCCGAATCCGCGCGCACTTTTCGGGACGCGACCGCGAAGTTTTGAAGATGCTGCGCGAACAGAGCGAGGGCTTGAAGGCGGCGCTTTCGCAGCGCGGGTTGAGGCTTGAAGAGCTGAAGATCGAGGCCATCGGTTGAGCGTGACGAAGCCACGAACCCCGACGTCGCAGACGTCATCGTCGAACGAGCGAACCGTTCTCGTTCCCGCTCCCCGGTTTGACCGGTCGGAGAGGTCGTGGCGTCCGTTCCGATTCGCGGGGCTGGAACGCGTGACCCGGAGCCAGATTCAACTTGTCGAACAGATGGGCCGGCTCTTGTCCGGCGTCGGTCCGACGGGCCAGCTGTTCACCGAATCCATCGTTCGGCTGGGTCGCCTGTTCGACGAGGAGCTGTCGCTACGCCTCGACGGAATTCAGACGATTCATCCCCGCGATTTGAAGAAGGTGATCTCACAACCCGCCGTGCTGGGCGTTTTGTCCGCCGCGCCGCAGAAGGCGCGCGGGTTCGTCGAGGTTGAGCTGTCCATCGCCCATGTGATGGTGGATTTGCTCTTGGGCGGCGCGGGCGACGTCGTCGCTTTGCGGCCGTTGACGGAGATTGAAGAGGGCGTCCTGACGTTCGTGCTCGTCGAAGCGCTGCGCGCTTTATCCCCTTACGTCCAGGCCGGGTTGCCGCGGCTCAAGCTGGAATCGCTTGTGCATGGGCTCGATGAGGTGCTGCCCGGCGTTGTCGCGGAACGGCAGGTCGTCGCTTTGCAGTTGCGCCTGGCCGTCGGCGGTCGCTCCGGTTACGTACGGCTGTATCTGCCAGAGTCCGTGGCTGCGTTGGCTGTGCCGCCCTTGCAGGGCCCCGAGCGGAAAGCGCAGCTCACCGCCCGCGCCCGCGCGCACATGGGCGCCCGCTTAAAGGGAGTGACTGGAGAGGTCCGCATCGAGATTGGCGGCTTTCAGCTTGAGAGCGGCGACTTTCAGCGCCTCAAGCAGGGCGACGTGATCAAGCTCGACGAGGGGCTCAACTTTCGCCCCGACAAGGGCCAGCCTGGACCCGCGAAGTTTCGCTTGGGACTCGGGCGGGCAGGGCACGTCGAGCTGAATACCCAAGTTCATCAAGGCCGCTACCATGGCATGATCACCGCCATCGTCGGCGGTGACGACATGCATCGGGCCACCGAAAAGGTCGGTCCAGGAGGGGAGCCTGTGGAGCAACAGCAACCCAAGAGCGAAGGCGCGGAGCTTCTCGGCGACATTCCGATGCAGATCACAATTGAGCTCGGGCGCATGCACCTGTCCGCCGAGGAAATCGTCGGGCTGCATGTCGGGCAGGTCCTGGACTTGAAACGGCCGCCCAATGAGCCCGTGCAGCTGTCCGTGAAGGACCGCGTCGTCGCCCGGGGCGAGTTGGTCGAAGTCGAAGGTCAGATTGGCGTCCGGATTTTGTCGCTGGTTCGCTAGGAGAGCGATGAGAAGACCACCTGCCTCCCTCACCCTTCACGTCCCCCTCGCCCGCTTGCGGGAGAGGGCCGGGGTGAGGGCGTTTGCAGCCCTTTCGTTTCTTCTTTCCACGGGCGCCTTCGCGCAGGCCGTGGACCCCGCCCCCGACGACCCCAGCCTTCTATGGACCCTCGTCCGGGTGCTGGTGGTCCTGTCCCTCGTCGTCGGGCTTGTCTATCTCACCCTGAACGTGGGCCTCCGTCGGCTCCTGGGCGTTCCCTTGGGTGGCCAACTGGGAAAGCTCGTCACCGTTTTGGACCGCACGCAGCTGGACGCGAAGCATTACCTCCTCGTCATCAAGGCCGGGAATGAGTTCCTTCTCGTCTCGTCTGGAGAGGGTGGCGTGAACCTCATCACCAAGCTCGACCCTACCGAGGTGGAGAAGATTCAGGCTGAAAAGCCCGTCGGTGGCATGCCCATGAGCCCCTTCCTGATGAAGCTTTTGAGTCGGAAAGGCGGCCCTCCGCCGCCAACGGCGTAGAATGAAAGGCGACGTGAAGACCTATCGCCTGACGTGGGCCAAGTTGTGCAGCGCCGTCCTCGGCCTTTTCCTCGCCCTTGCGCCCCACGCTGCGTACGCCGCGGCCAAGAAGGGCGGCGGCGTGCCCGAGTCCGTGATGAAGGACGCACTGTCGAGCGATTCGTTCGCGAACCGCCCGCTGGTGCTGATGATCGCGCTCGCGGTCCTCGCGCTCGTGCCCTTCGTCCTGATGATGGTCACGAGCTTCGTGAAGATTTCGGTTGTGCTTTCCATCATCCGATCCGCCATCGGAACGCAGCAAATTCCGCCGACGCAGGTCATCACGGGCCTCGCCATCATCCTCACCGTCTACATCATGGCCCCGGTGGGCCAGGACATGTACCGCGCGGCCGAAGTGAACATCCTGGCGAAGGGGACAAGTCTCCTCTCGTCAGAATCCGTCGGTCAGATGATTCAGGCCGCGAATCGCGCGAAGGAACCCTTGCGCGGGTTCTTGTCGAAGAAGGTGACCATCAAGGATCGGTCGCTCTTCTACAACCTCGCCCTGAAGATGCGTCGTCCGGCGGACCGGAAGGACATCAGCGAGACCGACTTCATGGTCCTTGTTCCGGCATTCGTGGTCTCTGAATTAAAGGAAGCCTTTCAAATCGGCTTCATCCTCTTTGTCCCCTTCATCGTCATCGACATGGTGGTCGCGAACATCCTGCTCGCCCTCGGCATGCAGATGTTGTCGCCGACAACCATCTCCATGCCCTTCAAGATTCTTCTCTTCGTCTTGGTCGATGGTTGGTACCTGATCGCCAAGGGATTGGTGGTGGGCTACCTATGAACCAACTGACCTTCATCACGCAGGAAGCGTTGTACTTGGTGCTCATCTGTTCGGCGCCGCCGATTGTGATGGCGCTGATCGTGGGCTTCATCATCTCGGTGTTCCAGGCGACGACGCAGATTCAAGAACAGACCATCAGCTTCGCGCCGAAAATCATCATGGTGTTCGGCACGCTCGCGCTCGCCGGTTCGTGGATTGGCGCGCAGTTGATGCACTTTACGTTTCATGTGTTCGACCGGTTTCCGGCGATGATCAGTCACTAGCAAGGGGCCGCCTTGCAATTCGACGCGCTGCTCAATGACTTAGGACTTCGGTCCCACGTCACGCTGGTGATTCTCACCGGCGCGCTTCTAATGAGCCGCGTATTGCCGATGATCATCTTCTCGCCGTTTCTGGGCGGCGATGTCCTGGACCCCGAAGTCAAAATCGCCGTCGGCGTCGTCTTGTCCTTCGTGCTCTATCCGGCGGTCGCCGGGACCGTGCCGAACATCCCCACTACGGCGCTTCCATACGTCTGCCTGCTCTTGAAGGAGCTCTTCATCGGGGTGTCGCTCGCCTTCATTGTCGACATGGTGTTCGAGGCGGCCGAGGTGGCCGGCCACGTGATCGACATGATGTCCGGCGCCTCACACGCGCAAGTCATGGTCCCCCAGATTGGGCACCAGGTGACGCTCTTCTCCAACCTGCAGATTCAGCTGTCCGTCGTGCTGTTCCTCACACTCAATGGCCATCACCTGGTCATTCAAGCGCTGGCGGACAGCCTTACCGCCATTCCGTTGGACAAGTACCCGGCGTTCTCCCACGGGATGTGGCCGTTTTTCGACCTCGTGATGCAGGTGTTCAATCAACTTTTGAAGGTCGCCATCTCGCTCGCTGGGCCGGCGTTCGTGGCGAGCTTCCTCGCGGACCTCGCCCTGGGCATGGTGAATCGCGTCGCGCCTCAAGTACAAGTCTTCTTCGTGTCCATGCAGGTGAAGCCGATGGTGGTCACCGTGATGGCGCTCGCGACCATGCACATGGTGCTCGAGCGCATGCAGAACGAGTTCAAACACATGTTCGTTTCGCTGGCGCAGGCCATCAAGCTCCTCACGTAAGGGTTTTTCCAAGATGGCCGACGAAGGCGGAGAAAAAACAGAAGAGCCCACTCAGAAGCGTCTGGACGACGCGCGGAAGAAGGGGCAGGTCTGGAAGAGCAAGGACATGTCTGGCGTGGCCGTGTTCTTGGTGGGGCTGGGCGCGTTGCGAATCATGGCGCCGACGGTTCGCTTCGAGTTGAACAAGATGACGACGTTCGCGTTCGACAAGCTCTCGCATCCGCATGAGCTCGAACGCGCGACGTTCGAAATCTTAATCATGGCGGTCACGAGCGTGCTGATCATTACCGCGCCCATTGTGCTCGCCTGCGGCATCGTCGGCGGCTTGGTCGAATTTCTTCAGGTTGGGCCGCTGTTCTCCGCGGAAGCGGTGATGCCCAAGCTCGACAAGCTGAACTTCATCGCTGGCCTGAAGAACATGTTTTCGAAGAAACAGCTGGTGGAGCTCCTGAAGTCGAGCTTCAAGATCTTCGTCACCGGCTACGTCGTCTACGGCGTCGTGCGCGATGCGCTTCCGATGGTGTCGCAGACCGTGACGCGCGACGTAGAAACCATTTTGTCCGTATTGCAGGAACTCATTGAGCGCGTCGCCATTCGCGTCAGCCTGATCTTCCTGATGTTCGCGGTATTCGACCTGTGGTTCCAACGGCGCACGTACATGAAGCAGATGATGATGAGTAAGGAAGAGGTGAAGCGCGAGTACAAGGAGTCAGAAGGCGATCCGCACCACAAAGCGGCGCGCCGGCAAATGCATCACGAAATATTGGAGAGCGCGCAGATGTCGGCGGTGAAGGGCGCGGACGTCGTCGTGACGAACCCGGACCACGTGGCGGTCGCGCTCAAATACAATCGAGACGAAGATCAGGCGCCGCGAATCATTTGCAAGGGTATCGATGCGCGCGCGCAGGCCATTAAAGATCTCGCGAAGGACGGAGACGTGCCGATGCTGCGCAACGTCCCGCTTGCGCATGCGCTTCTTCGCGTCGAGGTGGGTGAAGAAATTCCCGAAGAGCTCTACGACGCGGTCGCCGAGGTCTTGAACTTCGTGCAGGGTCTGCGTGAGCAGCGCGGTGAGCTCGGCGGTCGCGCGCTGGCCTGACCCGTGGCCCTTGGGGACAGCCCGTGCCTCGCCCATTCGAAGCGCCGCTGTTGGCGGCTGAGCGGAAAATAAAGGGGACAGGCTACTTTAAAAGCACGAGGGCCCCCTGTCTCGACCGGGAGCTCCGAAGTTTTTAAAGTAGCCTGTCCCCTTTATGGCTGATGAGCCCGAAATCGCGATCGCGCTGAAGTACGACAAGGAGAACGACTCCGCGCCGCGCGTGGTCGCCAAGGGCCTACGCCTGCGTGCCGAGCAGATACGCGAGCTCGCCAAAGAGTACGGCATCCCCATCATGCGGAACGTTCCGTTGGCCCATGCGCTGCATCGCGTCGACGTCGGGGAGGAGATTCCAGAGGAGCTGTACGACGCCGTGGCAGAGGTTTTACAATTCATCTATTCGCTCCAGGCCCCCGTGGAGAAAACCCCGTAGGTCTCTGGTAAGCTTCAGTCGCAGGTAGCGACCCTCGCGAATGGCCAAAATCAACAACCAGCAGCCTCAAGCACCGGCCTGGCCATGGGGACCACCGGCCGAAGTCCGCGAACGGCTCGTCGGTCCGGCGCAAGTCGATCGCCGCAAGGTCAACCAGAAGGGAAATCCGAAAAACCCGCCGCTCGCGTCCGCGGCGCTCATGGATTTCATCGGGCCCGCGCACAGCTCGGACGAGCTGCGCCTGCCCCTCCCGGAATTGCCGCCCGGCCACGACGCGGACCTCGACGGATTTTTGGACCGTCCGCATCTCTTGTCGCTCGCACGCCGCGCGGACCATGCGCAGGAAAAGCCACTTGAGCTCTCGCTCGACCGCGTGAGCACGTCCGACGACCGCCGCGACCGCATGCGCGCCTTGCTCGCGCGGGAAGCGCAGATGCTCGAGCTTCTCCAACAGGTTCATCACGACGTGCGCGAGATCGACCAGAAGCGCCGCGAAGAACAGAGGGGCGAGGAAATCTAATGCGCCGCCTCGTCGATGAAGGCGCAGTTCTTCAGCGCTGGGCCGACGGTAAGGCCTCGCTCAAGGACGTGCGCGGGTACGAGGAAGGCGAGCTCTTTACAATCGCGAAGCTCGCAACCCTCTTCTATTACCAAGGTCGGCTCAATGAGGCCCGGACCCTGTTTCAGGGGCTCTACGCGGTGAACCCTTCGGACGCCTATGTTGCCAAGGCTTTAGGCGTGGTCGAGCTTGCGGCGGGGCATCCCCAGAGCGCCCTTCAGGCCTATGACGTGGCAGTGAAGCTCGCTTCCGATGATCCGGCGGCCTATGTCGGCCGGGCGGAAGTCCGTCTTTTATTGGGTCAAAAACCGGGGGCTTCGGAGGATTTACGCCGTGCGTTACAATTGAGCACGCCCGAAGAATCATTAAATGCCAAGGCGTACGCAATGTTAGCATCCCTGACACGCAGGGGCGGATAGGACGCAACTGTCTTAGCAGTCGGGCGATAATTGGGGTGAGGCAGTCGAATTTTGTGGATCAGCTCCGGTAAGAGAGGGAGCTCGGAGGCAGGTAGCCATGGGCGTTCACATTAGCTTCAATGGACAAGGCGTCCCGCAGATCAGCGATCCGACGACGTTGCAGGCGATCGCCACTCAGGGGCCCGATGCCCAGCAATGGCAGTCCGCGGTCAACATCCTGACCGACCTGTCTGCGGACTCGTTCAATTCCACCACCGGCGCCGAGCAGGGACAGGCGATCAACTTCGCGTTCCAAACGTCGGACCCGAACAACCCGGTGCAGGTGACGCTGCCGAACCCGGGCCATGTGTTCGACAACCTGGCCCCCGCGTTGAATGGCCACACCGGCACGCCCGCGCAGTTTAACGCGATGATTAAGACGTACCTCACGAGCGCACTCGGCAAGATTGGCTCGGTGGGCGCGCAGTCGTTGATGAACGACGGCGTGAATCCCCAGACGGCGAATGAAGTCGCTCAGATCTCGCAGAACCCGAACGCGGGCGCTTCCACGGGCGCGACGATGAATGCCGCCGGTGCGATGAACCCCGCCGGAACGACTTCTGGCACCTCGGCGCCTGCCGCCGGGGGCACCAATGCGGCGGGAGCGGCGGCGGCCCCGTTCAACCCGGACGACCGCAGCTGGTCGGTCGGCTCGGCCACGTCCCCGGTCGTCGCTTCGGGACAGCAGTGGCAAGAGGGTCAGAACATCAACATGCAGGCCTTGCTGAACCCCAGCAACTCGGACCTGATGAGCCCCTCTGAGATTCAGATGGTGAAGGCGCTGCCGGCTGCCGAACAGCAGCAGTACCTCCTACAGAAGCACATGGAGTGGGAGACCCGCCTCTCCACGCTCCTGTCAAACCTGCTGAAGATGCGGCACGACGCGATGATGAGCATCATCGGCAACATCCGCAGCTCGTAATTTCGGCCATCTGTTAGACAGACCCCCTGTATCTGCTTAAGAATACGGGTATGCGCCCGTAGGGGGCGGTACTGCTCATGCCGAAAGACCCCGGTTCCAAATCGAAGAAAGACGGGGAACCCTCGGTGGATGCGCCGCGGCCGGCCTCTGGCGCCGAACTTTCCCAGAAGTGGTTGCGCGGAGAAATCTCTCTGCGCGAGCTCCGAGGCTTGACAGGCCCCGAGATGCTCGCCATCGCCATGCAGGGCTACCAGCTCTATGAGCAGGGCCGCTACGACAAGGCGAAGGTCGTCTTCGAAGGCCTCTGCATTCTTGAACCGAGCGAAAGCTATTACCGCACGGCCCTTGGCGCCGTGTACTTGGCCGAAGACAACTTAGAGATGGCCGAGAAACTTCTGTCCGCCGCCATCCGGCTGAACAAGGACGAGCTCGCGTCCTATGTGAACCGGGGTGAAGTCTATTTGCGCCAAGGGAAGGTCCTCGAGGCCGCCCAGGACTTCAAACGCGCGGTGGAACTGGATCCTCAGCAGAAGGACCCCATCTCGCAAAGGGCGCGATTACTGGCGACCGCGACATTGGAAACTATTCGCTCGACGCAGCGACAATCCCGGGGCGCTACCTCCTCCAAGCCTCCGGGGTCGAGTGGTACGGGCGGGGCCGCGCAAAGGAAGAAGTAGTCCACTTCTTGTTGCGGGGCCGGTCCGAAGATGGCGCGTGTCGCGGCGAAAAAGAAGAAGTCGACGCCTGCCCGGCTCGAGATTTTTTTCTTCCCCAAGAACAAACGTGGCGTTCCCCTGAAGGAAGCGCAGCAACGGCGCCACACCCAGACCATCTCCGTCACGGCGACGTTCGCGGAAGTCGACGAACCCGAAAATCCAACCCAGCCCTTCTACGTGCCCGACTTCTTCGCGAAGATGAAGGACGACACGAATGTGAAGAAGGCCCCGACCAAGTTGAGCCCGAAGGAAGTTCAGATGCGGGCGCGGCTGGGTCGTGCGCTTTTTGGCGAGGGTAAGCTCAAAGAGGCGAAGGCCCAGTTCGAGGCGGTGGTGGCGAGCGGGGCCACGCACCCTTATTCGCACCGGATGCTGGGGGTCATCTCCATGTCCATGGGGCAGGTGGAGAAGGGGCTCGCGCTCTTTGATGCAACATTGCGCTACAAGCGCAAGGACGTCGTGGCGCGTGTTTACCGGGCCGAAATCCTGCTGGGCCGGGGGGAGGTCAAGCGGGCCCGCCATGACCTCGCCTACGCGGTCAAGGTGGGGCCGGCCCAGAACCCGTTCGTTCGGCGGGCTGCGCAGCTATTGGCCCGTATATCCCCTGCTGTCGAGAGCCGGACTGCTCTTTAGACGGGCGGCCCGATGGGGCTAGACTCGTAGGCCGGTGCAGACCAACACCTTCCTGACCAAGTACTCGGACATCGTCCTCGCCGTGGCCGTCGTGGCCATCGTCGCGATGATGATTGTTCCATTGCCGACGCCGCTGTTGGACGTCCTGCTCACGTTCAACATCAGCATCGCGGTGATGGTGCTTTTGATTTCGTTGTACGTGCCGCACGCCCTGCGGTTGTCGGTGTTTCCGTCGTTGCTGCTGATCACGACGATGTACCGGCTTTCGCTGACGATCTCGACGACGCGCCTCATTCTTCTGACGGGTGACCCCGGCGAAGTCGTTAAGGCGTTCGGCCAGTTCGTGGTCCGCGGCAACTACGTCGTCGGGGCCGTGATCTTCCTCATCCTGACGGTGGTGAACTTCATCGTCATCAGCAAGGGTTCCGAACGCGTCGCCGAAGTGGCCGCGCGCTTCACGTTGGACGCCATGCCCGGCAAGCAGATGTCCATTGATGCGGACATCCGTTCGGGCGCCATCGACCAAGAGGATGGCAAGCGCCGCCGCCGCGACTTGGAGCGTGAGAGCGCGCTCTTTGGCGCCATGGACGGCGCCATGAAGTTCGTCAAAGGCGACGCCATCGCGGGCATCATCATCACCGTCATCAACATCGTCGGCGGCTTGATCATCGGCGTGATGCAGCGTGGGCTGCCCATCGCCGACGCGGCGAAGAAGTACACGCTCCTCACCATCGGCGACGGCTTGGTCGCGATGCTGCCGGCGATTCTCATCTCGATGTCGGCCGGCGTGATTGTGACGCGCGTCGGCGGTGACGAAGAGGGCACGCACCTCGGCAAGGACGTGGGCACGCAGCTGACGGCGTACCCGAAGGCCATCGCGATCGCGGCGGGCATGCTCCTCGCGCTGGGCGCCGTGCCCGGGTTGCCCCGCGTGCCGTTCTTTATTCTGGGCGGCCTGGCGGGCTTTGGCGCGTATCTGTTGATCCGCAACAAGAACCGCGAGGTCGCAGCGGAAGAGGCGGGGGAAGCGCCCGTGATGCCGGGAGGAACGCCCGCGTCGGCCGCGCCTGCGCCGAAGGAACCGATCAATCCGGAATCAGAGATGTTCATTCCGGTGGTGACCCCGATTGTGCTCGAGGTCTCGGACGCGCTCGTGCCGTACGTCGATTCGCGACAAGACGGCGGCAAGTTTCTCTACGAGCTAATTCCCTTCATGCGCGACGGGCTGTTCGTGGAGCTCGGCGTGCGGTTCCCTGGCGTTCGCGCCCGTGGAAACCCGGGCCTTCCGCCCGGCGCGTATCAGATTCAAATCAATGAGGTGCCCATCGTCACCGGGCAGGCGACGTTGGGACACGTGCTCGTCAACGACACGGTCGACCGGTTGAAACTGATGAATGTGCCGGGCTTCGAGGCGGTGAATCCCAGCACCCGGCAGCCGGCGGCGTGGGTGCCCGAAGCGCACAAGGACATGTTGGAGTCGGCGGGCCTCACGACCTGGGACGTGCCGGGCTATGTGATCTTGCACCTGGCGGCGGTATTGCGGCGTCACGCGCGCGAGTTCATGGGCGTGCAGGAGACGCAGGCGATGCTGGACCAGTTGGAAAAGGCGTTCCCGGCGATCGTCAAAGAAGTCGTCCCCAAGGTCATCGGCGTGTTGAAGCTGACCGATATCCTCGGTCGCTTGGTGGAGGAGGAGATCTCCATCCGCGACCTGCGTGGAATCCTCCAGGCGTTGGCGGAACAGGGGCAGGTCGAAGCGGACAACGTGATGCTCACCGAGCACGTGCGCTCGTCGTTGAAGCGGTACGTGTCGAACAAGTATTCGCGCGGGACGAACACGTTGGTTGTCTACCTGTTGGATCCTCAAATTGAAGAGGCGGTGCGCACGTCGATCAAGCGCACCAGTGCGGGGACGCACCTGGCGCTGGAGCCCGATATCGCGCAGGAGATTGTGCAGGCGGTGAAGAACGAGTGCGGCCATCTGCCGCCCACGGCGCAGCGCCCGGTGATTCTCACGAGCATGGATATTCGGCGGTACGTGCGGAAGCTTCTGGAATACGAATTCAACCCGCCGTTCTCGGTGGTGAGCTATCAGGAGCTGTCGCCGGAGTTGAACATTCAGCCGGTGGCGCGCATCTCCACCCGGTAGATCCCCTCTCCCGTATGCGGGAGAGGGTTAGGGTGAGGGCGGCTCGGGAACGTTGCAGGGCTTCGGGGTCGGCCGCGGAATCGGGAGCGCCTTCGTTCACGTTCACGGGAGAGGGGGGGCTTCGACCTAGAGTCCAAACAAGATCAAGACGAAGATCCCAACCGCCAACAGCGCGAAAATGACCATCCCCGCAATCAGCGCCGCGCGCTTGGGGTCACGCATCAGCGCTTCCACGAAATTCGCGGGTGGCGGTGGCGCACCCTCGCTGTCCTCCGAAAACCCCGACATGTTCGAATCGTCGAACGACGACCCCGATTCCCCCGAAGGCTCCGGCGGAAGCGGCGCTGGCTTCGCCGAGGGCGGAGGGGGAGGGTCCGAAAGAACCGGGTTCATCGGCGGCTCGGGTTCCGGCTCGGGTTCGAGGTCTTCGCGGTGGGCGGGCAGCCGCGTGTCCTCGAGGTCCTCTGGAATGGGCCCTTTGCTCTCGGGCGGGGCGTTGGGATCGAGGTACAGAAGTCGGACCGCGCCGATTTCCACCTCATCTTGATTCTTCAGCGTGCGCTGATTGACGCGCCGCCGATTGACGCGAATGCCGTTTCGCGATTCCAGGTCTTCGACGTGCGTTCCCGACCAATCGCGCCGAATGCGCGCATGCCGACGTGAGACGAGGTCGTCCTTGAAAATCAGGTCGGCCGATTCGTCGCGCCCGACCACGAGCTCCTGTGCATCTTGAAGCGTGATGTGCTCGCCCTCGCGGGGGCCGTTCATCACGCGGAAGTACGGCTTTTGAACCGAATCGCCGACGCCCTTCAACGCGCCCTTGATCGCTTGCCGCGCTTCGAACGCGGGGTTATCGGGCTGTCCCTCGGGAGGTTTGGACACCTCGGCGACCTTGTCGAAGGTCACGTCATACTGGGCGATGGCCACGACATCGCCGACGCGCAGCAGACGCTTTTCGCCCTTGGGAACCTTCTGCCCGTTCACTGACGTGCCGTAGGCGCTGCCGAGGTCTTCGATGAAGAAGAGAGCGCCATCCCGAATGATGCGGGCGTGCGAACGCGAGACGGCCTTCTCCGGTAGGCACACCTGGCACGCAGGGTCCCTACCGATGGTGATTCGCTCGTCATTGAGCAAAATCTCCGTCGGTTTCTCGCGCCCCCCGGCTTCGCTGCGCTGTCGGACCAGTAGCCGAACGGTCATGGGGAACGGATCAAGGACTCTGCCCGAGGAATTTCCGGCAGTCCTCCACCTCCGTGGGGAAGTCCTCGGCGGCGCCGAAGTGGAGGACGTTTTTGCACGCGTTGGTCGCGTTACGCGTCCTCTGGTCGGCCTTGAACAATTGGAACAGCCCGTAGTGGCACGGGACGTATTTGGAATCCTGGTCGAGGCACTTCTTGTAGTCCTTCTCTTCCTCGGCCAAGAGCCCCTTTTCGTGGTCCACCTGCCCCATCTGGTAGAAGCCCGCGGCGGACGGCGCACTCATGAGCTCGGTGTGCTGTGACCGCAGCTTCGGGTCATTCAGCGCGCACTTTCGGTTCATCACAGGAAGGTTGTTGCGACAGGGGATGGAATCCGGGTCGGACTGCACGCAGTTCTTGAACGCTTCCGCCGCCTCGCAATAGCGGCCCTTCTCGCTGTCCGTGATGCCCAAGTTCAAATACGCCTCGGCGTAGTTCGGCGCGAGCTGGATGGCCTGCATGAATTCGTCGATGGCTTCGTCCAGCGCGTGCTCCTGCGCGAGGACGGTGCCGAGCGTGTTGTGCGGGTCCGCGAGGTTCGGCGCGACCGCGATGAGCGTGCGCAGTTCCTTCTTGGCCTCGTCCGGCTTCTTTAGGCCGATGTACGCAAGCGAGAGGTTGTAGCGGGCCTCGGTCATCTCGGGGTTGACCTTCAGCGCGCGCTGGAAGTTGTCGTGCGCGCGGCCGAACGCGCCTTCCTTCAGGTAGATGTAGCCCAGCGTGTTGTAGGCCTGCGCGAGCTCTTGGTTGTAGCGGATGGCCTTGATCAGGTCGTCCTTTGCCTCGCCCGTGTTGCCGCGCTTGAACGCGATGAGACCCTTGTTCGTCCACGCTTCGGCGTAGTGCGGCGAAAATTCCAGCGCGAGGTCGCAATACGTCTCGGCCTTCGTTAGGTCGCCCTGGACCAAATATTGGGCGCAGATGGTGTTGTTTTCGACGGCGCGCGGGTGAATCGGCGGCGCGTGCGAACAGGCGAGGACGAGAAGAAGGGGGACCGCGAGGCCAAGTCGACGCATCTTCAATAGAGTGTAAGGTAGGGCTAGGATGGTCGCAATGAGACAGACGCTCGTGTTTGCGGGGCTGTTGGCGGTCTTGTTGGCCGGAAACGAAGCCCACGCCCAATTCCAGAACAAGAGCATCGGCCTTTCGGTGGGGTTCGTAGATCTATTGTCGCAGAACGCCGCCGCCGGCGCCCCCATCCAGTGGGCTCTGCCGTTCGGCGTAACGTTCACCTACTACATGGAAAACCACTTCGACCTGGTGTTCGAGATGGACGGCATCATCGCCCACACCAGCGCGACGAACGACCCGAATATCTGGGGCCTGAATGTGACGCCCATCGGGGTCCGGTACCTGTTTATGGAAGACACGTTCCGGCCGTACCTGGGAATCGATGCGAGCTACCTGCACTTCTTCTCGAACGACACGAATCCCCAGGTCATCGGCTCGAGCGGTTCATCGAACTACATCGGCGTGGGACCCAACGGCGGGTTCGATTACTTCATCGCGGACAACTTGAGTCTCGGCATCAAAGCCCGAATCAACGTCTACCTGACGCTCAATGCGGTCGATGCGTCATTCGACGCCACGGCGCGCATCGCGACCTACTTCTGATGTTGGTCGCGGCGTTGACGTGGGTGCTCGCGGCGACCCCCGCGAACCATTCGCAGGTGTTTTGGAAGGACGTCATCGCCCACGGCGCCGTGCCGAAGGGCGAGTCGGTGGGTGCACTCGCCGATGAGCTGAGCGGAATGCTCGCTTCGGAAGATCCAAAGGTTCGCGACGAAACGGCGTACACGCTTCTCGAAGACTGGATCTATTCGAAGAAGCTCTTGGGGCCGGACGAGCTTCGGAAACTCGCGAGCGTCTGGACCGCGAACCTCAAAGACCACGTGGGAGACGAGGGGACGAATTCGGTCCTGAAGCGCTCGTTCTCAGCGCTGTCGCTCTCCGTGGTGGTCGCTCGCGACAATGCGACGCCATTCTTCACCCGCGAGGAATTCGATGCGCTCTTGAACGCCGCGCTTCAGTACTTGAAGGCCGAGAAGGACCTCCGCGGCTACGACGCGAAGCTCGGTTGGGTGCACGCCACCGCCCATACGGCGGATCTCTTGAAGTTCCTTGGCCGGAGTCGCTTCCTCAGTCCGGAAGGCCAGGGGAAAATTTGCGACGCCATCGGCGCGAAGCTGGCGGTTGGGAAGCTCTACGCGTTCGGCGAGGAAGAACGGCTCGCACGCGCGTCGCTCTCGGTTCTGCGTCGCGCGGACTTCTCTCTGGATGCGCTGACGCCTTCGCTGAACGCGATGGTGAAGGCGCACGAGAAGGTCACCAAGATGATGGCCGTCGACCCGGCGCTGCTGGCTTCCGATGGCGCCATCAAGGGGTACGTCCGCAGCCTCTACGGCTTTGCCACGCTGTCCGACAAGGAGCACGCGGTGGGGACGGCGGCCCAAAGGGCGCTGGCGGACACTCTCAAAGCCATCGCACCACCCTAGGTCGATGGTGGAGGTGGGCAGCGAAATGCCCATTAGCGGGGCATAAGGCTGCCCACCTTCGCCCTGTGAGCAGGCGGGGGGAGGTTAGAGCCGCGGATCCGGAGCGCCGGCCGGCGCGGGGGCGCTCGGCTCAGCCTCATGTCGCTGGGGCACGGTGCGAACCGCCGGCTTCTGGTCATCCGGAATCACGTTCTTGTCGTTCGTATAGTGCGTTGCGCCGTCTGAATCCGTCCATGTGTACACAGGCTCGGTCGGCTCGGACGCGAGCTGCGTGATGGTCGTTGACTTGTTCGAGGGCGCGGGCGTCGCCTGCTGCTGCGCATGCGGAGCGCTCGTCGTCGGCGGGGGAGGAGGGTTTTCCTGCGGCGGTCCCGGCTGCTCTTCGTCCTGCTGCCCGTCATAGCCGTCCTCTTGCGGCTGGGCCTGCTCCTCCACGCCGTACGAACCGGTGTACGCGCTGTTCGAATACGCATCCGGGTCGGCGGGAACCATCTGCCAATTCTCTGGGCACTCACGAACGTCCGGGTAATACGCGCCCGCGCTGGGGCAGTAGTACCAGGCATAGCCGTACGAGCCCGTGCTCAACAGCGCCCAATACGGCGCATACCCCGCCCAGCCCCAGACGCCGCCATACCAACGCGGCCACCAATAGTGCCCGCCGTACCAATAGCCGCGACCCCAGCCGTACCAGTGCGGTCCCGAAAGACCCCAGTGACCGCCATAGCGACCCCAACGCGCGCCGGGAACGGCGTTCCACGCGCGGCCATAAGAACCGTACCCGTGAAACCCGCCGCTCCACGCGTGGCCACCGCCGTAGACGCGGCCGCCATTCCAACCGTGCCCGCCCGCGTAAGGCGTCGCGGGACGCGCGGAGTGCATGCTGCCGCCGTTCCACGTATGCGGCGTCGCCGTGTACGGATGGCTCGGGCCAAAGTGCGTCGGCCCGCTGTAATGCGGCCCATTAAACGTGTGTCCACCGCCGAAGCTGTGTGGCGCGGCTGAGGCGCCGCCGCCGAAGTGCATTCCGCCGCCACCGCCGAAACTATGGGGCGCCCCGCCACCACCCCCGAAACTATGGCCGCCGCCACCGCCCCCGAAGCTGTGACCCCCGCCGCCACCGCCGAAGCTGTGACCGCCACCGCCGCCTGAGAATCCTCGCGCCAGAGCGGGTCCTGAAAGCGCCACCGCCACAAGGAAGAAGTACGTTTTCATCGCGCGCATAAAGGGCCTCCAGATCCTTCGACTAACCCCCACGCCCTAAAATTCACGCCGCCCCATCCCGAAAGCATGACACATCCACAAACCCCTGGAATGCCTGGCGGGTAAGCGCGGTAAGTCGCGGAAACGAGGCTGCTTTGAAGGGGGGCGAGAGACCTACAGCTCGTCGAGGAACTCGTCGTTGTAGGTGTACCGGGAGAGTCGCTTCACGAGCGCCTCCATCGCCTCCACGGGCTTCACCGAGAAGAGCATCTGCCGCAGCTTCTTCACCTTTTCGTATTCCTTTTGGGTGAAGAGCTTCTCTTCTTTGCGCGTCCCGGACTGCGGAATGTTCACGGCGGGGAAGATGCGCTTTTCGGCGAGCAGACGGTCGAGCGTGATTTCCGAGTTACCCGTGCCCTTGAACTCTTCGAAGATCACGTCGTCCATGCGGCTGCCCGTGTCGATGAGCGCCGTGCCGACGATGGTCAATGACCCCGCCTCCTCGGTCGCGCGCGCAGCGCCGAAGATACGCTTGGGTCGTTCCAATGCACGGCTGTCGACGCCGCCCGTCAGCGTACGGCCCGAGCTGTCGACTTCCTTATTGAAGGCGCGCGCGAGCCGCGTGATGGAATCGAGGAGGATGAGGACATCCTTGCCGTTCTCGACCATGCGACGCGCGCGTTCGAGCGCGAGCTCGGCGATCTTCAGGTGATCGCCCGTCGGCCGGTCCGAACTGGACGCGAGGACTTCCGCCTTGATGCTGCGGCGCATGTCCGTCACTTCTTCCGGACGTTCGTCGATGAGCAACACCATCACGTGCATCTCAGGATGGTTCTGAATCGCGGCCTGAGCGATGCGCTGGAGCATGATCGTCTTACCCGTCTTGGGAGGGGCGACGATGAGCGCGCGCTGACCCTTTCCGAGCGGTGCGATGAGGTCCAACACGCGCGTGACCATCTCTTTATGGCCCGTCTCGAGCTTGATGCGCCCGGTCGGGTCAACGGAGGTGAGGTCATTGAAGTGCGGAATGCGGGTCGCCGTGTCGAGCGGCTTACCGTCCACTGTCTCCACCTTCTGAATGAAGCCCTTCATCCCACGCATCTGCGCTTGCGCGGTGATGTACTGGCCCTGACGTAGGCGCAGCTTCTGCACCAGGTTCTTCGGCAGCTCGGCATCCTCGGGGTTCGGCAAGAGGTTGCGTTTGATTTGCCGCAGGAACGCATTCGGCCCCTTCGCGTCCGTGTCCAACACGCCTTCGACCGGTGAAAGCTGCGCGTTCGACACCGGCTGCTGTCCGGGCTGGCCGCCACCCTGCGGATGACGCTGTTGCTGCTGTTGTTGCTGCTGCTGCTGGAGGAGGCGCTGTTTGTACTGCTCCAGTTCCAGCGGGGTCAGGAACACCTGGCTCTGCTGCCCGTCCGGGCCCAGGAGCATGCGGTACGCCTGGCCCTCAGGGGTGAACAGCACCGGTGGGCCGCGACGCCGACGACGCCTGCGCCGACGGCGACCGCCTCCATCGCCCATGGGCATACCCTGGGGCTGGCCGCCGCCTTGGGGCGCTGCCTCGGGAGGACCGTCATCAGGTCCGTCGTCGGGACCTCCGTCGTCCGCGTCGGGCGGTTCAGAATCGGGGGCAGAATTCGGGTCGCGGTTTTCCGAGTGGTCAGTCATTTAAAAGCGATCCTCATGAGGCGCGTGGAGGACCACGCTGGCCTCATGGACATTTCAGGGCCCTTCTACCGTCAGGCGGCCCCGCGTTCTAGTGAATCTTCAGGTCGAACGGCAACCTTGCCTGAACCCCCGGGTCCAGGAGGGTCATCGGCGGGATGCCCACTTCGGCGGCAAGCCTTCGAATTGTCTCTGGCATGACGTCTTCGGGGGTGACGAGGTGAAGGGCGATCATGGCCGACCGGCTATCCGCCTGAATGGCCCCCAAAATTCCGCCAGGTCCGCCCAGGGTGGGTATGTCCACGTCCTCCGAATCCGGCACGTGGGCGCGGCGGCGGGCCTCCGCGACGGCGTCATTCAGACCGCCCAGGTGGTCGACCAGGCCCCGGGCCTTGGCGTCCGAGCCCGACCAGACCCGGCCCCGCGCGATGGCGTCGATCTGGTCCTTCGTCTGATGACGACACTGGGCCACGCCCGAAATGAAGTCGTTGTACTGGATGTCCACCGCATGCTGCACCGCGGTCTGCTCTTCCGGCGTCCAAGGACGGAAAAGGTTCACCACGTCGGCCAGGGGCGAGGTCTGAATGCGTTCACGCTGAATGCCCAGCTTATGCGCCAGGTCATCGACCGCCGGCTTGATGACGAAGACGCCGATGCTCCCCGTGACCGTGGTGGATTCGGCGAAGATGGCGTCGGCGCACATCGATGCTTCGTAGCCGCCCGACGCGGCCATGTCGCCCATCGACGCGATGACCGGCTTTCGTTCCTTGGCCTGTTGCACGGCGCGCGAGATGAGGTCGGACGCGAGGCTGTCCCCGCCAGGCGAATCCACGCGTAGGACGATGGCCGCCGTGAGGGGGTCCTCTTCCGCTTCCTTCAGCGCGGCGATGATGGTCTCGGCGCCCGCGACCTTCGTGATGCCCAAAGGATCGCTGCGGCTCTTACCGCCGGCGATGTCGCCCAAGACAGGTACGACCGCGATGCGACGCCGGTCGCCCCACGCGCGTTCGGCAATGGGAGGCGGATTGTAGGTCGCGTCGAATCGGGCGCCGGGGAGGACGTTGGTCAGCCTTTCTTCCAGCGTGCGCGCATCCATGATGCCATCGAGGAGCCCGAGCTCTTTGGCCCGAACGGGCGGCAACACGCCCTCCTTCAAGATGGCGTGCAGTTTGTCGGCGGAAATGTGCCGCGTCTCGGTGACCGCGCTTTCAAAGGAATGCACGTAGGTGGCGAGAATGGCGTTCAGGGCTTCCTTCTCTTCGGGGCTCGCGCCCGTTTTCGTCAGTCGGTCCGGCGCGTTCTTGAACTTGCCGATGCGCGCGACGTCCCAATGCACGCCGAGCTTCTGCATGGCGCCCCCGAAGAACGTCATTTCGGCGTCGAAGCCGTTCACGAGGAGAATCGCCTGTGGAACGGCGAGCACCTCGTCCGCCGCGGTGGCCACGTAGTACTCGGCGTCGTCGGCGATGAGGAGCAAGGCGAAGACGCGCTTGCCGGCGCGGCGCAGGTCGAAGATGGCGTCGCGCAATTCGCCCGCGCGGCCAAGGCCCAGGTCGGGGAAGGACGAGATCTTCAGAATTACGCCGCGCAGATCCGGGTCGCGCGCGGCCCGGCGCAACTTACGCATCAATTTCAAGTAGGGGTTGTCGCTCGTGACGCCGAAGATGGCGAGCGAACCTTCCGCGGTCATTTCCTTCGACAGGTCGATCATCACGACCTTGCCGCCTTCCGGGGCCGCGCCGGAGAAGTGGGCCTGCGTCGCGCGAATGTCGATGACATGGTCCGTGCCGCCGCCCGGCGAGAAGCCCACCGCGTAGCCGGCGCCAAAGTGGGCCGTGTTGAACGTGAGCCCTACTTGGTAGAGCCAGTCGTGCGACGGATCGAAGCTATGCGAAACGCCGGCGCCCAAGACGAGCCCGCGGATGATCTCGCCCTGAGCCATTAACTGCAACGAGCTGTTGCTCGCGCCCGCGGGGCTGGTGAAGAGCCAGTCCAACGCCAACGTCAGGCGTTCGTGCAGAGGATGCACGCCGACGCCAAAATCGAATTTGCGGGGCAAAAGGACGGCGCCGGTGTGCGGCTGGTCGATGTTCAGAATCGACCCAGCGAGCGACAGCGCGCGGTACGGCCGAATCACCGCGCCCAAGTTCCAGCTGGTCGTGCGGTTCAGGTCCGAGTTGTCGGAGCTAAAGAGGTTTAAAGACGTGCCGAGTGCAATGGACGGCGTGCCCAGCGCGAACGTCCAGGTCGTCTTTCGGTAGTCGGGAAGGACGGCGCCGCGCATCCATTCCATGGAGAGGCCCAGGGACGCGATGCCGAACGCCGTGTAACCGCCGTAGATGCCGTCCAGGGTCTGACCGCGGGCGATGGCGCGCTCGTGGATGTAGTTGAACCCAGCGCCTCCCAGGAAATAGAGGCCGGCCGGGTTTAACAGCGGGGCGGTGGCTTCATCGACCGTCGCGGCGGAGCTGGGGGGCAGGGTGGCCCCACGCGAAAAATCGGTCTGGTTCACGAACGCCGTCTGGGCGGCGGCGGTCACAGGAAGGAGGGCGAGGGCGGTGAAAAGAAGAGGCGAGCGGCAGGCCATAGGCCGCCGACTCTACACGGCCAAGAAGCTAGGGCTTATCGGAAAGCACCGGAAACTCGAAGTTTTGACCGAAGTTGGAATCCCACTGTTCGTCGGTGACCTTTCCCTCTTCGATGCGCGGGTTCTCGAACCAGAGCTCAAGCTTCGTGGCGCCGAATGGAACGTGGACGATGGAGGGCCGCGTGGTCACCGCGCCGTCAGCGCCCTTCTCCGCGACGTTTTCGAAAGTATCCTTCTGGAGCGGGTCGAACTTCGCATGGGCGTTGATGACCACCGTTGTCGGACCCGCACTGGTCGGCGAATAGAGAAGGTCGGGCAACCGCTTGGCGTCGTAGTCCACTTCCACGTCGTCGCCGCCGTGAATGTCGCCACTTTGCGCGACCCCGTTGGGGGTGAATCGGAGGATCGTGGTGTTCGGCGCGCGCATGGCTGGGTCCCTCGTGTCCTTTGATTCTCGAAGGGCGCGCTCCAGAGTTGTTTTAGTGATGTAATTTCAGCCGGTTGCTGTGGACTGGGGGGCCACAACTTCGCCCTCCCGCGGCCCGACAATTGGCCTCGTGGAAGCTGATTTCAGCTCGAAGGCCCGGGTGGTCTTTTCGTCGGGTTACCGGGAGCGCGTCGAGGACCTGGACGGCAACCCAACCGTCCTTCGCCCCGGCATGCTGTTCGACGTCTGTGTCGAACCCGACCGCTTCGAACGTCTTCGCGAGGCGCCTGCGCGGGCGATGATGGAAGGCGCACCATGCCCCGCGGGCAACCTCCTCTTGGGCGCCCCCGACGAAGTTCGACACACGCAGTTCTCGGTTCCTCGCAACGCCGAAGACGTGGTGCTGTGGATTGAGGCGCGTGAAGGCGGTGAACGTGAGGTTCACGAAAACTTGGGCGCCCGCTACCACTTCCCGATTCAAGGCGCGCTAAAGCCCATCTCGGTCGAGCATCCAGAATGGCTCGGCAAGGCGTGCGACCAAGCCGTCGAGGTTCCGCGAAATCCCGCCCCGTCATTAGTGAGAGAAGGGTTTGAGCTCGCATCGATTCCCAAGGAACTCTTGGAACGCCTCGCGCAGGTGAAGGAGGAGGCCCAGCGGTCCGGTCTGCGTGAGCTCACCGGGAACGAGGAGTCGCTGATGGGCGCCGAACAGCTGAGCGAGACGGCGCGGGCGACCCTCATCGATTATCTTCGATGGGCGCGACTCCAGGGAAAGAAACGGATGCCGGGTGAGAATGCAGACCCGGTCCGGCTGACTCTTCGCGTCGGGGCGGGTTCCCGAACAGACGTCGAGGAGGCCGCGAACCATCCGGACGGGACGAGCTTCTACGCGAACTTGGTCACGGCCCTGCACGGACCCGGGACGATTTGGCTCAACGGCGAATTTACTCACCAGGTCCAACCAGGGGAGGCATTGCTCTTCACCACGAGGGCACGCGAGGAAGCCACGGGAACGAGGGCGACGTGGCACCGGTCTCCCGGAAGCGACAGCGGCGCCGACCGCGTGTTCATGAGCGTTCGCTACGCACGCCCTCGGGCTTAGGGCTACTTTTCGGGAACGTTGGTGGGCGCGCCCACGGGGCCGCCGCCCGCGCATTGAATTTCGGCGCCGTCGACATCCGGGAGCGAACAGACCGCCGCGCGGCCACAGCCCTTTGCGAGCCACGTGCCCTTCGGACGTTCGTCACCCACGGACACCTGGTCTTTGGGGCAGTCCAAGGTGGACGCAGCTTCGGCGCGAACACGGCCGGTCACGCAGCCCAAGAGGGCAGCGGAGACAACGAGAAGCGTCGCGCGTCGCACGTTCACCACCCCTCGGTTCCGCTTCGTTTGTTCAGCGGGTCGCCAGATGAATTTTGTCGCTTGTCCGTGTCCTTGGCTTTTCCGCCTCGGTCCTCGGCGCTCCAACCTTCGGCGCCGCTTCGTCGGTCCAACGGGTCGTCGGATACAGGCCCGCGCCCTCCGCCCCCTCCACGCGTCTCATTGATGAGCGCGGTGACGGTGTGCTCGACCTCGAGCTTCAGCTGCCCATAGGCGTCGTCGTGGAACGTCATCTTTCGCACCGCGAAGCGCCGGCTCGTCGCCATGTCGGCGAAGGCGATGTCGAGCTCGAAAGCGCCCGATTCAGACGACTTCAGGACGCCCAGAAGAATGTGCTTCAGGCCGAGCTTTTTGCCCCACTGGGTCACGACCGGCATCTGCCGCGCCGCCACCTCTGCAATCATCTTCGAGGCGTCCCCTTGAAACGCGCGGTATTCAGGGAGTGGATCCAGCGTCACCGCCAGGTCCTGGTCATCTTGGCCGATGGAGAAGACGCGACCGCTGACCTGGCAGCCGGCGTGTTCGGTGCGAAGGATGTGCTTCCCCAAGGACACGGCAGGCACCTGCACCGGCGAATCGCCCAAGAGGGTTCCGTCCAGGTAGACGTGGGCGCCAGCGGGCTTCGTGGTGATGTTCATGCTCGATCGCTTCGAGGCGTCGGGCCCTTCGCGGACGGCAGTGAGCAGCTTCAACAGCGACGTCCGGAAGCGCGGCCCGGTGAGGGTGTAGCCGGGCTTCATCGAAAGAAGGTTCAAAAGCTCGGCCTTCGCGCCTTCGATGTCGCCACGGCGTTCGAGGCTCGCGGCCATCAGCGCCGTTGCGTCGCACAGTTGGGCGCAGTCCTTCATGTTCGCGACGCCTTTGCCCAGCTCACGCATCGCGGTCTTGAGCTGCCGTTCCGTGTCGTCATCCTTGCGTTGGTCGAAGGCGTGCTGCGCGGCGCGAAGGGCGGTTTCCCCCCGTTGAACGGCGGCGGCGGCTTCAGGGTCCACGGCGGGGGCGAAGAGTTCCTGGGTTCGCGCGCCACGAAAACCTGGAAAGGCGTTCGAAGCGCCCTGCGCATACTGCTCGATGGCGGGCGTCAATGACTCGCTGCCGGGATCCGCGGGCAGGACGAAGACGCCTTCGGTGGGCGCGGCGACGACGAGGCGGGCGACGGCGATAAGGGCGAGGAACGGGGTCGACAAAAGGCTTCTCCCGAAGCCGCCCGCAAGGGGCCCGGCTTCGGGAGTTATTCTATCGGCTTGGTGGGCCCGTCTACCAGAGGTCACCACTTTCCGTCTGGGAGGTGAGCTGCCAGACACCGCGCGATGCGTCGTAACGGTTGACCATTTGGCTCTGCACGCCGTTCGAATCCAGGTCCCCGACCGCGTAGACCGCGAAGTACGAGGCGTCGGTCGCTGAGAAGGACGATTGGATGGAATAGGAGAAGAACACCGGGCCGTCGGGGATGAAGACGAGCTGGTTCCAACCGTCCTGCGACTTATTGAAGGACCGCTTCGTCCCCGTCACCGGGAGTGCCGGGTTCCACGAGGCGTTGAATTGAACGGTCGTCGAGGTCGTTGTCGTCGTCGAGCCGTTGCCATTCCCGTTTCCGTTGTTGCCGTTGCCGTTGCCATGGGTGGTGGTCGTGGTCGTCGTCACGCTCTGCATGGTGGGTTCGCTGACGAGCACGTAGTTGAACATCGCGTGCTCGATGCCCTTCATCACCACGCTGCGCTCGGCCTTCTTGGCCTTGTACGTCATCATCGTGAACTTCGGGACGGCGACGGCGGAGAGGATTCCGATGACGGACGCGGCCGTCAGCGCTTCGATCATGGTGAAGCCGTGAACATTCTTCTTCGTGCGTTTCATGGCTACTTCCCCTTGGAAAGGTTGAGGACATATTGGCCGGGCGCACCCGGCGTCATGGTGATGCCCTGGCGGGCAAATGCTTCGGCGTAGTTCTTGGCGTCCGCATCGGAGATGGGGGACCCGTCCGGCGAGTAGACGAGGCCAGTACCTTCCTTGGAAAGAATCACGCGTTCAGGCGGCACGCCTTCGGGAAGGGCGATGCCCGACCCAGCAGGTTTTTCCGGCGACCACATCAAGAGCGCGCCGGAAAGCGCAAAGGAGAACACCGCGGTCCAAAGGAGCTTCCGGCTCTTCCTTTCGCCGTCGAGCGGGACGAAGGCAGGCGCGCTCTTTTTCTTTTCCGGCGCCGTGGGGATTGGCGTCTGGGGCGTTTTCTTTCGCGTCGCTTCGGGCGCAGGGAGAGGCGTGGGCTCTTCGTCCTTTGCGTTCGCGGCGGCGTCGCGGGCGCGAGACAACATGTCCCGGTATTCGGCGAGGTCTTGCGTGAAGCGTTCTCGAATGGCGGCAAGCTCGGGGCGATTTTTCGCGGCGTCAGTGAGCGCGGTAAGGACGCGATCGGTCGCCTCGCCTTCTTTCAAGAGCGTGGCGGCGGATGTTTCGTCGAGTTGAAAGCGGCGGCGTGACCAATCTCCTCCGGCGGGGCCGAGCGCCACAGCGGCGGCATAGCGCCAGCGAAGGATGACAATGTCGCGCAGCTTCGCGAGCTCGTCGGCGTTGGCGCCGGGGGCCTGGTGGAACGAGCGTTCAAATTTCTCCTGGGCCGCGGGGGTGAGACCCACGGCCTTTGCGCGGTTCAAAAGAAGCCCGCGAACCGTGTCGGCGGTGGGGACGCCGGACGGCCAGGGAAGCGTGCCATCGATGACGACGCGGGAGGCTTCGTCCGTGGAGAGCTGGGCGGCGTCCTTCTCGCTCGTGGCGACGGTGGCGTTCATACGGTGGGGCAGAGCAACGAATCTGCCAGGCTCATTTGTCAGTAAAAACAATTACTTGTGTATCTGCGGGGTGGGTCAATCCTGACGGTGGGGTGGCATGGACCGGCCTTGCTTGTGCCGGCGGGAGGGGGTTGGGGTGAGGGTGGCGTAGGATCGAAGGGGATGTCGTTCGCAGCGGTCCTCAGTGCGGTTCTCTTCTCTTCGCTTTCCTTAAAGGAGGCGAAATCGCTCGAGGCGCATCAGGCCTGGGACAAGGTCTTGTTGGGCGCTCCTTTGTCCAAGGAACACCTCTCGCATTCGGAAGTGGAATCGTGGGCCAAGGTCCTGGAAGCAGGTTGCGCGCGGCTTTTGAAGGCAGACCCAGCGATGGCGTTTGGACTCGGCCAACGTTCCGCCCTGTTCTCTCCCTCGGTCGGCGCGGTCTGTTTCGCGAAGGCGGCGATGGCGACGGACCAAATGCCGGACGCCGAAGCCGCGTTGCGATCGACGCTCAAGGAGAAGCCGAAGCGTGCCGATGCGAATCTGTTGTTGGGCAGGGTGCTCCTCGCGGAGGGGGACGAGCCGGGGGCGAAGGCCGTGCTTCAGGCGGTGCCGCCGCGTTCGAAAGAACACGTCGAGGCGCAGAAGCTTTTGAAGCGCATCAAGACGCTGAAAATGGCGGTGCGCGAAACGCCGTCGTCTGATTCCAGCGGCTCCCTCACCTACGAGTCCACGACAGGCCCAGGCGACATTCGGGTGCGCAAGAACGCGCTGTTTGCCATCAAGTACTTCAACAACCAACGCGACTTCGGCCAGCGCGCCTCCTACGAGCAGCGCATCACGGACGCTTTGTCCGAGGCGCACGACTTCGCGAAGAGCATCCTGGGTCATGCTCGCGACCACGCCGTCGATGTCATCCTCTATACGAAAGAAGAATTCGCGCTCCACTTCGGCGCCCAAACGGCGATGTTCATCGCGGGGACGTACGCGCAAAACGCGATTCGCATCAATGACGCGGTGGAAATCAATCCGCAATCGAAGGCGACGCTGGTCCACGAATACGTCCACGCCATCATCGATGACTATGTGGCAGGCCGTGACCATCGCCTACCGACTTGGATCAACGAAGGCACAGCCAAATATGTCGAGTGGCGTTACCAGGGCTTTGACCACGCGCCCTTGCCCGTCGCGGTGGCGATGCGAGGCGAAGCGGCGGGCCACAACCCTCCGTCCCTCCAGGCCATGTCATCGGGGGCGCTCGTGCAGCAGTCGAACCCAGAGGTTGCCTACGGCGCTTCCGCAACGGCGGTGAAACTGCTTCTTGCGCGCGGTGGAACTTCCACGTTCTTCCAACTGCTCACGGATTTGGGCAATGGAAAGCCTCAAGACGAGGCGCTTCAGCGCCATTACGGCATCACGCTGGCCGATCTTCAGGCGGACCTGGCGGCCGAGCTCACCCGTCGGTAACGCTTCCCTAAGGTCAGACCCCCATGGTACGCGCGGCATCCCGAAGGGGAGGCATCTTCTTTGAGCAAGGCAGGGACAGCGAAGAAGGACGAGAGCCCCAAGCGGCGGCGCAAGAGCGCGCCCTCGCCGGGTGATGGCGGTGGCGGGGGTGGAACCACGTTGACGCCGTTGGCGGAAGAAGCGCGTCGTCGGTACATCAACTACGCGCTGTCCGTGATCACGTCCCGCGCCTTGCCCGACGTGCGCGATGGGTTGAAGCCTGTGCAGCGACGCATCCTGTACGGCATGTACAAGGACCATCGTCTCACCCACGACGCGAAGTTCCAGAAGTGCGCGAAGGTCGTCGGCACCATCATGGGCCAGTACCACCCGCACGGTGACACGGCGATCTACGACGCACTCGTTCGGTTGGCGCAGGACTTCAGCCTTCGGTACATGCTGGTCGAAGGGCATGGCAACTTCGGTTCGTTGGACGGCGATGCGGCCGCGGCCATGCGTTACACGGAATGCCGGTTGCAGGCGCTGTCGTCCGAGCTGCTGACCGAGCTTTCCAAAAAGACGGTTCCATTCCGCCCCAATTACGACGGGTCGGAAACCGAGCCCGTGGTGATTCCATCGCGCGTTCCGCAGCTTTTGATGAACGGGACCACCGGCATCGCGGTGGGCATGGCGACGAACATTCCGCCGCACAACCTGGTCGAGCTCACCGAAGCGCTGCGCGAGCTGATCAAGGACCCCGAGCTTCAGACAAAGGACTTGCTCAAATTCGTGAAGGCTTTCCAGCACATTGGGATCCTAAGCTTAGAATTCCACGTGGACAAGTTGTCGCG
>JADMIO011020014.1_pt1 | contig 44916 bp, 35 predicted proteins | sample 8958161 | NCBI WGS metagenome assembly JADMIO01 (sample SAMN16585339, study PRJNA669376) | soil metagenome | isolation source: Crop rotation soil | place: USA: Cullars Rotation, Alabama | collected 2011
CGTCGGGTTCTGGCTTGTAGGCGATCTTGCAATGGGGACAGAGGATGCGGACCAGTCGCTGAGCCAACACGCCTTCAATCGTACTGGCAACCAGGTACGGTTCCACTCCCATGTCGACCAGACGCGTAAAGGCGCCGGCCGCGTCATTCGTGTGCAGCGTGCTGAAGACGACGTGTCCCGTTAACGAGGCCTGAATGGCACTCTGGGCCGTTTCTCCGTCACGAATTTCTCCGATCAGAATGACGTCCGGGTCATGTCGCAGAATACTGCGCAAGCCTGCGGCGAATGTCAGACCAATCTTCGAATGGACCTGAATCTGATTGATCCCCTCGGTCTGATACTCGACGGGGTCTTCGACCGTAATGATCTTGGTGGTCGGGTCTTTGATCTCGTTCAAGGCGCTATACAACGTGGTCGTTTTACCGCTACCCGTGGGGCCAGTGACCAGGATAATACCGTGCGGCAATGAGATCAGTTCACGAAACGTCTTGGCCATGTCTGTCGGCAGCCCGACGTTCTTCAGATTGAACACCATGCGTGATTTATCGAGCAGACGCATGACGATGCCTTCGCCATGCAACATGGGGATAATCGACACGTGAACGTCGATTTCCCGGCCATGCACGCGAATCTTGATACGTCCATCCTGCGGCAGGCGTTTTTCGGCGATGTTCAACTTCGCCATGATCTTCAAGCGGCTGATGATCGCCGCTTGAAAGTGATTGATCTCGGGGGGCACCGGTTGAATTCGTAGGAGGCCGTCAACACGAAACCGAACTCGCAGACCATTTTCCTGCGGTTCGATGTGCACGTCGCTGGACTGCTGTTCGAGGGCTTCGATCAGCAATTCATTCACCAGCTTGACGACCGACGCGGCCTGGGCCATTTCGGCCAGTTCGCCGTCCGCTTCGCCCAATCCCTCCAGCAGTTCGATTTCATCTTCGGTTCGCTGAGCAAACAGTTCGTTGATGGTATCGCCGCCGACCCCCAGACGTTCCTTGATGACCTGGACGATATCGTCACGCCGAGCCAACACTGGCTCCAAGCGCAGGCCGCTCAGCGTGCTGAGTTCATCAAGTGCTTCCAGATCGAACGGGTCGCTGGTGGCGATGATCGCTGTGCCGTTTCGGCGTTCCAGCGGCAGGATCGAATGGCGATAGATATCGCGATGCGGAAACTTGGTGAGTAACTCGGGATCAATCTTCAATTCCGAGAGCTTGACGTAACGCGTCCCGAGCAACTCGGCATAGGCCTGCAGGGTGTCTTCTTCGGAGACGAATCCCAGTTCGATCAGCCGCTGATCAATGCGGCGACCGTTGGGCTGGCCGAGGGCAGTGTCGAGTTGCTGCCGAGTGACCAATCCTCGTCGGAGAAGAGTATCAGCGATATCCATTGCGAGCGCTTTTTCAAAGTTGTCGGTACGGCGTGGTTTTCAGTTTTCGGTGTTCAGTTTTCAGAAGCTGCCGGGATGCGTTGACTTCGAAAACTGAGCCCCCTCAATTGTCTCAGATCTGGCAGCAATGACAATCTGTCTCTGCCTGTATACACGAATTCTGCGATTGCCACTTCAAACACAAAGCGCAAGAGCAAGAACGGGGTGTTCTCACGCTTGCGCGTTATGGATATTGCGATGAAATTCAGGCTGAGGTTGTCAGGACCTCAGTCCAGTCGCTATTGACCCCGTTGGCGTCCGCCGCCACCTTGACCGTTAAATCCACCGCGACCACCACCTGGTCCGCCGCCACCTGGTCCACCGCGTCCACCATTGTTCCCACCGCCAGGAGGCACCAGTCCGGCCCCCTGCAGGAACTGTTGTCGCAGTTGTTGTTCCATTGCTCGCTGGACATCTTCCTGTCCACCACCCCCATTACCGCCATTCCCACCGCGGGCACCGCGACTCCGTTGACCGCCGCCCGGTTGTGAATCATTCGAGGAGGGTTGATCGGGCGACGCGAACGAGCTCGGGCCGCCTCCAGTCGTACTGACTCGGACCTTGCCCATCAGCTTACCCAATGCTTGCTGCACGAGGTGCGAGCTGCCTTGATTGACGGTCATGACGCGCACTGTTCGTTTCGCTTCCAGGGCCGCCTTATCGAGATTCGATACCAACGCTTCGACCTGTCGATAGAGTGCCTCGTCGGCCGAAACCACGATCGAGTTGGTCCGGGCATCGACGCCAATCGTCAGGCGAATTCCGCGTTTTGACTTGGCATCGCCGCCGCCACCACCTGCGGCCATCAACAGGGCCAAGGGGTTCAGGCCTCCGCCACCGCCCCCACCGGGCATTGCCGCCGGGGCCGTCATATAGTCCTTGTAAACGCTTTCGATAATCGCGGCCACTTCATCCACGTCGGCATATTCGACGGGAATCATCCGCGGCAAGCGATCTCGCATCGATTCTGGCAACTCAGAAGCATCGAGCACTTTCAAGACATCTTCGACCTGACGGACCAGATCGGTCGGACCGCTGACATACAACGCGTTCGACCGAGTTTCCGGGACGATTCGCAATGCATTCGCGGCACCCAGGTTCGACAGTCCCGTCATGTCCATCAAGCTTGATCCAAACGAACTGATCCCGCCGGTCAGGCTGCCCATCATCGTCGAGGAACTCGCATCAGTGCTCGCCGAAACAGAGCCTGACGGGAAGAGATGCCCCAGCATGGTGGCCGTTTCGGTCGCATCGGCAGTTCGCAAATAGAAGACGGTCCAGGTGGTCCGTTTCGGTGCAGCCAGTGTGAGTGCCTCGATCATTGACTGCAGGCGATCCAGGGCTTCCAGATCGTCCGAGGCAATGATGAGATTATTACCCGAAGGTGCCATGACGACCGGCTTATCGCTTTCCCCGGCAGCCTTGGGGGCGGAACCGCGGCGAACGGTCCGAGCTTCCGCAGCTTCTTCAGCGGCCTCGGCCGGAGTCTCCGCTTCCTTCGCATCGGCATCGGGCTTGGCCGATCGATTGGGATCTGGTTTGATCTCGGTCTGAGTTTCAGGAGACTCGGCCGCCGCTTTCGCTTTCGAATCGGCATCCGCCGCGGAAGTCGCGTCCTCTTTGCCCGTCTTGGGATTTTCTTTTTCCGTTGTGGCCTCTTCCAACTCCTGATCGACCGTCTTGTTATCTAAGAACGATTCCAAATCTCGTATGAGCGCTTCAGTAATTCCCGCCGTCGGAACTTTGGTCTGAGGCACACCCGCCGACTTCCCTGCGGCAGGCGCGGAGGATTTGGATGATGTCTTCTTGCCATCAATAATCGAACCGGACTTCAATGTGGGCGCGATCGCGGAAGGGACGACGATCCGAATGGGATTCGAATCGCGTCCAGGCCAGATCTGTTCGATTAATTCAACGAATTCACGAGGATCCCGGCCACCCAGCGATAACGTTCGTACTGGGCCACGTTCGCCGGGAGAATCCATCCCGGTTCCATCGGGGTCTTCACCCATTTGCTTCAGAATGGCGCACAATTCGTTGACTTGAGCCGTGGTGCCCCGAATCATCAGCCGTCGACCAATCGCGTCGGCTTCGATCATGGGTGCATCCTCGCGATTGCTGGTGTAGAGCTTTCGCAGGCTGCCCGCCACGGCCAGCGGATCGAGCTTGCGGATCTGCACAACCCGGGCCGTCTCGCCACCTTCAACGCCCCCGTCAATCTGCTGAATCAACGCCTTAATCTGCTGCTGCTCGTCGGCCGTCGCGAAGACGTGCAACCGTTTGGCCTTGGCGTCTTCATTCACAATGGCGGCGGGGATCACACTGTTGATCGTCTGAATCAGGACCAGCGGATCGGCCGTCGTGATAGGATACACTTCGAGTTGCGGACTGTTATTTCCGGTCAAATTGCGAGCGAGATTGTTGGCTTTATCATCGATATCCAAAGTTTTCAGAGCTGATTCAACCACCTTCTGGTCATCCGGCTTCGCGGTGACCATCAGCGTGTTGGTACGCGTATCGATCGCCACCTTGATTTGCGCATTTCCCGACGGAACAGATGCTGGCTGAGAGGATTGACCGGATGGAGTCATCTGACGGTTATTGTCGCCGCCGCGGCCACCTCCGTCTCGTCCGCCTCCGTCTCGACCACCGCCATCTCGTCCGCCGCCGTCTCGTCCTCCCCATCCACCCCCACCGGGGCCTCCCCAACCTCCCCAACCGCCACCACCCCAACCAGGGAACCCACCCGGACTGCCCGGATAACCACTGGAACTGCGTGACGAATCACGACTGGTCGTCGTGGCTGCAGGGGCAGAAGAACCACCAATGGGTCGGTGTGGCAAATTGAACAGATCGCGAACGACCGACTCGGCCATCAGTACGGAAACATGTTTCAGTTGATAGGACTTGAAAACGGGCCCTTCGCCCAGATTGTCACCGCCCAGTCCAGTCAGCAGATCATGGATTCGCTGGACGTTGACCGCTAGATCGGTGACCAACAGCCGACCCGATCGGGTCAGCGGCACGATCTTGCCCTGTGGAGTCCCCAGCAATTCTGCGGCCTCGTCGGCTGCTTGTTCGGGATCCATCCCATCCAGCGGCAATAGGACGCTGACCAACTCGAATCGTCCGCGATTCGGCAAGTCTTTCAACGGAACCTGCGGAATGACGTTTTGCGGAATGTTGTCCGAGGCCACAACCACAAGGAACTTGTCGCGACGGACCAGCAAGTACCCCTTCTGTGACAGGTAGCCATTCAGGACATCCAGGGCCTGAGTGATCGTGAACTTGTTGTCGTCGAAGTAATTGAATGTCCCCTTGGGAACGACATCCAGATCGAGAGTCAGTCCGGCATGTTCGGCGAAGTGTTTCAGCACCAGTTCCCACGGTGCATAGCGGAAGTTGAACGACATCGTCTTCTCGCCTGCATCGGCGGTGGCGAGATCCGCCGGCTTGCCACTTCCACCCGTCAGGTCGGCGACCACCGTCGCACCATCGGGCACTTTCTCTTCGCGCATCTGACTGGGCCGCCCGCCCGAGCTGCCCGTTCGAGGCCCACCACCGCGACGGTCCCCGCGATCCCTGCCAGCATCCGGCGCCGGCGCCGCGATCGGTCCCAGTTTGGCGTCCCACTGCTGCTTCTGATCAGCCGTCATGAGCTTCTGAAGTGCCGCGTCGCGATCAACCTTTAACTGGTCTCGCTCTTCACGCGACATCTGGAAGCCACCGGCCATGACCTTCTTCGTATAGTCATCCATTAGTGTCTGGACTTGCTTTTTTTGGTCGTCGGTCAATTTCAAGCTGCCGGAGATAGTTTCGTCGCGCAGTGCGCCCAATCCCAACTCCTGCAGAGCGAGTTGCTCCAGGCGGGTCATTTGCTCAGGGGTCAAAATGGGTTTAAGGCTCGCCTTGAGCTTGGCTTCGCTTTCTTTGCGGCGTTTCTCGCCTTCGACGCGCATTTCTTCGCCGATTTTGGCCCGCTCTTCATCCGTCGTGGCAGCGCGCCATTTCTCACCCAGGGCACCGAAGTCCGGCATTCCACCAGCCGCTGCAGCATCCAGGACTTCGCGGATCTTTTCATCTTGTTCGGGAGTGATCTTCAGTTCTTCTTTGACGTTGTCACGGCGCAGCAATCCGCCGAGCCCACCCCGTCCGCCGAATCCTCCGAACCCGCCGCCACCGAAGCCACCGCCACCAAATCCGCCGCGGCCACCACCTCCACCGCCACGACCGCCGCCGGGCGGACCCTGGGCAAATGCGGAAAATGTCTGGCTCAGCAACAGCAAGACCACCAGGAATTGCACCAAGGCTCGGCGCAGCAGCGTCAGTTGCCCAGCGACGGTGGGCGAGTACTTTTGACGCATCTCATGATTCAGTGATGGCATGTTCCTGCCTGTGCAATCCAGATCTTCGGAATCTCTCGTTTTTTCTGCGTGCATCCACCGTGCCGCTATACTGCGAAGTGTCTGCCCAACACCCACCGGTTACACAAAACACCGGGGTTTCATGCTAGTCGGTCCCCCAGAGGGTCACAATACAACTTGTCTGAACGGCTGTGGTTGAGTTTGGAGTAAATGAGAGTACCATTGAGGATTGTGTCGGGTTTCAGGACAAGGCATAACAGTCTGATTCTGCGAAGATCATTCAAGCGACATTGGGCCGAGTCATTTCGATTGATTTGTCGATTTGAAACCGAAATGGCTGGGACGAAGTAACCCCTTAGCACGTAACGATCTCTATAAACTGAAGACGGGCACCGCGCTGAATCGAAGTTCCTACTCTTCCTTTGGGACAGCAATGTCTTTTCGTAACCTATTTATTGCCAGCCTGTTATGTCTCACACTGGGGGTCGCTCGCGAGATCGCAGCGGAACCCGGGAGTGAAGAGATGAGCGGTCGGATTCTACAACGCTTGGATCGAAGCCAGAACAGAGTCCAGGACTCGGACGAGTTTGATCGGGCTCTGACACGCAACAATTACTTAGCGCTGCAAATGATCAACGTCGGCCAATCCCGGGTCGCTGTCATGGCCGATTCCCAGATCGCTCTCCTTCAAGACCCGGGGGACCAGGGCGGCGGATATGGTCCCCCTGAAGAAAACGGGCCTCCCCCCGATCGTGGTGGCGACCCTAATCGCGGTAATCGAGGCGGCGGAGATCAGGGTGGGAATAGACGAGATCGCGGCGGCCCCGGACGTGGAGATGGTAACTCGAATGCTGCTCCCAGTGGTGATCGACGTGGCAGCCGCGATGCGCGAACCGGTGGTGGATCCGGTCGGCCCGGTGGTAAGGCCGACACCAAGAGTAAAGTTCGAGTCGGTCGCGTAGGGCCTAAGGCCAATCTGCCGCCTGCCACTCTCCCCGCTCAATATGTTGCTCGCGACACCAATCAGGATGGTCAAATTGGCTTGTATGAATGGTCGAAAACGGACCTGTCAACCTTTCGACGACTGGACACCAACGGCGATGGATTCTTGGTCCCCGAGGAACTCGTTTCACCATCGAGCGGCACTGGCGGAGGCTCGACGACAGTTGCCAGTACCCCTGGAGCGGGCTCGTCGCGAACCGGCGACGCTGGCAAATCAAGTGCCGCAAAACCTACTGCACCGAGTGGCCCTCCAGCGGACTTGAAGACTGTCGCCGCACAAAGTGCCTTCGATTTCCTGGACGGCGATAAGAACGGACAGCTCAGCGAAGAAGAATGGGGTCGCTCCCGAGCGGCGAAGAAGATGTTCACCGACGGCAAGGTCGAGGTGCAATTCCCATTTGCCAAGCAGAAGTTCGTCGAATCTTATGTGAAGTTAGCGCCATAGGACGGCGAATGTCCGCGCAGTGAGCAGCCCGGCTGCTCCGCAGCAGCCGGGCTGCTGGCTTGGTTTTCTCCACGCCAAACTCCTCTTGGCAGTCCCTCCGGGGTCTGGAGTAGAATCCCCGCCCTCCGTGGGAGGTATTCCAAAGGATTGGGCCGGGAGATTCGTGTGCGATGTTGATCTGGAAATCCGCCTGCGCGGTGTTACTGCAAATCATGACCTTGGGGACGAAACGCTCGACGCGCACGACAGCGCGTCAGCATGAAATTGAGTCTGGCACTGTTGAGATCGTACCGTGCGAATGGCTGGAAGTCCGTTCCTTGCCCAGTGCGCTGTCAATCATCATCGATTACAGCCATGACACCAACAATTTCTTCGACACGCAGGCGAAACGGGATCTATTCCAACTAGCGGCCGACACGTATGCCGCGCGCATTATCGATAACCTTACGGCGATCAATCCCTCGGGCAGCAACACCTGGGCGGCGGAATTCACCGATCCGGCGACCGGTAATACCGTTCAGACTCAGAATCTGAATGTGCCCACCGATACGATTATTGTATTTGCCGGCGGTCGCGATCTGTCCGATGACACGCTGGGGGTTGGTGGACCAGGTGGCTATTCGGCTCACGGCAGTGCAACGTGGTTGGGAACGGTCGATCACCGCGGTCAATCTGGGGCCGTCGGCAATCACCCCACCGACTTCGGAACCTGGGGCGGCAGCGTGACGTTCGACACAAATGGCACAAGTTGGTTCTTCGGAACGACCACGGCCGGACTTGGTTCGAATCAAGCCGACTTCCTGTCGGTCGCGACCCATGAATTGGGACACATTCTGGGTTTCGGGACCTCCGCTTCATTCGACACGTACGTCAGTGGTGGAACCTTCACGGGACCGAAGGCGGATATGGAATACGACTTCGTCGGCACCCCCTTGCTGGCGGGCGACAATTCTCACTGGGCCGACGGCACGACGGACGATGGGCACGAAGCGGCCATGGATCCGTCCATTTCACTAGGCAGTCGCAAGCTGCTGACGAATCTGGACTGGGCCGCCCTCGACGATCTGGGTTGGACCTTGACCACGTCGTCCACGGCTCCCGCCCCGAACATTTCGTTTCCAGGATCCATCCCCACCTTTGTGCGTGGTGGAGCCCGGATCACTTTCGATCCGACTGCCACTTTTACGAATTCTGGAGCTCTCAGCTTGAAGGGGGCTCAACTGCAGGTCGCCGTCCTGTCTAACCTGGGTAAGTACGATGCACTGACGATAGGCACCGGGAATGGGATTACGAAGTCCGGCGCCACCATTAAGTTCAACGGCGTGTCGATCGGCACCTACACGAACGGCAGCGGCAACACTCCCTTCAAACTGACCTTCAATTCCAGGGCAACCGACGAGGCGGTCCAGGCCTGCCTGCGAAATCTGCAGTTCTACACGACCAGCAAGCAAGCAGGCACGCTGGACCGAACGCTCAGCGTCAGAATCTTAAACGCGACCGGCGTCAATTCCGCCCCCGCGACCAAGCTGATCCATGTGACGTGAGTGAGTGTCTGGCTTTCATCCCAGTTCTGTAACGGATGATGTTTTTCACCGCAGAGACGCAGAGGAACGCTGAGACAACTAAATCTCCGCGTTCCTCTGCGTCTCTGTGGTGAAAAGTCATTACGCTTTTGGAAGTCACTCGACAACCAGCGCTCGCAGGCGTTCGATAAACTGCTGGCACGCGGCGACCAGCGGGACGAGTTCTGGTTCACCCTGGTCTGCGGCTGTGAGCATCGCCTGCTGATACCAGAGAATATCTTCCCGCGAGGCATTAAACCGCGACCAGATCGGCTCTCCCTGCTCGAGATCGAAGACCATCGTTCCCAGGTTGTGGAGCTTGTCGGCCAGGACCACCGCGCGGACACCGAAGGGTGACGTCGCGACTACCTCCAGGTGGTCTCGCTTGCGATCGTGCCAAGGACGCCGTTTGCCCTCGGTGTCCAGTTTGCGTTCTGACAACCCCTCAACGAGTTCAACAACATTGGGTGGAAAGTCGCGGGCGAGATCTTCAATCGTGACCGCCGTATCTTCGACGACGTCATGCAACAGGGCCGCGGCAATGATGTGGTCATCGCTGATTCCGACTCGTTCCAACAGCAACGCGACGCTGGCTGAATGCGACAAGTACGGAATGTCGCTCCCCTTTCGCAGGTCATCGCGATGGGCCCGCGCAGCGACACGAATGGCATGCTCAATCAGGGGAGAAAATGGATGCGGCGGCAACCGAGCCAGTTTGGGATTGGGTGGGGTCAATCCGGCACTCCTTCCTACTTTGGGGTGGCTCGATATGAGGCAAACCGAAGGGTGACACGGGTATTACTTTCCATCGTGTTTTTCCAGTGTCTTATGTCGGCAACCCAAACGAAGTCTGGCTCCCCTCGCCCAGGTACTCCGGGGAGAGGGGCTGGGGGTGAGGGGAATCTTATACCTTGGACTCGCCCTTCTGGATTGGCCTGATTTGAACCAGCTTCAACCATTGTTTTTGCAATCGATCTCGAATGTGCCCCTCACCCCCGTCCCCTCTCCCCGGCGTACCGGGGCGAGGGGAGATTGATTGGGGTTAGGGTGTCACCGTTGGTGTGTCGTTGTTCTCCGGGCGACCCTCGATGTAGAACCAGTTGTGGATCGGCTGCAGAATCTGCTGAACTTCGGACAATAACTGTTGATCGATCGGGAGCGCCGCCCATCGCGCCCACTCGGCGATTCGCTCGGGACTCGCCGAACCCGTGACACACGTGGTCAACTTGGGGTGTGCCAACGAGAACTGCAGGGCCAGTTGGGCAATGTCGACGCCCTTGCTGCGGCAATGTTCTGCCGCCTTATGGCAGGTCTCGCGAACAAACGGCGTCGCTTTGTGCCACGGTGGTAACGGTGCGTTGGTGAGCAATCGAGCCGAAAAAGGTGCGGCGTTCATGATGCCGACTTGCTTACTTTCGAGATACGGAATCAAGTCAGCCAGCATCGTGTTTTGCAGCGTGTAATGGTTGTACGACAACATCACGTCCAGCGGAGCGTGGTCGAGCACGTACCGAAACATCTTCATCGGATAGCCAGAAACACCGACGAAGCGCACCTTGCCTGCCTGCTGGATGCGACGCAGGGCCGGCAGTGTTTCTTCGACGATCTGCGACATCTCCACGAATTCCAAGTCGTGACACAAGCAGATGTCGAGATAATCGACGCCCATCCGTTTGAGGCTGACGTCGACACTTTCGACCACGCGTTTGGCGGAGAAGTCGAAGTGGTTCGAGTCATACCGACCGAGCTTGGTACCCAGAATGTAACTGTCGCGCGGTACCCCCCGCAGGGCGACACCGAGCAGCACTTCGGACATCCCGCGACCATAGAAGGGAGAGGTGTCGATGAAGTTCATCCCCAGATCGAGCGCCGTGCGAACCGATTGCAGCGCTTCGCTCAGGTCGACCTGCCGAAACTCCTGCCCCAGCGATGAGGCCCCAAAACTCAACACAGGTAGTTTCAAACCCGTCTGACCGAGAACACGATATTCCATTTGGTAACTTTCCACTTTACCGATAACCCAATTCCGTCAAAAACGTGATCGCCGAGGCCGAGTCCATGATGCGGTGGTCACCCTGAGTTCGGTTGACGGTGATCCAGCCGCGATAAGGAATCTCGGCCAGCAGAGCCACGAATTCATCCCATTCGACCTGCCCCCGGCCGAGCATGGTCTCTTGTCCCGTGCCGTCGATGTCTCGCATGGCATCACGAGCCTGCACGTGCAACACATTCTGGTGCAGCGTCCGGAGTGCCTTGGTCGCGTTCTCACCCGCCAGCACGAATGAAGCGGGGTCGAAATCGATCCCCACAAATCCGCCGGTCAATGACGTCACCATTTTCTGCATGGAATCCGCCGTGTCGTTCGTCGGAATCAGGCACAGGGTACTGCCGACATGATTGCTGTAGCGAGCCAGGTCATCCAGGATCTCGCGCAGCATGGCGTACTGCTTCGATTCGACATCGACAGGAATCCGCCCGACGCGCAGCGTGACGATCGGTGTCTTCAACGACCAGGCAAAGTCGAGCACTTTCCGAATTTCCGACAGACGTTCATCGAGTCCCTCAGGTTCATATAACTCGCGACGCATCGGCAAATGCAGGGACGATGTCTTCAGGCTCAGTTCGTCGAGATAGTGGAGGAACTGCCGCCGCCCAGTCTCGGTCAACTCAGCCGGCCGCAATTCCTTGTGAATGGCGAGTTGCACACCGTGGGCCCCGGTTTCCACGGCAGTCTTCAGGGCGTCTTTCAGCGGTTGATCGAAATTGGCCGTCGCAACGGCAAGTCGTAATGGATGCATGGCTCGGCGATCAAATTGGAGGTCTCGTAGTACGGACGATTTCTTGTAGCTAGGTGGAGGAATGAACGCAAGTAGATGGAAGCAGAAGGGTGAGCTCCTAATGACGAATGACGAAACCAGAATGACGAATCAATGTCGAATGACGAAATCCGAATGTTACCATCTATCACCGTATTCCATTCGTCATTCGGATTTGGTCATTCAGTCGTCATTCTGGCTTCGTCATTCGTCATTCCCCTCTATCCTACACATGCAGGACTTTCTCCATTGCCCGTTGCAAGATTGCTTCGGATTCGGGGGCCACGAATGCGACCGAGACCTCATAGCCTCCATCGGGGTAGGCTGCGGCGGTGGGGATGTACCACGTTCCTCCATCACCATATCCAGCGACGCAGACAAAGCTGCCCGGCTTGGCCTGTTGGGCATGCAACTGATATTCGATGAACGGTTCACCGGGCAGATGCACGATCTGCACCGGTCCCAGGTCGAGGCAGGTGATGTCGATCGGGCGATCGATCCGTCCCAGCCAACTTAACATCATGGCCGCCCGGCCGCGCATGGGCATCGCAGCCTTTTCGTCCTGCAACGTCTGTTTGGCCGTCGCGACGGAATAGGCCGCTTCCACACGAGGCGGCAGTTTGACCGGCTCGACTCGCCAGGCGTAGCTGGTCAAGGCGTGCTTTTCCGTGGCCTTCCACGCAGCGGTCATTGCGGCATAGATTCGATCTCGCAGAATCGGCCGCATCTCGGGAGTCCCATCGTTGTACTTACCGGCCGCGATGTTGCCGCCGCAACCATCAAAGTAAATCTGCATGACTTGCGGATCGTCCGCACGACGTTTCTCGCGAGCCAACCCGCAGAAGTCCGGCGTGGCGTGACCATCTCCGTAGTAGCTCATCGGATGACAGGCATAGTAGTGCAGTGCCGCGACGGCCTGGTCGCCATTCCAGAAGCTGACCGTCTTCAAGTACGGATCAATCAAGCCCTCCGGTTCGGCTCGTAGTTTTTCATCTTTGCAGGCACTGCCACGCATCGAAAGCAATTTTCCATCGGGTCCCTTGATGCGACGATTTGCGGCGACCTGTTCGACCTTGGCTTGTCCCAGACCCACGTGAGTCAACGGCTGAGACTTCGCCAGACTCGCCTTCGCAGCGGCAGCAACGTCGCGACAGAACTTGTCGAAGAATTCCAGATCCAGAGTATGCGGCGCATTTCCCGGTGCGGCGGCCAGCAGTTTTTCGCCTCCGCCGTCGGCAAACGGAGCATTATGCGGATGCACACACTGCACGACCACTCGTTCGGGTGTCGTTCCGACTGCCTCAGCAATGGCCTTCTGAATATGCAGGTAGGAATCATTCAAGATCCCGGTCCAGTCCACGGCGACAATCACGACCGGCGAACCGGAACCTTGCAGTACGATCCCGAGTGCCAATTGCCGATCATCGACCACTTGAATCGGCAAGATCCAGCCGCCACAACAGGGATGTCCAATCGGCGGAGTCGCGTCCGCGGTGAATGTCGAGATTTGCAGCGACGATTGTTCCCCGGCAAGGCTGGTACTCAAGCCGGTCCCCAACGCCGCGAGCAACGATGTTTGAATCAATTCACGGCGATTCAGTTGGTGCAAATCAAATGACATTTGCGATTCCCTTGAAGATTGGTGTGATGCTGCAACAGCGCTGCTTACTCAACAATTTAGCCTATCTCGACGTATCTTGCCCGATCCACAGCCGGTTGCCGTCCGGATCGTCGATTCGAAACTCAGTCAGGCCGTAAAACGTGACTTCCAAATCAGGCACCTCCAACCCGTTCTTTCGCACTTGCTGGTGATACTCGACGATGTTGTCGGGATACAAGTAAATCACTGACGCTCGAGGGATGCCGGGATGGGGGTTGATCGACTGATCCACCATCAGGCGGCACTCGCCACAGCACAGCATCGCCCAACCCCATTGATCCTGCCTCCGCTCGATGCTGAATCCCAGCTTCTGATAGAACTCGATGCTCGCCGGCATGCTCCTCACGGGCAACATGGGGATAATGCGGTTCATTTTCATAGAGTCCTCGCCAGTCGGTGTTCTGATACCGATCATTGCAGCGCATTGAATTCCATGGGGTAGTCGTTGGGGTTGTGATTGACCAGTTTTCCATCGCGAAACTGCAGAAATATGCTCATTCCACCACCACGGTAACCGACCAATTCGTCTGACTCTTGAAAGCCAGCAGGTGCGTTCACTGGATCCGCCGCCAGCACCATCGCACAGACTTGTCGATATTTCGGATCGTGATTTCGTGGGCCATTGCCCAGCAACTGTTCCACCTTCTCGACACGATCTCCATTTCGCAGAGTTTTTAAGACCACCCACAAGGAATCCGCATTGCCCGTCTCGCGATAATCGGCGGCTCTGGCCGCAAGCACTATGGCGGGAGCTCGCAGCACAAGGATCGCGACGATCCCGACGAGCACCATGCCAAGTACCGCAAGCAGAATCCGCTTACGCAATCGGGGATGATCATGCCACATCTTGATATCTACCTTGTGGGCCTCATTTACGCAGCGCGTCCCGTACCTGCATCAGTATCTGGCCGAGCATGTTCTTGCCGCTTCCATCCCCGCCGTCGCCCCAGTAGTTGTCGTTCTCCGTATGCTCGACGATCTTGGCGTCTCCCGTCGAGAGCAGAAGTCGCTGTAGTTCCTGGTGCAGAGTGAATTTAGCTGAGACAGCGGTCCGCATCACTCCAACTTTGATGGACTCCCAGTCGGGTCGCAGCTTCTGCTTCCGATCCCGCCCCAGGCGCGCGGCGGTCATGGGCGAGCTGGCCTTGCGGATCTTCTCTCGATAGGCCTGGTCCTCGAACTTTTGGGCCTGAAAGTAGTGCTCAGTCGTCGGCCACTGCTGGCCGTCGAGGTGAATCGGATAGAGGGCAAAGTTGGAAAATTCGCCGAACTCGTCGTTCACGCTGTAGAAGTTCACGACATCCACCACGACCGCCTCCTCCGCTCAATACACGGCTCATCCTGCACGAGAATGAGCAACACGTTGGTTAGTCTAACCCACGCGTGTCGCATAAGCACCTTGTTGCGCCAACGACTCAGGCTTCACCTGTCTGGACAACAACATTCTTGGCGAGTGTTTTGAAACGCACACCATTCTTCTGCTCGACGGTGATTGTGATGTGGCCTGTCTTGCTGGTGTTGATGTCTCTTACGGTTCCAGATTTACCGGCATGTGTGCCCCCGACGACCGAACAAAAGTCACCGTCTCGGAGTTTGCCAGTCGGCGTGGGTTTCTTTGCCATGATTCGGTTTCCAGATAACGGTGTGTCTAAAACTCGCTTAGTACCGGCGCATCAATTACTCGACTTTATCCGACGGCGGAAGCAAAGCGATCACCACGCGGCCGACCATAGCTCCGCAAATGGCGCCACCCACTCCAAACAGAGCGCCCGGAAGCATCCCAGATACTCCCACCGCGCGGCGCGCCAAGAGTCCGGCGATGATCCCAATTCCGCCAAACAGGTTTTGAATGAACTTGTCGCGCGTGGACAACTTGTTGTAATCCAGCATGTTTTTGGGGCCCGATCGAGAGAGGGAAGAAAACGGATCTGTGCTTCATCTGAGTTTGGCTAGCAGCCAACGCTGGATCTGGTTCTCAGGATTCATGCCTGTCTTGCTGCAGCATCACTTGCAACCGACCGATCCCATACACAGTAAAGAACACCGAAAGTTGTTGAAAGGAGTACCGACTGCACTTCTTTCAAAAAGTCCGTCTCATTCAGGATTTCTTCCAGGTTATCGAACTGAATTGCGAAATAGGTATCGCACACCTTGAGATACTCTATCTGAACGCAATCTGAATTGACGAAGTGAAGTGCCAAATCGGAGGCACACGAGTCGTGGACGAACAAACCATACAGGATTCTATCGTATCCTCGCCATTCGATAACCAGCATCGAATCGGGACGTAGCGTCGTGACGAAGCCCTCTGCTTCAAGTGCTTTTCGGATCGCTTCAATGTCGGCATCACCTCCGTGGAAGAACACTAGGCAGAGGTTCAATTGCGGACGTACCGAACCTTGACCGTCGGTCGGTCGGTGCAGACAGGTGCTACTGGCCGTATGCGGAGGTAATGTTGCCTGTGCGAGAAGTTGCGACTGCAAAACGTCTGGACTGAGTACCGGGCAAGTTTGTGGTATTAGCTGTCATTTCCGCGAATAAACATAGCACTCGAAGTCTTCGGCCCCTTCTTTGACAATCAGGACATTCCAACCTGGCCAGGACTCTTTGATCTTCGGATATGCTTCAGCGAGCAAAGTTCTGTCCCAACAGTAGAGTAGAATGTTCCTTTCGTCAAAGTCCACAAGGGAACCGCCTTCGCAGAAGCGTGGATTCAACCAATCGCTGATTTCACAACGTGTGAGGTCCTGCTTCATACTACCTTCGCCCGCGACGAGACTCTCTACACACGACGTAGCACCAAACGGCCAATAATACCGTGTGGCAAGAGCGTTTCGGATGACGACTCGCTCACCTCTGTCACTCATGATGTCAACTTCTGGCTCCGCGTCATGTTCAACGCTGCATCTGCGTCAGTGCGTAGATCCCGCCGGCCGCGAGTATTCCGGCCAGGACGGCAAAGAAGATTTTCCACGGACTGTAGGGGCGTTCGCCTTGCACTTCGCCGGTGCCGGCGTTGATGGCTACTCGGTACAGTTTGCCTTTGTAGCGATAGGCCAGCAGCCACAGTGGCAGCAGCAGGTGTTTGTAGGTCATCGCGTTGTAGCGAGTTTGCTGGCGGTCGATGCGTTGCTCGTCGCCGCCGATGCGTTGACGGACCTCGGTCGTCAGCGCTGATTCCGCTCGTTGCTTGGCTTCGGTCAGGCCGTCTTCAAGTTTGACGTCATAAGTGCGAGCCAGAAACCCGGCCAGAAACTGCTGATTGAAGGGTTGGCATTGATCGAGCGGCCAGGGTTCCAGGGCCTGAGTCATCCAGGTCGGCAGGCCGTTTGAGGCGAAGCACAGGATGTCATCGAAGAACCGCGGGAATTGGCCCGAGGTAAACGTCCAGTTCGTCCGCTGCTCTTGCCGCTCGTCCTTCCCCGAGCCGACGGTGACGTAGTAGTGGTCTCCGCGTTGACCGTCGTAGCGGGTGAAGGTCTGAAAGTCGAAAGTCCAATAGGGTTCATAGACCCCTTGGAACTTGCCGTCGACTCCCTTTTGTTTGAAGTCGTTCGGGGCGAACCAGAGAGCTTTCACCCACGCGCGAAGTTCCTGGGCAGCTCGAGTGTGATCGATCAGGAACGGCAGCACTCCGTCCACGGGGACTCGTAGCTCTGACGTGTGGATGTTTTCGCGTTGAATGGGTGACGCACAATAGGGGCATTCGGTACTGGTGAGTGCTCCGCTGAAGACGACCTGGCCGCCGCAGGATTCGCAACGCACTTCGCTGGTTTGCTGCTGGTCCTGGACTCCCTGCTTCCGCAACTGCTTCAGCCTGTCGAGCATCGCCAGGACGTCTTGCTCGGCAACGACGGCGTCGGGCTTGAACTCCAGACTCTTCACGAACCCGCAGTAGGGGCACTTGAGTTCCTGTTTACCGATCTCGAATTGCAAATCAGCCCCGCAACCCTCGCACGGGAAAATGCGGCCCTTGCCGGCATCGACGGCTTCGCCAATCTGTTGCGTCGACCCTTGACGCGGCCCCAGCGGCGGGGCCACTGAGTCGGCATCGTCTGAGGGAACTTTGGGAAGAGGCGGCGGCATGGCGAGACATCCCTCATCACAGCAATCTCTGAAGAAACTGAGCGGCCATTCTACTCGATGGACGCGATTTGCAAACTGTCTGGGAGTGGGTGGGTCGTACTCTCCATCAGGTGCATGGTATACTTCGTACGCCGGGTCGAGTTCTTCGGCAAAATCGTTTAACCCTAAGCCAACGGCGACGGTGTATGGGCACCGGGCTCACCTGCACAGTTTGTTTTGAACGTTTACTTAGCGATCGATCACAGACCGACACGTCATTCCACATCGGACCGACGCTTCTATTGAGCGGATCGCCCCCAAAACACCTTCGCCGCTGGCTCGGGGTTAAACGAACCGGCGGCGGTCATTCTCGCTTTCCCTCCCACCAGGTAACTCCATGTTCTCGATCAACGACCTCAATCAGCGAACCTGTCGACTGGTAACGCTGGGGTGTAAGGTCAATCAGTATGAAACGCAGTTGGTGAAGGAAGCCCTGGAACAGAATGGTTTCCGCGAAGCCTCCGAAGACGAGCCTGCCGACCTGTGTGTCGTAAACACCTGCACCGTGACGGCGGAGGCGGATGCCAAGGGACGGCAGTTGATTCGCCAGTTGGCTCAGCGAAATCCGGGCACCCAGACGCTGGTAATGGGGTGCTTCGCCACGCGAGATCCGGCGGCGGTCTGTGATCTGCCGAGCGTGTTTGAGGTCGTCACCGATAAGCGGGAACTGCCTGATGTCTTGCAGCGGATCGGTTTGCAAACGGTACCCAGCGGGATCAGCCGGTTTGACGGGCACCGGCGGGCCTTCGTCAAGGTGCAGGATGGCTGCGTTCTGCGATGTACCTACTGCATTATCCCCTCGGTGCGACCGGGTTTACGGAGCCGCTCTCCTGAAGATATCGAAACCGAAGTTCGGCGATTGGTGGATAACGGTTACCAGGAAATCGTGCTGTGTGGCATTCACCTGGGGCATTATGGGGTCGACGCCACTCGGGGCCGATCGGGGCAGGCGCCGTTTCGGTTGCGGCATCTGATTGAGCGTCTCGACCAGATTCCCGGTACCTGGCGATTGCGGCTCTCCAGCATCGAGGCGGGTGAAGTCGGGGACGATTTCATTCAGGCAGCAGTGCAGTGCCAGCATCTGTGTCCCCATTTTCATCCGGCCTTGCAAAGTGGTTCGGACGCGGTTTTGAGCCGGATGCGACGCCGGTATCGGATTGGATCGTTTTTGAGGAAACTGGATGAATTCCGCCAAAAACTGGTTTTACCCGCATTTTCCACCGATGTAATCGTGGGTTTTCCGGGTGAGACTGAGGGGGAATTCCAGGAAACTCTGGATGCCTGTGAAGCTGCGGGGTTTATGAAGATTCACGCGTTTCCATTCAGCGCTCGAAAGGGGACTCCGGCGGCAGATTTTCATAACCAAGTATCGTCGGAAGTCAAGAAAGAGCGGATGGATCGGCTGGCGCTACTGGAACAGAAATTGGCTCACAGATATCATGAGTCACTTCTGGGTCGAACTTTGTCGGTGATGATAGAGGGCGAGATTCGGCCCGGTTGGATGCGCGGTACGAGTTGCCGCTATTCTCCGGTGGAAGTTTCGGGAACACCCGCCGATTTGGCGAAACTTGTGTCCGCCACGATCACGGGCATCACTTCCGAGGGATTGATCGGCGTACGTCGTGAGGCCAGCGTATGTTGTTAAGTGATTTCAAACCGACCTATTTTGATGTGCGCGAAGAAGGCGACGTCGTCGTGGGGCTATTCAGCGTTCCCCGGCTGACGGAAGACCAGAACGTCGAACAATTGGGACACGATTTGTTTGCTCTGGTCGAGCATTTTAACAAGCGCAAAGTGGTGCTCAGCCTGGCAAGCGTGGAATTCATGACCAGTTCCGTGCTGGGCAAATTGATCACACTGCATCGCAAAATGCATCGTCAGCACGGACATCTGGTGCTGTGCGATCTGCAACCTGGCGTCCACGAAGTGATGCGGGTGAGCCGGTTGAACGACTACTTCAAGACTTCCGCCTCGATCGACGAAGCACTTCACGAAATTCAATCGGCCTAGAGTGCGTGTAGGACGGGTCTCCAGGCCCGTCCGGCGCGTGTTGCTGCCATTCAAAATTGTGAATTGCAGGCAGATTGAATCGCGGATGGGCTCGGTGGTGTGGTAATCCTGCTCGATCAGATTACTATGAGCGACTTCTCGGACGGGCTTGGAGACCCGTCGTACGGCGCTTAATCACCGATCAATTCTCTGGAGCCGGTTACTTCTCGTGGCATTGTTGTTGAATATTGAAGGGATTGATGGTTCTGGAAAAGGGACTCAGGCGGCACGGCTGCAAGCCCACTTGCAGAACTTGGGATATCGCACCCAACTGGTCAGCTTTCCTCGTTATCGTGAGACCAGTTTCGGTCAGAAGGTGGCCGATTTTCTCAACGGCCGCTTCGGTCAGCTTCACGAGGTCAATCCGTTTTTGGCCGCTCTGCTCTACGCCGGCGATCGCTTTGAATCCAAGGCTTGGCTGGAACAGGCCATCCAGACCAGCGACGTGGTGATCTTCGACCGGTATGTCCCGTCGAATATGGCTCATCAGGCGTCCAAGTTGGAAGGGGCCGAACGGACGGAATTGATCAACTGGATCGAACACATTGAATTTGGTGTTAACGGCCTGCCACGACCAGACTTGTGCATGCTGCTGGACATTCATCCGGCCGTCGCCCAGCAGTTGATCGCGTGCAAAGCACCGCGAAGCTACACGGAGCAGTCGGCTGATCTGCAGGAATCCGATTCCGGTCATCTGGTCAAGACTCGCGAGGTGTATCTCGAACTCGCCCGAACCAATCCGGCTTGGAAGTGCATTGAATGCGTCAGCGGTGACGTCTTGCGAACTGCGGATGAAATCGCCGCCGAGATTTGGGAACTGGTTCGCCCACTGCTGCCTGTGCAGTCGATGCAGAACTCGAATTGACTGTACGACGGACGTCCACATCCGTCAAAGCAAAGAACGACGGACGTGGACGTCCGCCGTACGGCAACATTCGGTTAACCGACTCCGCGAGCCGAACTTGTGTCACATCTCTTGAGTCTCTATCCTCTTAGGCTCTGCCAGTTGTGTGGTATTGGTGCAGGTTTCCAGATCGGTCCGTCCGGCGCCGGAGGCTTGTCGTTTCAACACAACTCCAAGCTGTGTCAGTGTTTTCATTCAAAGGAACGTCACCTTGTTGCGGACTCATACGTGCGGTGAATTGCGGTTAGACCATCAGACACAATCGGTGACCCTTTGCGGTTGGGTGAATTCGGCGCGAGATCATGGTGGCTTGGTGTTCATCGACCTGCGTGACCGGTACGGTCTAACGCAGGTGGTTTTTGACCCCGACAACGGAGCCGAGCTGCTGGCGACTGCCCGTACTTTGCGCAATGAAGATGTGATTCAGGTAACCGGTAAGGTGGCACCCCGCGGTGACAAGCCGAACCCGAAACTCGCGACCGGCCAGATCGAAGTGTTTGTGCATGAACTGAATATCCTCAACAAGAGCAAGACTCCGCCCTTCCTACCGGGTTCCAACGAGATCGCCAACGAAGAGATTCGGTTGAAGCATCGCTTCGTCGACTTACGCCGGCCACAATTGCAGGAAGCGCTGATCTTCCGGCATAAGTTTTCCAAAGTCGTCCGCGATTACTTCGACCAGAACGGGTTCCTGGACATCGAAACCCCGATTCTTGGTCGCAGCACTCCGGAAGGGGCGCGTGACTATCTGGTCCCCAGCCGCGTGCACGAAGGCTGCTTCTATGCCTTGCCGCAGTCGCCGCAAATCTACAAGCAGATCCTGATGGTCGCCGGCTTTGATCGGTACATGCAGATTGCTCGTTGCTTCCGCGATGAAGACCTGCGAGCCGACCGGCAACCGGAATTCACGCAGATTGACGTCGAGATGGCATTCGTCACGATGGATGACATCTTGGGGATGATCGACGGTCTGGTAGCGTTCGTGATGAAGGAACTGCGCGGCGTCGACTACCCGCTGCCGCTGCCTCGCATGAGTTACCGTGATGCGGCCGAAAAGTATGGCTCAGACAAGCCCGACTTGCGGTTCGGTTGCGAATTGCATTGCCTGGGGACGATAGCGGCTCGGTGCGGCTTCAGCGTGTTTCAGAACACAATGACGAGCGGTGGCCGGGTGCGGGGCATCTGCGTCCCTGGTGGTGCCGCGAAATATAGTCGCAAACAAATCGACGAACTGACCGAGTTCGTCAAGACATACGGGGCACAGGGACTGGCATTCTTCCGCGTTAACGAAACGGGGCTCGATTCGCCAATCGCCAAGTTCTTCGTGGCAGATGACCAGCAGGCCATCATTGCCGAATTTGGCGCGAAACCCGGCGACATCATCTTCTGCGTGGCCGACAAGTACAAAGTCACGTCGGCCGCCCTGGCTGCCTTGCGCAATCGCATCGGCAAGGAGATGCAGTTGTACGACCCCAAGTCCATGCACTTTTCGTGGTTGCTCGACTTCCCGTTGTTCAACTGGAACGAAGACGAGAAACGTTGGGACGCCGAGCATCACCCGTTTTGTGACCCGGTTCCCGAGGACGTGCCCTTCTTCGATACCGACCCCGGACAGATCCGGGCTCAGTCATACGACATGGTGATCAACGGCTACGAAGCGGCCAGCGGCAGCGTGCGTATTCACAATCCGGACGTGCAGCAGAAAGTCTTCGATCTGCTGGGCATCAAGGCCGAAGAAGCCGAACAGCGGTTTGGGATGTTGTTGAACGCGTTGCGTTACGGCGCCCCGCCGCACGCCGGCGTGGCGTTGGGTCTCGATCGTTGGGTCATGCTGATGCTGGGAGACGACAACATCCGCGATGTGATCGCCTTCCCGAAAACCCAGAAGGCCGCGGATATGCTGACGGGAGCCCCGGCAAACGTCGACGACCGACAGTTGCGCGATCTGCATATCAAGATCAATACGCCGAAGTAAAAGTGGGACGGCCTTCCCTGGCCGTCTTAATCTCATTTGGAAACAAGCACGTAGGACGGGTCTCCAGGCCCGTCAAAGTGCTTTGTAGATGACATCGGACGGGCCTGGAGACCCGTCCTACGACGCTTGTTTCTACAGTAACGCGTCAATCCGTTGCAATGCTTCCGCAGCACCCAGCGGGATGCCGATGCCGTTTGCCGGGGTTTGATAGTCTCGCGGATTGATGCGTATCAGGTGATGCGATAGCTGTTCGCACACGTTTCGGACTGTGGGAATCGCCAATCCCGCCCCGCATTCCACCGCAACAATCCGCCCGCGCCGAGCAGACGTCAGCCATTCGGTCAGCCGCTCACTCTGCGCGTCTGCCTCGGAAGAAATCCAATCGCCGTCCCCAAACATCAAGATGTTGGGCCGAGCCAACCCTCCACAGCTGGGGCATGTCGGCAAGGGAGAACGCGAGCGAATCGTTTCCAGATCCACGGCGATTTGCAGGTCGCCTGCCGGCCAGACGACCTCGTCGCAGGGTTTCACGCACTGCAAGCGATGAATCGAGCCGTGACATTCCAGCAGCAGTTGAGGATCAAATGCGGCCTTGGCAAACTGCCCATCCACGTTGCTCGTGAAGACGAAGCCACGAGTTCGAGCTTGTGAGATCCAGCGTTTCAGAATGTGATAACCCACATGGGGCACAGCATCACGATAGAGATTCAGGCGATGTCCAAAGAACCCCCAGGCCAACTCCGGATCACGCAGAAACCAGGTCGGATTGGACATCTCGGCGAAGATGCGCCCCCGAAACAGTGGATAAGCCTTCCAGAATCCTTCGTTGCCTCGAAAGTCCGGCAGACCGGAATCAACGCCCATACCGGCACCCGCTCCAACCAGCAAGGCATCAGCAGACCGGATGAGATCAGCGGCGTGGCGCAAGCGGGATTCAATTTCTTCCGGTGAGAGATCCATAGCTTCGAACTATCCAAGGGGTTGCAATGTGATGTTAACTCTTCTGACGATCTACGGTTAGCTCATTGAGTCGGGATGGAGGACTTCTGCGTTGGACGCCGCTAATCTTCGCCCTTTACAATGAGACACAAGGGTTGGACTGTGGATCGCGTTTTTATTCCGGAGAATCGGGTGTCGTTTTCGAGATTGTTGACTAACACGCGGCGGATGCTGGAGATGATCCGGTTCAGCCATACCGTGTTTGCGTTGCCGTTTGCGTTGTTTGCGGCTTGCCTGGCGTGGAGGAATGTTCCCTTTCACCTGCAACATCTGGTGGGCATCGTTCTGGCGATGGTGTTTGCTCGGTCTACGTCGATGGCGTTTAATCGGTTGGTAGATCGACGGATTGATGCCGGGAACCCTCGGACCGCTTTGCGACATTTGCCTGCGGGGACGTTGAGCGTTTCGGCCGTGACCCTGTTTACCGTGTCGTGTTGTCTCGGGTTTATCCTGACGACGCTGCTGTTCTTGCCGAACTGGCTGCCGCTGATACTGTCGGTGCCGGTCCTGGCGTTCTTGTGCGGTTATTCCTATGCCAAACGGTTTACGATGTGGTGCCACTACTGGCTGGCGGCGGCATTGATGTTGTCGCCGATTGCGGTGTGGATTGCCTTGACGGGGACGGTTACGCTGACTCCCGTGCTGCTGGCGGCGGTGATCTTTTTCTGGGTGGGTGGGTTCGACATTATCTATGCTTGTCAGGATACCGACTTTGACCGTCAAAGCCGGCTGCACAGCATTCCGGCTCGGTTGGGGATCCCCGGTGCGTTGCGGCTGGCGGCATTCAGTCATGTCGTGATGCTGGCCTGCCTGGCTGGACTGTGGTATCAGGCACACTTGGGAATCATATTTGGAGTCGGAGTCGTCGCCGTGGCGGCTCTGTTGATTTACGAACATTCGCTGGTCCGACCCAACGATCTGGCTCGCGTGAATCTGGCGTTCTTTCATGTGAATGCGGTGATCAGCGTGGGGCTGCTGGTGTTGGGTATGGCCGATTTGTGGCTTTAGAGAGGTCCTTGATATTGGTCCTTCGTTCTGGCGAAGGGATCGTTTAACCCCGAGCCAGCGGCGACGGCGAATCGAAGCCTACTGATTACGTCTTAATGACGGCATACTGCGGAGACTTCGATCTCGATACGAAATGATTCTCGGATCACTACGCCGTCGCCGTTGGCTTCGGGTTAAACGATTCGAAGGCCAGCTCGTCGCAGATCCCCGAATACTCAAAGGACTAAGGACAACGGACCAAGGACAATTCAATGGACTATCAATCTCAACTGAAAATCATCACCGATAAGGTGCATGCGGGCGAACGCGTCTCCTTCGACGAAGGCGTGTTCCTGGCAGAGAAGGTCGATGTGTTGACGCTCGGAGGGTTGGCCAATGTCGTGCGTGAGCGGAAGAATGGGAACTTCGCGTACTACAACACCAACATCCATCTCAACCCGACGAATGTCTGCGTTTACCGCTGCGTGTTCTGTGCCTTCCGGTCGGATTTGAAGACTCCGAAAGCCTATACTTTTACCGACGACCAGATTCGGGAACGGGTCGCGGAGGCCAAGGCCAACGGAGCGACCGAGATCCACGTGGTCGGTGGTTTGCACCATCAGAAGGATTTTGACTGGTACGTGAATATCGTTCGTGTCATCCACGAGGCTTGGCCCGACCTGCATATCAAGGCGTGGACCGGGGTTGAGATCAACTGGTTCAGCTTCCTCACCAAGCAGCCGACACGATGGGTATTGGAACAACTCAAGGCAGCGGGTCTGGGAAGCCTGCCTGGTGGCGGAGCGGAAATCTTCCACCCCGAAGTTCGCGACAAAATCTGCGAACACAAAGCCGATTCCGCCGAATGGCTGCGGATTCATCGCGAGGCCCACGAACTCGGGTTGCGCAGCAATGCGACCATGCTTTACGGGCACATTGAAGAACCACGGCATCGCGTGGACCATCTGTGCCAACTGCGGGAACTGCAGGATGAAACGCATGGATTCCAAACCTTCATCCCGCTGGCATTCCATCCCGAGAACACCGGTTTGGACCATATCCAGAAGCCCAGCGGTCAGCTCGATCTATCGGTTGTGGCTCTGTCCCGCATCATGCTCGATAACTTCGATCACATCAAAGCCTACTGGATTATGCTGGGTGAAAAGATTGCTCAGGTCGCTTTGAGTTTCGGGGCGGACGATCTGGACGGGACTGTCGTGCATGAGTTGATCTATCACGACGCCGGAGCGACGACGCCCGAGGGGCTTTCAGTCGACCAAATTCATCGCATGATCCAGGAAGCTGGAAGGATCCCGGTGGAACGCGATACACTCTACCGTCGAGTCCTTCGCAACGGCCGTGAGTGGTCCGTGGGCGAACCGATTCTCGTAGGGAAATGCTGAATAGGGCGAGCGCTGCCTGAATTCAGCAGCCCGGCTGCTCCACAGCAGCCGGGCTGCTTTTCGATTCTGACACAAACTTCAGGACACGGTGCATCCAGCCGTGGTATTGACCATGCAATTGACCGGACCGCAACTGTGGCAGCGCTACTGCGACTACCTTATCACCGACGCTGACTTGGGCTTTACGCTGGACGTGAGTCGCGTCCATTTCCGATCCGATTTCTTCAAGCAGATGCAACCTGCGATGTTGTCTGCATTCGAGGCCATGCAGGACCTCGAACAAGGGGCGGTGGCGAATCTCGACGAAGGTCGGATGGTTGGCCATTACTGGTTGCGTGACCCGGCCTTGATCGCTGACAAGCAGCCCCTGATTGCCCAGGAAATCCGCGACACGAACGCGACGATTGCGGGCTTCGCGAAGTCGATTCATGCCGGAGAAAAAGTCGGGTCAACGGGTCGCTTCGAAAATGTGTTGCATATTGGAATTGGCGGCTCGGCGCTGGGTCCGCAGTTTGTCGCGGATGCGCTGGGAACAGCTCAAGACCAATTGCGAATGTTCTTTTTCGACAACACCGATCCGGCCGGCATCGATCGGACGATTCAGCAGATCGGCGACGGACTCGGGAAGACCCTGATCACGGTCGTTTCCAAGTCGGGGGGGACCGCGGAAACCCGCAATGGCATGATCGAAGCCCGGCTGGCGTGTGAACGACAGGGGCTGAATTTCTATCAACAAGCGGTGGCGATTACTCAGACCGGCAGCAAGTTGGATCAGCAGGCTGTGTCTGAAGGGTGGCTGGCTCGGTTCCCCTTGTGGGATTGGGTTGGGGGACGGACCTCGATCATGTCGGCCGTGGGATTAGTGCCGGCCGCTCTGCAGGGAATCGACATTGCAGCCTTTCTGGACGGTGCGGCAGCCATGGATCGACTGACGCGCCAACCGGATTCCTTGAAGAATCCTGCCGCGATGCTGTCACTGATGTGGTATCACTGCACTTCTGGCCGGGGTGATCGGGACATGGTCATCCTGCCCTACAAAGATCGACTGGTCCTGTTCAGCCGGTATTTGCAGCAACTGGTGATGGAGTCATTGGGTAAGGAGTATTCCCGCAGCAACCGTTTGGTACGCCAGGGAATCGCGGTCTATGGCAACAAGGGTTCGACGGACCAGCATGCCTACGTGCAGCAACTACGCGAAGGGGTCCCCAATTTCTTTGGCACACTGATTCAGGTATTGAAGGACCGCCCCGGCAACTCGGCTGCGGTGGAGCCGAATGTCACCACTGGCGACTACCTGCACGGTTTCTGGCAGGGGACTCGGCGTGCCCTCTATGACAATGATACCGACTTGATCAGCATCATTCTGGACGACGTGACCCCACGCAGCGTGGGAGCGTTGATTGCTCTCTACGAACGGGCGGTAGGTTTGTATGCCGAACTGATCGATGTCAACGCCTATCATCAGCCTGGTGTCGAGGCAGGTAAGAAAGCAGCCCAGAAAGTTCTCGACTTGCAACTGGTACTGCTGCAGCAATTGCAGGCTGCCAAAACTCCACTGACAGCCGGGGAACTGGCCGCGCAGGCGGGCAGTCCCGATGAGGTCGAGACGGCCTATCTCATACTCCAGCACATTGCTGCTAACCCCGACCGCGGCATTCGCCGCTGGCCTGGTGATTCCCCGTCCAGTGACCGTTTTGGTACGGTTTGAGTCGGAAATGGTCGTGCGTTTTGCTCGTGGAGCGAACAACGACTATGGTGCCTGATACCCTACCGGGACGATGCCGGAGGTGTCGGCCGATTCCTCCTCGAAGGGTGACTCGAACGGGTCTTGCGTTGCGGCCTCGGGTAGTAGTGTGCGTATCTGTGCGGCGTATTTCTGCACGACTTCCATGTTCGACGCCGGAATGGGTTTCAACTGCAGCGTGAACTCCAACAAGGCAACCATGCGACCGAGTCGTTGCACTTTGATGTCGCGTTGCTGAACGAAGGCCTCGGTCATGGTGGACCGGGGACGCTGATCTTCCTGGTCGAGAATCGCCACCAGATGTGAGATCTCTTGCCGGCATTGCTGCTCGATTTCCTTCAAGCTGTGTTTCTTCGTCAGTTCGGCCTTCATGACTGCGCAACTGAGGCAGCGGATGAACGCCGCGAGCTGTGCACTGGTCCAACCTTCTTGTTGGGTGGACTTGGACAGATCCAGTTTGGCATCCCAAACTTCACCCTGCCGGATGGGGTCACAGAGTTGCCGGTAGCGATTTCGAAACTCGCTTACCAGGACTTTCGGGGGGAGCAGGGTATCCATTTGAGCCTGATCCATCGGAGTGAATTCCGGGACCTGGCCATCCGGAAGCCGGGCGATCAGCCGCAGGAAGCGTTGTAGTTCCGCTTCCGTCAGCGGGTCCTCGGTGGTCTTCAAACTCGCGTTCAGCGTGGATTTGACGGGAGCTGACTGACCGCAGCCACCCGCCGAGACAAGCGCCAACAGTGAGCCGAGAAGAATCCAGCGATAAGACATCAGGCACCTCCATTTGCCAGACTGGGCTCGCCAACCTGCGAGCCACCGGGAACTGCCACAGGTTCCTGCAATGTGCCAAACGGGTCAAGGTGAGTCGTGACATAAGGAGCTTCGCTCAGCCCCACCATTTAGCAGTTGTTCCGATAGCCTTTATCTCGTTACGACTCACCTTGACACAAATCGTCGTTTGCGATTATTTACCCGTCTCCTCGTTTGAACCACATTTGCAGTCGCACTCCATTCGTGTTCGTCACGTGCCGTTCCTTACTGCCGTGTACCGAATACGCCTGTCATACGTTTTCCACACACATCACCGATTCCTACCCTTCCCTAGAGCAGCAGTCACGTCGTTCAGTACGCGACCTCCTGCCGTATGTTCGCTCATTGATTGCATTCGAAACGTCCTTCGGGGCTGTTTTGGCAGCCCCTCCACCCGCTCGACATTTCCCACTGTCTGCTTCCCATCCCTAATCGCTCCGTGAGCTGCATCTGTCGAACTATGTAGTTGTGCAGAAAAACTTGGGCCCAAAGTTACCGGGATTTCTGAAGTTCCAGTGATTTGCCGCCAAGATTTTTCTGCACGAGTACCTTAGCGTTCGTCAGGAATGGCCTGCGGTGTTCCCTTGAATCTCGTACCGGTAACTGGGTCCGCAGTTTCCGGGAGGAAACCATGCCGTTGACTGACGGTGCACAATACTCTGCTCGTCCCCGTCTGCTGGTGTATGCGGCGCCGCACAGGTGGTCGGACCTGTTGCGAACCGTCGAGCCCTATTGGGATCTGGATTGGGTATCCGGCGACGAGCAATTTGTTGCCGAGCTCGCCCGCCATCCCTACCCCGTGGCTTTGTGCGAAGAATTCGCCACGCTCTCCGCGGCCGCGACAGAATCCACGACGTTTACGAAAAACTCGACACAATTCTTGAAACTGTGTAACACGGCACCGGAATTTGGAAACGGACAATCCCCCGCCTGTCTGGGAAGTATCCATCCGCTGACCTCGCCGAATGATCTGATCCAATGGTTATATGTGGCTCGGGAAGTCAGCCGGATCAGCGATGAACGCTCGCGGCTGCAACGCCGCCTGGCCCTGCGCCGATCTCCCATTGTCGGTGGCACTGCGGCCATTGAGCGATTGCGATTGCAAGTTGCCAGTGCGGCCCTACACGACTGGCCCATATTGATTCAGGGCGAACCAGGTACCGGTCGAGATCTGGTGGCCGGGGCGATTCATGAAGCCGGGGACCGGGCTCATCGCCCCTTGGTGAAAATCAATTGTCGAGTCCACACGGCCGTTTCCCTCGAACGTGAATTGTTTGGCCAGGTGGCTTCCAGAAACATCCCGACCACCAGTGCCGGCCGCTTCGATCTGGCCGACGGCGGGGTGGTCATCTTGGATGCCATTGATGAAGTGTCGCTCCCGTTGCAGTGCGTGCTGGCCCGCGTGCTGGAGACCAAATCATTTCAGCGACTCGGTGAACCCCACATGTCGCCGCTGACTGCTCGGGTGATTGCCATTTCCACTCGGAATCTGCTGGAATTGACCGAGGCTGGTGGATTTCGGGAGGACCTGTATCGCCACTTTGCCGGTCCCGTTCTTGTCCCGCCCCCACTACGCGAGATTCGTGCGGATATTGCACCGCTCACGGAACATCTGCTGTTAAAAGTCTCCCGCCGGCTGGGTGAAGCTCCCCGGCGCCTGCTGATTGAAACGTTGCAGCGTCTCCAGGCCTATGATTGGCCGGGAAATGCACGGGAATTGGAACAGTTGCTCGAACGGGCATGCACGGTCCAGCAGGGAACAAAACTGACTCCGGAAATGGTGGATGCCTGGTTGCAGGCGGCCCCTCAGGATGCCGATACAAGCTCGGGTGTGACGTTGGCGCAGATGGAACGTCAACTGATCGAAGCCACGTTTGCCCGGTGTGCCGGCAATCGAGAATTGACCGCTCAAACATTGCAAATCGGGTTGCGAACCCTTTCCGGTAAGTTACGCGAATACGGTTATCCGCCGCGAGGTGGCCCCGGTTCCAACCAACTGTCTCAGCAACGCGATGCCGCCTGAACCAATCCTTTCGACTTATTTACCAGATTTCCTGCGAGTCTCCGAACATACAATGGAAATCAAGAAGTCAGCTGACGGGACGTCGTCCGATCCGTGGCAATCGCCGTAAACATCTTGTCTTAACTCGCCTATGGCGATAACATCTCAATGAGCGGAGAGCTCTCTGGACGTTGCGGCCGCCTGTCGCAACTTCAGTCAGGGTAGTTCTGTCTCTATACGCAAGTTGCCTTCATCAGTTCCGGTTGGCTCCGGCAATTCAGTTCACAGGCCGGGTCCCCTCGGCCTCGAATCCTAGAACGAAGCAGGTCACGATGTTCAAGACCCCTTCTCGCGCGGCGAGTACCCTGACTTTGGTAGCCACGTGTCTGGCTGCTACCGCGCTGTTGGCACAGCAGATTGTGGCCCCCAAGCCGGAATTCACGCAGGTCACCAAGCTGGTGGCATCTATGATCGAAAAGGAGCACCTCGCTCGGTTTACGATCAATGACACGATCGCCGGTCGGCTGGTCGATCATTACATCAAGGAACTCGATCCTCAAAAACTCTATTTCCTGCAGTCGGACATTGACGAGTTCCAGCAGGTTCGCACGACCATCGACGATGCCGTGAAGCAGGGTAATACCGAATGGGCCTACTCCACCTGGCAGCGCTATTTGAATCGTCTCGATGAACGGATCACCGTTGCCGAGCAATTGGTTGATGCCCCGCACGACTTCACAATTAAGGAATCGATGACCTACGACCCCAAAGAGCTGAAATGGGCTCTGGACGAGGCGGAAATCACCGAACGTTGGCGCAAGCGAATCAAGTACGATCTGCTGCTGTTCCGTCTGGAAAAAGTGACGGAAGTAGAAGCGAAAGAAAAACTGCACAAGCGGTATCGCAACATCAAGAAGACAATGCATCAGACAGAAAGCCAGGACGTCCTGGAAATCTTCTTGTCTTCGTTGGCGGCCAGCTTTGATCCGCATTCCAGCTACATGCAACCGCGGTCTGAGGCTGACTTCCGAATCATCATGAAGCTCAGCCTGGACGGCATTGGTGCCGCGTTGAAGTCCGAGGATGGCTACACGATCGTCGCGCAAATCGTGAAAGGTGGCGCTGCGGCTCGGGATGGACGATTGAAGGTTAAGGACCGGATCGTCGGTGTCGGGCAGAAAGCCGAAGAAATCGCCGACGTCGTGGATATGAAACTGAGTAACGTCGTCGATTTGATTCGCGGTGAACGTGGCACCAAGGTCTTCCTCCGCGTCATGGCGGATGGCTCGACCGAAACCAAGATCCTGGAATTGACTCGCGACAAGGTTGAGCTGAAGGAACAAGAGGTCAAGGGCGAGATTATCGATGTCTCGACGCGGATTCCGGGGACTCGCGGACGGGTGGGCGTCGTCCATGTGCCGTCGTTCTATCGCGATTTCCAAGGGCAGGAAGCCGGTCTGGAGGATTTCAAGAGTACCACTCGCGATGTGAAAGCAGTCCTGCGTGATTTCAACAAGAACGGCGGAGTGGATGCGGTTTTGATTGACCTCCGGTTTAATGGCGGTGGAGCACTGACCGAAGCTATCGAGCTGTCTGGCTTGTTTATCGATGAAGGTCCCGTGGTTCAGGTCAAAGACCAACGCGGAAACGTGCGTCATCTGGACGACGACGACACACGCACTGATTTCAATGGTCCGCTGGTCGTCGTCTGCAATCGGCTGGCCGCTTCGGCTTCAGAGATTTTTGCCGGCGTAATCCGCGATTATCAACGTGGAATCGTCGTGGGTGATACGACGACTCACGGTAAGGGGACTGTGCAAAGCGTGATGCCGGTCGGCAAACGCCTGTTCGATCTGGGGCAATCTCCCGACCGCGGAGCGTTGAAACTGACGATCAACCAATTCTACCGCGTCAACGGAGATTCAACCCAGAAATTGGGCGTGCCCTCAGACGTGGTGCTGCCGTCGCTGCTGGATCACATGGACTTGGGTGAAGCCTCATTGGACAACGTGATGGCCTTCGATCGGGTCCCGCCGGCGGACCATAAGAACTATCATCAGGTCGCACCCGCTACGATCAGCCTGCTACGCGATCGCAGCAAAGCCCGCGTGGCGGTGACCAAGGAATTCAACGATCTGAACGACAACATCGTCAAGTATCTCAATCGTAAGAAGCGCAAGACGATTTCGTTGAACGAAGAGGAACTCAAGCAAGAGCGTCTGGAAGAGGAAGAAAAGACCAAAAAGGACGCGGAAGATACTGCAGAGAAGGGAGAAGGCCCGATCTTCCCCAGCGAAGCCTATAACAACGAATTGCTGGCGATTACCTTGGACTATGTCAGTGCCCTGAATGGCTCGCTGACGGCCAAGAAATAGTCGGCAATCGATGAACCCGAACTAAGCCCGGCAGGTCACCTGCCGGGCTTTTTGTTATAGTGCTGGGCAATACTTGCTCAACGCCGCCGCGACAGCAGGCATAGCATCACCAGCGGGCTACTCTTCTGCTGGCCAGATTCACGACAAAAACGCCAGATCTGGTGTTTTCGACCCGCACCGCTACACTTACTTGAATCGTGGCGGACTCAATCCGGGTATGACTACTGAGACAGACCCTAAACGCTCTGCGGATGTCTCTCGCGGGCGAATTCTGTTTACGATTCAATACACTCACACTGCTTGAAATTGACCTCGAAAGGAAGACTCTCATGCAACGCCCCCTGTTGCGAACCCGGCTGGCAGTCATGGCACCCGTGCTGGCCGTTGTGTTTGGTGCCGTGCAGCTTTGGGCCGCTGATCCCATCCCCACCGAACGACGCTTCGGTACGGATGTTGTCGGATACTTGTCCGTTCGCAATATCAGCGAACTGCAGACCGCCTGGGGCAAGACCCAGTTGGGCCAATTGGCTGCCGACAAGGATCTGGCTCCGTTCCTCAAGCAATTCGAAGCTCCCTGGGCGAAACTAACCGAAGAGTTTGATAAGGAAGTGGGAATTCCGCTGACGGACATTCTGACGGTGCCCCGCGGCGAATTCGCGGTGGCACTGTTGCACGCGCCCGGCAAGCCGCTGGGAGTGGCGGGCTTCATGGATTTCGGCGACAAGCAAGAGATTGTCGATAAACTGCTGGAAAAAATGCACAAAGCATTGACGGACGATGATAAGGCGAAACGCTCGGAGGAAGAAATTGAAGGTACCCAGGTCGTCGTCTATACGTTTCCCGACGGAAGCGATGAGGACGCCGATGCTGATAAGGCCAAGAAAGCCAAGACCACGAATGTATTGACCTATTTCCTCAAGGATTCGAATCTGGTCGTTGCCAGCCGGGTCGACATCCTGAAGAATATTCTGACGCGCTGGGACGGCCAGCACGAACGGATCTTCGCTGACAAGCAGGCCTACAAGTATCTGAAAGAACGCTGTCGTGGTGAGAATGCCGAAAGCGTGCCGCATATCACGTTCTACCTCGATCCGATCGGTATCTTGAAGGGTGGCCTGGCGATGGGTGGTGTGGATGCCACGCAGTCCGCCGTGGTACTCGGGATGCTGCCTTCGCTGGGCTTAGATAAGTTGAAGGCTATCGGCGGGACCCTGGACATGGGGACCGAAGAATTCGACACGGTTTCTCGGTCTTTGATTTACATCGAACAACCTCCGTCAGGCGTGCTGAATGCCTTCCAATTCCCGGTGAAGGATTTGACACCACCCAAGTGGGTTGCAGCGAGCGTCAGCACGTATGGTGCGCTCAATTGGAACATCGCCGAAGTCTATAACACCGTGGAAACCCTGTACGACACGTTTGCCGGACAGGGAGCCCTCGGCAAGATGGTTGACGATCTGGCCGAACAGGAAGATGGCCCGAAGATCCATATCAAGAAGGATTTCGTCGACCAGGTGACTGGCTCCATCATCGCCGTGGGCAGTATCCCCGAGCAAGCCGAAGCCCTGACGGGTGAACGCTACCTGATTGGAATCGAGCTGAAGGATGAAGCCCCGCTTCGCAAGTTGATGGAAAAGCTGGCGGATCTGGAAGGCTTCCCCGGTAAGGTGCGCGAGTTCGAAGGGGAGAAGCTGTTTGAAATGCCCGCCGAAAAGGACGAGGATGCCAAAGAGGTTCCCTTCCATCCTGCGGTCGCTGTCGTAAAGAAGCATTTGATGTTCGCCACGCATGTGCAGGAACTGGAAAATATGCTGCGAGCAGACGGTGACAAGGACCCGCTGGCCGACAGCGAGGCCTACAAGCTGATTGCCAAGCGTTTTCCCGAACAGACGTCATCACTCAGTTTCCAGCGTTCGGACGCTCAGTTGAAGATGATCTACGAAGCTCTCAAGAGTGGAGCGTTGACGGAAGCATTTGCCAACGACGATTTCCAGATCGATACCAGCACCCTGCCGGAATTCGACGTCTTGAAGAAGTACTTCAAGCCATCAGGCGGCTACATGAAGCCCGACGAACGCGGCTGGTTCATGATGAGCTTTAGCTTGAAGTCCACGCCTGCCGAGTAGTCTCGGCGGATGGTGATAGATCGAGAAATTTGAAGCCCGGTTGCTCATATGTGACCGGGCTTCTTCATTTCCCTGTGTCTAAACCAAACCAGCCGAATCTGATGCATGCGCGACGCGCCAAAATCAGCAGAAAATCATTGCATCTCGGGCATTGATCCCGTACAATCCCCCGTTTCCCCGGTTTTCCGGAGGGAGATTCTGCGCATGCAGGCTCCCGCCGAGGGGGGCTCTTAAACGGCGCAACTGCAAATCATTGCTTATGTTGCGACGACAAAATGCGGTAGCGATAATATCATTTGACGGTGTCGCCCCCTAGAGTGGCTGGATCATGTTTGAAGGGATTACTTCTAGTCTGACCGGTGCTTTGTCATTTTTTCGCGGTAGCGGAAAACTGACCGAGGCCAGCATACGTGAAGGCCTGAAGGCAGTTCGACAGGCGTTGCTCGAAGCAGACGTCAATTACGACGTCGCCGACGAGTTCGTCCAACGCATCACCGATGAGGCGATTGGCCAGAAAGTTCTGGAATCGCTCAGTCCCCAGGAAATGATCATTGGTATCGTCTACCAGGAACTCATCAATCTGATGGGGCCGGTAGACCATTCCCTAAAACTGCGGCGCGATGGTATTACGATCATCATGCTGTGCGGCTTGCAGGGCAGCGGTAAGACGACGACCTGCGGCAAGCTGGCTCGTATGCTGAAGGAAGAGGGCAAGAAACCCTTCCTGGTAGCGGCAGACTTGCAACGTCCCGCGGCCATCGAACAGCTTAAAACGATTGGCCTGCAGATTGGAGTACCCGTCCATGCGGAAGCTCCCAACGGCAATCCCGTGACGGTCTGTCAGAACGGCGTCAAAGCGGCCAAGCAGGCCGGCTGTGACGTCATCATTCTGGATACCGCCGGCCGCTTGCACGTTGATCAGCAATTGATGGAAGAGCTGCGCAACATCGACCGGAAAGTCGAACCGCAGCAGATTCTATTCGTCTGCGATGCGATGACCGGTCAGGATGCGGTCAATAGTGCTCGTGCTTTTAATGAAGCACTCGAGCTCGACGGCATCATCATGACGAAGCTCGACGGCGACGCTCGCGGTGGTGCGGCATTGTCGGTCAAGCAGGTGACGGGCGTCCCGATCAAGTTCATGGGGGTGGGCGAGCAACTCGATAAGCTCGAACCGTTCCACCCCGAGCGTATGGCTAGCCGCATCCTGGGTGGCGGCGATATGCAGACCCTGGCCGAGAAGGCGCAACGCGTCTTCGACCAGGACGCGATGAATAAGGCTCAAGAGGAATTGATGCGTGGCAAGTTCACGCTCAATTCGTTCCTTGACGCCATGAAGCAGATCAAAAAGCTGGGGTCGTTCAAGAGCATCTTGCAGTACATCCCCGGCATGAGTGCGATGATGGGTCAGATGCCCGATCTGTCGGGTGCTGACGGCGACATCCAGCGGATCGAAGGCATCATCTGCTCGATGACCGCCTACGAACGGGATAATCCCGAAAAGATCGACCTCAGCCGCCGCCGCCGTATTGCTCGAGGTTGTGGTGTCGATGCCGCGGAAGTGAACCGGCTGCTCAAGGATTTCGGCAATATGGCCGGAATGATGCAGGGTCTGGCCGGAATGGGTAAGATGGACCAGATGCGCCAAATGCAGGCGCTGATGGGCAGCATGCAACCGGGAGCCGAACTGAGCAGCGGAAAAATGCGCAGCAAGGCCAAGCCGATGGATGCCGAAAAGAAGAAGAGATTGAAGAAGGAAGCTGAAAAGCAGAAAAAAAAGAATCGGAAGAAGTAGCAGCCCGGCTGCTGCGGAGCAGCCGGGCTGCTGTTTTCGGTCCTTCGATTGCCGAAAAACCTGATATTTTGTGCGACTTCGGTCTGTCCACGCTGGCTGTTTCGGCGGCGACATGGCAAACTGTGGTCCGATCACGATTTGATTTCTGGAAAAGATCGCAGTAGAAGATCGTTGAAAAAGGAGAGAGTCGCGTGGCAGTTCGGATTCGAATGAAGCGGTTGGGACGCAAGCATCGTCCTTTTTTCCGCATTTGCGTGATGCCGCAGTTCAAGCACCGTGAAGCCCCGCCGATTGAAGAAGTCGGCACGTACGACCCCATGGTGGCCGATAAGGCTGCACGGGTCAAAATGAATATCGAGCGGATTGATTACTGGATTTCAGTCGGTGCCCAACCGTCGGAAGCCGTCGCCGCCTTGATTAAGAAGGTTAAGACGAACAGCTTCGGGACAGCCAAGGCAGCACCCGCGCTGCAGGCTCCCAAGCCGTTGCCGGTGAAGGCTGCCCCTGAAGGTGAAGCTGCCTCTTCTGAACCAGCCGCCGAGCCGGAACAGAGTGCCGCTGGTGCTGGTTGACAATTGGACGCGCTAGAAGTTTCGAGATTGGCAGCATCTGCGGTTGTTTGAACACCGCTGGTGTTTGCTGATTTCTGAGCTTGTCAGGAACTTTGCCATGCGGTTTGACGTGTTGACACTCTTTCCAGAGTTGTTCGACAGCTACCTGCGGCAGAGTCTTCTGAAGCAGGCCCTGGATACCCAACTGGTGGAAATCCACCGCTGGAATTTCAGGGACTGGGCGGTCGATAAGCATCATTCCGTAGACGACAAGCCGTACGGCGGTGGTCCGGGAATGTTGCTGATGTGCCAGCCGGTATTTGATTGCGTGGCAGCAGTCAGACAAGCGGCTCCCGAACCCGGTCAATTGGTTGTGCTAACCCCCCAGGGGCGCCGGCTGAATCAACGGGTCGTGGAAGAGTTGGCCGGGTACAAGCGATTGCTGCTGTTGTGTGGTCGGTACGAAGGATTTGATCAAAGAATCATTGAGGGACTGCAACCTCTGGAGATATCGGTTGGTGACTTCATCTGCAACGGTGGAGAAGTGCCAGCGATGGTGGTGATTGATTCGGTGATTCGACTGGTGCCGGGGGTTCTCGGCGACGAAACCAGTAGCAAATACGAATCGTTTGCCGAAGCGGGGCTGTTGGAATACCCGCAATACACTCGACCTCGTGAGTATCAGGGAATGTCAGTTCCCGAAGTACTGCTGAGCGGAAATCATGCGGAAATTGCGAAGTGGCGGGAAAAAACCAGCCGCGAACGAACCGCGCGACGAAATACGACGGATATGTAGGTCAGGCTTTCCAGCCTGACGCCCGAATTGATAGCCAGATTATCAGGCTGGGGAAGCCTTATCTGCGAAACTGTCAGGCTGGAAAGCCTGACCTACAGCCTGCAAAGAGAGAAGACGATGATCAACAAACTGATCCAGCTCGCCGAATCCCAGACACTCCGCGCCACGCCGTTTCAGTTTGAAATTGGCGACACGGTCGACGTTCACAGCCGAATCCTGGAAGGCGACAAGGAACGAATCCAGATTTTCCAGGGCGTCGTGATTGCTCGCCGCGGTACCGGGATGCGTGAAAGCTTCACCGTCCGCCGCATCGTTGCGGGCGAAGGTGTCGAGCGAATCTTCCCGACGAACTCGCCGAAGATTGCCAAGCTGGAAGTCGTGCGGCACGGCAAGGTGCGACGCGCCAAGCTGTTCTACCTGCGAGCCCGCACCGGCAAGGCCACCCGCCTGGTCGAACGCCGCCCCACGAAAAAGGCCGCCGCGAACTAACGTCGCCCCAGAATTCAGCGCGGTCGAATTGTTCTGCGACACACCCTGCGCTAAGAAGTATTCAAAAGCCCGGCAGTTTAATGACTGCCGGGCTTTTTCGTTGAATTCCGCGACAAATTCCTCTTGTTGGAAAATGTACTCCGAAGGATCATCGACACTTGGACTAGCTTACTGATTTCAGAATACGACTGCAGACAGGATGTTTGTCATGCGTTCAAATCAGCTCGGTGTTTGCGTTACCGCTATTCTTCTGTTTTGCTTCGGTTCATGGACAGCAGGGGGCGGGTCCGCTGATGAACCCACCCCATCCGATTCCAAACTCCAGAAATCAGAGCTGAGTCTGCGCACGGCTGATGAGGCGATGTACCAGTTCTTTTGTTTTGGCCTGAAACATAACGTCTACCTACAATATGTTGGTCCACTGGCTTCGATCAGCAAGTTCCCATATGACCGGCACCACTTTGGCGGAAGGCTTATGGCCCATACTGGTAACTGGAATCTCTTGGTTCTCGACGCGGGCGGAAAGCTCGCGTACCACGGCTCGTGCAGGTTTGTGGTCGGAGGGAAGAGTTCCAAATCTGAGACCGACTTCGTGTATCCGCTGACGATTAATGACGAAGTCATAGGAATGAAACTCTTTCTGTTTGCCGATCACAATCACAAAACGGTTGATTTGAAAACCGTCGTATGTCATGACGGAAAGCGGTTGATCGATGTGCTCGCGAATTTCCCAGCTCACTGCCAGCGCGCGAGAGACTACCAGAAATCGGACGATAAGTTTTGGGAGCAGCTCGATAGACTCGACGAGGTTCAGCGTTCCGAGAAGAAATGAATCTGCCATGCGGGGTTGGCTGGCCAAGTTGCTCGGAAACCGTGGCGAGAATGCCGCGTGCAAGTTTCTGCGCAGCAAGGGCTATCGCATTCTCGCCCGAAACTGCCGCAGCCATTGGGGCGAAATCGACATCATCGCGCGCGACGGAGACTGGATCGTCTTCGTCGAAGTCAAAACTCGATCATCGCATGCTGCAGGACATCCCGCCGAGGCCATCACCCGCCGCAAGCAGGTGCAACTGACGAAACTGGCCCTCGCTTGGCTGAAACAAAGGGGGTTGCTGGACCATCGAGCTCGATTCGATGTGGTCGCGATTACCTGGCCCGAAGGGTCTGCCCCTCCGCAGATTGAACATTACGTTCACGCATTCCCCGCAGCCGAGATTTGAGAATCGCAGGTCAGGCTTTTAGGATCGGCGTATCAATTTAGTCGCGTAGGACGGGTCTCCAGGCCCGTCCGAGCCGCTCCGGACGGGCCTGGAGACCCGTCCTACGCGGCCCTATTCCGACAGCTATTGGTACGCCGTCCCGAAGCCTGATCTACGAAAAATCGGTAAAACAGGAATTTTAGGCAAAGCTGCCCCAATCACTTACGTCCGTTTCCCGGGTTCACTCCTTGACCATCGCGTCAACGTTTGCTTAAATGATCGTTACAAGAAACGAATTTGTCCTAGTTTATGTAACTGGATCTTAAGGCTGGCCGTTGATTACGCGGTCGGTTCCTTCCGAGGTTACTGGATAGAGTAATATAGGCCGTCCCTCGGCAGTACCGAGGACGGTCTTCCCTGCCAATTATTTGCCGCACGTTTACCCGCCCGTTCGCGTCGTGTGACGCCTTGGCCCTGGCCGATGAGGTACAGCCATGTTTCGATACTGCTTGGGGTTGCGCACTTGGTGCTGGGCCAGCATGCTGGTCTCGCTGAGTTTCTGTAACAACCTCAACGCCGAAGACGCTGCTGCCACACCCGCTCCGGCTGCCGTCCCCGCTGTCGTCGAACCTCTGGCCTCCCAGATTGACCGGTTGATCGCTGCCAAGCTACCTGACTATGAGAAGGTGGCCGCTCCCGTTAGCAACGACCTCGAGTTCCTGCGACGTATCTACCTGGATCTGACCGGCAGCATTCCCTCGGCCAAGCAGGCTCGCGAATTCCTCGCGGATGCCGCGCCTGATAAGCGTGACAAGCTGATCGACCAACTGCTGGCCAGTCCGGAGTTCTCCCGGCAATTGGCTCGGGTGCTGGATGTGATGCTGATGCAGCGGAGGCCCGCGCAACATGTGGCTCAGGCGGAATGGAAAGCGTTCCTCCACAAAGCATGCGTCGAGAATCGGCCGTATACGGAAATCGTCACAGAAATCCTATCGGCCGATGGAATCGATCCCCAGACGCGACCGGCGTCCAAGTTCTATCTCGATCGTGGTGGTGAGGTGAACCTCATCACCCGCGATATCGGCCGGATCTTCATGGGGGTGAACATCGAGTGTGCCCAGTGCCACAATCATCCGCACGTGGAAGATTGGAAGCAGGCACACTATTACGGTATCTCGGCCTTCCTGGTCCGCAGTTCGCTCTTCAATGAAGGGGGCAAGCAGGTCTTTCAGGAAGAGGCTGTCGGTGACGTCAAATTTGAATCGGTCTTCGAGATTCGCGACAAGGTTTCGAAGGGTCCCAAAACGACGTTGCCGCGCGTGTTTGATGGCTCGATGATCGAAGATCCCAAGTTCGACTTCGGGCAGGAATATGATCGCGTGGCGGGGAAGAATATCCGTCCGATCCCGAAATACAGCCGCCGGGCGCTCTTGGCCGAGTCGGTGATTTCTCCTCAGAATAAGCGTTTCCGTCGTACGATCGCCAACCGCTTGTGGGCGATGGTTATGGGACGCGGTCTGATTCATCCGCTGGAATACGACCACGGCGAGAATCCGCCGTCGCATCCTGAAGTCATGGATCTCCTGGGGGAAAACATCGCAGCCAGAAACTATGACATGCGAGGGTTTCTGCGCGATCTCTTACTGACCAAAACGTATCAGCGTTCCAGCTTGCGAACTCCCGAACAGCAGGCCACGCCGGCCCCGGAAGACGCGGCGTTTGCCGTCGCCATTCTGCGTCCGTTGATGGCGGAACAGTTCTGCTGGTCGATCATGCAGGCGACGGGAGTCGCGGACATCTATCGCGTCAATCTGGGAGCGAACCTGAGTGAAGCCAAACTGCACGAACAGTTGCAGGGTGTCGAGATCACCTTCGTCAATATCTTTGGTGGTGAACCCGGCAAACCCGCCAAGGATTTTGAAGCCAGTGTCGAGCAGGCGTTGTATCTGTCGAACGAAGCCATGATTCAAAGCTGGATCCCACCATCGGGTGCCAACTTGTGTCAGCGGATGGTCAGCTTGCCACCCGCCGATTTCAAAGCGATCAGCGAAGAGCTGTATTTGACCTGCCTGACGCGGATGCCAACCGACGCAGAAGTCCAGGAAGTCACCACGTATCTGGCCGACCGAGCGGACAGCCGACCGGCCGCTTATCAAGAATTGATTTGGGCATTGATTACGTCAGCGGAATTTCGATTGAATCACTGAGGTCGATTGGGAATCGTAGGTCAGGCTTTCCGGCCTGACTGATCGCCCCTGGGAACAAGTACGAAAATGTCAGGCTGGAAAGCCTGACCTACAATGAGGGCTTGCTATGCACTGCTCATATGCCTGCAATTCGAGTGATCACACGCTAAGCCGCCGGTCTTTCCTGCAAGGCGTCACAGCGGGGGCCGTTGGTGCCGCGGGGTTTGGCGGGATGGTCGGCTCGGCTGCTGCGCAGGCTCTCGCGTCCACTCAAAAGCATGTTGTCGTGTTCTATCTGGCGGGTGGAGTCAGCCAGTTGGAGACTTGGGATCCGAAACCGGGAACCGATACCGGCGGCCCCTTCGACAAGATTCAGACGTCGGCACCGGGGATTGAAATCTGTGAATTGTTGCCCATGACTGCTCAGCAGATGCATCATCTGGCGTTGATTCGCAGCATCAATCACAAGGAAGGGGATCACGGCAAGGGTGATTACATCATGCAGACCGGGCGTCGCCAGGAGCCCGGTTTCGAATATCCATATCTCGGGTCGGCGATGGCCAGGCAGTTGAATCCTCCGGACAGTCCGCTGCCGGGATATATCCATGTGGGTGGCGGCGGCAGTAAAGCCGAAGCGGCGTTTCTGGGTCCCAAGTATGCTCCGCTGGGTCTGGCCGATGGAAGTCCTCCAGCGAATCTGAACCGTCCGGCAGCGCTGACCGAGCAAGCCGATCTGAAACGCCGCGACTTGCGGAACAAGCTCAGCCAGCGATTCGCCACGGGACGCCGCCAGGCTGAGACTGAAGTCTACAATCAGTCATACGATCAAGCCGCGAAATTGATGGCTCGCAAGGATATTTTCGATTTCGGTCGTATGACCCCCGAAGACTTGGAGCGGTACGGGAAACACGATTTCGGCCGGCACTGTCTGATGGCTCGAAACCTGGTGGAAAGTGGGGTGACCTTTACCAAGGTAACTCATACAAACTACGACACGCACTCCGAGAACTTCAACTTTCACATTGAACAGTTGGGTGAGTTTGACCGTCCGTTTTCGGCGTTCGTGTCCGACATGGCCGCCCGCAGTATGCTCGACAATGTCCTGATCATCGTGATGAGCGAATTCGGTCGTACCCCGCGAATCAATCAACTGGCAGGCCGCGACCACTGGGGCAATGCCTGGTCGATCTGCCTGGGTGGCGCTGGGATCAAGAAGGGCATCGCCGTTGGCAAGACGAACGATAATGGGACGGCAGTCTCGGATCGCGAAGTCGATGGCGGGCACTTGTTCCACACGTATTACCGCGCGGTGGGACTTGATCCGACCAAGAGTTTTTACGATGAAGGCCGACCCGTCGCGAAAGCCGATCCGAAGGCCTCGGCAATCACCGAGATTCTGGCGTGATTTAATTTGGAGTGCTACGATTCATCGTAGCTTTCCTGTTGTCAACGAGTTTCATCTGAGCTGACGCCCGTCCGACAAAGGCCAGCGAGCAGAACTGCGAAGTCAAAGCTGCGATGAATCGCAGCACTCCAAATTGGCGCGTGCCTTGCATCTTGAACCACTACTATGTTCTCCATCCTCGACCCCAATGCTGACGCTCGTGACAGCCTGAATCGTCGGGAGTGGATGCGGATTGGCAGTTTCGGGGCCGGCGGACTTTCGCTGGCCCAATTGCTGGCAGGGCGCAACGCCGTCGCCCGCGAGAAACCTGCGGCCGCCGTCTCCGGTGGTTCCTTCGGCAAGGCGAAGTCAGTCATTTTGTTCTGGCTGACTGGTGGTCCACCGCAGCACGAAACGTGGGATTGCAAGCCGGAAGCTCCGGTGGAGATCCGCGGTCAGTTCCAACCGATTGCGAGCCGCACTTCGGGTCTGCGAGTTGGTGAATTGATGCCGCGGACGGCTCTGTTGACCGACAAGATTGCCGTACTGCGGGCGATGGTCACCGACGACAACTCCCACTCATCGAGTGGCTATCAGATGCTGACGGGTGTCCCACATATCCCGATGAATGTGGAGAGTGTCACGGCGAAGGCCCCGAATCTGTGGCCGTGTGCCGACAGCGTGCTGCGCTGGCTGCGACCCAATCGCGGCCTGCCGACTTCGGTCGTGCTGCCCGAACATATCTGGAACGACGGCAACTTTCCCTGGCCCGGTCAGGATGCCGGGTTCCTGGGACATAAACATGATCCATGGTTGCTGACCTGCGATCCGAACTCGCCCGAATTCAAGATCCCAGATCTGTCATTTCCGGGTGAGATCTCGCCACTGCGATTCGATGCGCGGCGGACTCTGCTGGAACAAGTCAATCAGCACTTGAACGGCGCACTCAGCAGTTCGGTCGTCCGGCAGTACAACGATGATTCTCAACAGGCGATCGGTCTGTTGAGCGCGACCGCAGGCCGGCGCGCGTTTGACTTGTCGCTCGAGCCGGACACGGTTCGCGATCGTTATGGCCGTTCACGCTATGCCCAAAGCGTGCTGTTGTCTCGGCGGCTGGTTGAGGCGGGCGTGTCAATCGTTCGCATCAATTGGACTCGAATCAAGGACAAGCCGAATCAAGGTGGTTGGGATACTCACGCCACTCACAATGCGGCCTGCAAAGACTTTTTGATGCCGATGATGGATCAGGCCTATTCGGCGTTGCTCGAAGACTTGGAGCAGCGTGGCCTGCTGGATGAAACGCTGGTGGTCTGGCTGGGTGAATTCGGTCGGACGCCGCGTTTCAATGGCAACGGCGGTCGCGATCACTGGGGTAAGGTTTTTTCGATTGCCCTCGCCGGTGGCGGAATTCGCGGTGGCGTCGTGCATGGAACTTCGGACCGCGACGCAGCCTTCCCAGACACCGGACGAGTCGAACCACGCGACCTGATTGCGACGATCTTCCATTGCCTGGGATATGCCCCTGAAACGGAATTCCACGACACTCTGGGCCGCCCCTTCCCGATCAGCCGGGGTGAAGTGATCCATGAAATTTTGTAGGCCAGCCCGAATAGCAGAGTCCCCATGAAAAACTCTCAAAGCAATCAGATCCCCCCTCGCCCCAGTACTCTGGGGAGAGGGGCCGGGGGAGAGGGGCACGCAGTCTGGAGGGCCGCGATTGGTGCAATTCAGGATTC
>JADMIO011200139.1_pt1 | contig 44914 bp, 26 predicted proteins | sample 8958161 | NCBI WGS metagenome assembly JADMIO01 (sample SAMN16585339, study PRJNA669376) | soil metagenome | isolation source: Crop rotation soil | place: USA: Cullars Rotation, Alabama | collected 2011
GCCAACCGGCTCACCAACCTGGTTCGCACCTATCCGCTCTACAGCAATGCCGATGAAGCCCTCTGGCTGGCCGCGGACGACTACAACCAGCTGGGCGACCGCTACGAAAAGCAGCAGGGCGATATGTACACCCAGATCGTCCGCGATTATCCGTTGAGCCCGCACGCCAACGACGCCAAAGCCCAGCTGCACGCGCTGGGGCTGCCGGTTCCCGATCCGGATCCGGTGGCGGAAGCCCGCATGAAGTTCGAACTGGCGAACCGCCCGAAACGCGGGATCCTCAGCAAGGCGGTGGGGCCCTTCAGTTCGCGGCCCTACCTCGGCAACACGGCGCGCTCGGGCAATCCGCAGATGGAAACGTTCAAGCCCTCGATCCCGCTGGACGTGCCGGAAAAGGCGCTCGGCGAGACCACTAACACCGTGACGATCGGGCCCGCCGGCACCAACCGCGACATCCTCGATAACGCCCCCGATGCGCGCGCCGCCGGCGCCGCCGATACCACCGCGAATCCCGCGGGCGCCGGCACGACGGGCGCTACCCCGGACAAGCCCGGGACTCCCGAAGCAGCCGCCGCGGCCGGTGGGGCTGCCGCCAATCCCGAGGCTCCGGCAACGGTATCGAAGGGCAAAGCGAAAACCGTGAAGCCGCCGAAGCCGGAAACCCCGAAACGCCGTCCGAAGCCGTCGGAACAGAACCGGAAGAAGGGCACCATGCCGCCGCCGGCGCCTCCTTCGGGGAACGCGACTCCGGCCGCCGCTGCCGCGAAAGCCAATGGCGGCGGCGGATTGCCCCAGCTCCCATGAGCCGCATCCTGCTGGTGGACGACAGTCCGCACGCACAACGGATGGGCGAGCGTATCCTCAGCGATGAGGGATACGAAGTAGTTACCGTCAGCAACGCCGATTCGGCGCTGATCCGCCTGGACGATGTCGATCCCGATGTGGTTCTCGCCGACACGGTGATGCCGGGCCGCACGGGCTACGAAATCTGCCAGTACCTGAAAATGAGCCCCCGCCACCGGTATGTGCGGGTGATCCTCACGGCCGGCGTCCTCGAGACGTTCGACGAGGAGCGTGCGCGTCGGGTGGAAGCCGACGGTACGCTCAAAAAGCCGTTTGAAGCCAGTGCCCTGCTGGCCGCGGTAAAGCCGCTGGCGGAAGCCGCCACCAGGGATCGCGCGAGCCTGTCGCGCGGCGCTGCCCCGGCCGCGGCCGCGCCGCCGGCCAAAACCGAAGCTCCCTTCGTCGCGGTGGTGGATTCCGAACGGGTGCGCGCCGCCGTTACGGTGGCGCTCGACGCCTCGCTCGAGAAGATGATCGAGGAGATCACGCGACGGGTGCTCGCCACCATGCGGTCCGGCAATGCCGAAGCCAAAGCGGCGTCGCTCGAATCGCGCGTGCCCGAGCCGGTAACGGCACCGCCCCCGGCTCCGCCCCAGGCCGGCGAGCCGCCCAAGCCTGCCGCGCCCGCAACGCCGGCGGCTCCCGAACCGAAAACCGAACCGGTCCGCCGGGTGACCCCGCTGCGGATCCGTTCGGGCTCGATTCTCGGACTCGACATCAGCCGCCCCGAACCGCCCTCTCCCGATCCGGAATAAGCTTAAATTAAATATGCCCGACAATAGTTTCGACGTCGTTTCCAAAATCGAAATGCCGGAAGTGCTCAACGCCGTGCAGCAGGCGCTCAAGGAAGTGCAGCAGCGCTTCGACCTGAAAGACACGCATTCGAATATCGAGCTCAATGAGAAGGAAAACAAGATCGCGCTCGCCAGCAAGGACGAGTACAAGCTCAAGGCCGTGATCGATATCCTCGAGTCGAAGCTCGTCAAGCGGAAGGTACCGCTCAAAGGACTCGCATACGGCGAGATCATCCCCGCCGCCGGCCAGAGCGTGCGCCAGGAGATCACCCTGCAGCAGGGTATCTCGACCGAGAAGGCGCGCGAGATCGTCAAGAAAGTCAAGGACAGCAAACTGAAAGTGCAGGCCTCCATTCAGGGCGATTTCGTGCGCGTCGCCGGGAAAGACCGCGACACCCTGCAGTCCGTGATCAAATTACTGCGCGAGACCGATTTCGGTATCGACATGCAGTTCATCAACTACCGTTCGAACTGATTCGCTGTGGCGCGCCGCATCGAATCGCATTTCCTGCCCGGTCCCGCCGGCCGCCTGGAAGCTCTGCTCGAAGAGCCGGAAGACGCGCCGCCGCGGCTCGCCGTGGTGCTCTGCCATCCGCACCCGCGGTACGCCGGCACGATGCACAACAAGGTGGTCTACCGGCTGGCGCGCGGCCTGCGCTCCGGAGGCGCGGTGGTATTGCGGTTCAATTTCCGCGGGGTGGGCGCGAGCGCGGGGGAATACGGCGACCTCGCGGGCGAGGTGGAAGATGCGCGCGCGGCGCTCCAGTGGCTGCGCGCCCGGTATCCGGACATCCCCTTCGCGCTTGCCGGCTTCTCCTTCGGGGCGCGAGTCATCACTCAATTAGGCTGCGCGCTCCCGGAGGCGCGCTTCCTGCTGGCTACCGGACTCTCGAATCGCCTGGGTTCGGTGGAGTATCTGCAAACCTGCCGAATTCCTAAGTTCTTCATCGCCAGCACGCACGACGAGTACGCCCCGCGCGAGGAATTCCAGGCGCTCTACGAGACGTTTGCCGGACCGAAACAGCTGACGTGGATCGAAGCCGAAAACCACTTTTTCGCGGGAGCCCTCGAGCAGGTGGAGGCGGCCGCGAAACAAGCCGCCGGCAGCCCGGAAGATACCTAAGCCACGTTGGCGGCCGCACCGATTCGGCGTGATATACTGGCACCACTTTTCGCGGGTGAGGAGAGATCCGTATGCGCGCTTGGACTGTCAGGAATCGTGTTCCCCGGACCTGGACCGGCCTTCTGCTGCTGCTTTTTCCGCTGGGCCTGGCCCACGCGGCATCGCTTGACTTCGAAATTGTACTGGCGAATACATTAATTACCAATCAGTACGCCGGAGTCACGTTCGCCAACACGGTCGCGCTCACCGCCGGAATCAGCCTCAACGAGTTCGAATTTCCGACGCACTCGGGTGTGAACGCCGCCTCCGACAACGCCGGCCCGATTACCATCAATTTCGCCGGACCGCAGCGCAGCGTCGCGGGCTACTTCAGCTACCGCGTGCCGATCACCATCCAGGCATTCGACGTTTCCAACAATCCGGCCGGCTCGGCATCCTCCGCCTATGCCAACAACGAGGCGCTCTCGGGGGCGGCCGGCAGCCATCCCGGCGAGCTGCTCAAGGTGAACGCGACCACCGCCAGTATCCGCAAGATCGTGATCACCGGCGATGCGGGCGGCACTTCGTTCACGGTGGATGACCTGACGCCGATCAGCAGCTGCGACGTGAACCAGGACGGCAGTACGAATATTTCCGACGTGCAAGCGATCCTCAATCAAATCGGGGGCGCCGCGACCGCCAATAGCGACTTGACGGGCGAAGGCGCCGTCAGCGTGGTCGATCTGCAACTGGTAGTCAATGCGGCCCTCTCGCTGGGCTGCGCGGCGAAATAGGGGCCTCCGATGACTCGAAATACCATCCTTCTCGCGATTTGTTTTTCCTTCTGCGCCCATGCTGTACCGGTCGTCGGGACGCCGGTCGCCACCGCCGTCTTGTCGGGGGGCAATTACCAGGTTACGGCCAGCGCCCGGATTACCATATCGCCCGGCGACCCGGCATTGATCGCCGGCGGCGTCAACCTGCTGCGCGTCGATACCGCCGCTCCTTCGGTCCTCGGAGTGATGCACGACGATGGAATCAACGGCGACGCCGCGGCGGGCGACGGCTTATACACGCTGACGTTCAACACGACCGCCGCCCTGGTGGGGCAGATTCAGCTTCAGGCATCGGCGGCTTTCCGCGGCGTGCTGCTGCGCGTGCGGTCGGTGCCCGGGACGATCACCCAGGGAGGCGCCATCCTGCAGGTTTCGCCGGCCAGCGCGGAACAGGGACAGCAGGGGAAGACGGTGACCGTGACGGGCCAGGGTACCCATTGGGCGCAGGCCACCACTACAGCCAGCTTCGGAGCTGGAATCACGGTTGGCACCCTGACCATCACCTCGTCCACGAGTGCGACCGTGTCCCTCAACATCGACGCCGCGGCAGCGCTCGGCACGCGCAGCGTGATGTTCACGACCGGCGCCGAGGTCCAAACGCTCAACAACGGGTTTACGGTGACCGTCGCCAGTACACCGGCGATCACGTCGTCGCTGCCCGGATCCGCCCCGCGCGGACAATCCCTTCAGGTAACGATTACCGGCCAGAATACCCATTTCGTACAGGGCGTGACGAAGGCCAACTTCGGGCCGGGAGTTTCGGTTGGAGCGGCCGCCGCGGGCGCTGCCGGACCGGTGACGGTCACCAGCCCGACTTCGGCCACGGCGACTCTGGATATCTCGGCCTCGGCGGCGACCGGCTCGCGAAATCTGTCGGTCCAGACTTCGGAGGAGACGGCGTCGCTGTCGAATGCGTTCTCGGTCAAGGGTACGCCCTCGCTTGCTTCGATCACCCCGAATTCGGCGCATACCGGCGATTCTGTTCAGGTGACCATCCAGGGCGCCTACACCAGCTTCCAGCAAGGCGTTACGACAGCCAACTTCGGCGTCGGCATCGCGGTAGGCGGCGGAGCCTCGGGCGCCGCCGGCCCGGTGACGGTCACCGGTCCGACCACCGCGACGGCCCAACTGACGATCAACGCCAATGCGACGGTCGGCGTGCGGAACCCGGTGGTGCAGACCGGGAGCGAGCAGGCGCAGCTGGTGAATAGCGGTTTCTCCGTGCTCGGCGCGGTGACGGGTCCGGCCCCCACGCTCGTGATTACCAGCCCGGCGGAAGGCGCCAAGGTCACGAATACGGTGACGGTTACTGGAACGGTCACCAGCCCGAACCTTGCCGGTTGGGTGCTGGAGTACCAGACCAGCGGCACGACGCCGTTTACGAAATTCGCCTCCGGCACCACCTCCAACGTGAGCGCCAGCTTCGACCCCAGCATGCTGCTCAACGGCATCGCTTCGCTCCGGCTCACGGCGACCGATTTGTCGGGACAGAGCGGATCCACCACCGCCAACGTAGTGATCGCCAGCATGGTGAAGGTGGGGAACTTCACGCTCTCCTTCAACGATCTCACGGTGCCGGTGGCCGGCATTCCGATTACGATCGTTCGAAACTACGACAGCCGCAACAAAGGCAGCGGCGATTTCGGCTTCGGATGGTCGCTGGACATCAAGACCACGAAGATCCAGACCAACAACATTCCCGGGGATGGGTGGAAAGGAACCAAGAGCGGCGGCTTCATCTTTACCGACTGCGTGGTGCCGGGTTCGATTCCCCACGTGGTGACGATCCGCCTGTCGGACGGCACAACCTACACCTTCAACGCGGTCCTGACCAACAATTGCCAGCAGTTATCGCCGCCCTTCAATGTCGACATGAGCTTCGTACCCAGCGGCACGACGCCTCCCGGGACCAAGCTGACCATCCCCAATGGAACCGGTCTTTACGTGGAGAACTTTGACAGCAGCGGCGCCTCCGATATCAACCTGCTCGATCCCGATACCTTCGACGACTTCGATCCCGACCAGTTCACGCTGACGACGCCCAATGGCGTGAAGATGCAAATCAGCAAATTCTCCGGGGTGCAAAGCGTCTCCGATCCGAACGGCCATACGCTGACCTTTTCCACCAATGGCATCACGTCGAACACGGGCGGAATCGGCGTCACCTTCACGCGCGACGGCCAGGGCCGGATCACCAGCATCAAGGATCCGAACAACAAGATCATCAATTACACCTACAGCGCTACCGGAGATCTGAGCCAGGTGAAGGATGCGCTGAATCACACCTCGACCTTCAATTACGACAGCTTCCACAACCTGGTCTCGTTTACCGACGCCAGCGGCCACCAGCCGGTGCGCAGCGTCTATGACGATTCGGGCCGCCTGATCCAGGTGATCGACGCGTTTGGCAATCCCATCAACCTGAACAACAACGTGGCGGCCAATACGGAGACCATCTCCGACGCCCTGGGGAACCAGACGACTTACATCTACGATGCGAACGGCAACATCACGTCGGTCACGGACGCACTCGGCCACGTGATGACGTCCACCTTCGACGCCAACAGCAATCTCCTCACCCACACGGACCCGTTGGGGCACACCACGACCTTTACCTACGATGCCAACGGGAACCCCCTGACCCAAGCCGACGCACTGGGCCATAGCCAGACCCGGACGTACGACGCTTCGGGGAACGTGTTGACGGCGACGGACGCGAACGGCCACACGATCACCAACACCTACGACGCCAAGGGGAACATCCTGACGACGAAGGATCCGCTGGGAAACACCACGACCTACACCTACGACGCCAGCGGAAACCAGCTATCGGCCAAGGACGCCATGGGCCACACGGCGAACTTTACGTATAGCAATTCGGGCCATCTGACCACGGTCAAGGATGCGGCCGGAGTGACCAGTTCGTTCGTCTATGACGCCAACGGCAATCAGACTTCGGCCTCGGTGACTCGAACGACGCCGTCCGGACCGCAGGTCCTGTCGAGCCAATTCGAATTCGACGCCAATAATAACGTCACCAAGGTCACCAATCCCGACGGGACGACGATTCAACGGTCGTTCGACGTGAACGGGCTGCCCGCCGCGGTAACCGACGCGATGGGCCGGACCACGTCCTACACCCATGACCCCGCCGGCCATATTACCCAGATGACCCTGCCCGGCGGATTGACCGTCGGGGCGACGTATGACGCCAACGGGAATGCGAACTCGGTTGTCAAACCCAACGGAGCGGTGGTCACCTACACATACGATGCGGCCGGGCGACCGACTTCCAACACCAATTCCGCCACCGGCGCCACCACATTCACCACCTACGACGCCGCGGGCAATCGCACCGCCATCACCGATCCACGCGGGAACGTGTCGCACTTCGCCTACGATGCCGCGAATCGCCTGACGTCCACCACCGACGCGCTCAATCACACCACGTCCTTCGGATACGATAACGCGGGCAATCAAACCGTGGTTCAGGATGCGAACGGCCACACGGTCACGCGCGTCTTCGACAATGCCAATCGCGTCACCAAGACCACCTACCCCGACAACACCAACCAGCAGGCCGTGTACGACGCCAACGGCAAGCTCACGTCGGCGACCGACGCAAATGGCAAGCTGACCACGTTCACCTATGATTCGACCGGCCATCTTCTCACCACCACGGACGCGCTCGGACAGATCACGAGCCTCACTTACGACGAGGTAGGCGAAGTCACCGCACAAACCGACGCCAACGGACACACCACCACGTTCACGTACGACTCCATGGGCAGGCGCACCAGCCGGAAGCTGCCAGGCGGCCAGACCGAGTCGTTTGCCTATGATGCCGCGGGCAATCTGATCTCGCACACCGATTTCAAGGGAAAGGTGACCGCGTTCGCCTACGATGCCATGAACCGGATGATCTCGAAGACGCCGGACGCGTCGTTTGGGGCGGCGGCTGTGGCCTACACCTACAGCGCTTCCGGAAAGCGGACCTCGATGACCGACGCCACCGGCGTCACGACGTACACATACGATGCCGCCGACCGCATCATCAAGATCGTCAAGCCGAACGGTACGCTCAACTACTCGTATGACGTGATGGGAAACCTGACCTCGATCACCACCGGCAGCGGCACCAACATCAGCTATTCGTATGACCAGCTGAACCGGCTGGCTTCGGTAAACGACACCGCCCTCGGCGCGACGAATTATTCCTATGACGCCGCCGGCAATCTGCTCAGCGTGGCGTACCCGAACGGCGTGACCGAAACCTACACGTACAACGCCAAGAACCAGTTGACGAACATGACCGCGGCCAAAGGCGGCACCACGCTCGCGAGCTATGCGTATACGCTCGATGCCGTGGGCCACCGGGTGTCGGTCACGGAGAACACGGGCCGCGTTGTCACCTACGTCTATGACAGCGATTACCGGTTGGTTTCCGAAACGGTTGCCGGCGCGCCCGGCGGCCCGAACGGCACCGTCTCCTACGGCTACGATCCGGTGGGCAACCGTCTGCAGACCACGTCGTCTCTCGCGGGGGTGGCGGCCGGCGCCTTCACTTATGACGTGAACGACCGGCTGACGGCCGAGACCTACGATGCCAACGGCAATGCCACGGCGGCGGGCGGGGTCGCCAATGTCTACGATTTCGAGAATCGTCTGATCCAGCACGGCGCGGTAACGTACGCCTATGACGGCGACGGCAACCGCGTTTCGAAGACCGCCGGCGGCGTCACCACGAAATATCTGGTCGACAACCAGAATCCTACCGGACTGCCGCAAGTCATCGAGGAGAGCATGTCCGACGGCAGTTCGCGTCATTTCGCTTACGGCCTCACACGCATCAGCCAGCAGCAGACGACGGGAGGATCGAGCAGCACGAGCTTTTATATTTACGACGGTCATGGTTCGGTGCGCGCGCTGGCCGATGCCGCCGGCGCCGCGACCGACACGTACGATTATGATGCGTTCGGGATCCTGATCCATTCGACCGGGACGACGCCGAACGAATTCCGGTTCGCCGGCGAGCAGTTCGATGCCGATGCCGGAATCTATTACAACCGCGCCCGCTATTTCAACCAGGCGACGGGGCGCTTCTGGTCCATGGACATGGTCGAAGGCGATCCGCACGCGCCGCTGTCGCTGCATAAGTACCTCTATACCGGGATGGACCCGGTAAACCTGATCGATCCGACTGGGAACCAGTTCGACATGGGGTCGCTCATGGTGTCGATTGCGATCAGCACGGCGCTCGACGCGGCGGTGAGCCTGGTGCTGAACACCCCGCTCGGCAACAGCGCGCTCGCCTGGGTCGCCACTCACCTCATGCCGGCGGGCTTCTTCGATTTTGTGACGCGGGCGCAGGTAACCGCGGGCCTGATCGGAGCAAACATTTCGGCGTCGTTCAAAATACCCAAAGTCAACGTCATAGGAATCACGGGCGGCGCCGGCGCCGATTTGGTGGTCGGACTCTCCGGCCAGGCGGCGCTGTACCGCTACTATGGCGGCGGTTTGACCTTCGGTGCGACGGCGACTTCGGCCGGCGTCAGCGGTTACGGCGGCGCCCTGTGGCAGACCTACGATTCCACCGATTACGAAGGCGTCTTTTATGGCGTCACGATTCCGCTGGCAGTCCTGCCCCCGAAGATCCTGAACAAGCTGCGGGCGGACGTACTCGGAGTGGCGCTCAATGCGATGCTCATCGACGAATTTTCGCAGGCTCAATGGCTGATCGACAATATCATTGCGGGCGGCGGCGCGAAGTTCATCAAAGACGGCTTCGTCAGCTTTTTCGTGTCGAAATACTCGGATAGCTTCGGCGTGAATACTCGTGGTTCGGCCGGCTTCTCCACCGGTGTCGGCCTGGGGTCGACAAAGGGCTCCTCGTCGAACATCTCGATTACGTACACGCAATACGACCAGGTGCTGCCGACGTATTGCGTGCCATTCGCGTCGACGCTCCCGTCGTTTAAAGGCGCCACCTGTACCGGCAAGCCGAGTCTGTACTAGAGAGAGCCGGCGCTGCACATTCCCGTCGGGAACCGGCTCCCCTTGACAATCATGGGGAGCGCGTCGTACTCTTTCCCTAGATCGTCATGGGAAAGACGCCGCAACCGAATCTTCTGCAGGGGACGCTCGATCTTCTGATTCTGCACGCGCTCCGCCGCGGGGCGATGCATGGGTACGCGATCGCCCAGACCATCCACCTGCTCTCCGACGAGGTTCTGAAGGTCGAGGAGGGCTCGCTCTACCCCGCCCTGTGGCGGCTCGAACTCGATGGCGCCATCAGTTCCAAGTCCGGGCTCTCCGAGAACAACCGGAAGGCCAAGTTTTACCAGCTCACCAAACACGGCCAGCGACTGCTTACCGAACACGAGGCCACGTGGGAGCGGCTTTCCGCGGCTGTTTCCAGGGTCCTGGCGGGGTGATGACGATGCGCCGATTCTTTCGCAAACTTCTACGCCGTCCGGGGATGCATCAGGACATCGAGGCGGAACTCGCATTCCACCGCGAGATGTCGGGCGAGTATGGCAACCCCATCCCCCTCGGAAATACCGCCGTCCTCGCCGAACACGGATACGACCTGTGGCGCTTCCGCTTCGTAGAAAACCTGTGGCGCGATTTGGTCTACGCGGCCCGCGGCCTGCGACGGAGTCCGATGCTCGTCGCCGCCGCGCTGCTCTCGCTGGGCCTCGGCATCGGCGTGAATGCCGCCATGTTTTCGCTCGGCGTCGAGTTCCTGTTCAGCGAACCCTCGGTGCACGACGCCTCCTCGCTTCTCTCCCTGCGCGTCGGCGCGAACAGCCACTCCCCGCACCAGGTGGTGGAGTTCCTCGCCGGCAGCGGTCTCTTCGCGGACGTGACCGGCGAAAACGAAGAAGTGGTCTCCAACTACAATGACGGCCGCGAAACGCGCCCGGTCTTCACGGTGTTCGCCGCCAAGAACTACTTCACCGCCCTCGGAATTCCCGTACTTCTGGGCCGCGGCATTGCGCCCGACGATCCCAACGAGGTCGCTGTCCTGAGCTACGACTTCTGGCAAAAGGAATTCCACGGCGATCCGGCGGCGGTGGGCCGGGCGATCCATGTCGACGGCCGGCTCTGCACGGTCATCGGCATCCTGCCCGAGCATCACCGGACGCTGATCGGGTTCGGGTACACACCACCGATCTACCTGCCGCGCTACCTGGAATCGACGCCCCTCGCCATTTACGCGCGGCTGAAACCCGGCATGTCGCTCGACGCCGCGCGCTCCGGATTGGCGACAGTTGCGAAACGGATGGACGCCGAAATGCCGGGCCGCTACAAGTACGCCGACGGGCTCCGTGTGTCCGCAATCGCCGGCTATGCGCGCCTCCGCTCGGAGCCGGACTTTCTATCGGTGGCGATGTTCTTTGTGCTGCTGCTGGCGGTGTGCGGCCTGGTGCTGCTGATCGCCTGTGTCAACGTCGCCGGGATTCTGCTCGCCCGCGCCTCGACGCGCCGGCGCGAGATCGCCATCCGGCTGGCGATCGGGGCGAGCCGCGGCCGACTGCTGCAGCAACTGCTCGCCGACAGCCTTCTGCTTTCGCTCCTCGGCACCGCCTTCGGCCTGATACTGGCGCAGGTTACCGCGGTCCTGCTCTCGCGAATTCACCTTCCGCTTCCCCTCCCCATCCGCCTGCAGGCCCAGCCCGACTGGCGTCTCGCGCTTTTCGGCGCGCTGCTGGCGGCCGTCTCGATCGTGGTTTGCGGACTGGTGCCGGCCTGGCGGTCCGTCCAGGAATCGATTGCGCCGGCACTCCACCGCGAAGGGAAACTCCGGCTGCGGCGGTTTTTGGTGGCGGCACAGATCGCGATCTCGGTGATCGTCCTCTCGACGGGATTCCTCTTCCTGCGCAACCTGGTGCAATCGGCCGCTCTCAGCCCCGGATTCGATGCGACCCATACCCTGCGCGCGCACGTGAACCTCCCGCCCGCCGGTTATCCCGATTCGGACCGCAAGTTAAGCTTCATCGACAACGCGGTGACGGCGCTCGCGGCGGTGCCGGGCGTGGAGAGCGTCGCGGCCGCGCGGGTTCTACCCTTCAATGGCCTGACGCGTTTCGGCCTCACGATCACGTTCCCCGACAACGGCGAAAAGCACCGCGCCGAGTATCGCTGGAATGCGGTGACACCCGGCTACTTCCGCACCATGGCGATTCCCGTCCTGCAGGGGCGCACCTTCTCCGCCGAGGACCGCGGACGCCGCACCCTGATCGTCAACCGCGAATTCGTGCGGCGCTACCTGGGCCGGCGCAACCCGATCGGCACGGAGTTGATCACGGAAGTGAATCAACCGCCGTACCGGATCGCCGGCGTGGTGGAAGGCACAAAGACGGTGACGATCGGCGAAGCCCCTCAGCCGCAGGTTTACGAACCGCTCGCGCAGGTGGTCAACGACCGCCAGGAGATCGACTTCGTGCTGCGATCGGCGATCCCGCCGGCCCGGCAGATCGAGGCTGTCCGGGGTGTACTGCACCGGCTCGATCCGATGGCCGGAACCGAGGTTTCCACGATGTACGCGAGCATCGGACTGGCCTTTCTGCCGAGCCAGGCCGGCGCGCTGCTCATGGGGTCGATCGGACTGCTCGGACTGCTGCTGGCGACCACGGGACTGTACGGCGTAATGGCGTATTCGGTGGCGCGGCGCACGCGCGAGATCGGAGTGCGGGTGGCGATCGGCGCCGGCCGAGGCGACATTGCGCGGATGGTGCTCCGCGATTCCGCCAGGGTTACCCTGGCGGGAACGTTTGCCGGCCTGGCGGTGGCCGTGCTGGCCACGCGGCCGCTGTCGATGTTCCTGCTGCCGGGTCTGAAACCGTCCGATCCGCTGCATTTCGCGGTGGTGGCGGCCGTGATGCTGGCGACCGCGCTGGGGGCCACGTGGGGTCCGATCCGGCGAGCGCTGCGGGTGGATCCAAACGAGGCATTGAGGGAGGAATAGCGTCCTGTAGCGTACGCGGAATGCTAGAATGGGGACGAACTGAGCGGGAGTAACTCAGTGGTAGAGTCTCAGCCTTCCAAGCTGTTGGTCGCGGGTTCGATCCCCGTCTCCCGCTCCAGAATCCACCCCACGTTCGCGAATTGTAAAGTCCACTCGGCCGTCGACGCCGCCCATCCACCAGCCACCCGTGGTGCACCGGGCGCGTGCGCGCCGTTGCCGGCTTTCCCCGACACGGCCCTTTGCTCCTCAATGACTTAACACCATTACCACATGGCTTTCCCTTTTTTTTCATCGCAATTTCACCCGTCGGTTTTCGCCCGCATGCTAGACTCGCCCAGACTGCACTGGATTGGGCCATAGGGATCGCGCCATTCGGGGATGGTCATCCCGAGAGCGTTTACATTCGTATTACGCCGTTCGCCTCGCCAGCCAGGGCACACCAACCACTTCGGAGGTGCGGGGCATATGCGCAGTTCCCATCGAACTCTCGTTCTCTTTCTGGCATCGGTTCTCCCAGCGTTCGCGGCTCCGGGCACGATCAGCCGGTGTGACGCCAATCTCGATGGCGTTACGAATGTTTCCGATGTGCAGGTGCTGGTACGGGAAGTCCTGGGACTCTCCAGTCCCCAACACAACCTGAATAACGACACAGTGGTGACCGTCGCCGATGCGCAAATCGTCATCGCCGCGGCCTTGCAGTTGGGATGTCCCGGCGATAGCGGCAGCCCCATCATCACCGATTTCAATCCCAAGACCGGCCCCATCGGCACCGTGGTTACGATTACGGGGGCCAACTTCGGCGGCGCCCCGACGGTAACGCTGCCTGCCCTTGGCGGCGGGACGGTCGCCGAGCCGGTATCGGTTTCCACTGCGCAATCCATCACCTTCGTGCTGGGCGCCGGAAGCCTGAGCGGAGTCCTCTCGGTCAGCAACGGAACGGGCGTGGCGACATCCACCTCCCCCTTCACCGTATTGGCGTCGAATACGTTCGGCCTTACGGTGTCACCTCCGGCCGCTTCCGTCATACAGGGACAGAGCATCTCCTATGCGGTGACACTTTCCAGCAACAGCGGCTTTGTGGAACTGGCGGCACTCGACCTCACCGGAGTCCCGGCAGGTATCAAGGTCGATTTCAGCCCCACCGCGATTACCGCCGGACAGACCTCGGTTCTGACTCTCACAGCGCCGGCCGGCCAGCCCGTCGTCGGAGCGGCGAACCTGTCGGTCACCGCCTCGGCGACGGTGGATGGAATTGCCGTTTCGCAGAGCACTCCGCTGTCGCTTTCGGTGGAGGCGCCGAGCACTTCGTTCATCGGCCGTACGGTGGTTTCGGATGCCTTGGAGACCCCGCTCGCCAACATTCGGGTTTGGACTCTGGGGCTGGACGGCGGAGGCAACACCACCGGATGCCTGGGCCACACGGTGATGTCGGATTCGGCGGGCAACTTCGCCTTGACGAACCTGCCGGCGTCCTGCGTGGGGCCGCAGTTGATCGGCTTCGACGGCGATACCGCGACCTCGCCGCCGGGGAGATATGCCGGAGTGAACCTGGTTTTCACACTCATTCCCGGGAAGGTGGTGGTCTCTCCGGTGCTGGTCCACATGCCGCGAATCGATAATGTGGAGACGTTTCAGGTGCAGCAGAATTCGCCGACGGACCAAACCCACGTCTTTAAGTCGATTCCAGGCCTGCAGGTGACGGTGTACGCCGGAACCACCTTCACGATGGCGGATGGAAGCCAGCCGAATCCGTTCCCGCTCGCCGCCATCGAGGTACCGGTAGATCGCCTTCCCGATCAAATGCCGTTGACGAATTCGATGGTCACGGCGTTCATCGTGGCCTTTCAACCGGCTAATACGACGGCGAGTAAAGCGGTAGCGGTATGGTTCCCCAATACGCTCAACACGCCTCCCGGCACCGGCGTTCCGCTGATGACCCTGGACCCCACCCGCGGCCGTATGGTGGCATACGGGACGGGCGTCATTTCGAATGACGGCACGACCATCATTCCGTCCGTCGACCCGGCTACCGGAGCGCTGCAGCACCGCTATGGAATCATCCATTTCGACTGGCATGGCCCGGCGGTAGCGCCTCCCACGATCAATCCACCATGCTCCTGCGACGGCCAGGCGCCCCGAGTCGGGAAGCCCGTCGATCTGGCGTCCGGAATCGAAGTGCTCACAGCCACGGACATGTTTCTGAAAGGCAGCCGTGGACCGCTCGAGATCATCCGCACTTACCGGACGTTGAGTTTGCAGCCGCGGGCGTTTGGGATCGGCTCCAGTTTCAATTACGACTATCGCCTGGATAGCGTTTTGCCGCAGAGCGCGGCCCTGGTCAATCTGGAAGAGCCGGACGGAGTCCGGGTCCCGTTCACCCTGCAACCGGATGGGACGCTGATCAATACCACCGCGCCGGCTATGTCGGGTGCGGTAATGACCACGGCGCCGGACGGCACGGCAAAGCTGCGGTTCAAGTCGGGGGTCACCTACTCATTCACACCGGGAAGCGTCCTCACAGGTTCGGTTCTCACCGCGATTACCGACCCGAATGGAAACGTAACGAAGATCGTGCGCGACCCGACAGGGCCGCAACAGATCAATGATATCATCGATCCCGTCGGGCGGAAGCTGACGCTCACGTGGGACTCGAATCCTTTCATCACGTCGATCACCGACCCGATCGGCCGGAAGGTCACCTACACCTACAATTCGTCGAACACCCTGGCGACCTTCACCGATGTTTTGGGCGGCGTCACGAAATACACCTATGACTCGCAGAACCGCCTTTCGACCGTAGTCGATCCGCGCGGCATCACGATCGCAACGAACACGTATTATGCGGACGGGCGTGTCCAGTATCAGAACCGGGCCAGCGGAGGCACGTACTTATTCCAGTACACGCTGACGAACGCGCTGGTGCCCACCAGCCCCGTGACGCAAACGGTGGTGACAGATCCCCGGGGCGTTGTGACCACATACCGGTTCAATACGCAGGGGTACCTGGTGAGCGCCACGGACGCCAGCGGTCAGACTCGCGTGTTCGACCGGGCATCCGGGACTAATTTCGTGATGTCGATGAAGGGTACGGGGACCTGCGAGGCGTGCGGAGATCCCCGAGCCGGAGACATGACGTTCACGTACGATACCGGTGGCAATATTCTGACCCAAACCGACGCCCTGGGAAATACCACTTCCTTCACCTACGAACCCGAGTTCAACAACATTGCATCGACCACGGACCCGGCTGGAAATGTCACCAAAAACTCTTATGACGCCCATGGGAACGTGATCAAGACGACCGACCCGCGCGGCTTCGAAACCATTTACGCGCGCGATGGCAACGGGCTGATCACCTCCATGCAGGATGCCGCCGGGAACATCACTAGGTACACATACGACAGTCTCGGGAACCTGACATCCACCACCGACGCGCTGAACCAGAAGACGCAATTCGCGTATGACGGAGCGTCGCGCCTGACTGCGCAAATGGACCCGTTGGGCCGCCTCTTGACGATTACCTATAACGCAAGTGATGAGCTTACATCCATCGTGGAAGGAAACGGCGAGACCACGCGCTTCACTTACAACGTAGCGGGTTTTCCGGCATCCATGGTGGACCCGAACGGAAATACGAGCACGGTTGAGTACGACGGCCACGGCCGCGTCGCGGCCAAGAGAGACGCTTTGGGCCGCGCCCAGACCTACACTTACGACTTTAATGACAATGTCATCTCCATCACCAACCGGCGCGGACTGAAGGCGACGTTCCTCTATGACAGCCTGAACCGGATGGACACCGAGAACTGGCCGGACGCGACCGTGAAGCATACTTACGATGCCGCCGGCCGAATGACCCAAGTTGTGGATTCGCAATCGGGGACATTCAAGGCGTCCTTCGATCTCGCCGGCCGGCTGATCAAGGTGTCCAGCCCGAACGGCATTCTCTCTTACACGCGTGATGCGGTTGGGCGGATTGCCACCAGACAGGTTCAGGGGCAGCCGGTGTCGACTTATGCTTACGACGCGAACAGCAATCTCACGAGCGCGGCCATGGGGAGTGTTTCCACGACGCGCACGTATGACCCGCGAGATCTGATGGTTTCGAATTCCCGTTCGAACGGCGTGAACGGCTCGTACAGTTTCGACGCCGATGGACGGCTCACTTCGATTCTGGAAAAGATCGGTGGAACGACACTGCTCTCACGCACTTTCGGTCTCGATGTCGCCGGACAGATTACGAAGAATGGCGTCGATAAGGGTCTGGCCCTGGCAACGCCAAGCGCTTCGGGCACCTTTGATGCGGCAAACCAGGCCGGAAACTTCGGCGGGACTACTTATACGAGCGACGGTGACGGAAACCGTCTGACCGAATCCGGCCCGGGTGGGGTCACCAATTACACCTGGGACGCGCGAGGCCGACTGCAGTCGATTCAAGTGCCAGGCGGTGTCACAACGTCATTTGCATACGACCCCGAGGGGTTGATGATTCAGAAGCGCACTGTCTCCGGCGGCTCGGACACGCTGGAGCGGTACATTCTGGACGCCTCGCGCAACATCGTTTCGATCACGCAGGGCAATAGCACCACTTCGATTCTGGACGGCCGCTCCCCCGACGATATTGTGGCGGTGGTGCAAGGTTCGACGCCGTCTTTTCCGCTGGCAGACCAGGTCCGCAGCCAGAGCGCCTTTACCGATGGATCGGGAAACATCGCGGGGAGCGCATCCTACGAGCCTTATGGCGCGACGACCAGATCCGGCACGGTCGGGATGTTCCAATTTACCGGGCGTCCCGTTGGGAATGCGTCCGTTTATTACAACCGGTGGCGCTTCTACGATGCGGCTACGGGAACGTTTCTCAGCCGGGATCCGGCTGGAATCCGAGGCGGTTCCGCAAATCTCTATCAATACGCGGGCGCGAACCCCATCAGCTACAGTGACCCCTTAGGACTGGCGACGCAGATATCGGTCGCCGGAGGGGGCACGATCATAGCGCTTGTTTATGGTGGCAACGTTACCGGCAGTTTTGGGTTTAATTTCGACGGATGGAATAGCGGCCCATATTTTGCGGCTCAGGGTTCGCACGGCTTTGGAGGTGGAGTTTTCGGCGGGTTTGGCATCTCTGCCGGAATCTCGCACGGCAGTGTAGATAGTGGTTGGAGCAAGTCCGAATATGTCGAGGCCGATGGCGGCATGGGAGTAGCCGTTGGATTCGGCGTCAACCAATGCAAGGGGAAGGTGACGGGAGGGAGCCTTACCCCCTTACCAAAAATAGGAGTGGGTTACGGCGTCGGTGGCTTCTACGACAATACGGCCAAAACCCGTACATTCGTCGGTCCGACAATAGGCGGCGTTTATAACGGCATAGCCGGAGCCTTCCACTGGGTGGGGTCGTTCTTTTAAGGAGCGAATGCCATGAAGACACCTACCTTGCTCGCCGCCGCGCTCCTCTTCGCCCATACCCTGTGCGCACAGGCTCCGATTACCTATCAGTATTTCTACGACGCTTCCGGAAGACTCACGCGAGTGGTGGATTCCACCGGCGCCAGTCTGCAGTACACCTATGACCCGGCGGGCAACATCACCAACATCGCGCATACCGCCACTCCGGGTACCCTGTCGGTTCTGAATTTCTTTCCGTCTCAGGGCGGCCCGGGCACGGTTGTCAATATCCAGGGGCTTGGCTTCAGCAGTACCTCGGCGAATGATGTCGTCAAGTTCAATGGCGTCAGCGCCAACGTCACCGCCGCCACCACTTCGAGCCTCGCGGTGGTGGTCCCGAACACGGCGACTACCGGCGCGATCACGGTCACGGTGGGCGGAAACACGGCCACTTCGGGCTCGAACTTCACGGTGGTGGCGACTCCGCTGTTGAGCGGCATTACGCCGAAATTCGTCCTCGCGGGGCAGACCGGCGCGACCGTTACCGTCACCGGTTTCAACCTGGCCGGTGCGACCTTCTCTTTCGCTCCGGTAACCACTCCTCCCTTCGCGACCATCACCAGCGCCGTCACCTCAGCCGGCAGCGCGACCCTGACGATGAACACCGCCAATGTTTCGTCCAGCCTGGCGATCGTGGCGACGAACGCCTTCGGCAGCACGTCGATGTTCTCCAGCCCGTTGAATACTCTGGCGGTATTGCTTCCGATCGCGGATTCCGATAACGACGGGCTGAGCAATGCCCAGGAAATCGCGCTCGGAACCGATCCGCTGAATCCCGATTCGGATGGCGACGGCCTGCCCGACGGATGGGAGGCAAAGTACGGCCTCAATCCGCTGGATTCGACCGATGCCGGCAAGCCATCCGCCGCCAATGACGGCCTGACGAATCTGCAGGAGTTTCAGGCCGGCACCGATCCGGCCAATCCGAACCGGACCGTCCCGAACGTCACCAGCAGTACGCCCGCCGATGGCACCACGGGGCAGCCCGCCAACACCTCCGTCTCGCTGCTCTTCAATGAGGCGGTTCTCAATCCGAGCCAGATCGCGGATCGCGCCAAACTCGATTCCCACGTGACCGGCGCCAACGTCACACTCTCCGCCGGCGGTACCACCGTGAGGGGCACTTGGCTGCTCTCGGGCGACGGACTGCATCTGACTTTCACACCGTCGTCGAGCCTGGCCATCCTCACCGCCTACACGTTGACGGCAACCGGCTTCCGCTCGCTGGCCGGGGTTCCCATGAGCGCGCCCTATACGCTGAGTTTTACCACCAGCAATCAACAGGACTTTACACCACCCACGGTTTCGCGGATCAGTCCGGCGTACCAGATGACCGGGGTACCTCTGAACGCCACTTTTTCGGTGGAGTTCAGCGAGCAGATCGACACCACCACCGCCACCGTCACGTCGATGTACCTCGAGGATAGCGTCGCCGGGAAAATACCCGGACGGGTCGTGGTCGACAGTACCGGCCGAATCGCCACATTCATACCGACGAATCGCCTGCCAGCCGGCAGGCGGATCGATGCGGTGATCGGAGCCGCGGGCCTGCTCCGCGATCTGGCCGGCAATTCCCTGGGGCAGATCGGTAGTTTCTTCGTCACGGGGTTCGCGCCGGATATTACGCCGCCTTCGATCATCGCCAACAGTCCGGTGAACGGGGATACCGGGATCGGTATCAACGCGCAGGTGATGCTCCAGTTCAACAAACCGATCGACGAGATCACCGCGGTGCGCGGTGTCAGCGTGGTCTACAACGGCGTGCCGGTGCCGGGATCCTTCAGTTTCCAGAGCAACGACACCATTCTGTTATTCACGCCGAGCATTCCGTTTCTGCCGGGTGTCACCACCGTCAGCACTACCCCGGTAGTGACCGATGTCGCGGGGAATACCATCGCCAATACGGTGGCGTATTCATTCAATGTCGATCTGCCGGCGGACACGGTGGGCCCACGGGTTACGTACTGGAGTCCGCTGCACGTCGCGACGGGAGTCGGACGGAATGCCTCCCTGCAGTTACGGTTCAACGAACGGATCAATCCGATCTCCTTGAACGCGTCGACCTTTTCCGCCCAGGACAGCAATACGAGCAACAGTCTGCCGGGGGCGATCACGGTGGACGCCGACCGGATGGGGGCCAGTTTCACCCCGTCCAACGGCTTCGCTCCCAACAATCAGTATTGTTGGGGCATCTCCAGCGCCGTGACGGATCTTTCCGGGAATCCACCTTTCAGCGGGTTCGGCGCGTGCTTCACCACCTCATCGACCAATGACTCCACATCGCCGGCGATTACGAATGTAAGTCCGCCGGCCGGAAGCACCGGGGTTCCACTCAACACCATCGTGGTGGCGCAATCGAGCGAACCGCTGAGCGCCGTATCGTTCCAGGGAAATGCCGTCACCACCACCTTGCCGATCCAGGCTTCGGGCGCGCCGTTGGATCTCGGACTCTTTCCACCGGGCGAGAAGATCACCCTGGCGATCGGCGGTAATGGATTCCTGCCGGGCTTTGCGATCCAGACGCTGCCGGACGGCTCGGTCTTTCTACCGGCCGCGTTCCCCTATCAGTTTGCCAATCCGGATGGGATCGGATATCCGCAAGTAGCGGGTGGAGATAGCCACAACCACTTCCCCGGCGGTGGATTCAATTACGACTTCCGGTCACAAACCCAGGCTTTCGGATTCGCCGGCAAGCCGACCACCGACACCAGCGATCCGGCGGCAATCCGCTTCGGCGCGGTGGTGGGAACCTTCTCGCCGGCACCGTCGCGCTCGGACTGGTTCCTTATCGGCATCGGCGCCACCGTGACCATTCCTCCCACCGCCGGCGGTTCCCATCTGTACTTGGCCGTCAATCACAGCGATATCGGCTTCGCCGCCGGCTCTTACCAGGTGAACTATGCGATTTCGGCTACCGGTACGCCGGCGCTGTCGTCGCCGATCACTCTTTCGGGGGGCGGCAATTCGGTTCCAGGCGTAAGTGCGCTCAGCGCCGACGGCCTGACCATCAATTTCAACCCTTCGGCCCAACTGAAACCTTCGACGACGTACACCATTCAGGTCCACAACGTAACGGACTACGCCGGAAATCCAGTTACACCCTTCGCTTCCACCTTTACGACTTCGACGCTGTATGACGCTACGGTTCCACAAATCACGTCGATTGTCCCGGCGAATGGAGCCACCAACGTCCCGACGAATTCCGTCGTAACTCTGACGTTCAACGAATTCATGGACCCGTTGACGCTCACCAGCACCAACGTGTATCTGTACTCGGTAGCCACCGGACAGCACATCCCGGCGATTCTGACAATCGACAACTCGGGCGCGAGCGCCGCGGGAGCCGTCGTCACCTTCACGCCCGCGCCATTGATGCCCTCCGGCAAGGAGATCGGCGTAACCGTCGGCGGCATGCTGAGCTTCACGGGGATTCAACTCTCCGGCGCGAGTTTCAGCTTTACTACGGCGGGCACCGCCGATACCACTCCGCCCGCGGTGGTATCGGTGACGCCGACCGACGGGGCGGCCAATCTGGGCTTGAACACCACGGTCTCGCTGTCATTCTCGAAGCCGCTCAATCCAGCTACCGTGAAGACGTCGACGTTCGCCCTGTTCACAGGCTTCCGGCGCCTCGACAACCTGAGCGTAGGAATCTCGATCGATCTGCGGACGGTGAATCTCTCCGTAGTCCTGCCGAGTAACTCGACCATCACGGTAGTCGCCACCCATGAGGTCACCGACCTGAATGGCAACCCGCTGGCGGATTTCCGCAGCAGTTTCACCACGGTTCCGGTTTCCGATAGTGTCCGGCCCTCGGTGGCGGGCATGCGCCCCGGCGCCGGGACCACGGAGGTTCCCGCCAGCGCCCACGTGGTGTTGTACCTGAGTAAGCCGCTGGTGCCGGGTACCGTCGACCGGGCCTTGCACGTGTCGCAGAACGGCGTGATCGTCCCGGGGACCATCAGCCTCCGGAGCAACAATCAGGCGGTGGAGTTTATCCCGGCCGCGCCCTTCCTGCCGAACGCGTATATCCAGGTATTCCTGAGTTCGACCGCCACCGACGTATTCGGGAATGGCGCCTACGACTATCAGGCGCAGTTCACCACTGCGCCCGACCTGACGGGTTCCCTTCCGATCATCGTCAACACGCTACCGGGGGCCAATTCTAATCTTTCCCAATCGAACCCCATCATTCAGGTGCAGTTCAGCAAGCCAATCGACGCGGCGACGGTAAACTCGGCGAATTTCGGCCTGTTCCTGCCCAACGGTACTCCCGTCGCGGCAACGGTCAGTTTGCTAAGCCCAACCGTGGCGCAGATTACTCCGGCCGCGGCCTTGACTCCGGGAACCCAATACTACTATCAGGTGACCACGGACGTGAAGGATACGACCGGCCTGGCGTTCGCGACCACCACAACCTACAATTTCATCACCGGCGCCGCGCCCGACAATGCGCAGCCGCGCGTGAGCGCGATTACACCGCCGAATACCACCACCAACGTGGGGACGAATGCCCCCATCGAACTGCGCTTCAACAAGCGCCTGGACCCGCTGACCATCTCGACCAGCACCATCCAGGTGTCGGCGGGCGGAATTCCGATCTCGCCGTTCAGCATCAACTTCGTCAACAACAGCACCCAGGACGTTGTCCTGACGCCGATCACCGCTCTTCCCGATAACACCACCATCAATATCGCGGTCAATGGGATCCAGGACGTCTGGGGCAATTCCATTGTGCCGTTCAATGCCAGCTTCCAGACGCGCACTGGCGTGGACCTGACCAGTCCGAGCGTCACTCTGACGAATCCGTTCAACGGCGCGCCGAACGTTGCGACGAATTCGGCGATCACCCTCCAATTCGACAAGCCGATGGATCCGGTCACATTGAACAGCGCCAGTGTTCAACTGTTCGACGGTGTGACCGGACTGCAGGTGGCCGGCACATACTCCACTTCGCCAAACGGAATGACGGGGAGTTTTTCTCCCGCGACTCTGTTGGCCGTAGGTCGTGTGTACAACCTGTATTGGAACCAGTCGGCCGTCGACCTGGTTGGAAATCGTCTGATCTCGGCGGGCATCGCCTTTAACCCCGCCTACAACCACTCCGTCGGTGACCCTGAGTTCGCCGGATCCGGGACAGGTGGGAGTGCCCATCAACACCGCCCTGCAGGTACAGTTCAACGAGTCGATTCAGGCCACCAGCATCCAGGGGGTTACGTTCAAGGCGAGCGGCAATGTGGTGCCGGGCGTGGTGAATACGTTGAGCGCGGGAAATACGGTGCTCACGGTTACGCCTCCGAATCTGCTGCTGGCGAATACCTCTTATTCGATCAGCATCGTCGGGGTGCAAGACCTCTCGGGAAACACGCTCACGCCTTCGGTGACGCGGTCGTTTACCACCGGGCCGGGAGCCGAACTGAGCTATCCGGGGGTGATCGGGGTGAATCCGCCGTTCGTCACCGGAGTGGGAACGAATATCAAGCCGACCATCCAGTTCAGCAAGCGGATGAATCCTATTTCGCTCAATCCATCCACGGCTTTCATGCAGGAGGACCTCACCGGCCAAAGCGTTGCGTGCAACGTGGTGCCCTCCGCCGACCGGACCAGCGTCACCCTTCAGCCGCTCGCGTTGCTGAAGCCGAATACCCAATACAGCTTCATCCTGTCGGGGCCGTCGGACATGATCGGAAATCCGTTTAACGGCACATGGGGATTCATCACGGGCACGGGCGCGGACAATACCGCGCCCACCATCACCGGAATGAATCCGCCGAACGGTTCGATTGCGCCGATCAATACTACGCTGCTGTTCCGTGCCAGCAAACCGATCAGTCCGATCAGCTTCAATCCGGCTACCGCGGTACAGCTGACCGCCGGGCTCGCCGGCGTCGCCGGAACGGCTGCTCTGAGCGCGGATTTCCAGACCATCACGTTCCAACCGGCGGCCAACCTGACGGCCAGCACCAGCTATAGCGTGCAGGTGAGCGGGTTCACCGACCAGTTGGGCAACCTGGTTACACCCTTCACGGGGAACTTCTCCACCGACAATACCGGCCTGCCGGACACCACAGCGCCCACGGTTCAATCGATTACGCCGGCCGACAATGCGACCGGCGTCGGCATCGCCAGCACCATCACCCTCACCTTCAGCAAGCCCATCGACCCGCTTACCGTAAATGGAACCACCGTAGTGGTCGTGATCGCTACTTCCTCGGTACGGATTGCGGGCTCGTATGCCACCAACGGCTCCACGGTGACATTCACGCCGGCGAATCCATTGCCCGGAAACAGCCTGATCGCGATCGTGCTGAGAGGGGTTCTGGACTATGCCGGGAACGCGGCTTCCGGCGCCACGCAATTCCAGTTCACCACTGCCGCGGTCGCCGACACCACGCCTCCCACGGTCACCTCGATTACGCCGGCGAACAACGCAAGCGGCCAGGGACAGAAGACGATCGTGGTGATCACATTCTCGGAATCCATCGACCTGGCCACCATCAGCTACAAGAACTTTGCGCTGTTCGCGGATTCGAAGCCGCTGGATATCGGGGTCGGGTACTCCAATGACTGGCGGATCGTGACTCTGTCGCCGGGGATACTGCCGGCGAACAGTCTCATCCAGGTGGTTGTTTCGCACGACGTGAAGGACCTGGCCGGCAACGCGCTTGCGGATTTCCAGAGTACCTTCACCACCATCGCGGCGGCGAATAACGTCCGGCCGACCGTGGTAATGCAACGGCCGGCCACCGGGGTAGCCTCCGTCCCGCTCAACTCGGTGATCACCTTATTCTTCGATAAGCAGATGGACCCCGCGTCGACCACGGCCGCCTTCCATGTCTCGCAGAATGGGGTTCTGTTCCCCGGCAACGCTGTCGTCTCGGGTAACGGGCGGGTGCTGACCTTTACGCCCTCCGCTCCCTTTACGAGCAGCGCGCTGGTTCAAGTTTTCCTTTCGAACACAGCCCTGGATACCTTGGCGAACCAGGCCTATCCGTACAGCAGCACCTTCACGACGGTAGCCGGCCCCACGGCGGCTCCCGTGGTCACCGCCGATTTTCCGAGCCCGGCCGTTGTCCCGCTGAATCCGGTCATCGAAATCCAGTACAACAAGCCGATCGATGCCGCCACGGTAACCAGCGCCAACGCGGGCTTGAAAACGACTTTGACTGAACAGAACGTCCCGGTTACCCTGTCGCTGCGCGGCGACCGGACCATCCGCATGATTCCGGTGGCGCCCCTCGATCCAGACGTGAGCTATAACTATTACGCCGGCACCGGCATTACGGACACCACCGGGGTTTCGCCGGTGAATCTGTTCACCCACCAATTCACCACCGGAACCACCAGCGATCTGGCGCAGCCCAGAGTGCTGACCGTCACGCCGCCCGACACGTCCATAGGCGTCGGGGTAAACGCTCCGGTGTATCTGCATTTCAGCGAGGCGTTGAATCCCCTTACCGTATCGGTGGGAGCCACTGGATCCATCCAGTTGACCGCCAATGGCAATCCGATCGCGCCCGCGTCGATCAGCTTCGGATCGGGGCAGGACGTCATCATTACGCCCTATGCTACATTCCCGGACAACACGGCGATCACGGTCACCGCGACATCGGCCCTCGAGGATCCATCGGGGAACCCATTGCTCCCCTTCTCGTCGACGTTTACCACCCGGGTAGGCCCGGCTCTGTCCAATCCGAACGTAACCTCGGCCAGTCCGCCGAACGGAGCCGCGAACGTGCCGCGGAATACCTACTTGCAGCTCACCACGGACACCGCGATGGATCCCTCCACGGTGAATATCCACTCGTTCTCGCTGGTGGATCTTACCGCCGGCGGCGGCGCATTGGCAGGCACGTGGTCGACCTCGCCAGACGGCAAAGTGCTCACCTTCGTGCCTTCCGCCGATCTCGCGGCTTCGCATGTGTTCGAGTACGAGTGGAGCAACGCCATGCGGGACATCAACGGGAACGGGTTGAACGGTGGCGGCGCCCGGTTCACGTCTTCGGCGTCCGTCCATACCGCGTCTCCGGCCGTACTCGTGACCAATCCCCCGAACGGAGACACGGGTGTACCCACGAATCTGATGGTGCAGATCCTGTTCGACGAACCGGTTCAGGCCTCCTCGGTGGGAGGCGTGACGCTCACACCGTCGGGCGGATCGTCGCTGAGTTTGACCACAGCTTTGACCAATGCCAATCAAACGCTGACCCTGATTCCGCCCGCTCTGCTGAAGCCTTCGACCGCGTATACGTTGACAATTGCGGGAATCGTCGATGTCGCCAACAACGCGCTTGCAGCGCCGGTTACGGTGACGTTCACTACCGGCCCGGGGCCGGCCATTGTCGCTCCGGCGGTGACGGCAACCAATCCTGCGGCGAGCGCGACGAACGTCTCCACGGCGATTGTCCTTACCGCGACTGTCGCGAAACCGGTGAATCCGCTGTCGCTGTCGACCACCACGGTCACTCTCTATCAGGGCAATTTCGCGACCACGGTGAACGGGACGGCGTCCATCTCGGCAGACCGCAAAACCATCACGTTTTCACCATCGGCTCCGCTGACGCCCCAAACCGTGTATCATTTCTATCTGCAAGGTCTCACGGACATGGCTGGAAATACACTACAGGCAATCGACATCGCTTTTACCACAGGAAACTGACCCCGGGTAACGTACATGGAAGATCGAAATCAAAAACGCCGCATCACCCGCAAGAGCAGGAGGTCCTTTTTCGGTTCGCTCGGGAAGTTGAGTGGGGGAACCGTTCTTTCCCAGGTCCTGATTCCCGAAACCAGCTTCCGGCCGGGTGGGAACCTGCGCCAAAGGACTGCTTACGATCTCCGCCTGAAGGCCGCGCAGAAGCAGCGGCAGCGGCCGCCCGCCTCCGGCATCACCAATGGCGACGAAGCGCGCTACCCCAGCCTGATTGCCAATTTCACCAAGGGTTTTCTGCACACCCAACTCGGCGAGATCGACCCGAGGCCGGGATCATATCCGGCCCTACTGCAGGCCTTGAGCACGCAGCAGCATGCGGATTTCGAGAAGATTCCGATCGGCTACGTCCGGAAGATGGTCAACCCCCAGGCGGCCTTCGCGTATGACCTGGTGGGCGCCGACTCGCATACCATCGACATGGTGCCGCCGCCGGCCTTTGCCAGCGCCGCCGCCGCCGCCGACCTGGTGGAACTCTACTGGCAGGCTTTGACGCGCGATATCCCTTTTGCCGATTGGGACACGTCGCCGCTCATCCAGTCGGCGGCCGCCGAGTTTAGCAAGCTTTCCGGCTATACCGGGCCGAAGGACGCCGCCGGGAAAGTCACTCCGGCAAATATTTTCCGCGCCAATCTGCCCGGCTGTCTGGTGGGACCGTATCTTTCGCAATACCTGCTGAAAACCATTCACTTCGGCTCCACCCCGCGGGAACAGATGTATCGCACCGGCGTGGTGGGAATCGACTACCTCAGCAGCTACGAAGAATGGCTGCAACTCCAGGACGGTCTCGGCCCGTATCGCGAGGAAAGATTCGACCCGACCTACCGCTATATCCGCTCCGGCCGCGACCTTGCACAATTCGTACACTACGACTACACCTACCAGGTCTTCCTGCAGGCGGCGCTGATCATCATGGACCAGTACCCGGAGACGCTGCTCAACTTCAATCTGTACCAACTGAGCGCCACCAGCCCGTACAAGAGTTCGCGCGTACAGACCGGGTTCATCACCTTCGGCTCCTCCCAGGTGCTCGACCTGCTGGCGCGGGCATCGAACATCGCACTGCAGGCCACCTGGTGGCACAAGTGGTCGCTGCATCGCCGGCTTCGTCCGGAGGAATTCGCGGGGAAGGTCTATAACACCCTGTCCGGTTTGTCGCAATACCCCATCCACTCAGACCTGCTGAATTCGAAGGCGGTCCAGACGACCATCCAGCAGACCGGCCTCAGTCTGCTGCCTCAGGCTTATGTCGAAGGCGCTCCGCTGCACCCGTCCTACCCGGCCGGCCATGCCACCATCGCCGGAGCCTGCACCACCATCCTCAAGGCATTCTTCAACGAAGGCGCGTTGATCAGCGGCGCGGTCCAGCCATCGCGCGACGGGCTCTCGCTGCTTTCGGCGGACGGCCTCGGACTGACCCTCGGCGGTGAGCTGAACAAACTGGCATTCAACGTCCCGATGGGGCGAAACTGGGCCGGTATCCACTACCGTTCGGATGCGTGGGAGGGGCTGAAACTGGGCGAACAGGTGGCGATCTGCATCCTCGAGGACCACGTCGGCTCGATGACCGAGAGCTTCGCGGGATTTCAGTTCACCAAGTTCGACGGGACGCCGGTTCAGATCACCGCGGGGTGATCGGAAGGCCGTCTGGCCGAGCTTCGCTCGCTTACATTCCTTCGGGGGTGGTAGACCGTTTGTGATGGAGCCCGTTTCGTGCGAGGCGCCAAGGCGCGCCGAGCAGCGAGCCGTGGGTCTTCTCGAAGGTGAAAATCACTTGGACGGCATCATGCGAGACGGCGCGCGTTTGAGCATCGACGCGGGCGTTCGTCAAACCCTTCTCGACGAGGATTTCTTCGAGCGCGGTCTTCGCCTGCACGACATCCTTCGGGTGGCACGGCTTGCCGACGCTGAGGCGGACCTCGCGGGCATCCATGGCCGCGCGAAGCTCCTCCACCGGGACGTTGGGGACATCGCGGATTTCGACGGCCTTCACGGTGCGGGCGGTGGAGCGTTCTTTTTCCTCCAGGCCATGCAACGCCGCTTTGCCGCGTGCCGCCAGCGGACTCTCCGGATAGACGGCGATCAGGGTGCGGAATGCGACGCGCGCGGTGTCGTACTTGCCGGCTTTGAGGCGTGCCTGCGCTTCCTGCAGGAGATCGGCGGCATCCATCGCGCCTTTCGCCTGGAGCGCCAGAGGATCCTTGGGATAAACCGCCAGAAGATTCGCCAGGGTGGCGCGCCCGCCGGCGACATTGCCCTGTTCGATTTGCTGCATCCCCGTGTGGAAAAGTTGGCTGGCCGGAGTGGCAGCCGGATTGTCCGCGTAAAGCAGTGCCGCGGCAAAAAGAGACAGACCCACAAAGCGATTCATATCGCTCCGATTTTGCACGTTTACGCCCGTAAACTGCTCGCTGATAATAAAGGGTTTAGTGACAGAAGACCGGGAACTCCGGTCACTCTGGGCAGCTATCGCCACTATTTGGGCATAAAACAAACACAGGGGATTATGTTCTGGCCGGAATCGTTGTATTCTGGAGGGTCTAGAGGGAGGCTGTTATCGTCAAATTCTGTGTGCTGGCGAGCGGGAGTTCCGGCAATGCCGCCCTTCTGTCTACCGGCACGACGCGAATCCTGGTGGATGCCGGACTGAGCATGAAAGAGCTCGGGCGGCGTCTGGCGTCGATCGGCGAGGAACTGGAACGGATCGACGCCATTCTGGTGACTCACGAACACACCGACCACATCTCCGGACTCGCGATCCTGGCGCGCAGCAAGAAAGTACGGGCATCGATTTACATGACGCGGCTTACCGCGCCGGCGATCGATTGGGGCGGGTGCCAGCCCCGGCTCCAGCCGTTTCAGGCCGGCGCGCACCTGCGGATCGGCGACATCGATGTGCAGAGCTTCAGCATCCCGCACGATGCCATCGACCCGGTCGGGTTTGCGTTCGAAGCGGAGGGAGTGCGGATCGGGCTGGTCACGGATCTGGGATACATTCCCGACTCGATCAAGTTCCACCTGCGCCGCACCGACCTGCTGATGATGGAAGCGAATCACGACCTCGACATGCTGAAGGTGGGGCCGTACCCGTGGAGCGTCAAACAGCGGGTGATGAGCCGCGTGGGCCATTTGTCGAACCACATGATGGCGGAATACCTGACGAACGACTTCGATTCGTCCACGCACCGCCTGGTGCTGGGACATTTGAGCGAGCACAACAACCATCCGGCGATCGTGCAGATGTTCGCGCAGCAGGCGCTCGACGGGCGCGGGCTGAATACGAACCTTTCAATCGCCACGCAGAATACGCCGACGGAAGTTTTTCAGTTTTGAGTTCGTGTTGAGTCCCAAAATATGATCCCGAGATATACGCGGTCCGAAATGGGCCGGATCTGGAGCGACCAGAATCGTTTTCAACAATGGCTGGAAGTGGAACTGGCGGCGAGTGAAGCGCTGGCGGAGGCCGGCGTCGTCCCCGCGGAAGCCGCGCAGATGCTGCGCCAGCACGCCGGGTTCGACGTGCAGCGGATCCACGAAATCGAAGAGCAGGTGAAGCACGATGTGATCGCGTTCACCACCGCGGTGGCGGAGACGATGGCGCGCGCCGGCCAGGCGGAGCACTCGCGCTGGCTGCACTACGGGCTGACTTCGAACGATGTAGTGGATACCGCGCAGGCGCTGCTCATCCAGCAGGCGTCGGCGCTGCTGATCCGCGGGCTGGAGGACCTGCGCGGGGTGTTGAAGCGGCGCGCGCTGGAGTTCCGGCACACCGTGCAGATCGGACGGACGCACGGGGTCCATGCCGAGCCGATCACCTTCGGGTTGAAGCTGGCGATCTGGTACGAAGAGGCGGGCCGCGATCTGGTGCGGCTGCGGGCGGCGGCGGAAGACCTGCGGGTCGGGAAAACATCAGGGGCGGTGGGCACGTTCTCGCATTTCGCGCCGGAAACCGAGGAGCGGATTTGCGAGCGCTTGAATCTCAAGCCGGCGAAGGTGGCGTCGCAGGTGATCCAGCGCGACCGGCACGCGTATTATGTCGCCGCGCTGGCGATTGCGGCGGCGCTCTGCGAGAAGATCGCGCTCGAGGTACGGCATTTGCAGCGCACCGAAGTGCGGGAGGCGGAGGAGTACTTCTCGAAAGGCCAAAAAGGCAGTTCGACGATGCCGCACAAGCGCAATCCGGTGACGTGCGAGCAAATCTGCGGACTGGCGCGCGTGGTGCGGTCGAACGTGCAGGCGGCGTTTGAAGATGTGGCGCTGTGGCACGAGCGCGATATCTCGCACTCGTCGGTGGAACGCGTGATTCTGCCGGACTCCACGATCCTGCTGGATTACCTGGTGGCAAAGACCATCCGGCTGGTGGATACGCTGGTGGTCTATCCGGAACGCATGCGGAAGAACGTCGATCTTACCAAGGGCCTGGTGTTCTCCAGTCCGCTGCTGCAGGACCTGGTTCAGGCCGGCATGCTGCGCGAGAAAGCATACGCGCTGGTCCAATCGAATGCCATGAAGGCGTGGGAAGAGGACGGCGATTTCCGGGCCACGATGGAGGCCGACCCGGACGTGCGCGCGGTGCTCAGTCCCGAGCGGATCGCGCATGCGTTCTCGGTGGAACGGCAGTTGAAGAACGTGGACAAGATCTTCGCGCGGGTGTTCGGCAGCGAGGCATAACGCGCCGCCGCCACCCGGCCCGGGCTACTTCTTTGCCGCCTTCGCCGTTTCCGTGGGAACGGGCAGCGGGAGATCGCTATTGAAGATATCCTGGACGGCTTTCCAGGAGCCGTCTTCCTGCTTCTTCCACACGGTCAGATACTTGCCGGTGTCGTCGAGACGTTTGCCGTCCCGGCCGGTGCTGCTGGCTTTCACCGTCCCTTGCGTGTACCCCAAGGTTCCCGACACTTCCACCTTGTCCGTAGTGAAGGCAATAGCGAAATTCGGGTCCTGCATCATCGGCCCGGCTACCGCTTTAATGGCGTCCTTACCCTTCAGCACAGGCTCGTTCGGCAGCATCACGGTGGCATCATCGGTGTAGTAGCTGACGAACTTTACCGCGTCCTTGCTGACCGCGGTCTTGGCCCATTCTTCACTCGCACTCCGGATTGCCTGGGCATCGGCGGCGGGGTCCGGCGCTTTCGTGCACCCCGTCGAGAACAGCAGAACTCCGGCAAAGCCGGCGAGTAGAATCCGTCGCAGCATTTTGGCGCTCCTTTTCCGTCTTCTGTCGACCCAAGAGTGTATGAAACAACACCTCCGGAGTCAATGGGCCTCACTTCCCGCTGGCGACTTCCAGCGCCTTCACGATTCCTTGCGCGACCCGGCTCACGTGGACGCCGAGGGCCACCAGCGCCATCACCACGATGGAGTAGCTGCCCACGAAGCCGATGACGAGCATCAGGTGTGTGGGGTTGTGAAAGTCCATGAGCCATAGCAGGCTGGAGAGCAGGACCACTTCAATGGCACAGCCGCCCACAATGGCCAGCTTGAAGTACTTCGCGAATTTGTCGATATCGTGGAGCGCCTGCGTGCGGGCGCGGTTGGTTTCGATTGCCATGATGTCCTCCCTTACCGGTGTGCCAGTGTTTTCCACACGAGCATGAAAAGCGGCACTGCTTCCAGCGCCGCGAGTGTCAGGATGATTTGCTTCTTCGTCATAATCCGAGGGCCTCTCGAAGTTTTTGGATGCCGCGCGCGAGGCGCGATTTGGCCGTTCCGACCGGAATTCCGAGCACGGCGGCGGCGTCCTCGATGCTCATGTCTTCGAGGTAGTGCAGGCTGAGGATCGCGCGGCTTACGGCGGATACGTCGGCGAGCTTGCTCAACGCCTGTTCGGAAAGCAGCGCGGCCACCCGCCGGCTTTCATCGGACGCGCCGCTCGCGGCGTCTTCCAGGGGATCCTCCATGCGGCCGATCGACCGCCGCCGGTAGCGCAGAGCCTCGCGTGTGGCGAGGCGGAACAGCCAGGAGCGGAACAGGTCGGGATCGCGCAGCCAGTAGAGCTTGCGGAAGATGGTAAGGTACACCTCCTGGAGGACGTCCTCCACCGCATCGGGGTCGGGCACGATGTGGCGGAGATGCGGCCGCAAAAGCCGCCCGCTCCACTCGAAGAGGTGATCGAAGGCCTCCCGGTCGCCGAGCTGCGCGCGCAGTACCCAGAAACTCTCGGTCCGGGTTTGCTTTTCCTCAGGCATCGTCTGCTCTAGGGTTGCCACTCATCGGATAAGAGGCGCGAAAAGCAAAAACTGTTCCCTGGAATTGTCGCAAAATGCGGCTGTTGGTTGGCGGGGGAAGTTCCCGAGCTCACGGTGCCGGCAAAGTGCCGACACGGCGGGCACGAGTGCGCGCCGCGATCGACAAGCCAGGGCAAGCTAGAAATGAAATCGCATGCCGACCTGCAAAGCCCGCGGGCCGCCGGTTTGCAGAGCGGGCGCAAGGCCGCTGCCCGGACTGCCCGTCCCCAACTCCATATTCAATAACGACGTCGACAACCCGAACAGCGGACTATTCAGAAACCGCACCGGGTCGCCGAAATTGGTATGGTTGAGGGCGTTGAAACCATCCACGCGCAACTGCAGACCGAACCGCTCGGAGAGCCGGAATTCGTGCCGCACCGCCAGGTCGAGCTGCCACATCCCGAAGCCGGGCGTGACGTTGCGGCCCAGGTTTCCTTGCGCCCCGATGGCGCCCACCGGCGCCGGGGCTAGCGCGAACGCCGCCGGATTGAGCGTCTTTCCACCCGGCGCCGCGTTGTCCGGCAGCCAGAGCGGCTGGCCGTATACCCAATTCGGGCGGAAGGCATTCGCCAAAGCCAGGCCGGTAGTCGCCTCCTCGTCCAGGATGGTGATCGGGAAGCCGCTGCGCGCCCGCACAATCGCGTCCAACGACCACCCGCTCGAACGCTTCCGCCGCCGGAATTCGTAGCTGAGCGCCGCATTCATCGCATGGCGCACGTCGAAATCGGACGACGCGTGATCATTGCGCGGCGACGACCCCACCCCCGACCAGAAAAGGAAGGCATCGCTCGAATCGCTATCCAGCGAATGCGACCAGCCGTACGACGCCGCCACGTCCAGCCCCGCCGCCACATGCCTCCGGTACTGCAGTTGCAGCGCGTTGTAATCCGACCCGGCGCGGTTCGTCGTCAGCACCACGTACTTGCCGGTGTTGAGCGCGTTGCTCATCTCAGTGCGCAGCAGGTGGTTGGCCGTCGACCCGACATATCCCAGCGACACCACGTCATGGGTACCGAAACCGTGCTCCAGCGCCACGTTCCACTGCAACACCTGCGGAAGCTGCAGGTTCGGCACGAACCCGTAGCTGATATTGCCCGCGGCCAGCCCGCCGCCGATGGTTTTCAGCGTGCCGCCGTTCAGCGGTCCATTGTTGATGGCTTCGGTGGCGATACTGACGCTCGAATCGTAGTAGAGTCCTCCGCCGGCGCGCAGCACCGTTTGGCCCTGATGGTCCAACCGGAACGTGACTCCGAGGCGCGGCGCGAAATCCCCGTACTTCGCCGGCCAGAGCGATCGGGCGGGATCAGGCAAAATGGCCCCCGTTCCGAAATCCAGGAACGACAGCGTGACCGTCAACGGAGGAGGCGGACTGAACTCCCACCGCATGCCGCCGGCGACCGTAAGCCGCTTGCCGATCTGCCAGGTGTCCTGCAGCCAGAGCGAAAGCTCCTGGATCCGCACGGACTCATCGGGGATCGCCGTCAGGTCCGAATACCACCAGCGCGGAAAATTATTCAGGCCGCTGACTCCGCTCACCGCAAATCCGACGCTGTCGGCAACACGCCTGCGAATCGCGAGCAGCCTGCGATAATCGACGCCCGCCTTGATGGCATGGCTGCCGCGCTCCAGGCTGGCGGTCTGCACGATCTGAAACTGCCGTTCGCGCCGCTCGCCCTCATTGCCGGACATTACCTGCCCGACGCCGTTGATAGTGAACCGCACCAGGAAATCGCAGGTCACCGTCTTCAGCGGCAGCACCGCCGATACCAGCGGCTGCAGTGCACAGCCCGGCACATCGGAACTCGTGCTATCCGTCCACAAAGAGTTGGCCGTCGACTGTGTTTCGTTGACCCGCAGGTCGAGGACACTGCGCGCGTTGAGCCGGGCGTTCGCGCCCACCGTCAGGCTCTGGGTTCGTAAATTGAGGTGATTGACTTCGGGCGTTCCATATTGGTTGTGCGAAGGCGAATCGCTGTACCGCCCGAAGAGCATCATCCGCGGGGTGATCGACTGGTCGAAGCGGGCGCTGCCGGCGGTCAGGCCAGCCGGTCGGGAATAACCGGCGAGCCATGCGGCGTACCCCGTGGCGCCGAACAGCGGCCCGTTCGGCTGCGGGAAGAAATTGACCACCGGCTGCACCGTGGAAAGCAGCGCCGACCGCGCGGCTTGCGAGGGCACCGCCTGCTCGAAGACGTACGGCTGCGTCAGACCGATGTGCTGGAAGGAGAGAAAGAAGAAGGTGTGGTGGCGCCGCAGCGGGCCGCCCAAGGTCTGGGAAAAGTCCTGGTGACTCATCCGGCTGCGTCCGAGACCCCATCGATTCGCAAACCAGTCGTTGGCATTCAACTGGTAGTTGCGCAAGGCGAGCGATGTGGCGCCGTGGAACTGCTCCGATCCCGACCGGCTCGCCATGGAGATGGCCGCGCCCGGCATGCGTCCGAACTCCGCCACGGTGGTGGAGGTCTGCAGGCGGAATTCCTGCATCGCCTCCAGCGAGATGATCGAATCGAGGCTGCCGAACGCGCTCAGCGCGGGCATCGCTCCGCCGGTGGATTGCGCTGGAAGGCCGCCGGCCGCCACCCCGACGTTGGCACTCACGCCATCCACCGAAAAGTAGTTGGTGTTGGCCCGCATTCCGTTGGTGCTGAACTGTCCCGCGTCGCCGCGCGTGGCCGGCACGACGCTGGTACCGGGGACCAGTTCCATCAAAGTAAGGACACCCCGGCTGCCGTTCAGAGGAAGCACGCTGACGTGATCGAGGTCGAACTGCCCGCCGGTCGAAGCGTCGGGCCGCTCCAGCTGGGGCGCCGTGCCGATCACGGTGATGCTGTCGGTGAAGCTGCTCAACGGCAGCCGGAAATTCAGGCGGACGGGCGTAGCGCCGCTCAGCTTGACGCCGAACTGCACCACCGATCCGAAGCCCTCTTTGCGGACGGTGATTTTGTAGCTCCCGGGCGCCAGCGATCCGACCGCGTACATCCCGCCTGCCTCGGTCATCACCTGCCGGCGAACTCCCGTATCCTCATCGACTACGGTGACAACGGCGTCGGTAATCCCGGCCTGGGACACGTCGGTGACCTGGCCGAAGAGCTGGGCGTAATGCTGGGTCCAACCCGGTGTCGCTGAGACCCAGGCAAGCAGCAGCAGGGTTATCAGCCGACCGAGGGACATTCCCCTATACTATAGCGTGCGTACGGAACGCACTTTCACGTATCTGACGCGCCGGATTGTTGGTGGGGCGGGGTGTCATTCCAAGGCCACCTAGAGTTGGGCCGGGAATGCTGAACCTTTCGAATCAGGGCATTTGCGTGGATGACTGTGAGCTGCGTGTTCGGAGAATCTCGAGGGATATCCGCGATGCGCCGTTTTTTTGCTAACACCTCGTACTTCTACACGTATATACTGACGTATAGAAGCGCAAGGTATGCCGGAAAAATTCGATCTCCCGCAAGGAACACTCGACCTTCTCATCCTGAAGGTCGTCGCCATGGGGCAAGTCCATGGATACGCCATCGCCCAACGCCTGAACCAGATCTCCCGGTACGTGGTGCAGGTGCCGCAAGGATCGCTTTACCCCGCGCTCCACCGCCTCGAGAATCGCGGATTTCTTGCCGCCGATTGGAAACAGACCGATACCGGCCGGGAAGCCAAATTCTACCGGCTTACCCGCAAAGGCCGCGCGCAGCTCGAAAGCGAAACCGCCGGATGGCAGCGTCTCACCGAAGCCATCGGCCTGATCCTCGGGATGTCCGAAGGAGGCGCCGAATGAACTGGCTCGCCCGCATCTTCCACCGCGGCCAGCTCGACGAGCATCTCGCCAAGGAGCTCACGTTCCACCTGGACGAACATGCCGCCGATCTCGTCCGCCAGGGACACTCGCCGGCCGAGGCCCGCCGGCTTGCCCGCCTGGAGTTGGGCGGACCCGAACAGGTTAAGGAACAATGCCGCGACGCCCGCGGCACCCGCTGGCTCGACGACCTCGCGCAGGACGTCCGCTATGCCGTCCGGATTTTGCGCCAGCGCCCCGGCTTCGCCGCCATCGCCCTCCTCAGCCTCGCCCTCGGGACCGGCGCCACCACCGTCATGTTCTCCCTGCTCGATGGCGTAATGCTCAAGCCGCTCGCCTATCGCGACCCGGCGGGGCTTCTCCGAGTGCAGGAGAAGACCGACTACAAGACGCCGCAAGGCGATCTCTGGGGCTTCACGTATCCGAACTATCTCGACGTCAAACAGGACGTCCACTCGCTCGATGCCGCCGTCTGGTCCATCACCCGCGGCACCATCAGCCAGCCCGGAGCGGCCGAATTCCTCAACGGCATCGAGATGTCCGCCGATCTTTTTTCCGTCCTGGGCGTCAATGTCGCGCTAGGGCGCGCCTTCGCCGCGGAAGAAGACAGGCCTGGCGCCGAACCCGTTGCCGTGATCAGCCACGCGCTCTGGCAAAACCATTTCGGAGGCAGCCGCGAAGCGCTCGGACAGAAACTGGTCTACGACGCCAGATCCTACACCGTCATCGGGGTGATGCCAGCGAACTTCCGGGTCGACGACACTGCCTTCGACATCTTCACTCCCATCGGGCAGGACACCTCACCGGGAATGCAGAACCGCCGGCGGCACGGCTTCAGCGTCTGGGCGCGCCTTCACCCCGGAGTCCCGCTCGCGCAGGCACGCAGCGAACTGGCTGTCGTCGGGCGACGCCTCGCCGCCCAGTACCCCGATTCCAACAAGGGCCGCACCTTTATCGCCAACCCGCTGAGGATCGATATCGGCGACACCAAATCCACCCTGTGGCTGCTGCTCGGCGCCGTCAGCATGGTGCTGTTGATCGCCTGCGCGAATATCGCCAGCCTGCTGCTGGCGCGCGCCGTCTCGCGCGAGCGCGAACTGGCGATGCGTTGTGCGCTGGGAGCCGGCCGCTGGCGAATCATACGCCAATGCCTCACCGAAAGCGCCGTGCTCGCGCTCGCCGGCGGAACGCTGGGCGTGCTGCTCGCGGCCGTGGGGATCCGACCGTTCGCGCTCTTCTGGCCCGGCGGATTGCCGCGTGTGCAGGACGTCGGCCTCAACTGGCAAGTCCTGGTATTTGCCCTCGGAGTGTCGCTGGCAAGCGGCATGATTTTCGGCCTCGCGCCGGCTCTCCGCACGCCGGCGCGCCGGCTCGAACAGACTCTGCGCGCCGGATCGCGGTCGCTCGCCGGCGCGGGCAACCGGCTCCACGGCGCCTTCGTCGTCTCCGAAATCGCCATCGCGGTCGTGCTTCTTGTGTCCGCCGGCCTGCTCGCCCGTACCATGCTGCGGCTCTCGGCGCTCGATCCGGGCGTGGACATCCACAATGTGCTTACCGCCCGCACCGCGCTCTCTCCCGCCACGCTGTCGAACCCGGAGCGCACTCGCGCCGCCTGGGACTCGGTCCTCGAGCAGGTGCGCCGTATCCCCGGGGTCCGCGCCGCCGCCACCGTGGATACCGTGCCGATGCGCCAGGGCAGCAACGCCATCAACTATTCCCTCACATCCGAGAGTCTCGGCTACGACACCGACCACCCGATCGCTTTGGCGAATAGCGTTTCGCCGGAGTACCTGAACGTGACCGGCATTCCGCTTCGCAAGGGCCGGTTTCTCACGGCCGACGACCGTCAGGGCACGCAGGCCGTCGCCGTGATCGACGACGTGATGGCGCAGCAGGCGTTCCCGCACCAGGATCCTATCGGGAAACACGTTTGGATCGGCCTCGGCAGCGACCCGCTGACGATCGTCGGAGTTGTCGGGCACGTGCGCCAGTGGGGGCTGGCGGCCGATGATCAGTCGAAAATTCGCGCGCAGCTCTATTACCCCTTCGCACAGGTGCCAGACCGGCTGGTGCGCCGCTGGTCCGAACTGATGTCGCTGGCGGTCCGTACCGGGGTGGATCCACTTACGGTCGTGGAGCCGATCCGCACGCAGGTCCGGGGCGTTACCGGCGACCAGGTCATCTACGACATCCACACCTTCGAGGAACTCGCCAGCGCTTCGCTCGCGCGCCAGCGCTTCCTGCTGGTGCTGTTCGGAATCTTCGCCGCGCTGGCCCTGCTGCTCGCCGCGATCGGGATCTATGGCGTGCTGGCTTACCTCACCAGCCGCCGGGTGCCGGAAATCGGCGTGCGCATCGCGCTCGGAGCCACTTCACCACAGGTCCTATGGATGGTGCTTCGACAGAGCCTGGCGATGATCGGCGCAGGCATCGCGGTGGGCGCGGCCGGGTCGTGGTTCGCCACCCGGTACCTGGCGCAATCGGTGGAAGGGGTTCGGAGCCTCGAGCCGGGGACCTTCACCGCGATGATCGCGCTCCTGGTCGCGGCCGCGCTCGCGGCAAGTTTTCTTCCGGCTCGCCGGGCCAGCCGGATCGATCCGATGCAGGCTCTGCGCCAAGAGTAATGTCATCCCAAGGGCCCATAGGTTTTAAGGTGGCATGTGAATCCATCGCGCCGACGTTGGACGGCGGCCCCCCGATCCGCGCGGGCCGCCTTCGTCTCGCCCTCCGTATTTGTTTCGCAAGCGCGACTGCCCGGCCAGGGGGCCGGCCGTCCAAGGCGTCGATAACGGATTGGTAATCCGCTCTTGGTGCAAAGCGCGGCCAAACGGAGTTCATCGCGCCTTACAAAAACGGCGTGAGCGACCGCAGACGCTTCACGGCTTCGATTACCCTTTGTGAGACGTGGTCGATCTCTTCCGCCGTGTTGTAGCGGCCCAGGCCGAAGCGCACCGAAGAGCGCGCCTGGTCGTCGCTCATGCCCAACGCGCGCAACACGTGGCTGGGTTCCGCCACCGCGGATGAGCAGGCCGATCCGGTGGAGAGGGCGATTTCGGGCAGGTTCATCAGCAGGGTCTCGGCATTGACTCCGGCGAAACTCACGTTCAGATTGCCTGGCAGCCGGTGCTCCAACGATCCATTCACCGTCACCGCTTCCAGGCCCCGTTCGAGCTGCCCGCGCAGCCGTTCGCGCAACTCGCGCAGCCGCTTGCCTTCCGATTCCATTCCGGCGGCAGAGAGCGCGCACGCCTCCCCGAAGCCGACGATCGCGGGCACATTCAGCGTCCCGGAGCGTCTGCCCGCCTCGTGCCCGCCGCCATCCATCTGCGCCGCCAGTTGCATACGCCGGCGGACATACAGCGCGCCGACGCCTTTGGGGCCGTAGAGTTTGTGCGCGCTCATCGACATCAGGTCGATCTTCGCGTCGTTCACATCGACCGGCACTTTTCCGAATGCCTGGGCGGCATCGCAGTGAAAGAGCACCTTCCGTTCCCGGCACAACGCTCCGATAGCCGCCACGGGCTGGATCACGCCGATTTCGTTGTTCGCGTACATGACGCTCACCAGCAGGGTTTGCGGAAGGATCGCCTGGCGCAGACGGTCGAGATCGATCAGGCCATCGGACCGCACCGGCAGGACCGTCACTGCCAGTCCGGAGCGCTCCAGATGCCGGACCGGATCGAGCACCGCCTTGTGCTCCGTCGCTACCGTAACGATGTGGTTGCCTTGTGCGCGATACGCTTCGGCAACCCCCTTGATGGCGAGATTGTTCGATTCGGTGGCGCCGCTGGTGAAGACGATCTCACCGGGCGTCGCGCCGGCCAGCGATGCCACGCGTTTGCGGGCGAAGTCCACCGCCTTCTCCGCCTCCCAGCCGAAGCGGTGGCTGCGGCTCGCCGCGTTTCCGAACTTCGCGCCGAAGAACGGCAGCATGGCCGCAAGCACGCGTTCGTCCACCGGGGTGGTCGCTTGGTTATCCAGGTAAATGGGCGCGTTTTGCACGGATATTTTCATTGTAAGGTGCCACCGGAATGCGTGAAGATAAGACCCGGAGACCCGCATGAAGAAACTCTGCTTCGCCTCGATTCTCGCCGCCGCTCTGTGCGCGCAGCCCGACACCAACCTCACCGAGCAGGTCCGGCGCACCGAGATCGCCTTTGCCAAAACGATGGCCGACCGCGACTTCGCCGGCTTCCGTACGTTTCTCGCCGACGAAGCCGTCTTCGTGGGACCGAATCGCGTGCTGCGCGGAGCCAAAGCCGTCGGCGACGCCTGGAAGAGCTATTACGATGGTCCGAAAGCGCCTTTCTCCTGGGAGCCCGAGCAGGTGCAGGTGCTCGATTCCGGCACCCTGGCACTCAGCTCCGGCCCGGTCCACGATCCCACCGGCAAACGCATCGGGACGTTCAATTCGATCTGGCGGCGCGAACCCGGCGGAGCATGGAAAGTGGTGATCGATCACGGCTGTCCGCCCTGCGATTGTTCGGGACGGTAGCCGTCACGTTAAACCGATCTGGCCATCCGCGACTGGAGTTTCTCGCGGTAGCGGCGGCTTAAACGGAGCAAAACGGCCTCGTAATCGCCGTTGGGTTGAGCTGGAACCCGCGCGGCGAAGCTCGGCCGCGCGAGTTGACGTAGAACGCGAGCGATGCCGCGTTGGCAGGCGAAACCGCCTGCCCCACCCAAGTGCACCGGTATGATCAGCTTGCGCAGAACTATGTGGCATTGGGATGGCATCCTGGATCGCATCCTGCAGCGGATTGGTAATCCGTTCGTTCGGCAAGCCGGGCACCACGATTGGTGTGCATTCGTGTGAATTCGTGGCCAAAAGAATGGCTTCTTCCTTCCGACTCCAATTGCCTAACATCGTTCCCGGGGCTGAGCATCCTGGTTCGCGGGCTAGGTTATTGGCCGCGAATGCACACGAATGCACACGAATGGGCCCCGCAAAAGACATTGTGACATCAGGCTTGAAACTCGGCCGCGCGAGCTGACGTAGAACGCGATCGATGCCGCGTTGGCAGGCGAAACCGCCTGCCCCACCCAAGTGCACCGGTATGAACAGCTTGCGCGGAGTTCCCTGGAGAACTGCCGGGGGGGCGTGGCACACCGCGAGTCTGCGCCCACGTCGCTCGCCTTCAATAAACTGTGTGGCATTGGGATACCATTCCGCGCTACCGGACGCGCAGGACTGCTGCGGTGTCGTTTGGCTGCTCGTCGCCCTGGTCTTCCAGGTACATATGGGCGTAATAGCTTGCCATGCCGCAACAGACCAGCAGAGCGAGCAGGATGCCGACCCATTTCAGCGTCTGGCCGCTCCACGGTTTCTCCTGGGCGAGTGCCGCGGTGGTCGCATTCACTGCCGCGAAGGCGACTCCGGTTCCGAGTCCGAGTTTGATGTACCACGGGACCAGATCCAGATGGCCCTGGCCGCCCACTTCGCTCCAAACCACGAAAATCGCGATCAGGGCGAGAAGGAATTCCAGGATATAGACGAGTCTGAGATTAGCCATGAGCGTGGGCGCTAATCCATCTTAAGTTATCCTGGTAAGACATGGTCCAATCGGATGCCGGAGCGTCGCGCTCGTGGCAACAGTTCCAAAATGCGTTCGGTCTGGCCGCTGATTCGATTCGCGCGCACAAGCTGCGCAGCTTCCTCACGCTGTTGGGGGTGATCATCGGAGTCGCCAGCGTCATTCTGGTGGGCGCGGCCATTGCCGGGCTGGGTGTATATGCCGAGACGAGCACCGCGAAGGCGTTCGGCTCGGAGTCTTTCCTGGTGGCGCAGATCACCGGAAACGGCCGTCTTACCCGCCGGCAGTTAATCGATAAGCTCAAACGAAACAAACCCGTCCGCGCCGCGGACGCGCGCTTCCTGGAAGCCGTGAATGGCGAACGCGTGCTGTACAGCCCTTACCGCAATCACGCCTCCGATATCAAACACGACAACCTCACCTGCGAAGCTTCCAGTATTATCGGCGCTTCCTCCGACCTCGCCGGCATCCGCGATATCGGCATTGCCGACGGCCGTTTTTTCACCGAGCAGGAGGACCACACCCGCGCGTTTGTGGTGGTCATCGGGGAAACCGTGAAGACTACTCTCTTCCCCGGCGGAGCTTCGCCGTTGGGGCAGATCGTGCGCATCGAAGGGATCGAATTCCGCGTCATCGGGGTGCAGGAAAAGCTCGGCTCGGTCTTCGGGCGCGACCAGGATAATTCCGCTTACATCCCGATAACCGCGTTCGACCGGCTTTACGGGTCGGGCAACGGCTTCCCGCTTTTCGGCCGGGCCAAACCCGGCAGCGGGCTCAGCATGCAGGAGGCGCTGGACGTGACCCGCGTATCCCTGCGCAGCCGCTTCCATGCCCGCCCCGGCCAGGACGACAATTTCGACGTCATGACGCCGGACGCGATTCGCGGCTTCATCGATCAGTTGCTCTCGATGGTGGCGGTGATCGTGGTACCGGTCACCTGCATTTCCCTGCTGGTGGGCGGCATCGTCATCATGAACATCATGCTGGTGAGCGTCACCGAGCGGACCCACGAAATCGGCATTCGTAAAGCCCTGGGAGCGCGCCACGGCGACGTGATGCTGCAGGTGTTGATCGAAGCGGTGCTGCTCTCGCTGCTGGGCGGCGGCGCCGGAGTCTCGATCGGCGCGGTGATCACGTTCCTGCTCGGCCGGGTGCTCGAGCTTTCGCTCCATATCACGTTCGGATATGTGGCGCTGGCGCTCGGCGTCTCCACGATTGTGGGCGTCTTATCGGGCTGGTATCCGGCGTCGCGCGCCGCCAAACTCGACCCGGTGGTGGCCCTGCGGGCGGAGTAACCCATGAATATCAGCGTCGGGCAAAACGTTCAAATGGCGATCGATGGCGTCCGCGCCCATCGGTTCCGCTCACTGCTGACGATTCTCGGGATCGTCATCGGGATAACGACCGTGGTTGTGGTGGCGTCCTTACTGACCGGACTCCGGGAGGGCGTCGTCGTCTTCTTCCAGGAGCTCGGGCCGGACAATATTTTCGTGAACAAGACGTCCGGCGATCCCAATCAGGGACCGCGTAACGCCAAGGAGCGGCAACGCCGTCCTCTGCGGCCCGAATATGCCGAGTACCTGAAGCGCTGGTGCTTTTCGGTCGAGGATGTCGGGATCGAACTGGGCATGCCGCCGACGGTCGGCGGAAATCCGCTCACGGCGCGCGTGCCGGGCTACGAATCGGACACTATCGGGGTCTCCGGCAAGTCGGCCAACATGGACTCGATCAGCCCGCGAGACTTTTCCGCCGGGCGGTACTTCACCCAGGAGGAAGACCGCCGCGCCGCCCACGTGGTGGTGATCGGGGCGAATGTCTCGACCGCGCTTTTCCCCGACGGGCACCCGTTGGGCCGTTCCGTAATGATGGATGGCGCCGAATACACGGTGATCGGCGTGTATGACAAGGCCAAGGGCGGCTTCTTCGGCGAAAACGGGCTGGATAACGCCTTCTCGATTCCGCTGCACACCGCGCAGCTACGCTATCCGCAAATCGACCAATTCATGCTGACTGCCAAGGCCAAGCCCGGCAAGCGGGACGAAGCCTTCGACGAAGTAAAGGGAATGATGCGGCGGATCCGGCATCTGGCGCCCAACGCGGAAGATGATTTCGCCGCCTCGACGCCCGATCAGATCATCAAGCAATTCGATTCGTTCACCGCGATCATCGGGCTGGTGGCCATCGCGCTTTCCGGACTGGGACTGCTGGTGGGCGGCATCGGCGTGATGAACATCATGCTGATGAGCGTTACGGAGCGGACCCGTGAGATCGGCGTGCGCAAGGCGCTGGGCGCCCGCCAGCGCGACATCATCGGCCAGTTCCTGGTGGAAGCCATGACGCTCACGGGCTGCGGCGGGCTGCTCGGTATTTTCATCGCCGTGGTCCTCACGATGCTGGTGGGCGCGCTGGTGCCGGCGCTGCCTTCGAAGGTACCGGCCTGGGCGCTGCTCACCGGCTTCTCCATGTCGGTGGGAGTCGGCGTGTTCTTCGGCGTATGGCCCGCGGTGAAGGCCGCCAAACTCGACCCGGTGGAAGCCCTGCGATACGAATAATGGCCCTGCTCGCAAGTTGTAGTAATCTCTCCAAGTCTTTCGGCTCGCGGACCCTGTTCGAGAACATTTCGCTCGGTATCTCCGACGGGGAACGGCTCGGACTGATCGGTCCG
>JADMIO011485865.1_pt1 | contig 44911 bp, 32 predicted proteins | sample 8958161 | NCBI WGS metagenome assembly JADMIO01 (sample SAMN16585339, study PRJNA669376) | soil metagenome | isolation source: Crop rotation soil | place: USA: Cullars Rotation, Alabama | collected 2011
GACGAGCCGATCCTGGTCGTGCCGTATCATCCCCTGCTCTACTTCCTCGCCGATCGGCCGCCGGTGACCCGCTTCCTGTTCACCTGGCCGGTCGAATACATCCAGACGCGCGACGCCGAGATCGTCCAGGCGCTCGATGCGCGGCACGTCGAGACCGTCGTGGTGGCACCGGGCGCGTTCGCGCCGCTCGGCACGTTCGCCGCGAACGCGCCCACCCTGCTGGCGGCGCTGGCCGATCGGTTTCACGTCGTCGAGGTGGTGGGGCGCGAACGCTGGGGGCCGTCGTTCCTGGTTCTGGGGCGCCGGCCGCCCGTCTCGACCGAAACGCGGGCACTGGCCGCCTCGCTCGATCGGGTGCGTGCCGCGCAGCGCCGCGACGATCGGAGCGAGGAGCGGCCGGCCGCCGAGCTGGCGCGCGAGACCGTGTGGCCGTCGGAGCACGTCCTCGCCGTGCGGCTCACGCCGGGCGGCACGACCGAGCTGCGCCTCCCGCTCGACGCCATCTCCGGGCGACTCCACCTCGGCTGCGGCATGAACCCGGACCGCTGGATCGCGGAGCGTCCGGTCCCGCTGCGCTTCAGCGCGACGCTCGAGCGCGACGGCGAATCCGTGCCGCTGCTCGCCGCCACCCGCAACCCGCAGGCGGACGTCGCGGATCGACCGTGGGTCGAATGGACGGTCGCCGTCGACGGTCGCCCCGGCACGCTCGTGCTCGCCGTCGCCGCGCCACCCGATGCCCCCGCCGACGACGACCTGGCCGGCTGGGTCATGCCGCGCCTCGAGCCGTGACCCGGTCGCCGCTAGGAGATGCCGGCGGGACGCTCGCGCGGCGCCCAGGAGCGCACGACGCGCGCCGGCATGCCGATCGCCAGCGAGTGCGGCGGGACGTCGCCCGTCACCACCGCGCCGGCGCCGATCACCGCGCCCTCGCCGATGGTGACGCCGGGCAGGATGACCGCCTTCGCGCCGATCCACGCCGACGGGCCGATGTCGATGTCACCGGTGGTCACGCCTTGCAGTCGTGTCGGAATCGAGGGATCCCCGTAGGCGTGCCCGCCCGCGGTCATGAGCACGCCCGGCGCGATCAGCACGTCGTCGCCGATGCGGGTGCGGACGTGGCTGAAGATCGTCACGCCTGCACCGATACCGACGTGACGGCCGATCTCGATGCGCGGCCGCGGCGTCACCCCGCGGTAGTCGCGGATCATGACGACCGAGTTCGGCAGCACCTCGCTGTAGTCGCCGATCGCGATGCCATCGCCGCCCGCGAGCAGGTACACGTTCTCGGCGAGGTACACGTTGCGGCCGAGGGTGATCGCGCCCGGGCGATGCAGGGTCACGTTCTTCTCGATCAGGAGCGGCCAGCGGGCGCGCATGATGAGCGGATACAGGACCGCGCGCATGGCGACGCCGAGCGCCGTCGGCACCCACGACGCGAGCAGGAACACGAGCTGCTCGATGGCGAAGCGCGGCGCGCTGGTCGACACCGTCTGGAGGTAGAGCCCGAGCTTGTCGCGCAGGCGCAGCTCTTCGAGCGTCGCCGGCAGCTGGTGCAACGAGTCGCTCATCGCGCGGCGCGATTATCGAGTCCGGTTCGGTCGAAGGCAAGCCGAACGTGATGCGACGCCTGCTCCGCATCGGTGGCGGACTGCTGGTGTCGTTCGCGATCGCCGCCACGCTGGGCGAGGCGCTCGCGCGCGCGACCCACATCATCGACCGCATGAACCCGTTCCCGCGCCGGCTCTACACGGCCACCTCGACGCCGGACCTGCCCTATCGCCTGACGCCGGGCGTCCACATCGTCGTGCGCGAATCGATCATCGACGTGAACCGCCTCGGGTTCCGGGATCGCGACACGATCACGCCGCAGCCGGCGCCCGGCGTGCGCCGCATTCTGGTGCTCGGCGACTCGGTGGCCTTCGGCTGGCTCCAGGCGGTGGAGCACGCGTTCCCGCGCCAGCTCGAGGATCGGCTGCGCGCGGCCGGCGAGCGCGTCGAGGTGCTGAACGCCGGCGTGCCGGGCTACAGCGCGGTCACCGAGGCGGCCTGGTTCCGCGAGCTGGGCGCGCCACTCGCGCCGTCGCTCGTGCTGGTGGCCGTCAACCTCAACGACTTCGATCGGGCGCCGCACCTGAACGGCCTCGGCATCCTCTCGGCCACCGACGATCGCGTCTCGCCGTGGTCGCCGGCGAACTGGTCGGAGCTGTATCTCGCCGTGCGCTGGAGCTTCATTCGGCTCTGGTTCGCGCGGCCGATCGAGGACCAGCCGGCGCCGGCGCCCCGCACCGACGGCGAGTGGGACCGCTGGGACCGCTTTGCGTCGACGATCCGCAAGAACTTCTACCATGCCCCGCACGAGCCCGAGTGGAGCGCCCTGCAGGCCGCGTGGCGCGACATCGCCGCCCGCGCGCGATCGCAGGGCGCGCGCGTCGTCTTCGTGCTGTTCCCCGACGGCGATCAGCTGAGCGCCCCGACACCCGACCTGTCCCCGCAGCAGCGTCTGATGGCGCTGTGCGCGGCCAACGGCCTCGAGTGCCTCGACCTCTACCGACCTTCGCCGCCGACGGGCGCGGTCCGGTGCTGTTCACCGACATCATGCACCCGAACGACGCTGGTCATGCGCTGGCGGCAACGGCAGTGGCCGCGTACCTGCGTCGAGGCGATACAGCCCGAAACGGAGCCGCCACGGAGTGAAGACCGAGCGGTAGATCTCGCGCCAGTTCATCTTCGTCACGCCCTCGCGACGCTGCGTGAAGATGATCGGCACCTCGACGCCGGTGAAGCCGGCGCGCAGCACGCGATGCTTCAGCTCGACGATGAACGAGTAGCCGTCGGTCTTGATGCTGTCGAGGCCGATGCGCGCGAGCGCGTCGGCGCGGACGACCTGGTAGCCGCTGGTCGAGTCGGTGAACGGCAGGCCGGTGACCATGCGGACGTACGCGTTGGCGCCCTGGCTGAGGGCCAGCCGTGCGAGGCTCCAGTTCACGACGCTGATGCCGCGCATGTAGCGCGACCCGATCACGACGCCGTGCGCGGCGAGCGGCTCCAGCAGGTCCTTCAGGTACACCGGGTCGTGCGACCAGTCGCCGTCCATCGTCACGACGGCGTCGTAGCCCTCGGCCAGCGCCCGTTTGAACGCGGTCACGTACGCGCTGCCGAGCCCCATCCGGCCAGGACGATGGAGCATGCGCATGCGCGGATTGGCGGCGGCGAGGCGATCGCCGAGTGCGCCCGTGCCGTCGGGAGAATTGTCGTCGACCACCAGCAGGTCGGGGGCAGCCGGCGTCGCCAGGACGGCGGCGCTCAATGACTCGAGATTCTCGAGCTCGTTGTAGGTGGGAATGACGACCAGGAGCCGCATCGCAGAGCCACCCACCATCGCACAAAGGCGCGAGACGGAGAAAGGCGGGGCCTCGCAGACGACACGGGGAGTGCCATGGCGAACCCCATGGCCCGCCGTCGCTCAGAACTGCGCGTAGATGAAGGGCTCGCTCTGCGCGCCGAGCACGGTGATCGCGACGATCGCGGTCCCATAGGCGAGGCCCTGGACGACCTGCGGGGCCGCGAGCCATCGCCGGCGCAGATCGAGGCGCGGGCCGAGGACGTGCGTCGCGATCCCCAGGGCCAGCAGCAGCGCCGTCCCCACCGGCGCCGGGTGACCCGACGGCCGCAGCGCCGCGACGGCGCGCAGGAGTCCGGCCGCCGCCGACAGGGTCGGCGCGCGGAACACCACCAGCGTGAGGCACGTGGCGTGGAACGCCCCGAGCCAGCGCAGCCAGTGCGGCGTGCGCGGCTTGCGCCCGACGCGCTCCATCCATATCCGGTGCGACGCCAGCCACAGCCCTTGCAGCGCGCCCCACGCGACGTAGTTCCACTCCGCGCCATGCCAGAGGCCCGACGCGGTCATGGTGACGAGGTATGCCACCGCGGCGTTCACGGTACTGACGCCCCGGCGCCGGTCGAGCGCGCGGAGCATCGGCAGGAAGAGGTAGTCGCGCAGCCACGTCGACAGCGTGATGTGCCAGCGCCGCCAGAAGTCGGTGGGGCTGATCGCGAGATACGGATGGTCGAAGTTCTCGGGCAGCTGGTAGCCGAACAGCAGCGCCAACCCGCGCGCCATGTCGGTGTAGCCCGAGAAGTCGAAGTAGAGCTGGAACGGATAGACGTAGAACGCGAGCAGCGCGTCGGTCGCGCCTGCGCTGTGGACGTTCGCCCAGACCGGGTCGACGAACGCCCCGATCAGGTCCGCGAAGAGCACCTTCTTGAGCAGGCCGCGCGCGATCAGGAAGCCCGCCTCGCCGAAGTCGTCGGCGCCGGCCACCGTGTCGCGCTCGAGCTGCGGGGCAAACGCGCTCCAGCGAGTGATCGGTCCGGTGACCAGCTTCGGGAAGAACCCGAGGTAGAGCGCGAAGTCGAGCGCGCTGTCGGTGGCGCGACCACGCCGATGGACGTCGACCAGATAGCTGATGGCGTGGAAGGTGTAGAACGAGATGCCGACCGGAACGGCGAGCCGCAGGAACCACGGCGGCGCGGGCAGCGGCGCGAGCACGGCGACCTGATCCCAGAAGAAGCGTCCGTAGCGGAAGAAGAGCAGCGGCAGGAGGTTCACGAGCACGCCCGCCGTGAGCAGCGGACGCGCATTGCCGGCGGCGGCGCGTCGACGATCGATCGCGCGCGCGAGCACGAAGTCGAGGCCGGTCAGCGCGAGCAGGAGCAGCAGGAACGCTGGACTCCACGCGGCATAGAACACCCAGCTCGCCGCCAGCAGCCACGCCTTGCGGCTCTGCCGGTCGCGCAGCAGCCCGTGGTACACGGCCAGGACGACGACGATGAAGGCGAGGAAGCCTAGGCTCTGGAACGGCATTGCCCCGACGCGCGACGCGCCGCCGGTTGCCTAACAGACCGCGCCGCGCCGTCGCAAGCCGAAAAACCGTCGCGAGCTTGCCGGCCTCGGGCGCGTCGGTGTAGCACCGTCGCGATGCGCCTCGACGTCGCGCCGCTTCCGAAGAGCCCGGTCCCGCGCGACGTGCTCGACGATGCAGAGACGCTGTCCGGCGCGCTCGACCGGCTGGTCACGTCGTGGCCCGACTTTCCGGGGCTGATCTTTCTCGACGCGCAACGCCGCGAGCAGCGCGTCACCTTCGCCCAGCTCTGGCGTCGCGCCCGCGCGCTCCAGGGCGCCTTCACGGCCGCCGGCGTCCGCCCGCGCGACGTCGTGCTGCTCAGCCTGCCGACCGGCCCCGAGCTGAGCGCGGCCTACTTCGGCGCGATGCTCGCCGGCGCCGTGCCGGCGCTGGTCGCGACCCCGTTCCATCGCTTCGCACGCCGTCAGGTGTACGCGACGCTGATCGGATCGATCATGCGGGTCGCGCAGGCGACGTTGCTCTACTGCATCGACGAGGTCGCCGCGATCTGCCGCGAGGAGCCGTCCGTCCCGCTCGGCAGCACGCGCATCCTGACGCCGGCAGAGACCGCGAGCGCGTCCGAGGCGACCGCCCCGCCCGCGCGGGCCCAGCCGGACGACGTCGCGATGATCCAGTACACCTCGGGCTCGACCGGCGACTCGAAGGGCGTCCTCCTGAGCCACCGCGCCATCCTCGAGAACATGCGCTCGACGCGCGAGGGGCTCGACGTCTGGGCCGGCGACGTGAGCGTCAACTGGGCTCCGCTGTACCACGACATGGGGCTCATCGACACGTACCTCCGTCCGATGATGAGCGGCGCGCCGACGGTGCTCATCCCGACCTCCGACTTCCTGCGCGACCCGCCGCTCTGGCTGTGGGCGGTCCACCACTACCGCGCCACCATCTCGTGGGCGCCGAACTTCGCGTACACGCTCTGCGCTCGACGCATCGCCGAGTCGGCGCTCGACGGCCTCGACCTCTCACGATGGCGCGTGGCGGTGAACGCCTCGGAGCCATGCCTGCCCGACAGCATGCAGTCCTTCGCCGAGCGTTTCGCCCGCTACGGCTACGCCCCCGAGGCGATGTCGCCGGCGTGGGGCTGCGCCGAGGCGGTCTGCATCGCCACCGCGCACCCCGTCGGCGAGAAGCCGCGCATCGAGCTGGTCGATCGTCAGGCGCTGGCGACCGAGGGCGTGGCGCGGCCGGTGGCGAGCGGCGGTGTCGACTCCGTCAGCGTCGGACGCTGCCTGCCCCGGTGCGAGGTCGAGGTCCGCGACCCCGACGGCCGTGCGCTCCCCGACCGCCGTGCCGGCCGTCTGTGGCTGCGCACGCGCTCGCTCTTCGAGGGCTACCAGGGCAATCCCGCGCTCACGGCGCGTGTCCTGGTCGACGGCTGGATCGACACGGGGGATCGCGGCTACCTCGCCGACGGCTACGTGTTCTTCGTCTCCCGCGAGAAGGACCTGATCGTCGTCGGCGGCGAGAAGTACGCGCCGCAGGACGTGGAGAGCGCGATCGGCCGCGTGCCCGGCGTCCGCGAGGGCTGCGCGGTCGCGTTCGGCGTGCTGAACGAGGAGCGCGGCACGGAGGACGTCGCCGCCGTCGTGGAGACGCGGGAAGAGAACGAGACCGCGCTCACGGCGCTCCGCGATGCCGTCCGGCAGGAGGTCGTCAAGACGACCGGCCTTGCCCTCCGCCACGTCCTCCTGGTCCCGCCCGGCGGGATCAACAAGACGACCAGCGGCAAGCTCGCGCGCAGCGCCACCAAGGCACGCTACGCGAACGAGCTATCGACCTGATCGCGCCCGCACGTACGCCAGCATCCCGTCGACCGAATCGAAGTTGTCGACGGTGACGTCGCCGTCGGGGATCGTGATGCCGAGCTCGCCCTCGATGAAGCCGGCGACGCGGACCAGGTCGACGGAGTCGACCAGCCCGGTGGAGACCAGCGCCGTGCCGGGACCGATGCCCGCATCGCGCACGCCCAGCTGATTCCGCAGGAAGTCGAGGATGCGGTCACCGAGCCCGTCGATTCCGGACGGCATGAGGCGAACCGTAGTCGACGAGCTGCCGGGAGGCAACCCGAATGCGTCAGCGCGACGCCACCGGCACGAGGAGGCCGCGCTCGGCGAGCGCGTCGGCCAGGACCGGAATGAAGCGCCCGCTGTTGAAGTAGAGATGGTTCAGGTCGACGAACGCCGACTCCGGCATCGAGTGACGCAGGTCGAGCAGCGGCACGTCGAGCGCGGCCGCGTCCGCGCCGAGGCGCGCGGCGACGGCGTCGGAGCGCGCGCGCACCTCCGTGCCGATCTCCGCGTCGCTCGCGAGCAGCGGATTCTCCGGCAGGAGCACCCACACCGGACGACCGCCCGCCGCGCGCACGTGGGCGACTGTCCGTCGGAGCGCTTCCTCCTGAATCGACTCCACCTCCAGGCCGCGCCAGCGCGAGCGCACGCCGGCCGCGTAGTCGTCGCCGCGCAGCGCGACCAGGTAGCGCGCGAACAGCGCCGCGTCGTGCGTCGCTTCGTATTCGGCCCGTGCCGCCGTCAGCTCCCGGGCGCGGTCCGCGCCGTAGAAGATCGCCAGGAACTCGGCCGGCTCGAGGTGGCGCTCGAGCGTCGACGCCGGGATGCGCGGACCGTCCGGTGTGAACGCCATGTCGCGGAACAGGCTCCGGTAGCGATAGAGCAGCCAGACGGTGCGCAGCCATCGATCGAGGCGGTAGCCTATGTCGGGCGCCGTCACGAGGCCGTCGCGAAAGCCCGTGTCGAGGAGCTTCACGACCGGCATGGTACGCGCGCGCTCGAGCGTCGTGCCCATGTCCGGGGCGCCGATGCCGACCAGGACGAGATCGGGTCGCACCGGTTCGAGCCGACGGGCGAGCGCCTCGAAATCCGTCGGATAGGTCGAGAGGACGCACAGCGGCAGGACCGGCGCTCCGGCCGGAGTGCCGCGCGCATGGAGCGCCGCCTCGAGCTCCGCCGTCGGCCCGCCGGCGTCGACGAACTGCGAGTTGCCGAGCAGCACGACGGCCCGCGGGCCGCGCGGCCGCGGATAGAGCGCGCGCACGACCCGCATCAGCTCGCTGTTGATGCCGGCGAAGAACGTCGTCGGGTGCTCGCGCGGCATGAGCGGCGTGAACACGTCGACGCGCGCGATGACGACGTCGACGGCGACCAGGACGCCGAGCGCGATCGCCAGCGCGGGCAGATGCCGGCGCAGGCCGGGCGTGCCGGACGTCGACCCGCTCACCCAACGGACCCGGAGCGGCCTCTGCACGAGCGGCGGCCGGGGCGGTGCATTGCCGGGAACGGGCGCTGCCGCTTCACCCGGCGCGTCGTACACCCTCGGATCGGCGGGGCGCAATCCGGAGATGCGGTGCGTGTGAGCCTGCGCGGGCCCTGTGGTAGGACCAATGGGGGATGCCGTCATCCACCACCTGCCTCGTCTGCGGCGGCACCGACGCGCGCCCGCGGTTCGCGAAGGGCGGCAAGACGTTCTACCGCTGCCGGGCGTGCACGTTCGTCTGGCTCGCCCCGCTGCCGACGCCCGCCGAGCTCGACGCGCACTACGCCTGGACCTACACCCAGGGCCCGTACACCGTGTTCGCCGCCGCCGACGACGTCCGCACGCTGATCGCGCGCGACCGGCTGGCGACGCTCCGTCCCCTCCTCGGCGACGGCCCGTGCCTCGACGTCGGGGCGTCGACCGGCGCGTTCGTCGCGGCCGCCCGCGACGCGGGCGTCGCGGCCGAGGGCATCGAGCTGTCGGAGGCCGCCGTCGCCGCCGCGCAGCGGGCGGGACTCCCGGTCACCGTCGCACGGATCGAAGACTTCGCGCCGCCGACTCCGTATCGCGCCGTCACCGCGTTCGACGTCATCGAGCATCTGCTCGATCCGCGCGTGCTGCTCGAGCGGGCACGGACGTGGCTCCAGCCGGGCGGCGCGCTGGCACTGACGCTCCCCGACATCGGCAGCGCGGCGGCGCGGCTGCTCGGCAAGTGGTGGTACTTCTACGCGCCGCTCGATCACTTCCACTACTGGGATCGCCACACGATCTCGCGCTTCCTCACCCGCAACGGCTTCCGCGTCGAGCGCGTCGCGCGCGCCACCAAGCCGCTCACGGTCGGCTACGTCGCGCGCCAGCTGGGCGTGTTCTACGGACCGCTCGGCGTTCCGGCGCGCGTGTTGCTCCGTCTCCCGGGCGCCGTACGCGATCGGCCGATCCCCATTCCCGTCGGCGAGATGCTCGTCGTCGCGCGGCGCGATGGCTGAGTCGAGTCCCACCAACTTCGCGGCGCGCTTTCTGCGGAACTTCTCGTTCCGGCAGCTCGCGACGGTGTGGGCCGAGGAGTTCCTCGGCATGGTCCTGCGTCCGCTGCCGGGCTTTCTCGGCTTCACGCTGCGCTTCCTGTTCTACAAGCTGCTGTTCGCGCGGCTCGGCGGCTTCTCGTTCATCTACAGCGGCGTCTACCTCCAGCACTGCTATGGCATCGACGCCGGAAGGAACCTGCACATCAGCGCCGGCGCCGTGCTCTACGGGCGCGGTGGCATCCGGATGGGCGACCACGTGCTGATCGGCCACCATGCGGCGATCTACAGCTCGCAGCATCGCTGGGACCTCGATGCGACGACGCCGATGATCTACCAGGGCCACCGCATCGCGCCGGTGTGGATCGGCGACGACGTGTGGATCGGCGCGCACGCCGTGATCCTGCCCGGCCTCACGATCGGCACCGGCACCGTCGTGGCCGCGGGCGCGGTCGTCACCGGCGACACCGAGCCGTACAGCATCGTCGGCGGCGTGCCCGCGCGGCCGATCGGACGGCGTCCCGCGCCTCCCGCGGCCGCGAGCGCCTGACGGCGTGGGGGCGGGCCTGCTCGCGCTCGCGCTGACGGCCCTCTCGGGCGGCGTGCTCGCATGGTCGTGGCGCGACGCGATGCGGACGTGGTCGACGCTCGATCGCATCGGCGGGCTCGTCGTGGTGCCGGGGCTGCTGGCGTTCTGGTCGTCGGTCGTCGGCGCCGTCGCCGGCGCGCCGACGCTCGACTGGAACGGCGCGCGGCTCGCGCCGACCGTCGCCATCGTCCACGGCTACGCGCTCTACTATCCGGAGGCGTCCGGCCCGATGCTGAGCACGGTCTACGGGCCGCTCGCGCCGTTCGCGTTCCTGCCGGCCGCGTTGTGCACGACGCCGACGCCGGCCCTGCTCACCGCCGCCGCGATCAACGTCGCCTTCGTCGTCCTGCCGCTCCTGTGGTTCATCCGGCGGGCGCGATCGGCGCATCGCACGAGCGGGCTGCTGGCCGTCGTCGTCTGGCTCGGTGCGTGCGCGGCGTTGGCGCAGACGCGCGCCGGCGACATGTGGCTCACGATGATCCATCCGGACGCGCCGGCGCTCGGCCTCGGGCTGCTCGCATGCGGGGCACTGTGGACGGGCGACCGCGAGCCGACGCCGCGTCGGCTGCATGCGGTCGCCGTGCTGGCGACGCTCGCCTGCGGCATGAAGCAGGTGATCCTCCCGCTGCCGGCTGCGCTCGGTCTCCTCGTGTGGGCGACCCGGGGTCGTCGCGCCTGCGTCGAGTACGTCCGCGCGCTCGTCGCGTCCGCCGCCGTCGTCGCCGGCAGCGTTCTCGTCCTCGGCGGCCCGGCCGCCGCGATCTTCAACGCGATGACGATCGCGACGCATCAGCCGTGGATCCGCCCGGGCATCGCCGGCCTCGAGGAAGGCGGCCTGCTCCTGCTGCGTGCGATGGCGGAGAGTCTCGCGATCCTCGCCCTGGCCGCGATCGCCGATCGCGGGATCGCGCGGCCCTGGACAGCGCCGGTCGTCGTCGCGATCGCGCTGGTCCCCACCGGCGTCCTCGGCGCGGTCAAGATGGGCGGCGATCAGAACTCGTTCTACAGCCTCTACTTCGCGGCCGCGGCGGCGGCGAGCATGCTGGCGTGGAACGGCGGCGCCGCGTCCTCGCCAGCATGGCGCCGCGCGTTTCGCGTCGCCTGCTACCTCTACTGCACGGTCAACGTCGCGCTCGCCGGGCGCGCGGGCCGGTACGACGCCTGGCGCGGAGGCGGATCGCCGTTCGCGAACGCGAATCAGCAGGCCTACGACTACCTCCGTCGCCACCCGGGTGAGGCGTACTTCCCATGGCATCCGCTGGCCGGACTGCTCGCGGAGGGCCGGCTCTACCATTTCGACTTCGCGGCCTTCGATCGATGGCTCGCCGGCTTCCCGCCGACGCGCGAGCACGTCCTCGCGTACGTGCCCGCCGGCATGCGCGGCATCGCATCGACCCGGAGGCCGTGGCTGCTGACCTACTTTCCCGAGTACACGCGCGAGTCGACGCTGCCGGACCTCCCGGGCTGGCGCGTGTTCGTACCGGCGGAACGCCCATGAGCGACGCGCGCCCGACGCCGCGGAAGACCGGCGCGCTGCTCGTCGAGCTCGCCATCTTCAGCGCGCTGGCCATCTGGATGACGTGGCCGCTCGCGCGCCACCCGGCGACGACGGTCTACGACCCCGGGAAAGCGGCGCCGCTCCCCGAGGGCGTGTTTCCCGACATCCCACTCAACATCTGGATCGTCGGCTGGGTTGCCCGCACGCTCTTCACCGCGCCGTGGCGACTCTTCGACGGACCGATCTTCCATCCGTCGTCGCACACGCTGGCGCTCTCCGAGCACATGCTCGGCACGACGCCGATCACCGTCCCCGTGTACTGGCTCGGCGGGGGTCCCGTGCTCGCCGCACAGCTCCTGCTGATCGGCGGCTTCGCGCTCTGCGGCATCGCGATGGCACGCCTCGTCCGCGACTGGACCGGAAGCGGCGTCGCGGCGATCGTCGCCGGCGCGATCTACGCCTTCAGCCCCTGGCGCCTCATCCACCTCGTCTCGCTGCAGATCCAGCCGACCTTCTACTTCCCGCTCGTCCTGCTGTTCGTCGTTCGCTACCTTCGGGACGGACACCCCGCCGACCTGCTCCTCGCGGCGGTCGTATCGTTCGCGCAGGCGGCGTGCGCGTACTCGATTGCGTATCCGCTGGCCGCGGCGGTGCCCGTGTTCGTGGTCGTGGTCGGCGCGGCGACCGGACGCTGGCGACGGACCGCGATCATGCTGGCGGCGTTCGCGGCGGCACTCGCCGTCTTCGCACTGGTGAGCCTGCCGTACCTCGACGTCCACCGCGCCGGCCTGCCGTCGATGACCCGCTGGACGGAGCCCGACAAGCTGATCGCGTTCACCGGCGTCGGACCGCGCGCCTACGTGACGGCGAGCTCGCCGGTGTTCGTCGGCTTCGTCGCCCTGGTGCTCGCCGTCGCGGGCGCCGTCCTCGGGATCGGGCGCCGACGTCCGCTCGTCCTCGCGCTCGCGGCAATGGCCGCGACGCTCGTCGTCCTCGCCGTCGGTCCGGGTATTCCGGCGCCGAACGGCGAGCGCACCGGGCTCGCGGCAGTCCTCTGGGCGACGATTCCCGGCCTGCGGCGCTTCCGCGTCGCGTATCGGTTCGGCTTCCACGTCTCGGTCGCGGTCGCGGCCCTCGCCGGCATCGGCGTCGCGACGACGGAGGCATTCCTGGTCGCGCGCCTCGGAGGCGCCGGGCGCCGGCTGTCGATCGGTCTCGGCATCGCGCTCGTCGCCGGCATGCTGTGGGAGTCGGCGGTGCCGGTCCGCGCTCGGCCGCTGCCGGAGGCCGGCCCGCCGGCCGAGGCCTACGTGTGGCTCCGCGATCACGGCCAGGGCGGCGCGCTCCTCGAGCTGCCGGCGGGCGTGCCGGACGGCGTCGACGCGCGCTACCTGCTGCCGAGCCTCTTCCATCGCCTGCCGCTCGTGAACGGCTACAGCGGCTATCAGCCGGCGAGCTATCCGCTGGTGGTCGCTCTGGCGGCGGAGCTGCCGAGCACCGACGCCCTGCGCGCCCTCGCCGCCCTGACGGGCACGCGCTGGCTCCTCGTCCATCTCGCCGGCGTGGCACCGGAGCAGCGGTCCACGTGGGACCACCCGGCGGATCTCGCTCCGCCGCACCGCTTCGGCGACGACCTCCTGTTCGGGGTGCCGGAGTCCGCCGCGGACTGGCAGGAGCGGGTGCGGCATCCGGTCGACGGCGCGACCTTCGCGGGGACGCCGCTCCAGCCGCTCGCGGACCGACGGGCGACGATCGCCGCCGACGTCCCGGCGAGCGTCGCACCCGGGACATGGATTCCGATCGCCGTGACCGTTTCGAACGCCGGCGACCGCGCCTGGCCGGCGCTCGCGGGCGACGTGCCGAACCGCGTCGCGCTGGCGATCCGCTGGGCCGGGACCGAGAAGGACCGCACCGTCGTCCTGCCCGCGGACGTCGCCGCCGGCGGCGCGACCACCGCCACGGCATGGCTCCAGACGCCGGCGACGCACGGCGCGCACGTCCTCGAGGCGCGATTGGTCCAGAGCGGTGTCGGGCCGTTCGCACTGGCGACCGGCGACACCGTCGAGCGCTTCTCCACCCGGGTCGTGCCGGCGCCGCCACCCTGACGCGCGCGCGTTGCGCTCGCCGCGGCTTCGTCCTAGAAACGCCGCCCCGGGGGAGCTCCTTCCCCGCGACGGGAATCAGGCCGCATGACGCTTCGTCCCTGGCGCAATCGCTACCTGGTCTTCGGCGCACCGTCGATCGGCGACGAGGAGCGTCGCGAGGTCGCGGCCTGCATCGACTCGGGCTGGCTCGGCAGCGGGCCGCGCGTCGCCCGCTTCGAGCGCGCGTTCGGCGACTACGTCGGCGTCGCCGACACGGTCGCGGTCAATTCCGGAACCGCAGCGCTCCATCTGGCGCTGCGCGCGCTCCGGCTCGACCCGGGCGACGAGGTCATCACCAGCGCGATGACCTTCTGCGCGACCGCCAACGCGATCGTGCACGCCGGGCTCACGCCGGTGCTCGTCGACTGCGCGCGCGACACGCAGAACCTCGACCCCGACGCCGTCGCCGCCCGGATCGGTCCGCGCACCCGCGCGCTCGTGCCGGTGCACTTCGCCGGCCGGCCCTGCGACATGGCGCGGCTCACCGCCCTCGCCGACCGACACGCGCTCCGGATCGTCGAGGACTGCGCCCACGCCATCGAGTCGACCATCGACGGGCGGCACTGCGGGACGTTCGGCGACTTCGGCTGCTTCAGCTTCTACGTCACCAAGAACGTGACCACGGTCGAGGGCGGGATGCTCACCTGCCGTGACGCCGCGTCGGCCGGCACGATCCGCACCGCCGCGTTGCACGGCATGAGCAAGGACGCCTGGCATCGCTACGGCGACGACGGCTTCGTGCACTACGAGGTCGAGGAGCCGGGCTTCAAGTACAACCTCACCGACCTCGCCGCGTCGTTCGGCATCCATCAGCTGGCGAGGATCGACGCGAGCTGGGAGCGGCGGCACGCACTGTGGACGTTCTACGTGCAGGCGCTCGGCCACCTGCCCCTCGTCCTCCCCGCCCCGACGCCGGCGAACGTCCGCCACGGACTCCATCTCTTCACCTGCCTGGTCGACGACGCGCGCACGTCGCGGACGCGGGACGAGGTCGTCGCCGGCCTGCACGCGCTGCGCATCGGCGCGGGCGTGCACTATCGCCCCGTGCACCTCCACGGTTGGTATCGACGCACCTACGGCTACGCCGAGGGCGACTTCCCCAACGCCGAGCACATCGGGGCGCGGACCTTCTCCCTGCCGCTGTCGCCGGCCGTGACCGACGAGGACGCCGCCGACGTGGTGCGGGCGCTCGAGGCGGTTCTCGCCTGAGCGCCGCGCCGAAGGACCTGTCCCTGGTCGTGCCGTGCTACGACGAGGGCCAACACCTGCGGACGAGCGTCCCCGCCGTCCTCGAGGTGCTCGATCAGACGCGGCTCGACTACGAGGTCGTGTTCGTCGACGACGCGAGCCGTGACGACACGCGCGCGATCATTCAGGAGCTGTGCGCCACGTCCGAGCGCTGCCGGTTCATCTTTCACGAAACGAATCGCGGTCGCGGCGCCGCGTTCAAGACCGGCTTCGCGGCCAGCACCGGTCGGGTCACCGGCTTCATCGACATCGACCTCGAGGTACACGCCACCTACATTCCCCCGATGGTGAACCTGATCCAGCGCCACGGGCAGGACGTCGCGATCGGCCACCGCTTCTACCTGCTGCGCCAGACCGGCGCGTTGCATCGCTACATCCTCTCCCAGGTCTACCGGGCGATGCTGAAGCTGCTCCTCGACTGCGGCGTGCGCGACACCGAGACCGGCTGCAAGTTCTTCCGCCGCGACACCGCCGGGCCGGCGGTCCTCGCGAGCGATTCCGACGGCTGGTTCTGGGACACCGAGGTGATGGCGCGCGCCGCGCTGATGGACCTGCGCATCACCGAGTGGCCGGTGCTGTTCCTGCGTCGGCGCGACAAGACGTCGACCGTGCGTCTCGTGCCCGACACCTGGCGCTACCTCGTCGAGCTGCAACGCTTCCGGCCGAAGGTCGGCCTCGCGCTGCGCGGCAAGTCGCCGATCTACTGGACGTGCACCGGCTACGACACCGTCATGCGGCTCCTCTACGGACGCAGCTATCGGCGGAGCTACGCCGACGTCTCGTCCCGCATCCCGAACGGCGCCAGCGTCGTCGACCTGTGCTGCGGGACCGGACGCCTCGGTCTGGATTTCCTGCGACCGCGCGGCTGCCCGTATCTCGGCCTCGACTGGAACGGCCACTTCGTCATGGGCATCCGCAAGCGTGGCGGCCATGCCCGCTCGTGGAACGGCCCCACCGATCCGATCCCCACCGCCGACTACGTCACGATGTGCTCGAGCCTCTACCACTTCCACGACGACGCCGACGCCATGATCCAGCGCATGCGGGCGGCGGCGCGCATGGCCGTGATCGTGAGCGAGCCGATCGTCAACGTGAGCGCGCATCGCTCGCGTCCCGTCGCGCGGATCGCGACGGCCCTCACCAACCCCGGCGTCGGCACGCACGACGCGCGCTTCGATCTCGAGTCGTTCCGCGCGCTCGCCGAGCGGCAGGGCGCGAGCGAGATGGCGTGGCGACCCGGCGACCGCAACGCCGTCGCCGTGTTCCGCAACCGCTGACCGTCGCCTCAGGGAATCGGCGGCACGCTCGACACGGGCGCCTCCGGCCCGACCCGCACGGCGACCGTCGCCTCCGCCGTCGCCAGCGGATCGCCGTCGCCGCGCTGCACGAGCGAGACCCGGAGTCGGTAGGTCCCGGTCGTGCCCGGGGTGAGGACGTCGAGCGGCTCGCGGCGGGTCGTGCCGGGCGCGACGTCGCCGCCGAGACGCGACGGCTCGCCGGTGGTGACCACCCGATCGCCGTCGAGCCAGGCGTAGTCGAGCACGACGAGATGATCGCGCTCGACGTCGAGCGCGGGCCACGGGCACGGCCCGGGGTTCTCGATGCGCGCCCCGAGGCGGATCTTCCGGAAGCTGTGACGCAGCGTCGGCGGCACGTCGAGCCCGAGCTTGGCCTGGCGGCACTCGGGCGGCAGCGGCTGCTTCGAGGTGCCCTCGAGCGTCGTCTCCGCACCGGCGCGGTCGAGGAGCTGGGCGCGACGGTTCACGCGCGGGGTCGCGCGCACGGCGTAGATCGTGTCGACGAAGGTACGCGCGGCCTCTTCGAGCCCGGGCGTCGGCCCCTCCCACTGCGCGCGCTGCGGCAGGTCGAGCAGCCCGCGGTGCACCACCACCCACCGCAGGTCGACGAGGGAGACGAGCCGATCCAGCGCCTCGGGATCCGGCAACCGCTCGGCGAGCGACGCGAGCACGTAGCGCGGTGGCGGCTCGTAGGCCGTGTAGCCGTTCAGCAGCGGCTGCCAGTGCACGGTGCTCGCGAGCATGTAGCTCGCATCGCGCGTGAGCCCGGCCAGGTCGTCCTCGCCGCGCTTCGCCGGGATCTCGACGACGGCCTCGCCCGGCGGCCGCGCCGCGAGCCAGCGATAGGTCGGCAGCGCGTCGCGCCCGACGCCGCTCGGCACGGCGAGCACCGGCGTCCACGACGACCACCCGATCGTGAAGACGATCAGCGCCGTCGCGACCGCCCAGCGCGCCCGTCCGAGCCACGGTCGCGCCGCCGCCAACGCATACCCGCTCGCGAGCGAGAGCCCGAGTGACACGATGACGACGTAGCGTCCCGCCCCACGCATCGCCGAGAATCCGGGCAGCAGCTTCCACAGCGGCAGGAACGGCAGCGGCAGCCGCCAACCGCCCGGCATCTCCTGATAGGGCCCCCAGCCGAGCAGCAGCCCGATGCCGAGCAGCGCCCACGCCGCGCGCTCGCCCGCGCTCGTGGTCCCGCGTCGCCCGGCGAGGCGCTGCGCGATCCGCACGGCGCCGAGGACGAGCGCGAGCACGAGCGTGACCGGGCCGACCAGCTCGAGACCGCCGCGACTGAGATACCACCATGGCTGCGGCGAGAAGCGCGCGACGAACTCGACCGGGTACACCGGCACGACGCCCGATCGGCGCAGGCGCAGGTACGGGATCCCGACGGGCACCATGACCGCCGCCGCCGCCACCATCGCGCCGGCCACCTGCACCCACCGTCGGAGCGGCGCCCGTGACGCGACCAGCAGCACCGCCGCGTAGATCGGCGCGGTGCTGAACGCGCAGTAGCCGAGGTAGACGCCGGCGAGCGCCTGGAGCGCCATCGCTGCGGCGAAGCCCACGAGCGCCCGCCGTCGGCCGCCCTCGATCCAGAACGCGATCGCGAGCAGCGCCGCGGGCAGGAACTGGAACCCCAGGTACTGCGGCTCGGCGGCCACGCCCGCCGCCACGCCGCGCGGCTCGAAGCGCCACGGGCTCAACGTCAGCAGCGTGCCGGCGACCAGCGCCGCCGCCGTGTCGCCGGTGTGGTGCCGGATGACGAGATAGGCCGCGAGCGCCGTCAGGACGATGCTCTCGAGCATCATCGTCTTGAGGACGTAGGCCGCGTTGTGCGTCAGCAGCCACGCCGGCACGGTGAACGGCACGTGCGCCAGCATGTTCTCCGAGCCGGCGAGCACGTCGTGCCCGGGATAGAGGACGTTGCCCTGGAAGAGCTGGCTCGGCTGCGTCACCAGCGCGCGCGCCACCCAGGCGATGATCCAGACGTTCAGGTCGCGGTCGGCCTGCGCCATGCCTGGAGTACTGCCCTGGTTGTAGGCGGGCAGCGTGTTCCAGCGAAAGAACAGAGGCCGAAATGTAATCAGCGCGACCACCGTGAACACCGCGAGCGCCCCGACGACGTGGCGATGTTTGCTCACGCCACGCCTTCCCGATACGGTCCGCCGCCATGCCTGCCGGGCGACGACGCTGGCTCGCGGCGCTGCCGCTCGTGGCGATCGTGGTCATCGCCGCCGGGCTGCGCTTCTGGGCGATCGACTTCGGTCGCCCGCATCCGCTCGTCCGTCCGGACGAGAAGGAGATCCTGCAGCCGTCGTACCGCTTCGCGGAGGGCGATCTCAACCCGCGCTACCACGTCTACCCGGGACTCTACCTCTATCTGGTGTGGCTCTGGGGCGAGGCCGGGCTCGCACTCAGACGGCTCGAGATTCCCACGCCCCCGTATCCGATGACATTGCTGCGCGACTTGCAAGGCGTACCCGGCGGCGCGAACGGCGCGACGCTCGTCTTCGGCCGCGCGCTGTCGGCCGTCGGCGGCACCGCGACGGCGGTCGTCGCCTACGTCCTCGCGCGCCGGACCGAGAGTCGCGCCGTCGCGGCGGTCGCGGGCGCCCTGGTCGCGACCTGCTACCTGCACGTGCGCGACAGCCACGTCTGCAAGCCCGACGTCCTCCTCGGCCTCTTTCTCCTGCCCGCCCTCGCCGCCTCCGCCCGTGTGCTGCGCACGCCGACCGCCGCCGCCGGCGCGTGGGCCGGCTTCTGGATCGCCATCGCGACCGGGATGAAGCAGCCCGGCATCCTGATGCTCATCCCGTTGTACGTGGCGAACGTCCTCGGCTCGACGGCCACGGGTTGGCGTCGCCTCCTCCCCGGCGCCGCGACGTGGGCCGGGGCCGTCGTCGCCGCGATCGTCTTCCTCGCCACCTCGCCCTACCTGATCCTCGATGCCAGCTTCGTCTGGCGGCAGATGAGTCCCGCGATCGACTCCGTCATCGCTCCTACCGGCACGCGGCAGGAACGGGCGCTCCTCTATCACATCACGACGTCGTTCCGGCACGGGACGGGGATCGCGTTCGAGCTGCTGGCAGCGCCGGCGCTCGTGATGGCGTTGCTCTCGCGCGAGCCGCTCTATCGGATCGGCGGGGTGTTCGCGCTCGTCTGGCTCGCCGTCATCGGCGGCTCGCCGGTTCACCACGTGCGCTATCTGACGCCGCTGGTGCCGGTGCTCGCGATCCTGGTGGCCGTGCTCATGGGACGGATCGCGGCCCGCGCCGGACGCCACGCGGCGGCAGCACTCGCGCTGGCGACGGCGCTGGTGGTGTGGGAGCCGCTCGGCAGCAGCATCGCGCACGACCGCATCCTGGCCCAGACCGACACCCGCGTGCTGGCATCGCAGTGGCTCGCCGCGCACGCCCATCCGGGGGACATGGTCGAGGTGCTCGGCACGCGCATCTGGCCATACGGCGAGCCGGTGATACCACCCAACCTGCGCAGCGAGCGTCTCCCCACCGGGGCGCGCACGATCCCCGCCGGCACGACGTGGGTCCTCACCCATGATCACGTGCTGCCGTTCTCGCACGTCGATCCCGAGCAATGGGCCGCGCTCGCCCCGGCCCTGCATCTCGAGGCGGAGTTCTCGCCCTTCCGCGACGGGCCGGCAGGCTGGTTCGAGCAGGCCGACGCCTACTACGCGCCGTTCCGCGATTTCGACGGCGTCCTCCGTCCCGGCCCGGTCGTCCGCATCTACTCGGTCCGCCCCGGCGACACCCGCACGGGTCCCTCCGCCGACGCCAGCACGCCGGGCACGCCCTCCTGCACCAGCTCGACGCGCACCACGTAGTCCCCCGGCGCGCGCGGCAGCAGCACGAGCGCTTCCGTCCCGACGCTCGCCCCGGCCGCGAGATCGTGCGGCAGCCGCGACGTCATCGTCGGCGCGAGGTCGTCGGGCGACGGGCCCACCCACTCGGCGCGCAGAACGACGAGGCCCTCCGGCCGCACGCCGAGGCCGGGCCACCGACACACGCTGGTGTTGGTCACCGTGACGGGGAGCGCACGCGCGCCGATGACGATCCGCATCTCGGCGGGAAACGAGACCGACAGCGTCGCCCGCCGGCACGACGCTCCCAGCGGCGTCGTCGCCGTGCCCTCGAGGCTCGGGCCTCCGATCGGACCGCCGACCGCCGCCTGCCAGTCGGCCGTCCGAGCCCGCGCGACGCGATAGACGACGTCGTCGCCGAAGCGGGTCGTCTCGACCAGACCGGCGGCCGGCGCGTCGCGCTCCCACTGCGAGCGGACGATCCCCGAGATGGCGTTGCGATGGAGGATGACCCACGCGACCGGCGCGACGTTGACGAGCGTCTGGAGCGCGTCGGCGTCGGGCAGCCGGCGGGCGAGCGACTTGGCGAGGCCGCTCCACACCGGCGGATAGGCGGTGTAGCCGTTCACCAGCGGCTGCCAGTGGACGGTCGCCGCCAGCATGTAGCGCGACTCGCGCACGAGACCGGCGAGGTCCTCCTCGGACGCCGCGCCCGGCACTTCGAGGACGCCGCCGTCGCGGGGTTGCCTCGCCAGCCAGCGATAGACGGGCGGCAGCTCGCGGCCGAGCGGATCGGGCTCGATCGGCACCGGCGTTGGCGCGACCCAGCCGAGCGCACCCAGCACGCCGATGACGGAAACCGTCGCGCGCAGGTGGTGTGGCCATCGCGCACCGATCCGCGCCAGCGACAGCGCGCCGGCGAGCGAGAGGCCGAGGCCCGCGAGCGAGAGCGCGCGCAGCGGACCACGCACCATCCCGAAGCCGGGCACGATGCGCGCGAGCAGCCGATGCGGCATCGGCACGCTGAGCCCACCCGGCAGCACGAACGTCGGGCCGAGGGCGAGGACGATCGCGCCTGCGACCAGCGCCCACGCCGCCCGCTCGACCGTCGGCCGCGCCCCGCGCCGGAAGAACCCGGCGGCGGCGATCGCCCCGAGAATCAGGATCGCCGGGCCGAGCCACGCCGCCCCCGCACCGAGCCCCGCCCCGCCGAGCGATCCGAGAAAGGCGAGCCGCGGGTCGGGCTCGCGGACGGCGCCCGCCGTCCGCGCCGCGAGGTAGTGCGACGCCGCCGGCAGGACGAGCGCGCCGCCCGCCGCGACGGCCAGCGCCAGCGTCAGCCACGCACGTTTTGACCGCCCCCACCACAGCGCCACGCCGTACAGCGGCACGGTGAGGAACGCGTAGTAGCCGAGGTAGAAGCACGCCAGCGCCTGCCCCGCGAGCGCGACGGCCAGCCCGATGGGACCGAGCACCGGTGCCGCGCCGCTCGCCCACCAGCCGAGGGCGAGCAGCGCCAGCGGGGCGAACTGGAAGCCCAGATACTGCGGCTGCGCCGCCATGCCGGAGCCGATACCGAGCGGATTCAATCGACCCGGCTCGAGCGCGACCGCCGACGCGGCGATCGCCGCGACCCACGCCGCGCGGGTGTGAAACCACACCAGCAGGAAGACCGCGAGCCACGTTCCGGCGATCCCCCACAGCATCTCCGCCTTCAGCACCGAGGTCGCGTCGTGGGTCGCCGCCCAGACCGGCGCCGTCACCGGCAGATGGGCGAGCATCGATTCCGAGCCCGCGAGCGCGTTGCGTGCCGGATGGAAGACGTTGCCGTCGAAGAGGTGGCCGGGATCGGAGGTCGCCGCGTGCGCGGCCCACGCGAGGATCCAGACGTTCAAGTTGCGGTCGGCCTGCTCGAAGGCGGTGTTGGCGTCGACGTAGCGCGGCAGCGCACCCGCCCGCCACAGCAGCGGCCGCATCGCCAGCGCCGCCACCGCCAGCGCCACCACCAGCACGCCGGCGGCGTGCCAGACCCGCCCGCTCACGAACGCAGCGGATGGAGGAAGTTGCCCACGATCGACTGGTACGCCTCGCACGGCGTCCAGCACTGCGGGCATTTGTATTCCCAGATCTCGCCCTGCAGCTCTTTCGCCGCAGCCGAGTTCCAGATCGTGCGCAGATCGTAGTCGGTCTCCCGCAGGCTCCCGACCTTGCGATCGTAGATCGTGCACGGGAAGACGTTGCCCCAGGAGTCGATGAAGCACGACGCCCGCAGGGCATGGCAGCGCATCGGCGTCTTGCCGCCCTCGAGGTAGCCCTGCACGCGCTTCAGATATGCGCGCTCGAGATACGCGACCGGGCCGGCCCAGGCGGGCTTGCGCAGGTCGCGATACTCTCCGACCGCGGCCGCGAGCTTCTGCTTGTCGACGCCCTGGCGCAGCCCGAGCTCGTCGTTGCCGAGGTAGTGCGGCGACTCGTGCACGATGTTCACGTGGAAGTCGTCGTGGGTGAGCCCCGGGACCGCCTTCTGCGCCGCCGCGAACGCGGTCGGGAAGTGATCGACGTTCGACTGCGACAGGGTCATGCCGAGCACGACGTGCACGCCGTCGATCTCGCGCAGCTTGCGGAAGGTCTCGATCTGCCGCTGCCAGCCACCCTCGACGCCGCGGATCTTGTCGTTCATCGCCTCGTCGCCGTCGGTCGAGACGGTGATGATGAACTTCGGCGGCTTCATGCGCGCGATCTCGCGCGTGTACGCGACCAGCTTGTCGGTCAGGTACCCGTTGGTCGGGAAGTGCAGCATCAGCAGGTTCTTGTTGGTCGTGATGAGCGCTTCCGCGATGTCGACGAAGTCCTTCCGCAGCGAGACCTCGCCGCCGGTGAGGTCCACCCAGAGGAAATCGCGCGACTTGCGGAAGAACTCGCGGATCTCGTCGAGCCGCAGCTCGTCGCGCGGCTTCATCTTCCAGATGTTGCAGGTCTCGCAGGCGTAGTTGCACCAGAAGGTCAGGCAGAAGGTGAGCTTGAAGGGGAAATCCGGCCGCCGGAAGTTGTCGATGACCGCCTGCTTGGCGAGCGCGTAATATGGGCGGAGGCTTGCCACGTTCACGACACGAGGTCGAGGAGCTTCAGGACGACGCTACCACCCGGTCGGAAGTGCTGCCAGTGCCGCACATACCACTCGTAGGCGTCGATCATGAGGCCGAGGTTGGTGAACTTCGGCTTCCAGCCGAGCACCTCCTTGGCGGCGCGGGTGTCGAGGATGAAGGTCGAGTCGGCGAGCAGGTAGTGCTCCGGCACGATCGGGGACATCCCGACCAGGTTGAGCGCCCGCGCCGCATTGCGCAGCACCGACGCGGGGATCGCGAGGACGCCGGACTTCGATCCGACGTGCGCGATCAGCCCTTCGACCTGGCCGCGCACGCTCGGCACCTCGTCGGCGCCGAGGTTGAAGACCCGGCCGCGCGCCGCCGGCGTCTCGGCGGCGAGCAGATGCGCCTCCGCGACGTCCCACGCGCTCACCATCTGTACCCGGTTCCTGCCCGAGCCGAGGAGATAGACCCGCTTGCCCCGCCGCACCCAGTCGAAGAGCAGGACGAAGACGCCGGTCATGCCGGGGCCGAACAGGCTCATCGGCCGGAGCATGGTGACGTCGAGGCCGTCGGCGAGCGCGTGCTGGCAGAGGGTCTCGCCGGCGATCTTCGAGCGACCGTAGTCCCCGAGCGGCTCCTGCGGATGATCCTCGCCGCACGGCTCCCGCCGCGGGATGCCGTAGACCCCCGAGCTCGACGTGAACACGACCTTCCGCGCGCCGACGGTGCGTGCCGCCTTCAGGATGTGATCGACGGCCTGGACGTTGGCGTCGTAGATCTCCTGCTCGGACATGGCCTTGAACTGCGGCTTCATGCGCTGCGCCGCCGCCAGGTGGTGGATGACCTCGCAGCCGGCCGCCGCACGCTCGACCGCCGCCAGGTCGCGCATGTCGGCTTTCACGAACTCGACCGCCGCCGCCGCTTCGCCGTCGGGCGGCGCCGGCGGCACCAGGTCGAGCACGCGCACGCGCTCGCCGCGTCGGAGCAGCAGCGTGACGAGACAGCGTCCGAGGACGCCGCTCCCGCCGGTGACGAGGACGGGCATCAGGCGGTCCCCATCAGGTCGCCGCGGCCCGGTCGTCCGACGTCGCGATGCGCCCGCGCACGCGTGCGCCGTGAGTGGCGTCGCGGCCGAGGTAGTGCGCATCGATGGCGGCGAGCACGTCCGCGGGCGTGATGCCGCGCATGCAGACCGGGTCCACGCAGCGCGAGATCTTGAGGTTGTAGTTGGTGAGGCACGGGCTGCAGTACAGGTCGCGGTAGAAGACCAGGTCGATCGGCCCGCCCGGCCCGTAGTGCAACGGCGCCGTCGGCCCGAACATCGCGACGCACGGTGTCCCCATCGCCGCCGCCAGATGCACGAGCGCGGTGTCGTTGGCCACCAGGAACGTCGACTGGCGGAGGAACGCCATCAGCTCGGGGACGGAGAACCGGTTGCACGCGTCGACGGCGTCGTGCCGCATGAGGCCGCGCACCTCGGCGATGAGCTCGCGCTCCTCGGCGCCGGCCCCCGTCAGCACGACGACCGCGCCGTAGCGCTCGATCAACCCGTCGGCGACGGCGGCGAACGACGACGGCTCCCAGCGCTTGAGCGGCACGCGGTAGAAGTTGGGCCCGCACCCGACGTGCATCGCGACGATCGGCCGCCCCGTGCCGAACGCCCGGATCGCGTCGGCGGCGACGGCTTCCTCGGCGTCGGTGAGGTGGATCTCGGCGGGCGGCAGCTCGGGCGGAACGTCGAGCGGGCGCGTCAGGCGATGGAAGATGTGCGCCATGTGCTCGCTGTCGGTGTAGACGACCCGGGTGGTGAACAGGCCCTCGCGCCGCTGGCCGTCGGTGTTGAAGCCGATGCGCTGTTTCGCACCCGACAGGAACGCGAGGATCGGCGAGATCTTCGCGAACTGCTCGAAGTCGACGACCGCATCGTAGCCCCGTTGCCGGAGCGCGGGCACGACCCGCAACGTCGACAGGATGAGCGGCACGAGGCCGCTCACGCTGAGCGTGTGGACGTGGCTCACGACCGGACTGCGTTCGAGCAGCGTGCAGTTGCCCTCGAGGGTGAGGAAGTCGATCTCGGCATCGGGGTGGCGACGCTTCATCGCCTGAATCACCGGCAGCAGCATGACGATGTTGCCGAGGCCGTAGAACTTGACGCAGAGGACGCGCCGGACGCGCACGGGCGAGGCGTTCTCGAGCGGCGGCGGCGTGGTGGCGCGACGGCGGGGCACGGGATGACCGCGGAGCCACCCGATGACGCGCGCGTAGTAGAACAGCACCGCGCAGATCGCGAGGCCGACCCACTTGTCGATGTAGCGTGCGGCGCGCAGGTCCATCGGTCGGCCGTCCACTCTCTGCCCCCGGGTGTTCTCAAGTCAAGTCGCACCGCTGCGAGTCGGGCCTCCCATTCGTAGTCGGTTGCGGGCGGTTCCGGCGGCCGATTCGATTGACAGGAGCGGCGCGTGTTTCCTAACAAGCGGCATCTTGCGTCGGGTGGGGATCGCTCGGGCGACCGGGCACGGACCGACCCGGGGCGAGCTGCTCGCGGCGGCGGCGGTCGCCGTCTTGGCCGTGCTGCTGGCGGCGTGGCCGTGGGTGCGGGAGGTGGCACGCGCGATCCCCGACGCGGCCGCCGCCGGGAACGCCGCCTGGGGAGCCGACGCGCGCCTCATCCTCTGGATCCTCGCCTGGGACGTGCACGCGCTCTTCACCCAGCCGCTGCACTTCTTCGATGCGAACATCTTCCACCCGGCGCCGGGCATGCTCGCCGGCTCGGAGCACTTCCTCGGCTCCGCGATCCTGTTCGCGCCCCTCTACCTCGCGAGCGGGAACGCGGTCCTCGCCGCCAACCTCGTCGTCCTGGCGACCTACGTCCTGGCTGCCGTCGCCATGTACGCCTGCCTGCGGACGCTCGCCCTGTCGCCGCTCGCGGCGGCGGTCGGCGGGGGTGCGCTGCCGCTGTGCGCGCTGCGCGTCCCGGGCGACCTGCACGTCCTGCAGTACCCGAACTACCTCTTCGCCCTGCTGATCGTGGCCGTTGCGCACGCGGCCGCGACCGCCTCGCGCCGCGCGGTGGTCGCGCTCGCGGGCGTCACCCTGCTGGCATTGCTCTCGTCCTACTTCATGGCGGCGATGGCGCTCGCCCTGCTCGCGATCGAGCTGGCGATCGTCGCCGCGACGCAGGGCTCGGCTGCGCTCCGGCGGGTGGCGATCGCGGTGGGCGCGGCGGTCGTCGTCTTCGTCGTCGTCTCCCTGCCCTACTTTCGCGCGCTCGGCGACGGGCCGCCCCCGCCGGCGTTCGACTTCGCCACCACGGCCGCGTTCGCGCGCGTCGCGCAGCCGCTCGCGCTGCGCACCATGCGCGACGTCGGCGGCGCGGCGGTGCCGTGGCTCGCGCTCCTCGGCCTCGTGTCGCCGCTGCTCCGCCGCGCGGCCCCGACCGCTCGTTGGTGGCGCTGGCTCGCGATCGCCGCGATCGGCGGCGTCTTCGCGATCGGCCCGGCGGCGTGGATCGCGGGGATCGTCGTGCCCTTGCCCGGCGCGCTCCTCCCGTACACCCCGCTGCGCTGGCTCAAGGCGGGCGGACGGTTCGTCGTGCTCTGGCAGGTCGGCGTCGTCGGCCTCGCGGCGGAGGGCGCGGCGCTGGCGCTGGAGTCGGCGCGACGATTGGGCAGGACGGCGCGCGCCACCCTCGGCGTTGCGCTCATCGCCGGCGCCGCGTTCCCGCCGTTGCTTCATCTGGCGGATCAGCCGCGGACGGCGTTGCCGGTCGGTGCGAGCGTCCCGCCGGTCTACCGCTGGCTCGCGACCCAGCCGCGCGAGCCGCTGCTCGAGATTCCGGGACCCGGCGTGAGCCCGGGCAGCATGCTCGTCCAGGGCGACGTGATGTACGCGAGCACCTTCCACTGGCTGCCGCTCGTGAACGGGCATACCGGCACGCCGCCGTGGTGGATGCCGGCGATCGCGCCCGAGATCGCGGCGCTGCCCGATCCGGTGGCGCTGCAGGCGATCGTCGACCTGACCGGCGTCCGCTGGATCCTGGTTCGTCGCGGCCGCGTCTCGCCCGCGACGTTCGCCCGCTGGCAGGACGCCGCCGACGGCACGACGCTCGCCCGCGAGCCGCACGGCGGCGACGACCTCCTCCTGCGCGTCCTGCTGCCGGCGCGACGCCCCTGGGCGGCGAGCCTCGCGCGCGGACCTGCGGCCGTCGGCATGACTGCGACGGGGACGTCGTTGGCGGCGCTCGACGAGGGAGCGGCGCACGGGGTCCTTCACGCGACACCGCCGACCGTGGCCAGGGGCGGCAGCATCGTGCCGCTGCGCATCGAGGTGACCAACGACGGCACGGCCGACTGGCCCGCGATGCTCCCGCCCTGGATGCCCGATGCCGGCCTCGTCCTCCTCGAGGCGACGTGGCGCGACGCCGCCACGCCGGCGCCGGAAGCGCAGCGCATCCGGCTGCCGCGGGACGTCGCCGCCGACGATCGCGTGGTGGTCGACGCACGGGTGCGGACGCCGGAGCGTCCGGGCACGTACCTGCTCGAGGTCCGTCTCGTGCAGGTCGATGGCGCGACCTTCGCGCGCTCGGCGCGGCTGCGCGCCCCCGTCGAGGTGACGGCGATGTCCCCGCGCTGAGCGGGGGTCAGGGCGCGTCGTACTCGAAGACGTCGATCCGCGGGCCGGGGCGCGCGATGCCCGCGAAGCGCGCCAGCGGAAGGTAGAACGCGTCGAGCGGCTCGAGCACCGGATCGTCGAGCGGCCCGTCGAAGGGATCGAAGACGGCGACCCGCCGCAGTCCCGGGATCGACGGCGGGAGCGTCGTGCTCGAGTACGGCAGCGGGTACGAGTGCTGTACCACGTGTCGCACGCCTTCCGCCCGCCAGCGCCCGGGCGCCAGGTTCACGAGGGCGCGGCGGCCGCCGAGCGGCGGCGCACCGTAGTCGGTCCACAGCGTCGGCGCGCCGTACGTCACCACCGCTTCGCCGGGCGGGACGTGCTCGTCGATCCAGGCCGCGGCGAGCTGGCGGGTGTCGGGACGGCCGAGCAGGCGCACGAAGGTCACCGCGTTCGCGAGCGGCTGCGCGATGAGCACGCCGGTCGCCGCGACCAGGGCCCAGGCGCGAGGCCGCGATCTCCCGGCCAGTCGGGCCGCGACCGTCGCGACCAGCGCGCCGATCAGCACCGCCAGCCCAGGCACCGCCGGCAGGAAGAAGCGCGCCACCACCAGCCGGCTCGACGACACGCTCGCCCAGTATCCGAGCACGCCGACGACGACGAGCCGCGTCGCCCAGCCGCGCCAGAGCGCCCATCCGAGCGCGACCGGCACCAGCACCGCGAAGAGCGTGCCGCACCCGTGCCACAGCGCCACGGTCGCGTAGTAGCGGAGCGGACCCGCCACGATGTCGGCGCCGGGATAGTTCGGCGTCCCGCCGTACATGCCGCGCAGCACGCCCACCGTCGCGAGCAGCGCGCCGGGCGAGGTGAGCAGGAACGGATGCAGGAGCACGACGACCGCCGCGAACCCGGCGATGCCGAGCCCGATCGCGCGCCAGTCGATCCCGCGTCCGGCGCGCTCGGGCGACCACGCCAGCGCGATCGCCACCGCCGGCATGAACCCGACGCAGCTCTTGGTGCTGACGACGAGGCCGGCCGCAGCACCGATCACGAGCGCGCGCCGCCCGGCCTCGCGCCAGGGCCGGACCAGCGCCAGCAGCAGCAGCGACGCCGCGAACGCCGCCGCGCTGTCGGCCTTGGCGAAGTGCGCCTCGCGCGCGGCGAGCGTCGACGCGCCGAGCAACGCGGCCGCGACCAGCCCCGCGCTCGCGCCCGCGAGATGCCGCGCCACCGCGAAGACGACCGGGATGGTCGCCGTCGACAGCACCGCCGACCACACCCGGAGCGCGACCAGCACGCCGTGCGGGTCGCTGGCGTGGATCGCCGCTTCCGCGGCCGCGCCCTGCCATGCCCGCCACAGGCTTGCCCCCAGGTAGACCGGCATGTTGTATCCGCCGCCCTGAATCAGGAGCCAGGGCAGCGCCGGTCCCTGCCACGGCAGCAGCCACGCCAGGAGACGCGACAGCTCGTCGGGACGTGCCTGCGGCACGCCGCGGCCGAAGCCGATCGCCGTGAAGCGCAGCGCGCCCGCGACGACCACGACGAGGACGAGCAGCAGCGGCGTCGCGCGACGCATCCTACCTGCCGAGGAGGAGCCGGCGCAGGAAGACGATCGCCTGCGGCATCGTGCAGCCGAAGAAGACGAGGCCGAGCGTGAAGACGTGGAACGTGAGCAGCACCGCCGCCGCGTGCGGCATCGCGCCCGGCCGCGGCGCCGACCCGCGGCGCGCGCGCCACGCCGCCAACACGCTGAGACAGCAGCCGTGGTATACGCCCCAGGCGACGAAGTTCCACGCCACGCCGTGCCAGAGGCCGCACGCGACCATCGTCACGAGCTGTGCGCCGGTCTCGGCCACCAGCGGCTTCCGCGTCCGTCGCAGCAGGCGGAGCGCGATCGGGAGGAACAGGAAGTCGCGCAGCCAGCTGGTGAAGCTCATGTGCCAGTGCTGCCAGAGCGCGCCGAGGTTCCGTTGCAGGTACGGCCAGTCAAAGTTCTCGCGCACGCGCACGCCGAGCAGACGGGCCACGCCGATCGCGATGTCGGAGTAGGCGCCGAAGTCGAGATAGAGCTGGATCGCGAACGCGTAGAGCGACAGCACGAGCATCCCGCGCGACGTCGTGCCCGGGCTGTGGAACGCGGGCTGGAGGAACAGGCGCAGCGGATCGGCGAGCAGCACCTTCTTGCCGACGCCGAAGACGATGCGCTCGACGCCGGCGGCCCACTCGGCCCCGGTCGGCTCCGCGAGCTTGGTCGCGAACTCGCCGCTCCGCTCGATCGGACCGGCGGGATACGTCGGCAGGAAGAAGACGGTGGCGATGAACGACGGCAGATCGACCTTCGCCGCCCGCCCGCCGGCGGCGTCGACCAGGTGCTGGATGTACTTGAGCGCGAAGTACGAGAGGCCGAGCACGACCGGCGTGGAGACGAGCGTGGCCGACGCGGCGGCGCCGGCGCGAAACCACAGGAGCGTGCCGACCACCGCGGCGACTGCCGCCGCGAGCGTCGCACTCCGGGCGCGCTCGGGCAGCGTCGGCAGCAGTCGACCGAGTCCCCAGACGCCGCACGCGCTCGCGAGCACGGGCAGCACCGGCACGTGCCACACCAACCCGACGCCGCCGACCGAGCCGATCGCCAGCACCAGCGCCCGCGCGCGCGCCGGCAGCCGCACCGAGACCAGCGCGAGCACGACGACGGCGGCGGCGAAGGTCCAGGACAGCACGTCAGCGCGGGCGTACTCGCTCGGCGACCGATCCACAAGCGCGGCGCACCTTTTCCACGCGTCGGCCTTCTGTTAGTCCCATGCCATGCCCCGATCTCGGGCCGCGCGCACGGCCGCGGTGCTCGCTGCCCTCCTCCTGCCGGGGCGCGCGGCGCCCGCCTTCACGATCCTCGTCGTCGGCGACAGCATCACCGCCGGCATCGTCAAGTCGGGACGCAGCGGCAGCCACCCCGCCGAGCACGACCCCGAAGGCGGCTTCCCCGCGCGGCTCGGCGCCCTGCTCGGCCCGCGCGTGCGCGTCGTCGGGCGCGGCGCCGGTGGCGCGTCGACCGGATTCTGGCTCGACGCACCGGTCGCCGATCCGAAGGCCGCCCGCCGCTTCCTCGAGAACCTGTGGCCCGACCTCCATGCCGACCGCGACCTGCGCGACGGCGAGAGCACGCTCTCCTGGGTGCTCGATGCGGATCGGCCCGACCTCGTGCTGGTGTTCATCGGCATCAACGACCTGATGGAGCACAAGAAGGATCCCGGCGGACCGGCGCCCGCTCCCGTCGCCGAGCGGATCGAGGCGATCGTACGCGTCGCGCGCACCGCCAAGCGGCCCGTCCTGGTCGGCACGCTGATCCCGAACAAGCGCGACTCGAAGACGATCGTCGCGGCAGTCAACGCGAGGTTGCGCGAGCTCGAGCCCGACGCCGTCGGCCTCGACGAGGCGTTCGCCAGGGCCGGCGGCGACGCCTTGCTGGGCGACGAGGTCCATCCCGACGCGCAGGGGCAGGCGCTGATCGCGCGCACCTTCGCCGACGCGCTCCAGGCGCGCCACCTGTTGCCGCCGGCTCAGCGGTAGATCGCCCAGGCGATGGTCGCGAGGTAGCCGGCCAGGTTCACCTGGGTCGGCCGATCGAAGAGCAGCACGCGCTCCGGCTGCCCGCCGTCGCCACGCCGGTGGATCAGGTACAGGTAGCGCATCAGCCCGAACAGGACGAAGGGCACCGTGAACTTGAGCCGATCGCTGCCGAACTTGTGCATCGTCTCCGGCGAGACGGTGTAGAGGGCGTAGGCGACCACCGTGGACGACGACAGCACGGTGATGAGCTGATCGAGCATCGGCGCCGAGTACTCCTCCAGGATGCGGCGATGGCGCGACGCGTCCGCGCCGAGCAGCGCCAGCTCGGCCCGACGCTTGGCGAGCGCGAGCAGCAGCGACACCAGCAGCGTGCACAGGTAGAGCCAGTTCGAGATCGGCACCACGACCGCCTCGGCGCCCGCGACGACGCGCAGGACGAAACCCGCGGCGATCGCGAACACGTCGACGATGACGACGTGCTTCAGCACGAGCGTGTAGGCGACCTGCAGCACGACGTACGCGATCGCGGCCAGCGCGAAGCCCGGGCCGAGCGCGACCGCCAGGGCGAGACCCGCGGTCGCGAGACCGACCGCGCCCACGCCCGCGATCCCGGCCGGAAGCACGCCCGACGCAATCGGCCGGGTGTGCTTCTCGGGATGGAGGCGATCGCGCTCGCGGTCGGCGAGGTCGTTGCCGAGGTAGGTCGCGCTCGCGAGCAGACAGAACGACGCGACGCCCATCGCCACCGGCCCGATGCTGGCCGGATCGAGCATCCGCTGCGCGAACGTCGGCGCGACCAGCAGGGCCGCGTTCTTGAGCCACTGCGCCGGCCGCATCGACTCCACGAAGGCGCGGACTCGACTGGTCGCCGACGGCGCGTCGGCCAGCGTCGAGGGTCGGGCGGGCATGCGGAGGCGATTGTAGGGGGAAGCGGCCGGGCTCACCACCCGACGCGCACCCGCCAGCGGACCGGCCGGTTTCCCGGCCCGTCGAACCGGCTCCCGGCGGTCTGCTCGGCCGCGATCTCGAGCACATACGTCCCCGGGACCGCCGGCGTCGCGAGGATCACCGGCAGCTCGACGCGCTCGCCGGGCACGACGTCGCGCTGGAGCGCGATGATGCGATCCGACCCGGCGTCGGCGGCGCCCGGCATCTCCGGCCGCCACCGGGCCGTCAGATGGACCTCTTGCCACGGCGCGACGCCGGTCGGCACGGCAACCGGCCACGCCTTCGTCCCCGCGTTCCGCACTCCGACCGCGAGCGTCACCAGGGCGCGCGGCTGCGCCCCACCGATCTCGGGCCGCGCGTCGACCTCGGCGATCGCATCGGCCGCGTCGAGCGGGGCCAGTGCCGCACCGAGCACCGTTCGTCCCGGCTGCGGAGGTTGCGAGAGCGACGCGAACCACTCCGGGTGTGCCGGCTCGCGCTCGATACGCGCCAGGGTCCAGCCGTCGCGCTCGAGCACCGTGCCCACGCCGGGCAGGGTCAGCAGCGCCGCGCGTGTCGCGGCGTCGGCCCAGTAGTCGACGGGTCGGAGCAGGAGCCAGCGGACGTGCGTCATGTCGACGAGATCCGCAAGCGCGCCCGGGGCCGACAGACGTGCGACCGACTGCTCGAACAACGTCCGATGCGGCGGCGGATAGCCGGTGCGTCCGCTCAGGAGCGGCAGCCAGTGGCGCGTCGAGCCGACCATCGCGTCGGGCTCGAGGAACCCACGCGGCACGTCGCTGCCGTGCTTGGCAGCGTTCGCGTCCGTGAGCGGCAGCTCGAGCAGCGCCCCGCCGCCCGCGTCCCGACCCGCACGGGCAACGGCGTCGTAGACCGGGCGATCGGCAGCGAGCGCGCCGATCTCCTCCGTGCCCGTCTCGACGAGGTGTCGTCCGCGCAGCACGAGCAGCGCCAGCCCGACGAAGGCGACGACCAGCCGGCCGCTGCGGCGCGGCCAGACGAGCTGCAGCGCGGCCGCCGCGAGCAGCGTCGTGCCGAAGCCCGACACGACCGCCAGCCGAAACGGCGCGCGCAGGAAGCGCAGCGGCGACGCGTCGATCAGGGCACGCACCGATACCGGCGGCAGCATGAGCGCCGCCGCCGACAACGCGAGGACGATGCCGGGGATCGCGAGACGGCGGACCGCGGACCCGCCGCCGAGGGCGAGCAGGCCGGCGGCCGCGAGCGCGAGCGGCATCGCCCCCCAGAGCGGGACGGCCAGCCGCACCGGGAACCAGAACGTGTCCGACGTCTGCTTGGCGACCGGCACGCCGACGACCGCACCCAGATCCCCCCCGCTGGCTTCCGGACGCGCGAAATACGGACGCGACGCGAGCACGAGCACGACCAGCGCGAGCACCGTGACACCCATCGCCATGACGACGAACCGCACGCGCCGCGGGCCGGGTCGCGCGATCTCGACCACGCCCCACACCGCGCCCGTGAGCAGCAGCATCACCGCCATGTGATACGAGCTGAACAGCCCGGCGAGCAGGACGACGCCGAGGGCGACGGCGGCGCGGGCCTCCGGCACGTGACGCAGCCGCAGCAGCGCGAGCGCCACCAGCGGCAGGAAGAGGCTCGGGTACTGGAGGACCTGGAGGTTCGCCGTCGCGTAGAGCGGCCCGGTCGCGAACAGGAAGCCCGCGATCCACGCCACCACCGGTGCGACCTCGAGCGCCACCAGCAGTCGCTCCATCGCGAGCGCGGCGAGCGGGTAGCAGACGAACGCCGCCATGTTGGCCGCCAGCACCGCGTTGCCGGTGCTCCAGAAGATCGGCGCCGCGACCAGCTGGCTGGCCCCGAAGTGCTCCGAGCCCGCCAGCTGGCCGGGCGCCGGGTAGTTGATCGGCGCGTCGACGATCGTGCCCGGCGAGGTCGCCAGCGCGTGCGCCACCCAGCCGAGCACCCAGATGATGAGCCGCGCGTCGTCGGCGTAGACGAAGGGCGTGTTGTGCGCGCGCGGGATCGCATGGGAAGCGACGCGCAGCCACGGCGCCGCGAGCACCCCGAAGACCACGAGGTAAGAACCGAGGGAGCGCAGCCAGTCCGTCCGGGAAGTCCTCATGGCGGCGAGGGCGCTGCGTGCTTATCTCAAGCACGAGACGAGCCCAAGCGTTGCGCAGGCGTCCCGGGCTGGATACAGGACCGGCGTGTCGGAGGACGACCCGCTCCGGCCGCGCGAGGTTGCCGTGGCCGCCGGCGTCGCCGTCGTGCTGCTGCTCGTCCTGGCGTGGCCGTGGGTCCGCGACGCGGCGCACGCCATCCCCGATCCCGCCGCGGCGGGAAACCCGGCGAGCGGCGCCGACGCGCGGCTCGTCGTCTGGATCCTCGGCTGGGACGTGCACGCCCTGCTCACCGCCCCACTGCGGCTCTTCGACGCGAACATCTTTCATCCGGCGCCCGGGATGCTGGCGCACTCGGAGCATCTGCTCGGCGTCGTCCTGCTGTCGGGTCCGGTCCAGCTTCTCACCGGCAATCCGGTGCTGGCCGCCAACGTCGCGGCGCTCGCGACCTACCCGCTCGCCGCGGTCGCGATGTATGCGCTCGCGCGGACGGTCGGGCTGCCCGCGCCCGGCGCCGCCATCGGCGCGGCGATCTTCGCGCTCGGCTTCATGCGCGTGCCGGCCGACATCCACACCCTGCAGTTCGCCAACTGGCCCCTCGCGGTGCTCTTGCTCGCCGCCGTGCACGCTCGCCGGCGACCCAATCTCGTCCGGCGCGCCGCCCTCGGCGCGGCGACGCTGCTCGCGCTCCTCACCTCGTACTACCTCGCCGCGATGGCGGCGGTGCTGATCGCGGTGGAGACGCTCCTGTCGCTCCGACGCGACGGCGCGCGCGCGGCGGGTGGCCTCCTCACCGCGACCCTGCCGGCGGCGCTGCTGCTGGTCCTGCTGTCCTCGCCGTACTGGCGCACGGCGGCGGGCACCGGGCCGCCGGTCCACGTCGACCTGCGCGACGTCGCCTCGGGCCTGCGTCTGCTCCAGCCGGGGATTCTCGCCGCCACGGCGCGACAGCTGGGCGGCGCGCCGGCGCTGGGCCTCGCGCTCCTCGGCCTGCTCGCTCCCGCGTTCAGCGGCCGGCGGCCGACCGAGCGCTGGTGGCGCTGGGTCGCGCTCGCGGGCGCGGGCGCGCTGCTCGGCCTCGGCTGGGGGGTCTGGATCGGCCCGCTGTTCGTGCCGCTACCGTTGCTCGGGTTGATCGGCACGCCCTTCGGTCTGCTGCGCGCCGCGGGACGGTTCTTCGTCCTGGCGCAGGTCGGCACCGCCGGTCTTGCGGCGGAGGGCGCGCAGACGATACTCGCGCTGGCGCAGCGACGCGGCGGGCGCGGGATCGCGCGCGGCGTCGCGGCGGCGCTGCTGCTCGTCGTCGGCCTGCCGCGCGGGATGGCGCTCACGACGACGCCACGGACGGTGCTGCCGACCGGGCGAGCGGTTCCGGCGATCGAGCGATGGCTCGCCACCGTCCCGTCCGAGCCGATGCTCGAGCTGCCGGCGCCCGGGCCGACGCCGGGCCTGATGCTGGCGCAGAGCGAGACCATGTACCTGAGCCTGTTCCACTGGCTCCCGCTGGTGAACGGGCACACCGGCTTCACGCCGTGGTGGTTCCCCGGGCTGCGCGAGGCGCTCGTGCGCCTCCCCGATCCGCGCGCCCTCCAGACCGTCGTCGACATGACCGGCGTGCGCTGGATCCTGGTGCGACGGGCGCGCGTCGGCGCCGCCGCCTTCGACGCATGGACCGCGCTGCCGGATCGCACCGCCGGCGTCGAGCGCGACCCGCATGGTGATCCCGATCTGCTGCTGCACGTTCTGCTGGCGCCGTCGCGGCCGTGGGAGCGCGGCATCGCCCGCGGCCGACCCGAGCCGGGATTCACGTTGCTCGGGACGCCGCGCGCGCCGGTGCCGGCGTCGGATATCCAGGGCGCGGTCCGCTCCCAGCCGACGGCGAGCGGCACCGCGGGCGACGTCATGTCGATCGGCGCAACGGTCGAGAACCGCGGCGGCGCCGACTGGCCCGCGCTCGCACCGCCGGGGGCGCCCGAGGACATGCTCGTCACGCTCGTCGCGCACTGGCTGCCGCCCGGCGAGGCGCCCGGCCCACAGGACTCGACGATCCGCCTGCCGCGCGACGTCGCGACCGACGACACGGTCGGCGTCGCCGTGCCGCTCGCGCTGCCGCGCGAGGCCGGGACGTGGACGCTCGAGCTGAGCCTCGCGCAGCGCGGCGTCGGCGCCCTCGCGGGCGTGACGCCGGCGCGCGTCCGCGTCGACGTGCGGCCGGCGTCGCGTTGAAAGTCCGCCGACCGTACCCGATACTCCCGCCGTGACGACGCCGCGCGTGCTCCGCCTCGCCGCCGGTCTGCTCGCGCTCGCCGCCGGACTCTCGGTGGACGCGCCGCCGAGGCGTCCCTCGATCCTCCTGTTCGTCATGGACACGACGCGGGTCGACGCCGTGTCGGCGTACGGCCGGGTGTCGGGCACGACCCCCCGGCTCGACGCGCTCGCCGCCGGCGGCCTGCGCTACACCCGGGCCTACGCGCAGGCGCCGTGGACGCTGCCGTCACATGCGACGCTGTTCACCGGCCTCCTGCCGAGCCAGCATCAGGTGACGTTCCGCCGCCTGCGCGCCTCCGATGCCCTGGTGACGCTCGCCGAACGGCTGCGCGACGCGGGCTTCGACACCATCGGCGTCACCGAGAACCCGTGGACGACGGCGGCGTTCAACCTGACCCAGGGCTTCGAGCGCTTCGCGCCGGTGACGCAGCGGAGCCGCGAGGTCGACGACGTGCTCGCGAAATGGATCGCCGAGCGCACCGCGGACCGGCCCTTCTTCCTGTTCGTCAACGTGATGGACGCGCACGCGCCCTACCCCGATCATCCCGACAACCCGTTCCTGCCCGAGCCCGCGACGCTCGCCGACGTCCACCGAGCGCTCGACGAGCTCAGCCACTTCGCGCTCTGCGCGTCGACGCTGGACGCGCGCGCGCACGGCATCATCTGGGGCACGTATCTCGCCGGCGTCGCCGCCGCCGACGCCAAGCTCGGGCTGGTGCTCGACCGGCTGCACGGCGCGGGCCTCGACCACGATCTCGTCACCGTCGTCACCTCGGATCACGGCGAGCAGTTCGGCGAGCACCAGCTCGTCGACCACACCATCGGCGTGCACGAGGAGCTGGTGCACGTGCCGCTCGTCGTGCACGGGCTCGCGGGCGCGGCGCCGGCGGTGCTCGACGCCCCGGTCGCGCTCGCCGACGTGACACCGTCGGTGCTGCGCTGGACCGGGGTCTCCGCGCGCGGCCCGTTCGCCGGACGCCCACTGCCGACGGCGGGGGACGACGATCGCGCGCCCGGCCCCATCGTCGCGGAGCACGTCGATCCCGAGGGCACGCTCGGCGGCCCGGCCGGCAGGAAGGTGCGACGCGCCTGCGGGCCCGACGACCGCGTCTGGGGCGACATCCGCGCGGTGGTGCGTTATCCGCTGAAGCTCATGTGGTACGAGCGCTACCCGGCGCAGCTCTTCGACCTCGCGCGCGACCCGCAGGAGACCGTCGATCTCGCGAACGCGCAGCCGGACGACGTCGCCGCGCTGGGTGCCGCACTCACGCAGGCCATCGCCGCCATTCCGCCCGTCCCCGACGTCGCCCCGGCGACGCCGGCCGCCGCGCCGCCACCGAATGTCGTCGACCGACTGCACGCGCTCGGCTATCTCGGCGACGACGCGCCGCCGGCACCGCATCCATGAGGACTCGCGCCGCCGCCGCGCTCGCTGGCTACGTCGTCCTGGTCGTGTGGCTCACGTGGCCGCTGGCGACGCACCTGACGACGCATCTGCCCGACACCCACGAGGCGTGCCGCTACGACCTGCCGTTCACCGGCTGGATGTTCGGCTGGGAGAGCCACATCCTGTCCACGGCGCCGTCGCAGTTCGCCGACGCCAACTTCTATCACCCGACGCCGCACGCGATGTTCTACGGCCCGACCTGCATCAGCGCGCTGCCGTACTTCGCCCCCACCTTCCTCGCGACCGGCAACCCGGCGCTGTCGCTCAACGTGCTGCTGCTGGCCGCGGTCGCGCTCACCGCGTGGGTGCTGCATCTGGTCGTCCTCGGCTGGACGGGCTCGCACGCGGCGGGCTTCGTCGCGGCGTGCACGTGGCTCACCAACCGCTGGGTGCTGTGGGAGTTCGCGCCGACGGCGCCGCTGTACGGCCTGATGCTCTACTTCCCGCTCATCATGCGGGCGACGGCGGTTCCCGCGGCGAGCTTCGCCGCGGCGCTGCGGGTGCTGCCGCTGCTCGTGCTCCAGGAGCTGGTGCACTTCGGCTACATCGCCCCGGCGACGCTCGGGCCCGTCGCGGCACTCGGCGCCGTGCGCGCGCTGCGCCCATCGACACGCGCCGCGGGCCTGCGCCTGCTGGCCGTCGTCGGCATCGCCGCGCTCTTCCTCGTCCCCGAGTACGCCGGCTATCAGGTCGTGCAGCACGACAACCCGCACCTCGCCGAGCAGACGCTGTGGCGCGGTCTCGCTCAACCGGAGACGAACCTCCCGTGGGGTTTCCTCGACTTCCAGGCGGCGACGGCCATCACGCCCGCCGCGCTGGTGCTGATCGCGCTCGGCGGGCTGAGCTTTCTGCTCGCATCGCCCGAGCGCGCCGGCGATACGCGACGCGCCTGGAGCCAGGGCGCGTGGTGGGCGCTCGTCGGCGGGCTCATGTCGCTCACGCCGACGGTGCGCTGGGACGGCGTGCCATATCGCCAGCCGCTGTACTGGGTGATCCAGTGGATCCCGATGCTGGGGCGCATCCGCGTCCCGGCACGGCTCGGCGTCGCCGGCTTCATGGGTCTCGCCGTGCTCGCCGGACTCGCCTTTGCCGAGTGCGTGCGCCGGCTCCCTGCGACGTGGCGCGCCCGGCCGATCGCCCGACCCGCATTCGCCGCGCTCGTCGCGCTCGCGATGTACTACGGCTACGTCCGCGGCTACGGTCGGCCGGTCTACCTCCGCAAGCCCCTGCCGGCGTCGTATCCGATCGCGCCGGCGATCCAGGAGACCGACGTCACCCGGCGGCTGCGCGAGCCCGGCGGACCGGTGCTCGACCTGCCCGTCGGCCCGGGCGGCGTCCTGCCGATGTGGCACACCCGCGCGATGTATCGATCCATCTTCCACTGGCGACCACTGGTGAACGGCTACGCCAGCTACTGGCCCGAGGCGTTTCCGGCGCGGATGGCGCTGGCCGCCCGGCTGCCGGACGCCGACGCGCTCGCCGCCCTGCGCACCGACACCGGCCTCGCCGCGATCATCGTGCACCTGAACGAGGTGACCGACGCCGAGCGCGCCGCCTGGGAGGCCGTCGCCGCCGGCCGACGGTCCGACCTGCGCCTCGACGTCCGCGACGGCGACGAGCTGCTCTTCACCGTCGCCGGCCCGGCCACACCGTGACCGACGACCCTGCCGCGCGATTCGGCCGGCGCGTGGTCGTGCTCGCGGCAATCGTCGTCGCCGCCGCCCTGCTCCGCGTGGTCGGGCTGCGCTTCGGCGAGGGCGTCCCCGCCGCCCGTCCCGACGAGAGCATCGCGATGGGCGTGCTGAGCGTCATGCCCAGCGTCACGCTGCCGACGAACCTGTTCCTCTACGGCGGCGGCTACTTCTATCCCCTCTACGGATTCGTGCGGCTGGCGACGGCGCTCGGCGGCGCAGGCGGGCTCGCTGACGCGATCGCGCGCGATCCGTTCACCGTGCTCCTGGCCGCTCGGGCGTGGTCCGCGATCCTCGCGACGCTCACCGTGGCACTGGTCTACGCGATCGGCCGGCACGTCGCCGGCGTCCGCGCCGGCATCGTCGCCGCCACCCTGCTCGCGACCTGCGCGCTCGCCGCCCGCGAGGCGCACTTCGCGAAGCCCGACACCGCGGCGACGTTCGCCGCGGCGCTCCTGCTGTTCACGATCGCGCGTCCCTGGACCAGCGTGGGACAGCGCGCGCTCGCCGTCGGCGCCGCCGCCGGGCTCACCGCCAGCACGAAGGGCTGCTTCGGCTTCCTGCCGGCCGCGCTGCTGGCGCTCTGGCTCGTGCCGGGGAATTCCGCCGGACGAACGCGGTCGGTCGTCACGGGCGTCGGCGCGCTGGCCGTCGTCTTCGTCATCCTAAACGCGTTCTGCGTTCTCCAGCCGGTGGCGTTCGCGAAGAGCCTGGTCGCGATGCGCGGGCTGGTCGACGCGCGTCGCTGGACGGGCGGCGACGCGACCGGCGGACCGCTCCGCTACCACGCGGTGGTGTCGCTCCGGTACGGCTGCGGTGTCGCGTTCGCGCTGCTCACTCTGCCGGCGCTGGCCTTCGGCCTGTGGCGCGGCGGCGGCCTCCGGCTGGTCTCCACCGCCGTGCTCGGACACTGGGCGACGCTCCTGACCGGCGACGTCGCCGTCGCCCGCTACCTGCTGCCGTCGCTTCCGGCGCTCGCCGTCCTGGTGGCGGCGACGATCGTGGCGGCGACGGAGCGCGCCACCCGTCCGGGCCTCGCACGCCTCGCCGCTACTGTCGGCGTCAGCGCCGCGATCGTCGCCGAGCCGCTCGCGAACGCCGTGACCATCGACGCATTGCTCCGCCGCCCGGACACGCGCGCGCTGGCCGCCGCGTGGATCGAGGCCAACGTGCCCTCGGGTGCCGCGCTCGCGAGCTTCGGCGCGCGCTCGATCTGGACCGACTACGGCCGCCCGCCGACCGGCACGCGGCCGGCATTCACGCGCCTGCCGCCGGCGCAGTGGAGCGCGCGCGGCGTGCGCTGGGTGGTCGCGTCGTCCTATCCGATGCCGTACGCCGACCAGCCGTTGCCGCCCGACACGCCCGGCGTCCAGCGCGTCGCGCTCTTCGATCCCTTCGACGGGCCGCTCGACGATCCGATCCTCGAGCCGATGGACGCGTTCTTCCTCCCGCTCGCCCACTTCGCAGGAATCACGCGGCCCGGCCCGCGGATCGAGATCTACACGGTCCGACCCTGACGGCGCTCGAGGTAGTCGAGGATGAGCGTCAGCGAATCGAAGTGCTGGAGCTTCACGTCGCGATCCGGGATGCGCAGGCCGAGGCGGCGCTCGAGGAACGACGCCAGTCGCACGAGCGCGATCGAGTCGACCAGCCCCGTGCTCACCAGCGCCGTGTCCATCCCGACGCCGGCGGTGTCGACTCGCAGCTTGGTGCGGAGAAAGTCGGTGATCTCCGCCGCCAGCGCGGCGCGGTCAATCGCCACCGGCGTCCCCGGACAGGGCCGCGGCGTAGCGCCGGCGCGTCGCGCGGCGGGCGAGCTTGCCGCTGGTCGTCTTCTCGACCCCGCCCGGCGGGACGAGCAGGACGTGGCGCAGGCCGAGCCCGGTCGCGTTCGCGACCGCCGTGCGAATCGCGTCGCGCAGCGCCGCCTGCGCCTCGGCGGTGGTTTCGCGCGTTTCGACCACCGCGGCCACATCCTCGGTGCCGCGGTCGGTGCTCAGCAGGCCGAACACGACCGCACAGCCCTCGCGCACGCCGGGGACGCGATTGATCACGATCTCGACGTCGTGCGGCGCGTACTTCTCTCCCCCGACGACGACGAGGTCCTTCTCGCGCGAGACGAAGTACAGGTCGCCGTCGGCGAGGTAGCCGCGGTCGCCGGTGTCGAGCCAGCCGTCGACCAGCGTCTGCGCCGTCAGCTCGGGCTGGCGGTGGTACCCGGAGAACAGACAATTCGTATCGAGCCAGATGTTGCCGACGTGACGGTCCGGCAGCACGCGGCGATCCTCGTCCCGGATCTCGATCGTGCAGCCCGGGAGACACCGTCCGGCGGCGACGCAGTCGAGCCCGCCGGCTGCGGTCGGCTGTGCGAGCCCGTCGGCGGCGAGCCGCTGGCGATCGATCGTCTCGAGCCGCGGCGGCTCGTCGACCGGATGGCAGGTCGCGGCGGTCACGTTCTCGGCGAGTCCGTAGACCGGCGTCACCGCCGCGGCGGGCAGACCGTACGGCGCGAACCGGGTCGTGAAGCTGCGCACCGTGTCGGCGAGGATCGGCTCGGCCGCGCTCACCGCGATCCGCCAGCTCGACAGGTCGAGTCCCTCGAGGTCCTCGTCGTCGATGCGCTTGGCGCAGAGGGCGTAGGCGAAGTTCGGCGCCCAGGCATGCGCGCCGCGGTAGTGGTGGATCGCCCACAGCCAGAGCGACGGGTCGCGCATGAAGTCCATGGTCGGGATCAGCACCGTCGGGCAGCCGTTCAGCAGCGGCAGCAGGAAGGCGTCGATCAGGCCCATGTCGTGGTAGAGCGGGATCCAGTTGACGCTGACGTCGGCGCGCGTGAGCCCGAGCCCGTCGCGCAGCGCGCGCACGTTGTTCAGGATCGCGCGATGGGTGAGGAGCACCCCGTTCGGCGTTCCGGTCGCGCCCGACGAGTACTGAATCGTGGCGATGTCCTCGCCGCCCACGACCGCCGCCGGTGGCGGGCTCGGCGCGCCGCCGATCATGTCGGGCGTGACGATCGTCGCCGATCCGAGGGCGGCCGCCTCGCCCGCGAACAGCGCCGCGACTTCGTCGTCGGCGAGCAGGACGCGCGCACCCGCGTTCGCGAGAATGCCGCCGACGCGCGCGGTGTACACCCGCGCGTCGGCGACCCGGTTCGAGGGCGTCGCGACCAGACCCGGCACCGCCCCGGCCAGCATGACGCCGAAGTATGACGAGACCAGCTCGGGGCCGGTCGGGAGCGCGATCACGACGAACTCGCCCGCCGCGACGCCGCGCGCCTGGAGGGCGCTCTGCACGTCGCGGGCGCGTCCCCAGAGGCTCGCGAACGTGATGCGGCGCTCACGGCCGGCCCCGTCGACGAGGATGAGGCACTCGAAGTCGGGGCAGCGGCGGGCGAGCGCGGCGAGCGCGCCGGTCACCGTCTCGGCACCATCGAGCAACTCGCGCGGCACGGGGCTCGGCGCCGGCGGCGCGACCGCCTTCAGGTCCATGGCTCGACCCTACAACACGCCAACTGCGAGCGGCAAACCTGCGACGCTAGCGGGAGGCGCGCAGCCGCGGGGCCAGCGCGTCGGCGACTGCCGCCGCGACCTTCTCGCCACCCGCCGGCAGCAGATGCATCGTACTGTCGCGGATGTCCTTCGACGGCAGCAGCGCGTGCAGATCGCGCCATTCGCCCGGCTGCGCGCCGATCGCGAGCCGCAGCGCCTCGATTCGCTCGGGCAGCCGCAGCCCGTCGAGGATGCCGAAGCGCGCCATCCGCTCGACGTCGATCGGCGCCACGAACAGGACCGTCACCACGCCCGCCTCGCGCAGCCCGCGCAGCAGCTCGCGCAGGACGATCGCGCTGCGATGGCGTGCCGGGTCGGTGTCGAACCATTCGCGCGCGCTGTCGGCGTCGAGCGCCCCTGCCCGCAACGGCGTCGGCGGCGGGAGTCGGAGAGCCGTGTTGATCTGCGTGCCGAGCCGATCGAGGGCGGCGCGGCCGCGCGCCCGCACGCCGTCGACGAGGTAGAGCACGTCGAGCCGCTCCTCCAGCCGGAACAGCCACGGATCGACGAGGCCGAGCCCTTCGCTCGGAAGGACCGATCGGATCCGCCACGCCCGCCGCGGCGACATGAGCCGCGACAGGTCCTTCGCGCGCAGCAGCGGCGAATCCGACCAGCCGGCCCAGAACGCACGCAGGTCGACCTCGACGATCGCCATCTCGGGCTTTCCCGCGAGCACCTCGTCCAGCAGGTAGTAGAACTGGATCGGCCGCAGCCACGGGTGGCTCACGGTGAACAGCTCGGTGTCGAGCTTGCGCGATCCGAGCTCCGCCTCCACCAGCTCCGCGAGACGCACGCCCATCCAGTCGACGACCGAGTCGCCGAACACGACGCCGCGACGTAGACCGGCCTTGGGCGGCTGCGCCTGCCAGACCCGTATGGCCGGCAGGACCTTGCCCTCGAGGCCGCTGAAGCCGCGACCGAGGCGCACCAACGACGCGCGCTGCGACAGCAGCAACGCCGCTGCCAGCGCGAGGACCGCGACACCGGCCGCCAGCCGGACGCCCCAGGCGCGACGCTCAGAACTGGAAGTAGATGAAGCGTTCACTCTGCGCACTGAAGACGCCGATCATCAGCAGGGCGACGCCGTAGAGCGCCCCCTGCAGCAGCGCGGGCGTCCGCGGCCACCGTCCTTCGAGCCCGAGCCTCGGGTCCATGCCGTGGGCGATCACGCCGAGCAGCACGAGCAGCGCGGCGCCGACCGGAAACGGCCCGCTCGGCGGCCGCACCGACCCGAGCCCGGCGAAGAACTGCCCCGCCGCGGCGAGCGTCGGCGCCCGAAACACGACGAGCGTGGCGCACAGCACGTGGAACGTGCCGAGCCGTCGCAGCCAGAGCGGCGTGCGCGGCGGGCCGTGCAGCTCGAGCGTGATCCGATGCAGCGCGAGCCACACGCCGTGGAGGCCGCCCCAGACGACGAACGTCCACGCCGCCCCGTGCCAGAGGCCGCCCAGGAGCATCGTCACCACGAACGCGATCGCCTCGCTCGGCAGTGGGCGATCCGTCCGGCGCAGCAGTGCGCGCGTGATCGGGATGAAGAGATAGTCGCGCAGCCAGTGCGAGAGCGTGATGTGCCAACGTCGCCAGAAGTCCGCGATGCTCTCGGCGAGGAATGGATGATCGAAGTTCTCCGGCAGCCGGAAGCCGAGCAGACCCGCGAGGCCGATCGCGATGTCGGTGTAGCCGGAGAAGTCGAAGTAGAGCTGGAACGCGTAGGCGTAGAACGCGACCCCCAGCTCGAGACCGCCGGCCGCGCCGACGTCGCCGTAGACCGCGTCGACCAGGACGCCGAGGCCGTCGGCGAACACGACCTTCTTGACGAGGCC
>JADMIO010703237.1_pt1 | contig 44908 bp, 70 predicted proteins | sample 8958161 | NCBI WGS metagenome assembly JADMIO01 (sample SAMN16585339, study PRJNA669376) | soil metagenome | isolation source: Crop rotation soil | place: USA: Cullars Rotation, Alabama | collected 2011
GCTCACCGCCGTTCCTAACACAACCTGCTGTAAAGGAGCAAGGCCATGTCTACCGTTGATTATACTCGACCCAACTACGAAAAGCGCTACGCCTTCGCCCTTCGGGCGCTGGCCAAGGGCGTGGAGGTGTGGGCGGACGTGTTAGGTTACGAGGGGCTGTACAAGGTGAGTAACTTCGGGCGGGTGAAATCGTTAGCTAGGAGGGTTTATAAAAAGGATGGAAGTCTTCACTACACTCAAAGGGAGAGGGTACTAAAGTATCAGGTTTCCACCAACGGCTATCCGATGGTGAACTTGACGAGCGGAATCAGTGGTATTTTTTGCATCCATTACCTAGTCCTTATTACTTTTGTAGGGCCTAAACCAGATGATTATCAGTGTCGCCATTTAGACGGCGTCAGAACCAATAATCTAGTCAATAATCTACTTTGGGGGACTGTGCAGGAAAATGCGGACGACCGGAAAAAGCACGGCACCAACGTAGGAAACCGAGGAAGAACGCGGGGAATGCATTATAACTGCGGCGAACTTGGCGGAAAGTCTAAGCTTAAAAACGAAGACGTGTTTGCAATTCGCCAGATGTACCGAGACGGGGTGAGAAATCTAGCAATGATTGCTAGGATTTATGGGGTCACGCGGCCGTCGATTGCAGACATAGTTGCTGGTAAGAAATGGAGACATCTTCTGTGAATCCGTTAGATTGGCTCAAGAGTTTATTGGGGCGTGGTGAAGACCGTTATGATGCGTTCTCCCCTAGCGATCGTCTTATATATCATTTTTGGGACGGGCGGAAGACGGTCCACGCCGACCCCATGCTTCTGTACAAGCGCCTGGCGGCCAAGGGCGCCGACATCGAGGTGGTGTCCAAGGTGGCCGCCAGCACGCTGGTCAAGGACGAGGACCGTCGTAAGGCCCACGACGACCTAGTGCGATACGTCCGCGACGTTTTCATGCTCCCCGGCCCCGACGGCGTGGACTGTGTCGGCTGCCTGACCGAGCCCCAGTGCGTGGAGCTGCTCGACCATTTCTACACGTTCGTGGGCGCCGTTAAAAAAAAACCGAACCCTACTCCGATACCACCGGCGGAAACCTCGGCTCCTACGCCCTCTTCGTCCGGCGAAAGCCTACCTACTACGAAGCCTTCGGATTCTGGCTCAACCGCCGCCGCGCCGAAGACCGACAGTCCGGAGTCGTCGCCTTCGGAGTGCAGGTCGCCCTCGGAAGTGTCTCCCCGACCCTCGACTACTTCAAGTCCCTGAGTGACGGGGAGGGCGAGGCGAAGATGTTGAAGGGCCTGCATGACGCCGCCAGGAGTCGCTAGTGCGCGAGTACAGCTTCGACCCGGAATCCTTCCAGCCGCCGGGCGGCTCCCTGCCCGTCCCGTCCCCCGGACGTAGCGCTCCCACGTCCTCCCCCGTCCCGCCCGGCTTCCCCGGCGAGCCCAAGGGCACCGACAAAACCCCTGCCTGGCTCACCCCCGGCGAGTACGTCGTCCCCGCCGGCCCGGCGATGGCCAACCGTGAGCTGCTGGACGCCATCAAGAACTCCGTCGGCCCGATCTCCCAGCGGGGCGTGCCGTCCGTGGCTCAGATGTCCATGGGCGGCGAGGTCAAGGAGCCGCAGTACATGGCCAAGGGCGGCTGGATGGGTGGGCTGAAGGGGCTGCTCGGACGTCGGGGGAACGTGCAGAGACGCATGAGAAAGAAACGATCTGCCCGCATGATGGGCGGCGCTATGCTGAGAGGCCACCGTGGGGGGGCGAGGCGTTTCGCAAACATAATGGGGGCTGACGAGCCGGCGCCTCAGACCTCTGGCGCTGGCAGTTACGGCGCGTCCGCCAGTGCGGGCGGCATGTCAGGACTCGGAGAAGCGTTTGGGGAGATCAGCAAGGTCGCCGAGAGGATCCCAGGCCCCTGGGGGCGAGTGGTCGAGTACGGCACCAAGTTCGCCGAGGTGCTGCTGAAGTCGGCAGACGCGCTAAAGAACTGGAGCGAGGACCTTCACAAGTTCAACATGCAGTTCGCCGAGTTCTCTGGGGCCATGGCTGGAGTGCAGGCCCGTCAGGAAGTCCGCGACATCAATCTTAGCATGGAGCGGGGGCAGCGCACGGCCGGCAGCGCCGAGTACCTGGCCGAAGGCAAGAGTCAACTGGCCAAGGCCACGTCTGGGGTCGAGGACACTTACGAGAGCCTGAAAAACGCCGTCGCCGGCGCGCTGGACCGCTTCGCTGCTTCCGCCCTGGAGAAGATGGGTATATCCGATTTCTTCCGCAAGGCGGCCGAGGCCATTAACAAGTGGCTCGGTTCCGGTAGTCAGGACAAGGACAAATACGACTTGCTGAAGATGTTGGACCGCGCCTCCCACCATGACAAGAAGCAGGAAAACAAGCAGCGCCCCCCGCGGCACAAGGACACCGACTTCTCCGGCACCGGAGGGGATTTCGGGTGAGCCTTTTGAGCTACAACGGCGTGTTCCTGCCCTACTCTACCGCGACGCAGTTCGACCAGCGGGCGCTGCGCGACGAGAGCGACACGGACTGGTACTTGACCGAGTTCAACATCAAGGCCCAGTGCGTCGTCAACAAGAACTACCTCGGTCTGCTGGCGCCAGACCTGGCGCCAGGCGGCGTTCCCGTGACGGACAACGCCGCCGCGATCATGGCTGCGATTCGCACTCGGCTGATGCAGCACCGCCGGCGCCTGTCGTTTACGTTCAACGGCGTGGAACTGATCCCCCAACCGCAGCAGGGGGTGCCGGGCACGGTGGACGCGCAGAACGGGCCGAAACCGCAGAGCTGCCAGATTGTCCAACTTACGAACGTCACGTTCCTGATCGTTTATCACATAATCGCCCGGTATTGGGAGAGCGGCGGCTCAACGACGCCAACCGGGGACCCGATTAATCCTAATCTCCCCGGCAACCCGGTCCTCTACAACCGCTGGTCTGAGACCCTCGAGTTCGACCCTTGCCAGTACGGCAAGCGCACCCGCTCCGGCAAGTTCGTGATCCGCAGCGACAACTTCGACGGCTTCGTGGCGGACCAGGTCCGCTCCCAGATGGCCGTGGTGGGCGTGCCCCAGGGGTTTTTGCGGGAAAGCTCGTCCTACACGGTGGACCCGAGCGGCCTGGGAATTATGTACCAAATCGTTGACAAGGAAGTCTACAAAATGCCGCCGTCCCCGGCCTTCACTGCCGACGGCGACTATTACGAGACGGTGACTCGCACCGGCGCCAAGCGCTTCGGCGAGGTAAGAATTCGTCTCCGCGGCGCCAAGGAGACCGACCAGTCCAAGTTGATCGAGACCGCCATCGGCACGGCCTCGGCCAAGATGCGCTTCCGTGTCAACCAGCTGATCGGGCTCATCGACAACAGCGGCGGACCCCAGGACCCGTCTTACGTGCTGGAGAGCGCCGGGCTGCGGGTCAAACTGTACGACAACGACGTCGAATTCCACATGCGGGCGATGATCGCGGCGAACAACCTCCGCGTCGACGCCATCGCCGCGTTCCAGGGGGTCGACCTTAACGACCCCGATTCGGAGGACGCCGACTTCGTGCCGAACTACACGCCTCCCTACAGTGACCGCGGCGCCGCGGCGGCGGGCGGCATGATGCTGGAAGCCGCCGCCTACTACGACCCCAGCGTGCGCAACGTGGCGCTCGGCAAGGGCACCGGACAGCTCGGTACGCTAAGCCAGGCCGGCGGGCTTGTGCCCGGTCAGGCCGGTAAGACTCCGGAGCCGTAGTATGCCAGGACTCCCTCCAGGCGGTGGCGGCGGGATTATCAACAACGTCGCCGGCCCGTACACGACGAACAACCCAGCGACCGGGAACGAGGACGTCCCGGCTGCGATCATCAGCGTCTCCAAAGTCGGTTTCGACGACCCGGCCGGCGTCTGGAACATTACCGGCCCGGCGGATGAGATCTGGAACGACTTTCTCATTACCAGCCGCTACGAGAACGACCTCCACCGCTACATGGCGGGGGTGTCCAGCCCCAGCGGCTTCAACGGCGGCACGGCGGCGTTCTTACAGCTGGCGGCGCCCACGTTGCTTTGGGTCGTGGACTGGACGGCTTCCAGATACGGCACGCAGCCCGAGGTCCCAGACCCTTTTTTGTCTGGGACCTCCCCAGGACTCGGCACGTCGAACTGGGTGTTGCTTGATATCATCCTGGAGCCGGGGGTGATGGAGGTGTCACCGGACGGTAACTCGCCGTTCTACCGGATCAGCGGCATTTACGTTTACGGGCACATGGTCCCGGACGCCAACCCGTTCGTCAATATTAACTTCACCAACCCGTTCTTCCTCCAGGACGCCTTCGACCGCACCATGCCGCTGTCGAAACTACAGAAGAATCTCATTACCGCCCCGGGAGTGGACTAGAATGCTCAGCTTCGCCAACGCGACCGGCAACCTCTTCAATCGCCTGGGCAAGCTGGGGCTGTGTGTCAAGACGATTAAGATCGCCCAGACGACTCTGCTGCCCAACATGACCGATCCGACCAACGGCGTCGTCGGTCAGTACAACGCGGAGTCCGACTTGCAGGCGCTCATGGGCTCCAACTACATCGGAGTACTGTCTGGACTGGAGGGAGTCTGTCAGACTACGCGTAACATGGCCACCCAGACCATCAACCGCATGGTGTTCCGCGACAACCCCCAGTATTTCCAGACGCTCACCCAGGTCAACAAGCTGATCTCCATTGCCTACGTCATTAACCAGATGAGAGGGCAGGGTGCCTCGGTACTGCGCATGACCGTCGGCGCTACGCCAGGCGCCTTCAACGGCACGGGCAACGGCGTGGTGGTGGTTTCCACCGTCCGCCCCTTCGACGGATTGCCGCTGGAGAACTCCTACGCCGAGAACGTACTCGTTACCTGCACCGCCGACTCCTACTCGGGCGGCGCTACGGCGGGCAATGAGCCGTTCACCATTACCGGCGCCGGCGCCCAGACCGACCCTTTCGCCTTCAACTGGCCATTGGGCAGCAACGGCAACACGTCGGTCAACGCCATCTCCGGCGCCGGCAATAACTCCCTCGGGAGCATCCTCCAGAACGGCGGCTTCGACACCTACGCCAACGTGCCCAACGTCCCCGACAACTGGACGCTGTTCCAGGGCACGGCCGGCGTCAACACGTTTCAGGAAACGACTCTGGTCTACGCCGGCGCCGGCGCCCTGAAGCTCGTGGGCGGCGGCGTCAACGTTCCGGTGACGCTCCGCCAGCAGTTCAACTCCTCCTCCGGCACGTCCGCGACCCTGACGCCGCAGACCCAGTACAGTTTCAATATGTTCCTGCGCCGCGACGGCACCCAGGCGGGTACGGGGCAGCTGACGGCGAGCCTGGTGGACGGCGGCGGCAACGTCATCAACGACCAGGCTGGCACGCCCAACACGTTTACGATCAACCTGACTGGATTGACCACGAACTACGCCGCCTACAACGGCGTGTTCCGCACGCCCCACATCCTGCCGGCCACGGTCTACTTGCAGCTCTCCACGCCGACGGGCCAGGGGCTGACGAACGGGCGGGCAGTGTACCTGGACTACTCCAGTTTAGGGTTGATGTCTCAGCTATACACGAGCGGGCCGTTCTTCAGCGTCCACTCCGGCAACGTCCCCTTCATCGCCTCCCCGGTAGCCGACAACGCCCAGGTCGCTATAACGAACTCCAGGGGCGTCGGCGGCACGCTGAGCACGTTCCAGACCCTCTGGGCGCAGCTCTTCCCCGAGATGATCAGTCAGGAGTTCCTGCTGCCCAGCAGCGCGTCGCCTACCATTAGCGACGGGTTGATTGGTTAGTAACCACAACGAAGTGGTGACATGGCCCTCGACAACAGCTACGCCGTCACGTTCGCAGGAATCCCCTTCATCACGGACAAGGCGTCCGTGTTCCGCATGCCTCCCTCGGGCACGCCCCACGGACGCGAGGGTGACGAGCGGCTGCCGCCCCGCGACCAGCAGCCCCTGGCCGACCTGATCGACGAGGTCGACCGCCTCATCCCCTTCCAGTACCTGTCCGACTTCGAGCCGGTCCCCGACTACCCCGGCCGCAACCTGAGCGCGATTAGCCGCAACCTCTTCCAGGGACCTTACCCCAACCCCAAGGTCCGTATTGGCGACTGGTACTATCCGCCCACGTCCAGCCGGTGGTCGGTGTTCCGCGGATTGGCTACGTCCTCGATGGTCAAAGCGATGGTGGCGGCCACGCCCAACGGCGCCCCGGCCCCCTTCGTCATGCGACAGGTCCCCCAGATCGGCGCCGGAATTTCCACGGGCAACTACACACTGTCGTCCCTCATGCAAATGCTCCCCCCGCGCCCGCTGGGGGAGACGGCCGGCAAGTTCGACGGGCTCTATTTAGTCACGCTAGTCGATGAGCGCTGGGACTGGCAAAAGTGGCCCTTCAGCATAGCCCCGATCCTCCGCGGCGCCACCTGGGACAGCTTGGTGGACGCCATCGCCGCCGAGCTCGGCGTGTTCATCGGCTACGGCACGACGGCCACGGCCTACGCCGCGGGCGGCCCCGAGCTGGACTCCCAGCTGTGGGCCAACCAGGAGAGCGTGGCCATCCTCCTGGACGCCATCGCCGTCAACACCGGCCGGACGCTGGTGCGGAACCTGAACGGCACCTACCAGCTATACACGCCGGTCGAGAGCGCCAACCTGGTCAACGCCAACCGCGCCGCGGTGGGCCAGGCCACCACGAACAAGGTGGTGAGGGTGGCCGGCGGCGACCTGTTCGTGTCGGGCAGCGCCCTGCCGGTGGGCGACCTGACGCCGTCGCGCAATTACGTCATCCCGGCCTCCGTGACGGTGACGTACCCCAAGTACGTGCAAGGGGACGACCCAGTCCCCCATATGGTTAATACCCGCTACCCGCCCCAGCGCCCCAGCGCCTGGTACGAGGAGAGTTACGGCGACGTCTACGCCCAGTCGGTGGACGCCGCCTCCGCCTTCTCGGGCGCCGTCGTCAGCGGAGCGGCCGTCAGCGGCGCCTACGCCGGGCTGGGCTCCCAGGTCCTGAGCGGCATCGGCGTGCAGGTCATCCACGACACCGCCAAGGCGCTGTACGGCACCGAGGCGAGTCTGAGCGGCGCCCCCCTGAACGCATCGGGGCTGTCCGCGCTGACGGGCCAGATCGTCAAGGACTTCTACGGCGGGCTGGTGTACGTCGCGCTGGACGAGGTCTACCCAGGCACCTTCGCCTGGTCCCCCGAGGGAATTCACGACGTCGTCTGGACCTACTCCGAGCGCTCGAGGTTGGCCAGCTGCCGCGTCACGCGCACGCTGTGGAACCAGGTCATCTCGGAAATGCAGCACGCCGCGGCGCCGCTGTCGGGGTTCACGAACGTGCCCCGCGGCGTGGGCGGGCCGTCCGTGGCGCAGACCTGGCGGGACGGCACCGATTTCCTGTCCGGGCAGATTAGGGTCTCGCTGGCCCTGCCGTTGAACTCCGGCGACCTGATCGCCTACCTGGGCAGCGGCGCCGGCTTCCTCCCCAACCAGTACCGCTGGCGTGGGGCGGCCGAGAACGAGGTGATCCTGTTCGAGGGGGTGTCCGGCAACTACCTCAACAACCTATTCACCGGCACGCTGCCCAACAGCGGCGTCGTCGTCGGCCTGTTCGGCTCGGGCGCCCTCAACAGCGGAACCACCGTCAACTTGACCACCGGCTCCGGCACCGACAATTCCTTCGGCCTGACCGGCTCCGGCTCCGTCGACCCCACGAGCGGCACCATCGTCACTCTGACTGGCGGCGGCGTCAACAAGGGGCAGGTGTTTAGCGGCACGATCATTAACAACATCACCCCCCAGGTGGCCCCGGTCCGGATCGTCTACCGCGCCATCGACGGTACGCTCCCCGACAGTCATGCCGCCGGTTCGCTGGTCACCTGGGTCAACAGGCAGCCCAGCTACGGGGTGAATCTGGTCACGACGGACCAGATGATTTACACTCACCCCGGCAGCTGGACTTCGGGGGGCGCGCAGGAGGCCATCCTGGTCGCCCAGACGCAGACGGTGCAAGTGACGTCCGGCCCCAGTCCCATCCCCACGCCCAACGGCCCCATCTACCCCGGCACGGCCGAGAGTTTCAACCCGATACTGAACACCTTCAGCAATTACTTATATTGTGTGTTCCTGCGACCTCGGAACGGCGGGACGCTAAGTCCAGGACAGCGGTACAACGGGCAGTTCGGCGGTTATTACAACGGCTGCGTCCTCTACCTGGTGGACGAGTACAGCCCCAGCCCGTTCGGTCTGAACTGCCCCAGCTTCTACACCCACAGCTTCATGATGCAGCTGGTGGCCGGCAGCCCCGGTACGGGATCGGTCCCGTTGTTGTGCCAGTTCGAGATCGTTACGCGCTGGGTCTGGGTGAACGGGTGCCTCACGCCCTTCCCCGGCGAGCCTTTCCTCGTCGGCCCCTGCTGTCCGTGTGGGATCGCTGGGGGCGTACCTGCTAACTGCTGCCCGTGCCTCGTCTACGTCGTCACCGTCAGTGGGTTGAGCCCCGCCTGCGGCGCCGGCGCTAACGGCACCTATAAACTGTCGTTCCAGGGCAACGGCGGCTGCGTGTGGCAGACGCTGCCCGACGGCAGCCCCGACGGCGCCTCTACCATGATGCTAACCATGGGCGACGGCCAGGGCAGCATCGCCCGCGTCGATTTCGTCACGTCGGAAGGCTGCGTGGCTACCTACGTCGGCACGGTCTTCCCCAGCTGCACCAAGATCATCATCGCCAAGTTTGACGGCGACGACCCCAGCTTTCCCGACACCCTGACATTCGACTGCATCAGTAACCCCACCTGCTGCCCGTGCGACACCTACACGTTCACGCTGTCCACAGTTTCCCCCGGCTGCAACGGCGGTAACGGCTTCTACTGTTTGACCTACAAGGGAAGTGACGACTGCAGTGGCACCGGCAAACAGTCCTGCACCTGGTGCGGGTCTCTGCCGGACGGCACGACGGCCACACTGACGATGGAGGACGGCGCCGGCAGTTCCGCCGTCCTCAAGATTTTTACCCCGGGGTGTAACCCCGCCGTGTACCGCGGACTGGTGAGCGATTGCAACAACTTCACGCTGGACATCGACAAGGGCGCCAACCCAGGCGGCTTCCCCAACTCGATTAACCTCGTCTGCGGCCCCTGCGGCAGCAGCTCGTCTTCGTCGAGCTCATCTTCCTGCGTGCCCGGCGACTGCCCGCCGTGCGCCGACCCGCCCTACGCCTGGGAAGTCGACGGCGAGGAATTTCTCAGTTACGGCGCCTGCGCCGATTACTTCTCCCAGTTGTGGGTGCTGAAACCGAGCCCGACCGTCCCTTGCGTGTGGACCGTCACTGCTACGGTAGCCGCGGCCACGGTGGAGGTGTCCTTGACGGTAACGGACACCCAGGTGATCGTGGTGTTTACCGCCACGGATCAGACCAACAATATCATTGTCGGGGCCTTTTACGTCCTCAACCAGACCATCGGGCCGAGTTGCTGTTCCACGCTCACTATCCCTCTCGGACCGTCGGAGTCGGACTGTATTTGCACCGCCCCCGCCGGGACGGTCGCCGGCTCCAACCCCTTCGGCCCCTGCGGGCAGATGTGCGCCGGTGGCGTGGCTCCTGCGTACTGGACGGTTTTCCTGGACGGGTTTACCGGGGTGATGGCCCCAGCCAACATCGGCACGGTCCGGCTCCTACCGCTAAACCAGTGCGACTGGAGTTACAGCCTCACGCTGAACGACGGCACGGAGGTGACTGTCATTTTGTCCCTGGACGGGGCCGTCGGCAGCACGGTGGTGGGGAGCGGGTGGTACGTCGAGCTGGACGTGGTCATTTACCCGCCAGGCAACTTCCCCAGCGGCTTTCAGGCGTCCGAGGCCCAGTACGTCTTTCCCTCCCCGAACACGCCCGGCGCCGGCCCCCCGGGCAGCCCACCGCTGGACTGCTGCCACGCCGTCGCCTTCCAGCGGAACACCGTGGTCAATCCGCCGGGCGTGCCGGTGCCCGACCCGTCCGTCGCACCGCCATTCCTCAGCGCCACGCCGTCGCCGTGCGTCGGCGGCGACCCGTCGGCCGGCTGCCCGCCGACCGTGGAGGCGGTCCCGCTCTGCTGCGGCGGTGCCCCGGTCGGCTGTAACTGCGTTTGCGACAACTACATGGTGGTGTTGCCAGGTCCCATCAACGGGCCTCCTCCCTGCCCCTCGTTCGCCGGCACCTACTGCCTGGCCGCCGCCGGTCCCAACCGCTGGGTGTCGAACATGAGTCCGCCGGGGACGGCGGCGACGATGACGATCGACACCACCGACTGTCAGGCGACGCTCATATTTTCTTCGGCGGCCAACTCCCCCGGCCTGGGTTCGCCCGCGACGGGCGTGTACACCGGGAAGGTGATCAACTGCCAGGTGATGAACGGCCTCCTGTACAACTCCGAGGCCTCGATCGGCGGCTGCGGCTTCCCGAAAGCCGTGCAGGTGATTTGCGAGCCGTGCTCGTCCTCGTCTAGTAGCAGCTCCTCCTCCTCGAGCAGCAGTTCCAGCAGCTCCTCCAGCGGCGGCTCGCCGGTCTTTAACGGCTGCTGCCCCACCGTGGGCGTGTGCCAGAACCTGAAGTTGTCGGTCAGCGGCACGGGGGACTGCGCCTGCTTCAACGGCGAGTACGACCTCACTTATTTGCCGATGACCAACGCCTGGCAGACGAACGGGGTGACCGTGCCCTGCGGCGTGGGCGGCGCCGCAATCACCGTCCAGTTCATCTTGAACTGCCCCGGCTTTAACTGGGTACTAGCGGTCAACGGCGGCGGGGTGAACCCGTTCGCCCAGGCCGCCAACGCCGGCGGCACTTGCGGCACCAGGCCCGCCGGGATCTCGTTCAGTTTCGACCTCGCCGTTACGCCCATAGCCCCGCCGGCCCCGCCCGGCTGCAACGGAACCTTGCACTGCGTCGTCACCGCCGCGCCGGGCTGTTAAGGAGGTTTCATGGGCCGCCCTTGCGAGACCTGGCACCCGTTTTCCCCAGACACCTGCAACGTCTGCCGGCACTACCGCGACAACCCCGAGCTGCGGGCGCACTGGGACGGACAGTCCCCTCCGTCGCCGACCGAGGCCCGCGGCCTGCCCGGCACGGAACTCAAAGCCCTGCTGGAGAAACTGGGCGTCACGAAGACGCACGACTGCGGCTGCGAGGACAAGGCGCGGCAGATGGACTTCTGGGGCGTCGAGGGCTGCCGCCAGCGCCGGGGGGAGATCGTCGAGTGGCTCCACCTGGCGGCCGGGAAGTTCGGTTGGCGGGACAAGGCGGCGGTGGCGCTGAGGGCGGTGGGGACGGGGCTGGCGCTCCGCCTCGGCGTGACCGACCCGCTGGGCGGCCTGGTGGACGAGGCGATTCGGCTGGCCGGGGAGAAGGGGACCTCCCCCCGACAGGTCGTGCGTGCCGCGAGGCGGCCGAAGGCGCCGACGCCCCCCGAGCCCACCGCCAATAAGCAATCCCTCCTCCTCCACAACGGCCAGTCCCCCGGCGACATCACGGTGATGACGGCGGCGATCGAGATGCTCCATCAGCAGCACCCAGGTAAGTACCTGACGGCGGTGGAGGTCCCGTCTGGGTGCGAGCAGGTATTTACTCATAACCCCCACGTCGTGCCGCCTTCGCGGCTGACTAACCCCAGGCGCGTGGAGATGGACGGTTACGACCTAATCCATCGCTCCGGCCAGCGCCCGGTCCACTTCCTCGAGGCTTACGTCAAGCGTCTGTCCGAGCAACTGAACGTCAAGCTGACCTTGACGACCAACCGGCCCCACCTGTACCTGTCCGAGGAGGAGAGGGAGTGGGGAGGTCGGCTCGAGGGATTGGTGGGTCGCAAGGGATTCTGGCTGGTGAACGCGGGGGTGAAAAGGGATTACACTGCCAAGGGGTGGGGGGCGCACAACTACCAGGCCCTCGTCCACGAGCTGAACCGGCACTCGATCCGCGTGGTCCAGGTGGGCAGCCTCGAGCACGTACACAAACCCCTGGACAGCGCCGTCAATCTGTTAGGCAAGACGAGCCCGCGGGAATTCATCGTTCTGGCCTACCACGCGGCTGGCGGCGTCGGCCCCTGCACCTGGTTGCAGCACGTCATGGCCGCCTGGGAGAAGCCCTACGTCTGTATTGCGGGAGGGCGCGAGGGGAAGAGTTGGATCGACTACCCGACCCAGACGACTCTCAGCACGGTGGGGCAGCTAACGTGCTGCCGGACCGGCGGGTGCTGGAAGAGCCGCACCGTGCCGCTGGGCGACGGCGACGCTAAGGATAAGAGCCTGTGCGAGAGACCGGTGCTGGACGGCCCTGAGCCCGTACCCTACTGCCTGAACGTATTTACCCCGAGGCGGGTGGCGGAAGAAGTGTTACGCTACTACGCGGGCGGCGTCGTACCGGCCTAAAAAACGCCTACGGCTTCGCAGGCGGGCCGATCTACCCCGAAAAGGTAGTTAGGGGTAGCCTTTTCGGTAGAAGCGAAATGTTACGGTTGAGCTATACTACCGTTTAGCAGCTGCAGCCCCACCCCAGACTGCTCCGGTGCTCCTCGCCGTAGGTCTTGTCGTCCAGAACCTCCATACACTTCCAGAACATCTCGTGTTCGCCAGCGCCCAGTTCGTCGGCGCCGTGAAGGTCGCGACCGTGAGCCGTGAGGTAGTTATCGAGAACTGGTCCCCATTCTGTTTGTTCCGCAGCCTGGAACGTCCTGGCCGCGTCGAGGAGTGCCTTGTAGTGGTCGTCGTTGGATGGCGGGACATACGAACGGTCGGACTCTCCGAAGTAATCGTCGTACTCCTCCGGGTAGCCACCGAAACTCCACTTGGAGGCGAAGGCCCGCAGCCACTCCTCGGCGTGGACCTTGGGCGTCCACGCGGCGTGGTAGGCCGCCAGGTCGTCCATTCCGTTCTCCAGTAGCCAGTCGGAGTAGATGAGGTGCGGCGCCGCGTCCCAGGGGTCGGCGGCGATGGCGTCCTCGAACGGTTTCATCAGTTTCTTGAGAGATTTGTTAGTCGCCACTTTGGTACTCCGTAATAGGGAGTTTTTCCAGGACTCGAAGGGCCGGGTGCGTCCAGGTGTGGCGCAGGTGTTCGATGGTTCCCTGCTCCATCAGCACCCAACACGGCCGACCTTGACGAATGTTGGTGACGCCCTTGAGCCGCAGAAACGGGCTGACCACGCCGCACGGGACACCCTTGGCGTAGGCGTGAAACTTACCGTTGACGGTACAAAGTGAGACGGGATCGCCAGGCGTTAGGTTCTCCCCGGCGACGGCGGGCAGAACCGCGACGTGGACGGCGTCTCGGTGGTCGCGTTCGGTCGGGGGCAGGGACAGGTCGGGCACGTACTGGTTCATGGACGTCTTCCCCTAACTGGCGAACAGGTCGAACTCGGTGCCGGCGCCGTTGACCGACCCGGTGAAATCCTGGCCGGTCGGGCCGTTGGACACGGTGGAAGTGCCGGACACCGAGGCGGCCGTGAGTACCACGAACGGCCCGGCGTCGTGCGTCATCACGAACGGCAGACCGTTGCGCCACACCAGCAGCTGGATGGTGCCGTTCAGGGAGGCCGTCCCCGTCACCTGGATCTTGTCCGCGTAGGCGCTCGTCATGCCCTGGACAGAGACGCCGACGTCCACCTCTCCCGAGGCGCCGACGGTGAAGTCGCCGCCGACCTGAAGAGTGCTCGGGTTGTTGCCGGGCTTGTGGGGACTGTCCACAGAGAGGACGCCCCCGGTGATGGTCAGGTCCCCCGTCACCTTGGCCGTGCCCGAGCTGGCGTCGCCGTCGGTGTTGTAGACGCCGAAGGTGCCGCCGCTAACGGACACGTCGCCCACGATCCTGGTGTCCTGGCCGGACGAGTTGACCTCCAGGGTGACGCCGCTGGCGCCGGACTGGTTGAAACCCTTGGGGGCCGACAATACCGTGCCGACGTCGAGGATGACCGAGGCGACGCCGCCGCTCACGTCCATGACGGGGCCGATGGTGGTGCTCGGGTGGCAGTTCAGGTCCATCGACCCGTTCAGCGTGAAATGGTTCGTGTTCCCGGCGTCCGCGGCGAGGATCACCTGGCCCGCCGTGCCGGTCCAGTCGGCGTCCAGCCGGCCCCCGCCAAACACGGTCATCAGGCCGGTCGAGGACAGGTTGAGCCAGTATTCGTAGCTGACCTCCACGTCCCCGTAGACGAAGACCTGGGCCTGGCACTTGTCTAGCCCGGTGTTGTTGCCGGCGGCCATGCGGTCGGAATGGATCTCAACGATCGAGGCGCCGCCGCCCGTGTTGACGACGTTGGTGTTGGACCAGTCGTCGGTGAGTCGCCCGGAGGTGACGCTGAGCGAGCCGCCGCCGGACAGGTCGAGCGTGCCGCCGTCCAGCGCCACCGCGTCGCCGTCGCCGCCGGCCGTGATGGCGTGGCCGTTGGCGAAAATAAATTCCCTGGTGGGGACCACGTCCCAGTACATCTGGACGGCGCCCGGCGCCCAGTTGACGAACAGCTCGGCGTCGGCCTCGGGGTTGGACGTCACGGTGTCGATCGGCACGGTGGCGGCGTCCCCCTCCGTCAGAAACTCGGCCGTGACCGCCGGCCAGCCGCCCGTCGGCATGGAGGCGAAGCGGGTGTTGGACCCGTCCACGTAGTTGGTGATGTCGTTGACCAGCGGGTCGACGACGGTGTTGAGCGGGTCCCAGATGGCCAGTGTGGACGGCGTCATCCGGTCTTCGAGGCGCTCGACGGACGGGCGTGCGAAACGGCTCTTCACAAGTCACTCCTTGGGTGCGGGCGATTGCTTGGTGCGACTGGCAGGTGTTGCTTCGGTAGCACTGCATTTATCGCCCGTCGCAATGTCCAGTGAAGGTCTCGCGCCTCCGACCGCCCCGGGTTTCGGCCGCCGCGGATGCATACGCGGAAGCCTATGATTTCTATTCGCCGCGGGGCAGACCGCTGCGGCTGGCATAAGTGGCGGCGGCGGACACCTTGGTAGTCGGTAGCAGGGTTACTATCGTCCGCCCGCCGCGCGTCAATACCCCTCGTACCCCGGGCGCCCGACCAGGCGCCAGGTCGGAGGGTAAATCCTACGGTAATCCTGGAGCGTGCCCACCCACGGCGTCACGATCTCGACCGTGAGGTGGGCCAGCCGCGTCCGGTTCCACCGCGCGTTGCGGGCCGCCCGCGCCGCGTCGGCTGGCGTGAAGGACGTCTGACCCGCGGCGAGGCGGTCGGCGATCAGGGGAAGGACGAACCTGAGCATTTTTGGTCTACCTGGAGGTAAGGTGCGGCGGCCGGTACGCTCGGGCTTCAGGGTCCGTGGCCACGGGAACCCGACCTGACTCACCACGGCCTGCGTACTGGCAAATCTCGACCCGCGGTATAAAACCGCGCGACCGCCACACTTGTTTCGTTACGAGAGCAGGTATTCTTGCACCGACCCGCCACGCTTGGTCACGCGCATGGTGAGCGAGGTGTCGGAGCCCGTCGAGATGGCGATGCCGTTGGCGTCCCCCTCGTCGCGGCCGGACACCTCGGCGGTGCGGGCGTAGGCTTCCATCGCCTTCTTGATGGGCTGGAACTCGCTGCGCAGGCACTCGGGGAAGAAGGCGCCACCCGTGTTACTCCGCAGGTCCCTGGCGCCCTCCAGGATCAGGAACACCCCGCCGCCCTGTTGGACGAACTTCTCGGGCTGCTGCCACATGCAGGGCTTGAGGCAGATTGTCTTGACGTTGGCCCAGGCGCCGGCGGTGAGGTTCCATAGGTAGGCGTGCCCGACGGGGTGGTGGAAGTACCACGACACGGGGTTGCGCGGAAAGCCCGCCAGCCCGTCCCATTGGAGGATGGGCGGCGACGTGGGGTCCACCGCCGTCACCAGTCCGAAGAAGGGGCCGGTGCCCGGCACCTTGCACTCGACCTTGGCGGCTTCCGGCAGCACGGCGTCGCGGAACTGGTCCCAAATCATCTTGGCCGGCGGCAACTGAACCTCTTTGATCTTTTTCTTGGAGGCCATCAGGTGGTCGAAGGCGCCCCCGCCCGCGGGCTTCTCGGGCTCGACGACGGTCGACGGTCGCCACAGTGCCGTGAGGTCTTCCAGACGAGCGTAACGCCGCTTCAGCGACCCCGCCGCGCCCAGCTTCTCTACGGCCTTGTTGGCCTGCTTCAGATTCCCCTCGCTGACCGTCGTGGGGCGCTGGTACTGGAGGGGGTGCATCTTCTCGTTCCAGCGGCGCTTGATGGACTCGTAGGGCAGTCCGGCCACGACGTCGTCCAGGAGCGTGGCGATCATCGTGCTGCGGACGTGGCACCAGCCGGGCGGGGCCTTGGCCACCGCCAGCCAGATCAAGTTGGCGCGGGCAGGGTTCTTGAAACCCTCCAGGGACTCGTGTAGCGTCAGAAGCCACTTCGCCACGCCGAGCGTCTTCTCGGAGCGGTCCACGGCGTCGGCTTCCAGCACGCGCACGGCCTGCACCACGGCCTCCTTGGGGAACTCGGCCAGCCCGCGGCAGAGCATGTGGTGCTCTTCCTTCTTCTCGGCCATCGCCTGCTCGGCGGTCTTCAGGACGTTCTTGTAGGCGTTAGGGTTGGCGCCACTCAGGTGCGTCCACTCCCCAGTTTTCGGAGTGCCCCAGACCTCCTCGGAGGAGAGGAAGACGCCCGTGACTTTGGCCTTCTCGACCAGTTCGGCGAGCGCTATGACCGCGCCCTGGAAGAACGCGGGCACGTCGAAGTTGTCCCACAGGACGGTTTCGGTGCGGCCGTCCGTCGTGACCGCTACCAGCCCGCCGAAGCGCTCGACGAACCTCCGGCAGGCGCGGCAGTTGTAATGTAGCCCCTTCGTGTGTTTTGCCTGCGGCGTGGCGCCGGGGTGGACGCCGTTTAGGTACGCGGCCCACAGCGCTTCGGGCTTGGCGTCCGTGGTGAACAGCGGCGCGGCACCGCATTCGGCGACGCGCTGGGCGATCAGTTGCTCGAACCGCTTGTAGTCGTGGTCGTGGGCTTCCGCCGCCGGCGCGGCGGCGCTAGACGTGTCGGACATGCGCGTACTCCTCTGCGTGGCTTAACGATCCTGGCTTAAAACGCAGGGTGCCCGACAGGGGTCGAACCTGTACTCTCGGCTAAGCCGGCCGATGACCTACCGTTAGTCTACAGGCACCATACCGGCGTGCGTTTCGGCCCGCCGCGTTACTTCTACCTTATATAGTAGCGCCCCAAGCGAAAAGGTTATTCTGATTTTGAGAAATGCCTCGCGCCGTTTTCCCTACCGCGAAAAGCCCGGCTAGGGTAAAATAGGGGGAGTGAGGAGGGCCACGCAATTCCTGTCATTTCCGACTTCGTCCTTGGCGAGCTGACCGACGGCACCCTCGTCGTGTCGCTGGCCCCGCCTACGGCGGTCGGCGGCTGGACCGTGGTGTACGAGCAGATGAAGCGGGCGGACGGCGTGCCGTTCATCACCAAGCAGATCGCGAGTGGTTTTAGCGCCCAGTCTGGCATCACAGTGGTCAATTCGGGGCAGGGAGTCTTCGCCATCCAGTTGTTCCAGTCCGAGATGAGTGGCCGTAACCCCGGCGCGTTTTTCTACCGTGTGAGACGGACCGACAGTGGGAGCCTCACGCCCGTTAGTGAGGGCTATCGCGCCTACGTCCCCTAGGTGGCCAATGCCCAGGATCCTCGGCAGCACCCAGAACACCGCCCGCCCGATCCAGCGTCCCGTCGCCACGCCCGCCTCACAGCCCAACCCCAGGCCGATCGCCGTGCCGGTGGAAATGACCGTCGGGCGCAGCCGACCGCCAGACGGCACCTCCCGCGGCGCCCACCCCATCGCGTACAAATCCGAGTACCTCGACATGTTTCTGGCCGGCACGCGCGTCAATTGCACGAGCAGCCGGCTCAAGTCCTTCCAGTTCGACCGCAAGGCCAGCCAGTTGCGGGTATGGATGCTCGACGGCTTCGAGTGTACCGTACTGGGCGTGGGCGAGGACCTGGCGGCGGGGCTCTTTACGAGCGCGAGCAAGGGACTCTACTACTGGGAAAACCTCCAGCACCTGCCCTACCTCGTCGGGACGTGAAAGGCGGGGCTCGGTATGGTCTGCCGAGCCCCACCGGAGGGGTCCAATCACGGCGACTTCAGATCGCACTCCTTGGCGTCGTCGAACAGGGTCCAGTTGACGCCAGACCCGCCCTGGTTGCTCAGGGCGAAGTAGTGGGAGCCGGTGTAGGAAATCGTGTTGGCCGATTTCACCAGGGTGAAGGTCAGGTCGGGATTGATGCCCGTGTTGCCGTCGTGCTGGTAGCCGTACAGCTTCAGCGTCGGCGCGCCGTAGGTGGTCAGAGTCCCGTCCACATACAGGTAGCCGCACTTGGCGTTGGTGTGGTCTAGGACGGACACCGCCATGTCCAGCGTACAGCCGCTGCCGACGTTCATGTGGCCGCCGACCTCCAGTTTTCCCTGATCGGTGCTCGGGTCCGCCCAGGCGTCGATGTTGAGTTCGGCGCTGCCGGACATGACGTAGTCGCCCATGATCTTACCGAAGCCCAGACTCGTCGCGTCGAAGCCGACTTTGACAAGGCCCCCGCTCTGGTCTACCGACGAGTCGAGGAACGTGCCAGTCAAGGCGTCGGCGTTGGCGGTCTCGATGAAGATGGTGCCGCCCGTCTGGAGGACGCCATCGCCGCCCACCGTGAGTTGGGACGCCGGTTTGATGTCCAGGAGGGTGCCCGTGCCCGAGACGTTCAAGTACCCCGTTCCCGTGAAAGTGATGCTGGCGGCGTAGTGGGCGTTGACGTACAGACTGGCGCCGGTCTGGAGGTACGCCTCGCCGACGTTCTTGAACAGTTCCTGGTTGAAAATACCCGAGTAGTTGGCGCTGAAGACGCAGCCGCCCTTGATGGTCACGTTCCCGATCCCGTTCAGGTCGACGCCGTACCGAGTGCTACACGTCACGTACTGGCTTCCGCCCCCGCCGTCGAAAATGAGGTTGGCGTCGCACTCGACGGCACCGGAGTCCGTGGTGCCGATGGTCAAGTAGTCTTTGAACACGACGTCGTTGGCGGTGCCGTAAGAACACAAGAAGCGGGTGTTCGTCCAGCCGTCGGTGTGTGTGGAGTCGCCGTTCAGGAAGGTGGCCTGACCGCCGTCTTGAAGGTCGATGGCGCCGCCGTTGAGCGCGATCGGCCCCAAGCCGGAGCCGCCGGACGACAGGGCGTTACCGCCCGTGTAGATCGTGCCGGTGTAGGTGGAGTACAGCACTAGCGTCCCGGGAGCCCACGGGCCACTCATGGCACCGCTGTCGGTGGCGTTAGAGTAGAAGCCGGTGTCCCCCATGATACACTTGACGTTCTGCCAGAGCCCCCCAGGCAGGGAAGTCGGGTTCAGGCCGGTGGCCGTGTCGATCCAGTTGGTGAGCACCTGAATGGTCTGAGTGCCCGTGGACGGCGGTGACCACTCCCACACGGCGCTAGGGACTACGCGATCCTCGCAGCCCTCCACCGCCGGTCGCGCCGTCCGCTGGTGCACGGGGAGGGTGAAGTGGTTGCGAAACAGGCGACGCAGGAACTTACGCATGGAGCGCTCCTTGGATCTTGGGCGAAGTTAAAGAGGGAATCTGCCTACGAACGTGACCTAATTCGCCGCCGGGTCCCGTGGCGAGTCGAAGTCCAGATTCGAGTGGACGACGATCGGGAAGCCGAACAGCAGGGTGCATTCGGCGTCGGCCCCGCACCTCGGGCACTTCTGGCCTGGCATGACGACGTCCTTTCCCAGCCCGTGCCAGCCGCACTCGGCGGCGCAGTTCATCTGGGTGCGGCCGAAGTCGCGTGGGTCAACTATCATCAGGATTCCTTCACGTGATACCAGGTGCCGTCGCCCCGAGGAGCCCACTTCCTCGCGCGGTTGACGGTCATTTTCTTGTCCACCTCGGCGTGCAGGTCGAAGCCGCGCGTGTGGGCCACGCCGTAGAGGACGATCAGCACGTCGGCGGCTTCGGCTGGGATCTTGTCTGGCTCCTTGTTGGCGGAGTACCAATGTCGGAACCCGCCTATCTTCTCGACGTGATCCTCGAGAACGCCAGAAATGGTCTTGTGTACCTCGTAGGCGGACGCCCCGCTCGCCAAACACAACTCAACCATTTCCTCCAGCGCCCGCAGCGACTTGCGCGGGGACTCGGGGTCGGTGCCGGGGAAGGTCTGGGCGATCCACGCGCCGACGGAGTGTTGTGTTTCCGCCATAATTATTTCCCCCACAGCAGGGCCGCCCCCGCCAGCACGGCCAGGACGCCCATGACAACGCCCTGCATCTCGAAGCGGAAATTGGTCAGCGACAGCAGTCCGTACAGGACGAACCACGCCGCCGCCAGAATCGCGCCCAGGGATCTCCCCTTCATCGTCCACCTCCCTTTTTCTGCGCCCTGAACTGCTCGCAGCACTTCGCCGAGCAGAAGGGCTGGTTATGCCGGTGGGGCGTCTTGCACGCCAGGCACGGCCGCTCCGGGTTGGGCAGTTTCTTCTCCAGCGGACCGGTCATGTGGCCGCGGAACGTTCGTGGGAAGTTCATGGTTCTCCTCGGTTACGACCTGCCGCAGCGCCAGTACCTGCGGCTCGTTGTTGAAGAGGGCGAAGGTTACGGGGAAGTGGTCGAACAGGGCCAGAGCGTCGCGCACCTTCGCCTCGAGCTCTCGGACCCCGCGCTGTGCGAGTTCGGCGGCCTGTGCGTTCGCCAGGTTCTTCTTCAGGACCTCCTCCAACGCCTCCACGAGGCAACCGGCGTCGAGGAGGTACTTGCCGCGCCAGTCGGCGGTGTCACCCGGCATCCCGAGTGCCGCCTGGCGGTGTGCCCCCTCCAGCTCGTTGCGGATGATTTCCAGCTTGCGCCCGCTCAGCTTTACCACGGTCGAACTCCTTCTGGTAGGCTTCCAGGATCACGTAGTCAATATACTCGCGGTAGTCGCGGCTTATCGGGTGGACTATGTCCAGGTCGATCCTCGTCGCCCCGCGGCGGTCGGCCGGCACGTTGCGGCGACCCAGCTTGGCCCCGCATTTGCCGCAGTAGTCGTTGCGGTACGGGACCTTGGCGCCGCAGTCTGGGCACTCGTCCTGCTTTTGTCGACTAGGCATGCACACGATCAGCCGTCCGTCGTCGGGGACCCGCACCACGCGCACGCCGTGGACGACGAATACGTCGTCGAACGTCATGCGGGCGTCGGCCAGCAGGCCGTACTCGTTTCCGGTCAGGAACACCTCGACTTCGGTGATGCGCACTGGCAGCTCCTCTCCGTTGAGGGTGGTAATAAGGTCTCGGTCAGGTAAGCACACAGGAAGGTGAATACCAGCAGGGCCGCGGTGAAGCAGACGTGGTAGATCAGTCGTAGTCGGTCAATGTCATCCATCGTTGTTGCTCTCGGAGTCGTCGCGTTCCATCTTCGCCTGGCAATGCCAGCAGTAGTGACCCTTCGGGACGCCGTACATCAGCGATACCAGTTCCCACGGGTCCACGTCTATGCAAACCCAGAAGACGCCGCCGCACAGGCAGCACATTAGACTGGTTTCCGCCGGTGTTCTTAGATCGATTATTAGGTCACTACCAAACATCGCGTTTTGGAATCAGGAACAATACCGCCCGCGGTATCCTCGCTTTTGCCGAATCGCCGCTTCCGATATCTTGCGTTTGGTCTCTTCACTGTGGGTTCTACCGAAGAACGAGTTATTCTCGCCTGAGCATTTCCCTCGTATGGCTTCCCTAATCTTTTTTCTTGTCTCCTCAGTGTGCTTCTTGCCGTAAAACGGGTTTCTTTCTCCAGACGGGTCCGTTCCGTGCGCCTTCCTATCGGCCAGATTGTTCTTATGCGTATCCCATCTGAGGTTCCAAAGGTTGTTGTTTGTCCTATCTCTGTCGGGGAAGTGGCAAGCCTCCATACCAGGCGGGCACGTCCCTACGAATGCGGACAACACCAAACGAGCGACTGAGTGTAACTTACGTCCGCCGCTCACTCGTAGGTACACCATAGCTTGGCTGGACATTTCTACTTTGATCCAGGTCCTGCCAAGACTATAAGTGGTCCAACGGCCACCACTATGCTTCTTCCACCTGGTCCAAACTGAGCCGTCTTCGCCGACTCTCTGCCCAATATTGGCTATGAAATCAAGCGATCGGTATCTAGTCATTATGTAACGACCAGGCAACGGGTTGATTTTACTAGATCGAAGATAAACTTATTTTGCGCCGGCCCAGTCAGTAGTACCGAGTCCTGCGACCCGCCCGTGGCCACGTCGTAAACGCTTTCGGCCTCCCTCAGCCCCAGCCCCTGCGCCGCCCCCCGCGCCACGCTCAGCGGGATGTTCCCCGGCCCGCAAATGATTGCCGCCTCCCAGGGCACGTCGCGACGCCTGGTGAGGCAGGCCCACAGTTTCTTACAGGTCTCGCGGGACAGGATCAACTCCTCGGGCTTGCGGCCGTAAGGAGCCAGCGGCTCGTTCCACACGTCCTGTAAGTTGGCTGGGTCGACGTCGGCGCACACCAGGTCGAGAGTCTCCAGCACCTTCACAATGCCGTGCGGCGGTTCCGCGGGCGTTTCCGTACTAATATACGCCGCGCCGCTTTTGGTCGGTTCGGAAAAGCGAATGATGATGCAGGGATGGTCCTCGATGACGAGCCCCTCCAGCAACTCCGGCGGGCTGGACACCAGTCGCATGATCGGGCGACCGCACCGCGTGCCGTACAGGCCGTCGTTGTTGTAGCGCTTGAAGGTGCTTCGTTCCAGGGGGTTGCGGAAGGCCAGCACGCGGGCGGTGCCTGAGGGGGTTTGGGACGCCAGCCAATTTGAGGCGTGGGACGCCGCGTCCACGCGATCCTTGAAACCGCCAAGGCGCTTGCTCGTGAGGTCTGGGCGGAACAAGACGTGCTCGTTGACGAAACCGTCGTAGTCCCAGTTGTTGACGTTGACGAACCACACGTTCATGGCTGCCAGCTGGTCCGCCCAGGGCTCGGCGCGGGCGTCCTTGCCGCCCGTGGTCGTGCCCACCTCGCGTATCTTGAATCCCATGAGGCGGCGGGCCAGGTGTTGGAAGCTCTCGAGCCCCGTGGAACCGCGCTCCATTTCCACGATGATGGTCGGGTCGTGCTTGGGGCCGTACTTGACGCGGTCACGCTTGGCAGTAGCCACGATGATGTCGTTCCGCTCGTTGGGTTCCCAGTGCCCGTGCACGCAGTCTTCGACGTACAGCTTCCCCTCCTTGTCCTTGGCCATCAGCACGCCCGCCGAGGCGCAGCCGCCTTCGCTCGTGGCAGCGCGGTCCCAAGCCCTTACTCGACTACAGGCGTAGGGGGCTGCCCGCTCGATCTGCGCGAACCAGATCACCTTGAAGCGTCCACCGCCCGGCGGCACTGGGTTCTGGAGCACCTGCCCGGCGAAGCCGTACTGGCCCAGCCGGCCGCGGTAGTCGTTCAGTACCTGCTTGGGCAGGCGATTGACGTCCATAAGTCCGTTCTGGTACACGGCGGGACCGTAACGCTCGCGGAGCTCGTTGACCGGCGGCCTGACCTCGGCGGCGCCGTCCACGAGCTCCCCAGGCAGGCAGATCAGCTTCACTGGCGTAACTCCCTCACGCCGCCCAGTCTCCATCATAACCTCGGTGGGGTCTCTGGGGTGGAGTCGCTGCATCACCAGGATGATGGGCGTCACCATCTTGTCGATCATGCGGCTGGGGACGACCTCGGTCATGAATCGCTTGGCCGTCTCCAGCTCGAGCTCGCTGCGGGCCGTGGAGGGGTCCAGGGGGTCGTCGATGATGATGAACGACACGTGGCGACCCGTCGGGGTGACGCCTCCAACGGTGCAGCACTTACGCTCGCCGCCCAGCGTGTTAGCCCAGTCCTCCTTCGCCGAGCGGTCGCTTCTTACGTGAACCTTCGGGTAGAACCTCCTGTACTTCTCGCTGGTGACGACGTCCTTGCAGCGGGTGGACAGGTCGAGCGCCAGCGAGTCCGTGTGGGTGCCGGACAGGAAGCGGGCCTCTGGCTGGTTGGTCCAGCACCACGCCTGAAACAGCACGCTGGCGATCATGCTCTTGCTCGTACCGAAGCAGACGTTGAGGACCAGGTCGTACTTCTTGGGCTGGCCGAGGAAGACGCGATTGGCCACATCCTGCAACTCGTCGCAAAGGAGGTCCAAATGCCAATTCCACACCAGCTTGCCCACGCCGGGAACGCAGTTCCAGAACTCGCGCACGAACATGCTGAACGAGCGGCGGCACTGCTCGGCCTTGCCGGCTTCCAGGAGGGTGACGGGTTTGGTGGGGACGGCGGTCGGCATTGACAGCCTCAGTTTTCTGAATGGGCGTATACCTATAGTAGCGGGGGGCGGGCGCTAGAAAAAGCGGAAAGCGCCTAATTCCGGTTAACGGGCGGGGAACTACCGCTGCCCGAAGAACCCACGCGGCTGCGGGCCGCAAGGAGACGACGATGGAGACCTACGCGATTCTGGTGGACGGCGAGCAGGTGGCGACGATGGCGGCCGATTTCGCCCAGGCGGCCAGCCCCCTGCTGCTGGACGGCGTCGGCACCCCTTTCCAGGTCGCCGACGCCCGGCACAGGCCGATCGAGGCGGCCGAAAAGCTGCTGCGGTGGTCCTGGAGCCGGGGCTGCCCGCTGTGCGACGTGGACGAGGACGGCGACCCGGACTACGGCACACTGCGCGTGTGCGAGCTGGCCGACGCCGAGTAACGCCCCCCCCCGCGAGGAGATGACGATGATCCTCTTCCGCCGACTCGATGACCCGCTGCCGCCGGATTGGTCGCCCGGCTTGCACTGGCAGGCCGAGTACCACGACGACCACTCGGATTGCAGCCGGCCGCTGGGCCTGGCCTGGGTCACGGCCGGCGAGGGGTTGGCCTACCTGGACTACGTCCTCGTCGTCGACGACTGCCGGCGCCGCGGGATCGCCACGGCCCTCATCGCCGCCTGCCGCGAACGCTGGCCCGACATCCGCCTCACCGACGCCATCAGCGACGCCGGGGAGGCGCTGCTGGACAGCTTGGGTTGCTGACACCCCCACGCGGCCACGGGCCGCACACTGAGGAAGAGATCAATGAGGGTAATTGAACTAACCGTGGCAGGGCATCACGCCCTCGACTTGGACGGGCTGCTGATCGGCCAGCGGCCCACGGCCCACGAGGGCTCCGGGCCGGACGGCTACAGCGTCTGGGTCGGGTATTACCTGGTCCGTGACGAGGTGACGGGGCTGGACGACCCGTCACACGCCGCGGCCTTTGGGCGGAGACGTGATTCTATCTCCGCCCGCGAAGTGGACCTTGGGGAGATCGAGCAGTATGTGCCACCCGCCGGATATACATACGGCGGGCGGCAGAATCACCTCGGTGTAACTCGGGTGACCCAGGTCACGCCCGAGTTGCTCCCCTTCCTTCCGGCGCCACAGGTCGGGACGGATGGGTGGGAGGACTACTGGACACCACGCCAACTGTGGGCGGCGTCCCAACGGCGGCAGTAGCCCCTCCCCCACCCCGGCGGCTCCCCGAGAAAGAAAGAGGACCGGAATGAGTGCCACGAAAACCCACCGCACCCGGACAGTTGAGTTAACCGCTGACGAGGTCGCCTATCTCGTGGCCGACCTGCGATTCAGCATCGTCATGCACCGCGCCCAACTCGCCGACCCGGACGCCGCCAGCCTCGGCGTCAACGTGCCGAAGGTGCGGGCCGCGCTAGAGACGGAAGAGGGGCTCTTTAGAAAGCTCAGCCAACGCCTTGGCCGGCGATCCTGACACCACCCCAGCGGCCCCCGAGCGCCGCCGAGGACTACCCTGACAGATACGGGCGGACGAACGCAGGTCTGCTACCGATTAATCGAGTGTCCGCCCGTAAAATAGGCGGGGCTGGGGACGACACCTGGTCTGCTACCGTCCCATAACGTGTTCCCTCCCCGCCTTTCTTCAACAAGGAGCGATCATGACCGTAGACCTGCCCGACGACAATGTGCCCAAGGAGATTCGCGACGCGGTGCAGGCCGCGATAGACGCGAACCCCGGCGACATCGATCAGGAGATCGCCGACGCCCAGCGGCGCGTGCGGAAGCTCAGGAACTTCCGCACGTTCGTGGATAACCTCGTGTCCTACGCCGTGAAGAAGATGGTGTGGGACCTCCGCCACCAGATGACCCGCGGCACCAAGGCCGCTGCCAAGCAGTGGGACGCTGCCCAGGCGAAGAAGAGGCCAAACGACCCGCCCGAGAACCTCGACAAGATTTTCATGGGCGTCTTCGTGCGCACGAAAATCGGCGGTCACGACCTCGGGGACATCTTGGGCAAGGACATCCCCGCCCTGGTGGCCGCCGAGAAGATGCTCGCCAACGGGCACCTGCTCAACGCCGAACTTCTGGAGTGGTGCGAGGGACAGGGCGTTACGGGCGACGTGCGCGTGAGCGACGTCATCACCGAGCGGAAGATGTGGACCAAGATACAACAACTCACTCGCAAGTACGGGGTGTAGCGAATACGGGGCGGGCGGACGAACAAAGAGCTGCTACCGGGTGGGACGCTGTTCGCCCGTCCCGCTTTGAACACGTCTGGGACGATGTACGTCCTGCTACCGACTGACGGCGTGTCCCAGGCGTGGGGGAAGACGATCTCCAGCTTGCTTCCGTTTGTAGAAGTGTCTTCCCCTTTTTGAACACGGGGCGTGGCGGACGAACGCTGCTCTGCTACCGATGACGGACGTGTCCACCACGCCTCCACTAACATTAGGGACGAACGATGGTCCCTCTGCTACCGAACTGTCAGGTGTTCGTCCCTAACAAACCGGGGGCGGATGACGGACGAGAACCGACCCGCTACCGATTGCGGCCTTGTCCGCCCGCCCCCCTCTTTTTCAACAGGAGTGCCTCATGACCGCGACCAAGACGAAGCCCAAGCCACGTCGTCGCCCCGTCCCCAGGCCGTCTACCAACGGCCACGCAGCCGCGCCCGAGACGCCCGACCTGGCCCGCCTGTGCAACCACATCATCGAGCTGCACCGCAACCGCGAGGCGGCCGTGCGCAGCCGCGTGATGATGGAGAACCGCCTCCGGGCCGTCATCATGGAGAAGCTGGGCTACAACTCCCGACTGTCGAAGGAGGAGCGTGGCTCCTTCGTTACGAGGGCCAACGCCGTCATCAAGCTGGTGGCGAAGACGCCCCTCGGCAAGCCCCTCCCCGCCAGCGTGCCCGACCCCGGCTTCGTCCGCGGCATGCTGTCCGGAGTGGACGCGCTGAAGGTGCGCGAGGACGGGCTGGGCAAGGACATGGACAGGCTGGCCCGCCAGCTGCCCGTGGCCGCCTGGTATCGCACGGTGCGGGGCCTAGGCAAGACCAGCCTCCTGAGCCTGGCCCAGATCGTCGGCGAGTGCGGCGACCTGTCCAACTACTCCGGCCCCATGAAGTTGTGGAGGCGTATGGGCTGCGCTCCGTTCACCTTCAACGGCGAGACGCTCATGCCCAGCACCTGGAAGCGACGCAAGGCCGAGGGTAAGGGCCTCCCTGCCAAGCTGTGGTCCACTCTGGAGGACGAGGACGGGCAGGAGCACGTCGGCTACTGCGACCAGCGCCGCAAGGTCGCTTGGAACGTCGGGGACTGCCTCATGAAGCAGAACGGCGACGGCCCCTACCGCAAGCGCTACGACGACGCCAGGGCGAGGATCGCCGAGACACACCCCGAGTACTCCGACGGCCGCCACGACAAGCACGCGCGGCTGCTGTGCGTGAAGCTCTTCCTGAAGGACTTGTGGCGGGCCTGGCGGCGCGCGGCCAAGGTGGAGTGCTACTGAGAACTGGGGCGTGGCGGACGAACGCAGGGCTGCTACCGATGGCAAGAGTGTCCGCCACGCCCCTTTCCCTAATTCCTACGGTTGGGCGGGGGAACTACCCTTCGGCGGGGGCGGACGAAGCAGGACCTGCTACCGAGCGTCTTTGTGTCCGCCCCCATCTTCAACCCGAAGGAGCTTCCCCGATGGCTCGCCTCAAGCTCACGCCGCTCGCCCTGAGTCGTTTCCACTATGACAAGGTCCGCAAGCTGCTGTCCGCCGAGGCCAGCGACTTCGGTCCTGCCCGTGAGGGGCAGTGGTGGCTACAGCGGATCTACGACGACGCCTGCGACGTGGGCATCGCCGTCCACAACAAGGACACCGGCCGCACCGAGGTGTTCTACCTGCACGACGTCAAGGAGGACGGAGAGGGAGATATTCAGGCGTGGTCCTTCCGCCCACTGAACGAGAAGCTCGCCACCGTGAAGGAAGTCATCATTTTCAACGACTGATGGAGTACTAACGATGGACAGTCCTTGGCACGGGAACCGCGAGTCGGTATATGCCGCCATACGTGAACTGGGCGCTAAGAACGAGGCGAACTGGGCGACGGGGCGTCGCCTGTCGCCGCCCAAAGGGACGGTCGGCGTCGGTGGCGCCGACTTCGATTACAACCTTAAGGCGATCGTCGGGGACGAATATCTCCGCTCGCTGCGACGCGGGACGACTCCTCAAGAGGCGTTGGTCGCTGCCGCTGCGGCCGGCACCGAAGCGGTCGTGAAGTGGAACGTCCACGTCGTGAAGGGGCGCGCCTGCTTCGGCGGACGCCACGAGCTGCGGCTTTGGGAAGGCGCCGGCGCTTCACGCGCCGAGGACGTCCATTACTCGTTCCTAGCGGCATGCCGCGCGGCTGGCGTAGAAACGCCCTAATTCCGGCGCGGGCGCCAGGAACTACCCTTAGCCCAAACCGTTCAACCCGAAGGAGTTACTGACATGACCGCGACCGAGACGATCTACTCCCTGACCAAGAACGATGTGAAAGCCCTGCGCACCGCCGACCGCGTCTGCTTCGATCACTTTACCGTCCAGAAGCCGAACAGCGGACGCCAGTCCGGCATCCGCTGCATTAAGGTCGGTTCGGCGCCGTGGCGTGAGGAAGTCACGTTCTATGTCAACGCGAAGTCGTCCGTTTACTTGCACGGCGACGGCATCGACTACGACGTGCGCAACGGCAAGACGGCGACGTGCTTCGACATGATCCATTCGCCCCAGTGCAGCGAGGAGTGGAAGACTATCGTGTCCTTGCTCCGCGAGGGGGACGAGATCGAGCTGCGCTGGATGGGCTGCGACCAGAACGGATACCTCAACCGCGCCACGGTTACGGACTCCGACAACGACGGTTCGGCGGGCCTGGGAATGAAGCTGTGCCACGACAAGCTCTACCTCCACGTCCGCCGCGGCGGCAAGCGCAAGTACAGTTTCTACCTCAGCGACTCCGTGTGCCCCGACAACTCCGCCCGCATGATCCGCCCCTACGGAGGTGCGTGATGACCAAGCGCGACTACGCCCGCATGTGCCGATTGATCCGGCAGGAGGTCGGCTGCGAGGGCAAGCCCTACCCGATCGTGTTCCGCGACGGCTTCGACCCGCCCAAGCGAGGGGGCTCATCGTTCCACTACGAGACCCGCGGCGGCCGAACCATCTCCCACCCCAGCGCCTACTCCAAGCGCGGATGGTCGAATATGGTCTACGTGGCCAGCACGATCCGCATAACCGTCGGCATCGGCTGGGCATTGGAGGCCCTGCTCGCTAGTGAGGACACCCGGGAGGCCAAGCGTCGGGCCGTCAAGGAGAACTGGGACCGGATCCGCCAGTCCGCCACCGACGGCGGCACCGCCGCACGGGCGCGGTTCACCAGCGAGGGCGGTATTGCGACCCTGCCTGCGGCTAACTAGCTGGTAAGGAATTCCGCCCTAATTCCCTTACGGCGCTGGGGAACTACCCTTGCCCGAAGGAACCCGAAGGGAGATTCAAAAATGGAAACCACCAGCGTTCGCCTGTTCGAGTTGACCCCCTGCGGCGACCCGCACACCCGTGGCTGGGACGTGCGCGAGTACCAGGACTCGTTCGACGAACCGACCTGCACGTACCGCGGCGACCTGTCCCCGCTGACTTGCTCGGCGGCGATGGCAAGGGTGTTCCTGAAGCGGCACTATCCCGGCTGCCGCGTGCGCGTGTCCCGATAACCCACGTGAACGTCTAACCCGAAGGAGATGATCGATGACCGTTCCGAAGTTCAAGCCCAGCCAGGTAATGCGGCTGGTCAAGGCCGGCAAGATGTCCGATAGTATCAAGGGAGGCCACCCCAAGTGCCTGAAATGTGGCGTCGTGGACAAGGTGTGCGGTACAGAGAGCCCAATGTACTGGGAGAACGGCATGTACGCCTACTGTGATAATTGTAACGAGACCACACTACACGGCGCCGTCTACCCTCCCTGCGACGGCTACCCCGAGGGCATCGAGGTGGTGACCTTTGGCGAACGCAAGCAGTACCCGCTGACTCTAGATCTGGCGCGGTGAACTACCCTTGCCCGAAGGAACACAATCCGAAGGAGAACGCCGTGACCAAGATGCTGTGCCCCGTATGCAAAGGTCTGGTGCATTGGTATCGGTCGGACCTCGACCGCTGCACCAAGCTGTGCTACCACGACGCCCCCAACGGCGTCCAGTGTGACGGCTCGGCCATGCCGACCACGACCGCCGCCCGCTACAAGGCCGGCGAGCGAAACGAGAACAACACCGGCTACGGTGCCTACATCGGCCGCAAGCGTGTCGCCTGGTCGCTTGACTTTGACGCCGTGGTGGACGAGGCGGTCGAGGCCGTGAAGAAGGTGCGGACCAAGGACCGCTTCGTGCCCTGCGCCGTCATCTTCGACCAGGCGATCATCCTCAACCTCGCCTTCGTCACGGACGACGGCAATGGTGTGACGGTCCACGCCGCCCGTGGGCTGGGCATCCCCGAGGACTCCAAGTACCGCCGTCTGGAAGTGCACGGCGGCGGGGAGCCAATCGTGAATCACCCGGGCGACGGCTTCATCGACTTCGAGACCAAGAGGGAGATCGGTCAATGATCCACGATGACTGCGGCTTCCGCGACGATCGTGAGGTGGACCGCTACTACGGGCGCTGCCCCGACTGCGGAGACGTGCTGGTAAACGGGAGGTGCCACTGCGACCTGCCGCCCGACCAGGAGCCGGACCCCACCGAGTTCCCCGACGACCCCGACATGGGCGACGAGGAGGACCACGGCTTCTGTTTGGGCTGCGATCTGCCCCGAGACATGTGCGAGTGCGAAAATGAGATCCCGTTCTAGCCGACGCGACGAGTACGGCCGGGCGCAAGTGAATCCAACGCTCGGCCGTTGCTGGGGCCAACTGAGTCGTTGCCTGGGGTGGTGTGATAAGAAGGCCCGCCCCGGCCGGCTGACGTGCTGGCACCACCGAAACGCCGAACACGACGCCCGCAAACTGAAGGAGATCCTCGATGCCAAGCAAGAAAGACCCTTGGGCCGAGGCGATGGATAAGATGGACCGCGCCGTGGCCGTCGCGTGCAGGGTGGCCGGGATGAAGGAGGTCCACGTCGATTACAGCGCCTACAGCCTCGACGGCGGCACCGGCGTGCCGGTCAACAACCTGAGCGACGTGGCGGTCGAGGGCAAGGTTCGCATGATCGCCGTTGCCGATGAGTATTGGGGCGGCAAGGACTCCCAGGAGTACCGCTCGGAGGTCCTGGAGAGCCCGACGTGGCTCGCGGTAGCGGTGGAAGCCAACCGCTCCATACCAGTGACCAAGGATGAACACCACGTGTTCTTGGAGGGAATCAGGAAACTGACGAAGTCCCTGCAGATCGAGACCGGCGTGACACACTACGAGATGCTCTTCGGGAGTTGAACGATGCCTAGGAACCCCCGCCATACTGACGTCCGCGAGCGTGTCCGGGCCAACGAGGCCGCCCGCGTGCTGCTCATCGTGGCCCGCGACGCCACCGCCCAGGCGCGGGAGAAGATGTCCGCCGCGCTGCCGGAGCACTGGGCCTTGGCCGCGCAGGAGTACGCCGACTCCGTTCTGGAGGGTCTGGACGAACTAGTGCGCATCGTGGTGGCGGAGAGTGATGTTTGACCTGTTCCGCAAAGGTCCAGACCTGTCGGCCGGTTTCGGCAAAACCTGGACCGATCCGGGCAACGGGTGCGTGTGGGAGTTGGTCTCCCAGAATGACCTGAACGTGCCATATTTCCGCCGCGTCTACGCCAACGGGAACAAGGGCAAGAAGACGTACACGCTCCTCGGCGGCGATGCCGTGGCGCGGCGCCTGGCAGGAGTGAAGCCGCTATGATCCTAGCCTACTGCCTGACCGACCCCGCCTGCCGCCACGTGTGGTGCGGCCCCGGCATGCGGAAACTCCACAACGGACTGTCCCTGTCCCGCTTGCCCTTCTGGGGCACGAAGGCCGAGGCCCAGAGGGCCGCCGACGCCTTGCGTAAAGCGATCGGGCTGCGGGCCGTCCCCAGCCCCCTGAAGACGAGGTAACGACGATGGTCTGGAAGCACCACACCGACAAGGCCGCCGAGTTGTTGCTGGCCCGCGGGCTGCTGACCGCGGCAGCGCTGAACGAGGCGAAGAAACTCCTGTACGCCTTCCTCCACGGCGACTACATCCCCAAAAAGCCGGTGGGCTGCCGCGGTGTGAGGGACATGGTGAACCTCCGTCCGGCCCCTCTCGGCTGCGGCGACCGCTGCGCTAACGTGGTTGGGGACGACCTACAGTCCGGCCCGATCTACTGCGGCGAGCCCGCCACGGTCATCGCCGACAGCAAGGCCAACGACGGCGCCTACTACGCCATGTGCCCTAGTCACGCTCCCCACTTGTCCGTCGAGGAGAAGCAAACCGTGTACTTCGGGGACGCCGGTGCCGGCATCTAACCAACGAGGTAACGATGGACGCGAAGGAACTGGCCCATCAACTGCGGGTTGTATCCCACAAAGACCCGATCTGCCGCGGGTGGTATCTGTGGGCTGCGGACTGGGTGGAACAAGAGGCGAAAGAAACGGCGAACCTGCGCGCCGCCGTTAAGGCCCACCACGACCAGAAGGCGGACGACCGCTGCGTCGAGGACGACGACAAGCTCCACGCCGCCGCTGGCCTGCCCCCGTGCGACCGCCGCGTGGGGAGCAAGGAGGAGATGCTCGCCAATTGTGCCCGCTTCATCGAGCGCCGTTGCGAGGGCGGCGGCTGGCCCAGCTACCGCGAACTAGAGAATGAAATCGAGCGACTGCGGAACATCATTACGGCGATCCACGAGGTCGCCGCCCACGCCCGCGCGAACCCCGAGTGCAACCACTCGGCGATGTTATTCGTCGAACTAACGTCGCGGCCGGTCTCCGAGGCTATGAAAGGCTGGGAAAACACTAGTACCCCGCCCGATTCTACGGTAAAATAGGGGGAGGAGGACCCGCATGCTTCGTCTGCTCTACTGGCTCCTTTTCGGCTGCGACGTGCCCGCCCCTGCACCCAAGGCCCACGTGTGCGACGAGTTCACCCGCTGGAAGACCTGCGTGTCCTACGTCCGCAACATCTTCAACTACACCGGCGAGGGCGGGATCGTCACCCCAATGGTGAGCTACGCCGTCAAGCGCTGGCAGGAGCGGAGGTGCACCACCTGCGGCATTCTGTATCAACGCCTGGTCGAGCACGGCGGCAGGCTGCCTCTCCACCCCGACGACGACTTCAGCAACACGAACGACGCCAGGCGGGCCGGCGCGGAAGACGAGGAGCCGTACTACGGGGATAACGACGAGGGGGAGGAGGACTAATGAAAAATAGTGCGTTTGAACGTCGCCAGTTGAGACTCAAAAAGAACGAGGAGATCCGTCTGGCGAATGCGAAGCGCCTTGAAGAGTTGGCGAAAAGACCACGGGAGTTCATGACTGGGTACGTCCTCGGTCCCCACGGTCCAATCCCTCTAAGGTAAGGTGGACGGCGAGTGCGTAGCGACATGATGAAGGTGGTGACCGAGTGGCCCCGCGCGGGAGGCGGGCTGTACATCGCCGCCTCCAAGCGTCCCCTGACCGCCAAGGAGATCCGCCGGGCCTGTTTGAGCTAAGAAGGAACACCAATGAACGACGCCGAACGCAAAGCCTACCTGGCCGGCGCTAGCGATATGCGGAATGTGATCATCATCTGGCTCCGTAACCAGAATGACTGGGCGCCCCAGTACCCCACGGTTACGGCCGGCTTCATCGACGAGTTGACGTACACACCCGAGCAACTCCTCGGCAAGAAAGAAGAGGGGGAAAGCGCCAATGATCGGTAAGTACCGTCTGGAAGTGACCTACCACCCGAGCCACGACTTGGACGAGGAGATTCGTGAACTGGTCGGCCGTAGCGACTGGGCGTCGGGGCAAGGCTCAGACGGACGGGCCATGAGCTTCGCCTTCAAGGGACCGAAGGTACGCGACGCCGCCAAGAAGAAGCTCGACAATGCCGAGCTCCCCACGGTAACGACGATGGCCTGTGACGCCGAGGGAGACTAAGCCATGCCGCTGAAGGGTAAGACGTCATCCGCTAAGGGGAAGAAACAGGGCACCGGCGCCCGCTCCCCCCGCACGAAGAAGAAGAAGGACGCTCTCCCCCCTCCGCTCTCGCAGAGGGAGCAGAATGCCGTCCTCGCTGGTGTTCCTCTCACGAACGGTCGTCGTCGATTTGTTGAAGAGTACATCATCGATGGTAACACGTTGGAAGCTGGTGCGAGGGCCGGGTTTAGCGACCCTCGCTATGCGTTTCAATTACTTTCCGACCCTATAGTCAACCAGGCCATAGCCATTGCGAAGGCCAGGCGTGTCGAGCGAACTCAGATCACCGCGGACAAGACTTTGCGGGAGTTGGCGTGGATTGGGTACTGCGATCCGGCGGAGGCGAACGACCCCGTTACGGGTAATCTCCTGCCCCTCCACGAGATGCCGGAACACCTACGCCACGCCCTCGCCGGCTTCGACGTCAAGCGCCGTACCTACCATGAGAATGGACAGGCGATCGACGAGGAGATTATCAAGGTCCGCTTCTGGCCGAAGACGGAAGCACTACTCCGGCTTGGTAAGGCCCAGGGCGTCCCCCTCGGCGCGGACGGCAGCTTCCAGTTCAACTTCAACTCAACCACGGTCAACGTGTGCCCCGAAGGTTCGCACGTGATTAGTGCCGAGCAGCTGTCACGGCTGCCCCAGCACGCCCTGGACGCTCTCATGGCGGTGCTCGAAGACAGACAGCCGCCGACCTACGGGTTGAAGGAGCTGCCCGCACCGCTGACGATCGAATCAACTCCCGCGGACGACTCCGCAACTGCTACCGACGGACCGCGTGTCCGCGGGGGAGAGACAGGCCGTGGGAACGAATCCTCCGCTGCTACCGACACGAGCGATGTTCCCACGGCCGACACTCCTACGGGCGGGGAGGAGGACGATGGCGTAGCTGCTACCGATGCACTTGCTGTCCTCCCCCAGCCCGTCTACCTGCCCGACCAGAGTAACACTACTCACATTCCCGGCACCGTCGCCGACTGAAGACAGGCCGTGGGGACGATCTCCTCTCTGCTACCGACGAGCCTGGTGTTCCCACGGCCTTAACACTCCCACCCGAAAGACAGCCCCCCTACCCGCCACCCCGAGCGGCGCCTAGAAAGACAGGCGCCGCCCCACTCCGAGGTCCGCACGATGAAACGACTTATCCTGGCCCTCGTCGGCCTCCTGTCCGCCGCCGAGATGATCACCTGGTACGCCGGAATGAAAGACAGGCAGCCGCCACCGGTCGTCCCCAGCTACGAGACGATCCGCGACCTCAACAGAAGACAGGCCGACGCCCTCAGCCGCGGGGACACGGCGGCGGCCGAACGTGCTAAAAAAGACAGGCAGGCCGCCTGGGATAACTGGGACCGGACCGTCAGTAGCAAGGAGCTGGAGAAATGAACCGAGTGACAGGCATTACCGTCTTGTGGGCTTTCCTGGGGGCGTGCCTCCTCTCAATGTGGGTAGGCTACTGCTTAGTGAATCGGATCAAGGGCGTAGAAGACAGGCTGAAGGCACTTGAAGACAGGGCCGCGGAGCGTGTTGGGAAATGAAGACGTGCCGGCGCCCGTTCAAGACAGGCGCCGGCACGGGGAGAGAAAGAGACGTGAGGTCCGTTCCGTGAGACAGGATGGGTCACTTCTTCGTCAGTTCGCGGATCATGTCCAGGGCCTCTTCGAGGCTGTCTACGGGACAGCACATGCCTTTGCCGATGACGTACCATCCGTCCGCCTTCAGCACGGGGCGGTAGGGGCCGTCGGTCGCGATCGTCACGCCGTCGCTGAACTTGATGGACACGGTTCACTCCTCGTCTGGGTCGGGTGTCGCCCCGAGCGCGACCCACAGACAGGCCGCGCTCGCGCCCAGGGCCAGACACCCGACGGTTAGTAGACAGGTCACGAGGCCTCCTTGGCCGGAACGGACCGCTCCTTCTTCATGGTGTTGAACACAGCGATGCAGGCGGCGCGGAGGTTGCTGGTTAGCCTCTCGCGGCATGGCTGGCAGCAGTCGTAGGCTCGTCCGAACTCATTCTTCGGCTGCTCGCCTGCGGCGCGGCGGTCAATGGAGACCTCCACTAGCTGCCGCACGGGGCCGTCGCCGCAGATGTCGCACACAGTCATCGATTTCACTCCTTCGGGTTAGTTGGGCACGGGTAGTTCCCCGCGGCCGGTTAGGAATTAGCCGCGGCGGCGCCCTAATTCCTGAAAGAGGGGAACGAACTACCCCTGCCGCCGGAAAGGCCGGTAGCAAACAACCCGAAGGAGAGACAGATGAGCGAGACTACGAAGCACGTCCCGACCGCGAACGACAAGGCCGCCAAGGCGCTGTTCCCGACGCCCGAGGCTGCCAAGGGCGTCCAGCCCGACAACGCGAAGTTTCGCCTGTACGCGGTGTCCCGCGGCGGCAACGTCATCGGCTACACCTGGGAAGTTGGCGCGGCGAGCGCCATTGAGAACGCCGCGCGGGCCGACGGTTACTCCGCCGCGGTGCTGGAGAAGGCGCCGGCGGACCCGGCCAAGGTGGTGGCGACCCTGACCGATGAGCAGCTCAAGGCCCTGGGGCTGAAGCGCGTGAAGCCGCGCGTCACCAGGGAGGAGCCCGCCGCGGAGCCGGCCGCGGCCTAGTCTTCGGGTAAGGGGGGGAGGCGCCTCCCCCCTCTTTTCTAATTCCTAGACAGGGACGGCGAACTATCGCCGTTGCCCACGACCCGAAGACAGGAGACAGGACGGTGCCGTACACCTTCTTCCCCGCCGTCGCCAAGGTCGCCGCCGAGCTGCGTCGCATCAAGTCCCACTTCACCGCCGACCTGGCGGGTGCCGCCGAGCTGTGCCTGGACGCCGACCGCTGCGTGGACCTCGGCGGGCTGTCCCGCGAGGACTACGACGCTATTAGTGGGGGTAGTGAACTTTTCGACGCGGCCGACCGCTGGGCGAAGGAGGCCCTCCGCGGCCTGATCTAATTCCGAGGACAGCCCGCCGAACTACAGGCGTCGCCCAGCGAACCCGAAGGAGAACGCGATGCCGGCGCCGAGCTACAAGACCTACGACGAGGCCTTCGCCGCCTGGTGGGGGCGCTGCCAGAAACTGCTCCCCAGATTCGCCGGCGCCTGGCCGGGCGGCATCCGCCCGCAGGACCGCGAAGCGGACACGTGGGACCCCTACGGCAGCTTCGACGCGGGGGAGACGCCCGAGGAGTTCGCCACGATGGTCAACCGCGGGCTCGCCGACTAGTCGCGGGCGGGGGCTGCCGGAAAGACAGGCGCCCATTTTCTAATTCGGGGACAGGCCCCGCGAACTACCCTTCGGCGAAAGACAGCCAACCCGAAAAGGAGACAGGCCATGCCCGCACGTGAGACCCGCGAGTACACCTTACAGAACCCCTGCCGGCTCGACCTGGAGTTCACCGACGAGTACATCGGGTTCTGGGGCGTCACCAGCGAGGACCCCGCGGAGGACGTCCTGCTCGGCGAGGACGGCCCCTACTGCGCTTGGGATGCCGTTGTCACGTTCGGCCCGGAGTGCCTGTACGTGGACGGCAGCGACGGCCCGAGCGGCGGCACCCACGTTCACATCCGCCTCGTGATCCCCCAGCGCCTGCTGCGGGGCATCCGTACCTGCCCCTAATTCCTAACCGGCCGCCGCGAACTACCTCCTGCCCAGTAACCCCGAAGGAGACCGAAATGCCCCTCGTCACGCTCCGCGGCCACGGGCCGGCGCCCCGCGGCTACTATGTCTGCCGCGACCCGAAGTGCCCCGCCCGCCGCGAGCCCTGGTCCGGCCGGTTCGCCCGGCTCGGCACCCACTACCACCCGATTACGGCGGGGGCCTATGTGCCCCAGTTCCTCCGCGCCCCGCGCCCCGACCGCTAATTCCTAACCGGCCGCCGCGAACTACCCGTTGCCCAGTAACCCCGAAGGAGAACGCCGTGAACGACGAAAAGGCCCTGCTGGTTCGTCACGCAACCAACGCCGTCGAGGCCCTCGCCCTCCGCGGCGTCTGGGAGGAGCACGAGGTCTACCACGAGGCCCACGCCGCGCTGGAGCTGGCCCTGGGTGACGCCCTGGGCGCCCTGCCCGCCCATAAGCTCCGCGCCGTCAACGAGGCCCTGGGCGCCTACACGCGGGCCACGGCCCCGCGGCCTGAAGAAAGGGCCGCCTCCTAATTCCTAACGCCCCGCGCCGAACTACCCCCCCGACGAAACCAAACCCGCCGCGAAAAACGCGGCAAACCAACCCGAAGGAGTTTCAAATGTCCGAGAACACGAACGGCGTCGCGACCCCCGAGACCCAGGCCCCCGAGGCGGCCCCAGGCGGCAAGAAGCTGGTGGCCCGCACGGTCTTCGCGACCGAGGCCGAGGCCCTGGCGGCCAAGCCGGACGGCAAGGCGGAGCGCAAGCTCTTCCCGGTCACCCGCCCGGACGGCACGGTGGCCTACAGCTACGGCATCAACGCCAAGGAGGCCACGCGGAACGTGGCCGAGGCGGACGGATACAAGGCCGGCACGCCCTACGGGCTCAAGAAGGGCGGGGGCGGGGTTTCCCGCGCCGCCGTGGTCACCACGCTGACCTACGACGAACTGGCCGCGGCGCTGGCCGCCCGCGGGCTGGACCCGAAGAAGGCGCTCAAGGCCCCGAAGAAGCGCACGACGGCCGCCAGCGCCGCGGAGGCCCCGAGCGAGACGCTGGCCGGCGAGCCGGCCGAAGTCACCGAGGAAACCCCCGCCGCGTAAGCGGGGCCTTTCGGGTCGGGCCGCGGGGAAAGCCAACCCGCGGCCCGTTTTCGTATTGGGGGCGGGGTCGGACGAGCGTAGGCCCGCTACCGACGAAAGGCGTGTCCGCCCGCCCCCTAATTCCTACGGGACGGCGCCCGAACTATCCCCTGTAACGAAAACCGCCCGCCGGGAAAGGCGGGCCAACCCGCGAAGGAGATTTGAACGATGTCCATTCTCGACGCCATCCTCGAGGCCCCCACGGTCACGGCCAACGACGACCTCGGCGACATCAACTGGGTCCGCGGGATGACGGACCCCGGGGAAATGGTGGCCTGCGGCGCCTACCAGCAGCTGCGCCGCCTCAACGGCGAGACCGACGAGGCTTACTACCAGCGACTCAAGCCGCTCATCGCGGCCATTCCCGAGCCCGACCGCACCACGATCATCAAGGCTGGCATCAAGGCGGCCCAGGAGCGGGCCGGCCACTCGGTCAACGGAGCCGGGTTGGTGGAGCTGCTCACCGTCGGCGAGTGGGGTTGGTCCGGGTTGGGCCTGAACGTCAGCAAGGCGGTCAGCCTGGCCGAGATCAAGGAGCTGGCCCGCCCGCGGGTCGGCTACCACGTGTCCAAGCGCCCCAACAGCTACCAGCTCTTCGACGGCTCCTGGAAGGCCGACCCCGGCAGCTTCGCGCTGGTCCGCGACGACACCGAGGCCCGTCTGTCCACCGTCGGCCCGGACTACGTCGTGCTCCAGAACATGGACGTCTTGGACTTCTTCGGCAAGGTGTTCGGCAAGTACGACGTGAAGATGGAGTCCGTAGGGACGCACACGCTCGGGCGTGTGTGCTGGGCGCAGGCTAACATCCAGGCGCTCAACTTCCGCCTGCCGGGCGGGGACGACAACTTCGCCTATGCCATGCTCAGTAACAAGCATGGTGGCGGCGCCATCAAGTTCTTCCCCACGTCCCAGCGGGCCGTGTGCAAGAACACGCACGGCATCGCCATGGGACGGGACGGCCGCCGGGGCATCTCCATCCGCCACACCGGCGACCTGAAGGGCAAGGTCGGGGAGGCCCAGAAGCTGTTCGGCGCGGCCTTGAAGCGTGGCCAGGAGTTCAAGGAGCAGGCCGAGACCCTGTTCCACACGCCGTTGGAGGTCAAGCCCTACGCCGCGGGCGTGCTGGACACCATCCTGAAGGTGTCGGAGGCGGGGCAGGACCTGCTGGCACTCCGCAAGGACCCCCTGACCGCGGCCATCGAGGTCACGGAGGCTGAGAAGGAGCTGGAGCGTCGCATGAAGCGCTTCGACGGGCTCCTGAAGCACATCCTGGACGCCTACGAGAGCCCGGCCGTCGGCGCGGCCGCCCGCGGCTCCGCCTGGGGCGCCCTCAACGCGGTCACGCGGGTCGCCGACCACGTCTACGGGCAGCCCGCCCGCGGCACGAGTGAGGAGATGTCCTCCCGCCGGCTGGAGAGCATCCTCGAGGGTGCCAGCGCCCAGCTCAAGGAGGTGGCCTTCAGCGAGGTCCTGCTGGCGACCAAGGGTTAACGGCCTTCGCGGGCCGGGGGCAAGGACGCCCCCTTTCCCACGCCGAGGATGGTCCAGGCGGGCCGATCGGCTCCAAAGCCGGCCCGCCCTACCCTGCGGCCCGAACGCGGCTTATAGGCCATCCTCGGCGTTCCGCGCCTTCCCTACTAAGTTTACCGTGGCGGTAAGGATTCGGTCGCTAGGGCGGAGAACGCCTAGGATGGCCTGGGACCAACGATCTCCCGCGAAACGCCCATTTCCCCGTTTTCGACCGCTGAACGCGCCCTAGGGCTTCCTAGACGCCGCAAAGGCCGTTCGGGCGCTTTCCCAGCCCGCCGTTTTCCACCCGCTGGGCGCCTAGGCGCCTAATTCCGCGCGGCCGTTTCCGAACTACCCCCTGCCCAATAACCCGAACAGGAGACTACCCGTGGCGAAGACGAGCGACTTTCCGGTAGGGACGCGCGTAGCGTGCAACGCGGAGCGTGGCTACGAGAAGCGGTTCGCCGGCCTGGTCGGCACCGTGGTCGGCCACACGACGCGCGGCTCGACCACCAAGTTGCCCCGCGTGGTGGTCCGCCCGGACGCCGCGGACACCGACCCGCACCTGGCGCCCCACTTGCGCAAGTTGGCGTTCCTGCCGCGGCACCTCCGGCGGCTTTAGCGGGCGCTGGGGGGAAGGAGCCCCCTAATTTCCCCCCACCCGCCCGCCGAACTGCCTGGCGTAACGAAAACCCAACCCGAAGGAGGAAGACCGATGCCGCATTTCGACGACTCCGGCCGCGAGGAGTGGGTCTGCCAGAAGGGCGCCCACGTCTGCACCGGCCCCAGCACCTGGGTGGAGGGGGTCGGGAACGTCTGCCCCCGCTGCTTCGCTCCCCCCTCCAACGCGCCCGAGCCGCCCCTGTCCCTCTACGAGCACGCCCGCCGCGAGAGCGGCCTGTCCGGGCTGGCGCTCGTGCGCTACGTCAACCGCCACTACGGCCAAGGCTAATTCCGCGCGGCGACCGCCGAACTACCCCTGTCCGAACCCACTACCCAAAGAAGGAGCCGACCGATGAAGCGCACCGCCGACCCGTTTACCCAGATCCTCGGCAAGATGGTCCGGGCGATCGTGGACGCCGAACGCCACGCCGAGGCCCAGCACCAGGAGTACCTGCGCTCGCCGGCCGCCCGGCTCCTCGGCCAGCCTTTCGAGGGCGGCAAGATCGTCAAGTCCAAGCAGCTGTCCGGCGACCGCCGCTTCCTGGTCACCGTCCGCCGCCCCGACCGTCTGGACGAGCAGGTCGTCCTGTCCCCCGTGAACGTCTAACCCGAAGGGAGAACCTGATGGCCAGTATGACTGCCGCCGGCGCCCGGATCCGTCTGTACGAAGGCAAGGAGGACGCGATCGTGGCCCTCGGCGACCGCGTGACGTTCTGGGACGGGAAGACCGGCACCGCCCACTGCTGGACCCAGGAGGGGGTGATGGTCGTCCTGGACGCTCCCTACCGCGACGCCCGCCACCGCATTATGGCCATCGAGGCCGGCGACGGCGACCTGACCGCCGTGGAGAAGGCGCCCGGCCCGGACCTGGCGGCGCTGGCGGCGCCCGTGGACTACGCCGACGACGAGCTGCCTTGGTAGCCCTTCATCCGGGCCACGGACGGCCCTAATTCCACTTCCCCTTCGGGGAACTACTTCCTGTAACGCGAACCTCAACCCGAAGGAGTTCCCCGAATGGTCACCCGCGAGTTCGTCGCCGCCGGCAACGCTATCTTCACGGTCGAGTGCCCCGCCGGCGCCCCGAAGGCGCACTATACCTTCAAGGTCCGCCGCAAGGACGCCACGGAGCGCTGGCCCGAAGCCTACTTCGTGAGCCTGCTCACCGGCCCGGACAACACCGAATCCTACACCTACCTGGGGATGCTCAACCCGACGTGCGGGGAGGTGGTGCTGACGCGGAAGTCGCCTTACGGGCCGGAGACCTACGTGGTCCGCTTGCTGCGGCGGGTCCTGGCCCGCGTTTGGGCCGACGAGGCCGCCGCGGTCGAGGCCGCGGGCTTCCGCCTCCACCACGAGGGGCGTTGCGGTCGGTGCGGGCGGCACCTAACGGTGCCGGAAAGCATCGAAAACGGTATCGGGCCGGAGTGTGCCCAGATCATGGCGGGCGCCGCGGCCTAGCGGGCGCTTGGGGAAGGGAGGACCCTTCCCCCTAATTCCTGGGGGCGGGCGGCGAACTACCCTTGCCGCCCGAAACGCTTACCCCCACGCGGCCCCTGGCCGCAAAGGAGAAGACGTGGCAACGATTACCCAGTCTTACGAGGACGAGCCTTGTGGCTGCGTCATCGTGATCTACGTAATCGCCGAGCGCTGCACTACCTCGCCAGACATCGTGGTGAGGCGGCGCGTGGCCGTCGACGCCGACTGCCCCCACGGGCACCGGCTCCGCATTACATCGTCGCGGGAGTTGGAGCCCGCGACTGCCTGACACCACACGGAGGATTCCGCGATGCCGGCGCAACGCGATTACCGCGGCGAGCGGTTCGGCGCCCTCACCGCCGTATCGCCGCGGGGCCGCGGCCGGGCGGGTGGCGAAATCGTCTGGCAGCTGCGCTGCGACTGCGGCAACCGGGCGTTCGGCGTGCCGGCGCGGTTGCGGCAGCGCGAGCGCGAGGGCAATCCGGTGACCTGCGGGCGGTGCCGCCTCAAGGCGGGGCGCAAGGCCGCCAAGCCGCCCCGGCGCGTCGGCCACTGGACCGTGCTGCGGCGCGCCGAGAACGGCCCGTCCGGGCACGCCTATTACTGGTGCCGCTGCGACTGCGGCCGGGAGCGCCGCGTCATGGGCCTTCGCCTCTGCCGCCGCCAAACGCACGGATGCCGGCGCTGCGCCTCGCGCCGGGCCACCGACGGCCAGCGGTTGCGCTGGCGCCGCGAAGGCGCCGGCCTGACGATGGCCCAGGCTGCCGGCCGAGTCGGCGTGAGCAAGCAGTGCTGGCACCACTACGAGAGCAGCGCGGTCATTCGCCCGGCGACCCTGGATCGCCTGACGGCCGCGCTGTTCCCGAGGGTCGATTGACAACGCCACGCGGCCTTGCTGGCCAACGCCGCGGCCGCGTGGCGTCCACACCGCCGACGAGTACGTGACGCTGAAGGTCGCCACCGTCAAGGAGCACCTGGCGACGTGGTTTCCCCGCGGCGCCCCTAATTCCCACGGTTGGACGGGGAACTACCCTTGCCGCCCGAAACGCTTACCCGAAGGAGCTGAACGTGGAAACCTGCCAGCTCGCCGATCTGCCTCGAGGCGCCCGCTACCTCGACAACGGTGGGGACGAGTTCATCGTGACCGACCTCGAGGCGCCGTGCGACGGCTATTCCTACACGGTTGGACTGGACGGCGCCCTCGCCGGGAAGGCGGGCCTGGTCGCCAACTCGTTGCGGCTTACCAAGGACGACTCGGGCCGCTGGTACGTCTGCCCGATCCTCAACGGGTGGGTCGTCGTTTCCGCCGCAGCCCGCTAGCAATCCACGGGGGCGGACGACGGACGATTGAAGTGCTGCTACCGAAATCGAGGCTGTCCGCCCGCCCCCACCTTACCCCACGAAGGAGGTCAACGATGCCCCGCGGGAAGATCGTCGCCGTCCTGTTCACGTGGTCCTGGGGCGGCTTTTCGGTCCGCTACGAGGACGGCCGCCGCGAGAGCCTGTCCTGCGGCCAGCTGCTGGAGGCCGTGGGCGCCGACGAGTACCTGCGGCTGAGCCTGCTGACGGCCCAGCTCGCGGGACACTGGCACCCGGTGCCGCCGAAGCCCGAGGGCGGGAAGGCCGCCTAATTCCGCCCGCGCCGCCGCGAACTACCCCTAGCCCGAAGCAACCAGAAGGAGTCGAAAATGGAACGTATCATTGTAAGCCGCCACCCCGCCGCCATCGAGTTCGTCCGCGAGGCGGCCCCCGAGTTCAAGGACGCCCCCGTCCTGACCCAGGCCACGCCGGATGACGTCCGCGGGAAGGTCATTGCGGGGAACCTGCCCCTCCACCTCGCCGCACTGGCGGCCCAGATCGTGGCGGTTGAGTTCGACGGCACCCCGCCCCGCGGCGCGGAATACGGCGTGGCCGAGATGAAGGCGGCCGGTGCCCGCCTGGCCCGCTACGCCGTCACCGCCGTGCCCGAACCGGCCCGCGAGATCACCTTCAACAACGGCCGCAAGTCCCGCGGCCACTCCGACGTTTTGATCGTCGGTCGGGGTGACCAGCTCCACAAGTTCTCCGGCGCCTCGGTGCCCGGCGTGGCGGCCGTCGTCGGG
>JADMIO012610673.1_pt1 | contig 44905 bp, 42 predicted proteins | sample 8958161 | NCBI WGS metagenome assembly JADMIO01 (sample SAMN16585339, study PRJNA669376) | soil metagenome | isolation source: Crop rotation soil | place: USA: Cullars Rotation, Alabama | collected 2011
CACCGAGCCGATCGCCAATCCATCGAGACCGTCGGTGAGATTCACCGCGTTCGACGCGCCGACGAGGATCACCATCACGAAGCCGATGTAGATGAAGCCGATGTCGAGCTTGAACGTCTCCGGCTTCAAGAACGGGAAGGTGATGACGGTGTTGTAGTTGTTCTTCAGCATCGGCAGGTACGCGATCGCCAGCGCGGCGAGGAGCGCCACAAAGAACTGCGCGCCGAACTTCTGCCTGGCGGTGAGGCCGAGGTTCTGCTTCTTGGCGAGCTTGCGATAGTCGTCGATGAAGCCGATGGCCGCGTACGACGCGGTGACGAAGAGGATGATCCAGATGTAGGGATTGGTGATGTCCGCCCACAAGACGGTCGGAATGAGGATGGCCACGTTGATCAAGAGGCCGCCCATGGTCGGCGTACCGGCCTTGGCCTGATGCGATTTCGGCCCTTCCTCGCGGATGTACTGGCCGAGCTTGATGCGGCGCATGCGCTCGATCAGCCACGGTCCGAGGATGAAGGAGATGAGGAGCGCGGTCAGCGCGGCGAAGGCCGTCCGGAAGGTGATGTACCGGAAGACATTGAAGCCGACGATGACGTCGCGGAGGCGGTAGAGAACGTAGTAGAGCATTTAGTGCGCGCCTTCCCCTCGGCCGCCGGTCAACATCGCCACGGCCTTGTCCAGGCCCACGCCGCGCGAGCCCTTGATGAGCACGAGATCGCCTTCGCGGAGGAACGTCTTGAGGAACTCGCCGGCTGCTTCGGCGTTCGGGAAGTGATACAGCGCGTCGCCGGCGAAGCCCGCTTCCCGCGCGCCGTCGAGCAACGCTTTCGAACGTGCATCGGAGCCCGGTCGCGCGACGGCCATGACGACGTCGATCGAAGAGGGCACGCCTTTGCCGGAGTCGCGATGGAACTGCAGCTCCTGCTCGCCGAGCTCCAGCATGTCGCCGATGACGGCGATGCGCCGGCCCCGCACTTCGGCCTGTGTCATCAGTTCGAGCGTGCGCGCGAGCGCATACGGATTGGAGTTGTAGGTGTCGTCGTAAATCGTGGCGCCGTTTTCGAGCGGCACGATCACGCCGCGGTGATACGCCGGCTTCACCTCGGTCACCCCGCGCTCGATGCCTTCCCAGGAGATGCCGATCGCGCGGGCGGTGGCGATGGCGGCGAGGAGGTTGTCGAGGTTGTGGCGGCCGGGCAGGAGCAGCTCCAGCTCGCGCGTCGTGCCCTCGGCGTCGAGCGTGAAACGCGTGCCGAGGAGACCGCGCTCGCGGATGTTGCGGGCGCGATATTCGGCGTCGTTCTCGATGCCGTACGTGACCTTCCGGCCTTCGAACTCGCGGCTGATGTTCACGACGTGCACGTTGTCGTTGTTGATGACCACCGTGCCGTTCGGGGCGAGGTTCTCCAGCAACTCACGCTTCGCGGCGGCGATGCCTTCGATCGTTCCGAAGAACTCGATGTGCACCGGGGCGATGTTCGTGTACACGCCGAAGTTCGGCCGGACGTTCCCGGCGATCTCGGCGATCTCGCCCGCGTGGTTCATCCCCATCTCGCTGACCACGACTTCGGTGCCGTCGGGCGTGTTGTCGATGCAGAGCGGCGCGCCGATCTGATTGTTGAAGTTGCCCCACGACTTCCAGGTGCGGCGCTCGGTGCCGACCAGCGTGGCGATCATTTCTTTCGTGGTGGTCTTGCCGGCCGAGCCGGTGATGCCGATGAGCAGGAAGTCATTGCTCTCGCGGATCGATCGCGCCAGTCGCTGCAACGCACGGGTAGTGTCGTCGACGCGAACGATGCCCTTCTCCGCGGGCAAATCCTCGGGCACCTGCGACACCACTGCGCCGCGCGCGGTTTCCAGCGCCTTGCCGAGGAACTGATGGCCGTCGAGACGCTCGCCGTGGATGGCGAAGAAGACGGAGTCCGGCTTCACCTCGCGCGAGTCGATGACGACGGTGGAGGAGATCACGTCGCCGCCCTGCACGACGGTGCCGCCGATCATCTCGGCGAGTTGGGAGAAGGTCAGCGTAGGCATGACGCCTCCCCGGTTGATGCCGTCTTCCGACTCCGCCGCGTTCGGTCGCCGTTCGTCCCCTTCCCCGGGAACTGCCTGGCGAACCCCATCCACTCACCCTCGCCGAAACGGACCGACGGAGCCGGAACACGACACCGGATCGAGCCATGAATAGAATAAGTCGTTTTCATGATGAATTTCAAGATCATTTTCCGTGGCGCTTATTCAGCGCGAGTTCTGCCTCTTCGCGATCGTCGAAGTGAATGACCTGATCGCCAACCACCTGATAGGTCTCGTGACCCTTCCCGGCGATGACGATGACGTCGTCTTCTCCGGCTTCGGCGATGGTGCGGGCGATGGCCTCGCGGCGATCGGCGATGGCGATGGGTTTCGTGGTTGCGGGGATCCCGCCGAGGATCTCGTCGATGATGGCCTGGGGCTGCTCGCCGCGGGGGTTGTCGCTGGTGACGATGACGTCGTCGGCCAGACGCGCGGCGATCTCCCCCATCTGCGGTCGCTTGCCGCGATCGCGATCGCCGCCGCAGCCGAAGACGATCTTCAGGCGGCGCTCGCCGGCGATCTCACGCACGGCGTGCAGGAGCTTCTCGAGCGCGTCCGGCTTGTGTGCGTAGTCGACGATGACGGTCGGCTTCGAGTCGCCTACGCGCTCGAAGCGGCCGCGTACTGATTGCAAATTGCGAATCCCCGCTTCGATCGCGGACGTGGGGATGCCGACGACGAGCGCCGCACCGATTGCGCCGAGCCAGTTGTACAGATTGGGGAGGCCGAGAAGCGGCGATTCGACACGGATGTCGCCTTGCCGCGTGCGCACCGTGCCGTGCAAGCCGTCGACGGAGATCGAGAAATCGCCGGCGGGATGAATGTCCGCGTTGGAATCGCGGCCGAACGTCATCGCCGATGCGCCGAGCTCCGTCGCCAGTCGGCGTCCGTAATCGTCGTCGAGATTCACGACCGCGGTCTGGCGCGTGCGATCGATCTGATCGAAAAGGATGCGCTTGGCGGCGAAGTACTCCTCGAAGTTCTTGTGAAAGTCGAAGTGCTCGCGCGAGAGGTTCGTGAAGACCGCCGCCGCGAAGTGCACGCCGTAGGTCCGCTTGAGCGCGAGCGCGTGCGACGACACCTCCATCACCGCGTGCTTCACGCCGGCGTCGACCATCTTGGCGAACCACTCCTGCAGCACGACAGCGTCGGGCGTGGTGCGATCGGCCATGAGCCGTTCGTCGCCGGCCCTGTATTCGATGGTGCCGATGAGACCGACCGGTTCATTCAGCGCATCGAAGACGGACTCGATCATGCGCGTGGTGGTGGTCTTGCCGGACGTGCCGGTGACGCCGACGAGGGAGAGCTTGTCGGCGGGACGGCCGTGGAAGTTCGCGGCCAGCAATGCCAGCGCGGCGCGCGGATCATCGACGACGACGTCGGCAGGAGCCGCTTGCGCGACGATCGCAGCTGCGCCTTTCTCGCGCGCCTGTGGGATGAACACGGTGCCGTCTTTGGCCGTGCCGGGGATGGCGACGAACAGTGCGCCTTTGCTGACCAGACGCGAGTCCGGCGTCACCGAGGTGATGTCGAGATTCGCGTCCGCGTTCATGGCGCTCACGGGGACGTCGCGGAGGAGCTCGGAGAGTTTCATCGCAAGCTCTCCCCTTCTGTCATCCCGAGCGTCGCGAGGGATCTGGGTGAGTGGGGCGCGAAGCTCATGCCTGCTGCCGCCCGGCCGCCCAGGTCCCTCGCTCCCGCTCGGGATGACAGGGAGGTCAAGTTCAGCGTGAGCCGCCGGCTGGCCGGCAGGGCTCCGCCTGGTTCCGGATTTTGTGAAGTCACCACTCCGCTTCCGATGGCCCGAACCGTCAGTCCGCTCGCGACCGCTCTTGCGATCGCCGCGCGTGCATCGAGGCCGCGCAGATCGGGTACCGCGGTGGCCGGGCCGGCATGCGTGCCCGGTTGCGAAAACGCGGCCAGCAATGGAGGCGCGACGCCGATGGTGCGCGAGGGAATCGAAGGAGCGACGCCGAGGTAGCGGAGCGTGCCTTCGGCGACCTCGCGAAAGACCGGCGCGGCCACGGTGCCGCCGTAGTATGCCCCGCGCGGTTCGTCGATCACGGCCAGGATCACCAGGCGCGGCTGATCGGCAGGAACGTAGCCGGCGAACGAGCCGACGTAGCGATCGGCGCTGTACCCGCCGCGGCCTGCCTTCTGCGCCGTGCCGGTCTTCCCGGCCACGACATGCTCGGCCAGCGCGGCCTGTTCGCCGGTGCCGCGGGAGACGACGTTCTTGAGGATCTCGTTGAGCACGGCCGCGGTCTTTTCTGACATCACCCGGCGCGGCGCGTGGCGGGGCGGTTCCGCGATGATGTTGCCTTCGTCATCGACGATCTTCTTCACGATGCGCGGCTCGACGAGCAATCCGCCGGTGGCGACCGCGGCAACCGCGCGCGTGATCTGCAGCGGCGTCACGCCGATCTCCTGACCGATGGCGATGCTGGCCGGCGAGACCTGCGTCCATTTGTCGGTGCGGCGCAGGATGCCGGACGTCTCTCCCGGCAGCGGAAGGTTGGCGCGCTCGCCGAAGCCGAAGCGGCGGATCCAGTCGTAGAAGCGCGTCTGGCCCAGCGCCAGTCCGACGCGCACGGTGCCGACGTTCGACGAGTTCACGATCACGTCTTCGAACGACATCAGGCCGTAGCGATGGCCGTCGTGCTCGCTGATGGTGATGTTGGCAATGGTGATGGAGCCGTTGCCGCAGTCGATGATCTGCGACGGCGTGACCAGATGTTCTTCGAGGCCGGCCGCGGCGGTGACGATCTTGAACGTCGAGCCGGGCTCGTACGCGTCCTGCACGTTGCGATTGCGCCACGCCACGGGCGAGAAATCGCGGAAGTGATTCGGATCGAACGTCGGCGCCGAGGCCATCGCCAGAATGGAACCGTCGTTCGGATCCATCACCAGCACCGAGCCGCCCGTGGCGCGGTACTGCTCGACCGCTTTCTGCAACGCACGTTCGGCGATGAACTGAATCACCGAGTCGATGGTCAGGACGACATGGTGTCCGTCGCGAGGACGATTGGCGCCATCGCCGCCGACGAGATACACGCCCCGACGAGCGTCGCGCAGCAGCGTCACTTTGCCGGGCGTCCCGCGCACTTCTTCATCGAAGGAATGCTCGATCCCGCCCAGGCCATCGCCGTCGAGACCGACGTAGCCGATGACGTTCGCGGCCAGCGTCGCGCGCGGATACGAGCGGCGATGCGCTTCCAGAAAGTAGATGCCGGGCAGCTTCAGCTTGCGCGCTTCGGCGGTGACTTCGAGAGGAAGCTGGCGCGCAATCCAGGCGAAGCTGCCATCGCCGCGCAGCTTTGCTTCGATCTCGCGCGCGGTGAGGTCGATGCCTTGGATCGCGGCGAGTGCTTTCGCGGTCGCGCGGCGATTGGTGATCGCTTGCGGATCCGCGTAGATCGATTCAGCGGCGACGCTCTCCGCCAACACGCGGCCGCGCGCGTCGAGAATCGAGCCTCGCACCGGATGCAGCGCCAGTGTCGATTCCTGCTGTTTCTGCGCGCGCTCGACGTAGTGATCGTGCCGCACGAGCTGCACCTGCATCAGCCGGAAGACGACGATCAGTCCCCACGCGGCGAGGAAAGCGGACAGCTGCAGCAGGCGCTTCTGGGAGAGAGCCATCAGCGGGCTCCTTTGGGGAGTTCCTGTCCTCGGAGTCCCTCGGGTCCTCGGAGTTCCTCGGAGTTCCTCGGAGTGGACTGGGCTGACAACCCCGCCGAGGAACTCCGAGGAACCGAGGAACCCCGAGGAACCGCGCCGGTGACCATCACGATGGTCTTCGGATCGGCCGGCGCAAAGCCGAGCTTCGCCGCCTGCGTCTCGACGGTGTCGAAGGACGTCAGGCGATCGCGTTCCGCTTCCAGCGCTTTGTGCGCGGCTTCGGTGTCTTTCCAGGTTTTCTGCAGGCGGGTGGTCTCGCGTCCGAGGCGGATGACCTCGAGGTTTTGCCAGGTGAAGAGGAGGAGGAACAGACCGATCGGAATGCCGAGGCTCAGGACGGCCAGCAGCTCACGGTTTCGCCGCCGATCCCGCTCGCGGACGATGTGTGTGTTGTCGATCGGTTTCTTTTGCGTGTACATGACCGGGGGCGCGACGATGATTCCAACGGCGTCTCACGACGCCAGCGTCGCAGCCAACGAACAAGGGTGAAGATCTGCCTTCAAGCACGGTACGACGAGCCATCCACACACACCCACGCCCCACGCTCCACCCCTCCCGAGCTCCCCTCCGCACACACACCCAACCCTTCCCCAACCTTCACCCTTGCTCGTTAGCTGCAACTCCTGTTTGTTGCTGCACTTCAGACTCGTTCCGCCACTCGCAGCTTCGCGCTGCGCGACCGCGGATTCCTTTGGATTTCTTCTTCTGAAGCAGTGATCGGCCGTCCCGTCAGGATCTCGATCAGCGTCACCGCGCCGCACCCGCACACGGGCATGTTCGGCGGGCAGATGCACTCGCCTTCCAGCCGACGGAACGCGCGTTTGACGATGCGATCCTCGAGCGAGTGAAAGGAGATGATGCCGACGCGCGCACCCGGTTCGAGCACGCTCACGGCGTCGTCGACGAATCGATCGAGTCCCGTGAGCTCTTCGTTCGTGGCGATGCGGAGCGCCTGGAACGTCAGCGTCGACGGATCGATCTCGTGAGGCCGCGACTTTTTCACGCTGCGGATGACTTCCGTCAAACGCGTCGTAGTCGTGATCGGCGCTTCCGTACGCGCTGCGACGATCGCTCCGGCGATCCGCCGCGCCATCGGCTCTTCGCCGTAGGTGCGGATGATGCGCGTGAGCTCGTATTCGTCGAGCGTGTTCACGAGATCGGCCGCGCTGCGCGCTTCGTCGCCCATGCGCATGTCCAGCGGTCCTTCAAAACGGAACGAGAACCCGCGCGCGGCGTCGTCGAGTTGCATCGAGGAGACGCCGAGGTCGGCGAGCAGGCCGCTGATCTTGTCGATCTTGAGCTGCTTCAGGATTTCAATGAGCGATTCGTGACGTCCTTGAACGAACGTGACGCGGTCCCCGAAGCGGCTCAGCCGTCCCCGCGACCGCCCCAGCGCCTCGGCATCGCGATCGATCGCGACCAGCCGTACTTCCGCATGGCGCTCCAACAGCGCTTCCGCATGGCCGCCCAAACCGACCGTGGCGTCCACCAGGACACCGTCGGCACGATTGGGTTCGAGGTACTCGAGAGTCTCTTGTAAAAGAACCGGGTCGTGTCTCACTTCACACGCCGTGGAGCTCCAGCTCCTTGAAGTCTTCCGCCGTCAGCGGCGTATCGGAAAGTCGTTTCTGGATCCGCTGCTCGTTCCAGACGATGAGGTGGTCCTGGTTGCCGAGGACGACCACGTCGTCGCTGATGCCGGCGACGTCGCGAAGGACTTGCGGGACCAGCACGCGACCCTGCGCATCGAGCGCGGAGATCTGGCCGAAGTAGTTCACCCGCTCGAGCAGCTTCGACTTCGCCTGCGATGCCGAGGGAACCTTCGCCAGTCGGGACTGGAACTCGAACCAGACCGGCAACGGATAAACGAGAGCCCGCTCCCCGTCCATGGAGGTGATGAAGCAGTCCCCGCCGTAACGCTCTTCAATGATCTTGCGGAAGTTCGCCGGGATCTTCAGCCGTCCCTTCTCGTCGATCTTCGTGGGGGAGTGCCCCATCAATACGGTCAGTTCCACGGCTGGTAGATTTCCGCTGTTTCGGTGCCTGTTTGTACCACCGGCAACCACTGTTGTCCACAAAAATCCACCAAGAGGATGTGAAAAAGGCGCGACACGAATGGCCGCGCCTGCTTGAAACAGAAGGAGTTAGAAGCGTCGCTTCCTTACTTCGTCGCCTTCTTGAACCTTCCCATCAACTCACTCCCCACCAGCTGCTCAGCCGACGACAGCACCTTCTCGATGGTGGTGAGGATGTCTTCGGCGCCGCTCCAGTGCTCGCGCAGCACGGAGGCGTCGGTGTCGACGAGCATCTTCTTGAGCAGCAGCACCCCGAAGATCAGGTCGTCGACGTAACCGATCGGGCCGAAGAACGCTTCGGGCGTGATGTCGAGGGGAAAAAGAAAGTACGCCAGGCCGCTGCCGAGCATCACCTTGTGCTTGGAGTTGACGCGCGGGTCGTTCACCAGGCGCCACAGCAAGACGAAGATGTCGGGCGCGAGCAACAGATACTCGCCGGTCTTGCCGGCGATGGTGCCCTTCTTGTCGAGATAAGTGCGAATGCGCTCGCGCATCCGATCGTAGAAACGTTCCGCGCGTGCGGACGTGACGGGGGAAGAGAGCTCACTGCTCTCGCGCATCACTTCCGCAAAATCGTCGTCACTCAGTTCGTTTTGGTTGTTCGGATCCTTCAGGTCCTGCTCCATGCATCCCTCCCGTGGGCAGATCGGCCCCACCCCTGCCCAGGGTGACGGCCAGACCGCCGTCAATGATCCAGATCTTCTGGATGTCGGCGGCGACGAACGATGGCAAGAACCGGTCCAGCGACAACACCAGCGTGGCCGGTTCCTCGTAGCCGACATCCGCCGGAAAACGCTGGCGCAACAGGCCGACGAGGAGCGTCGGCACGGGCAGCGGACCGGCGGTGATGCGCGCGAGCGGAATGCGCACCGTCGTCCCTTTGGCCTCGAAGCGCTGGATCTCGACGGTGAACGGCACGCTGATGAACTTGCGCACCGAGCCTTCGACGCGCAGCAGGCCATTGGTGAAGCGCAGATCGAGTTTTTCGATGATCGGATCGCGCGCGATCATCTCCCGCGCCATGGCCGCGATCTTCGCGCCGTCGACGCGGACGTCGATGCTGTCCCATTCGATGAAGTGCTTCATACAGAGTCGCGCCTCGAATGTATCATTCGCGTCCGATGCCCAAGCGGTCCGACCTTCACAGCATTCTCATCATTGGCTCCGGCCCCATCGTGATCGGGCAGGCGGTCGAATTCGACTATTCGGGCACGCAGGCGTGCAAGGCGCTCAAAGACGAGGGATATCGGATCATCCTGGTCAACTCGAACCCGGCCACGATCATGACCGATCCGGAGTTCGCGGACCGCACCTACATCGAGCCGCTCACGCCGGAATCGCTCGAGCGCATCATCGAGCGCGAGAAGCCCGACGCCATCCTCCCCACCGTCGGCGGCCAGACCGGCATCAACGTGGCCATGGCGCTGTACGAGAACGGCGCGCTGGAGCGGCACAAGGTCGAGCTGATCGGCGCGAACTACGAAGCGATCCGCACCGCGGAAGATCGGCAGCTGTTCAAAGAGAAAATGAAGTCGATCGGCGTCGACGTGCCGGAATCGACGTACGCCGCCACTCCCGATGACGCCGAGCACTTCGCGACCACCATCGGCTACCCGCTGGTCATCCGCCCCTCCTTCACACTGGGCGGCATGGGCGGTGGCATCGCCTACAACGTCGAAGAGCTGCGCTCCATCGTCGCGCACGGCCTGGAGCTATCGCCGGTGCATCGCGTGCTCGTCGAAGAGTCGGTGATCGGCTGGAAAGAGTTCGAGCTCGAAGTGATGCGCGATCGCGCGGACAACGTGATCATCGTCTGCTCGATCGAGAACTTCGATCCGATGGGCGTGCACACCGGCGACTCGATCACCGTTGCGCCGCAGCAGACGCTGACCAATGACGAGTACCACGCCATGCGCGACGAGGCCAAGCGGATCATTCGCGCCATCGGCGTCGAGACCGGCGGCTCGAACATCCAGTTTGCCGTGCATCCGAAGACGGGGCGGCGCATCTGCATCGAGATGAATCCGCGCGTCTCGCGCTCGTCTGCATTGGCGTCGAAGGCAACCGGCTTCCCGATCGCCAAGTTCGCGGCGTTGCTCGCGGCCGGCTACACGCTCGACGAGATCCCCAACGACATCACCAAGAAAACGCCGGCGTCGTTCGAGCCCTCCATTGATTACGTGGTGGTGAAGATCCCGCGCTTCTCGTTCGAGAAGTTCCCGAACACGCCGCACCTGCTCAGTTTCTCCATGCAGTCGGTCGGCGAGGCCATGGCCATCGGACGGACGTTCACCGAGGCGCTGCAGAAGGGGATGCGGTCGCTGGAGATTGGGGTGGCGGGACTGGAGACCGCAAACTCCGATCAGGAGCGCCTCGCGGAGTTGATCCGCACGCCGACGCCGGAGCGCATCTTCGCCGTCGCCGACGCCTTCCGCATCGGCATGACCGTCGAAGAGATCCACGCGCTGTCGTACATCGATCCGTGGTTCCTGCGCGAGATCCGCAAGATCATCGAGATGGAGCGCAACGTCACTTCGACGCCGCTGCGCACCCTCAAACGCAACGGCTTCTCCGATCGCCAGATCGCCAAACTGACCGGTCGCACCGAACGCGACGTGCGCGATGAACGCCGCGCGCAAGGGATTCGTCCCGTGTACAAACGCGTCGACACGTGCGCGGCGGAGTTCGAGGCCTCGACGCCCTATCTCTATTCGACGTACGAAACCGAGAACGAAGCCGCGCCCACCAACAACCGCAAGGTGATCATCCTCGGCTCGGGACCCAATCGCATCGGCCAGGGCATCGAGTTCGACACCTGTTGCGTGCACGCCTCGTTTGCGCTGCGCGAGATCGGCTTCGAGACCATCATGGTCAACTGCAATCCGGAGACGGTGTCGACGGACTACGACACGTCCGATCGCCTCTACTTCGAGCCACTCACGCTCGAAGACGTTCTGGAGATCGTCGACCTCGAGAAGCCGGAAGGGGTGATCGTGCAGTTCGGCGGGCAGACTCCGCTGAAGCTCGCCAAGCAGCTCGCCGATGCCGGCGTGCCGATGTGGGGCACGTCCGTCGATTCGATCGACGTCGCCGAAGATCGCGAGCGCTTCGGCGAGTTGGCCAAGCAACACGACATCCTCGTGCCCGCGCACGGCATCGCCATGAACGAAGCGGATGCGCTCGCGGTCGCGGAACGCATCGGCTATCCCGTCGTCGTTCGTCCCTCGTATGTTCTCGGCGGACGGGCCATGGCCATCGTGTACGACGAGCAGGCACTCACGCGCTACATGGTCCAGGCGGTCGAAGCCGCGCCCGGACAACCGATCCTCGTCGATCACTTCCTCGAAGACGCGATCGAGATCGACGTCGACGCGGTGTCGGATGGCAAGGACGTCATCGTGGCCGGCGTGATGGAGCACATCGAGCTGGCGGGCATCCACTCCGGCGATTCGACGACGGTCATCCCGCCGTACATCATCGGCGCGCGCGATCAGGATCGCATCCGCCGCCGGACCGTCGAGCTGGCGAAGGCGCTCAACGTCATCGGCCTCATGAACGTGCAGTACGCGATTCAACAGGGCGACCTGTACGTGCTGGAAGTGAATCCGCGCGCGTCGCGCACCGTGCCGTACGTGTCGAAAGCGACCGGCGTGTCGTTCGCCAAGATCGCCGCAAAGGTGATGGCCGGTCACTCGCTGCATTCGCTCGGCCTCACCACCGAGCCGCGCGTCGACGGCTACTTCGTCAAGGCGCCGGTCTTTCCCTTCAATCGCTTCCCGAAGGAAGACACGGTCCTCGGTCCGGAGATGAAGTCGACTGGCGAAGTGATGGGGAGCTCGCACACGTTCGGCGAGGCGTATGCAAAAGCGCTTCTGGCCGCGGGCACGCGCCTGCCGCTGGAAGGGACGGCGTTCATCTCCATCAACGACAACGACAAGCGTCCGCACGTCGTCCACATCGCCCGCGAGCTCACCGCCCTCGGCTTCAAGCTCCTGGCCACCAGCGGCACGCGCGAGTTCCTGATGAAGAACGGCATCGACTCCGAGCCTGTCTCGAAAGTGCACGAAGCGCGGCCGAACATCGTCGATCACATGATCAACGGCGCGGTGGCGCTGGCGATCAACACGCCATTCGGCAAATCCGCCTTCGTCGACGACACCTACATCCGCCGCATCGCCCTGCAGATGAACGTCCCCTGCATCACCACCCTCACCGCCGCGACCGCGTGCGTGGAAGGGATCCGGTCGTTGAAGGCGGGGGCAAGCACGTTCGCTGCGCTGCAGGAACAGCACGCATCAGAAATCAGACGGTGATGATGGGCGGCGGCTCGCCGAACTTTGTGCTCCATACCGCGAGAATCTCGATTCGTTTCGCTGTTCGATTGACGCGGTAGTAGACGTAATGCTGGGTGTCCACGAGAACGACACGCCGAACGTCGGAGAGTTCGATGTCTTCAGCGACGGCGCCCGCGTCAGGATATTCGGCAAGGAGCCCGAACACTCGTCGCAGCTCGTCACGAAAGAGGTTCGGAGCCTTCGTGCGATTGCGGCGCCACCAATGAGATTCGTTCCGAATCTGTCGGGCAGCGGCAACCGTCGGCTTAACGCGCAATCAGTTCGACTCGTCCAATTCCGCGAGGAGGTCGTCGGCATCCACAAACTCGCCTCGGTCCGCCTGAGCGATGGATTCGAGGAGCAAGCGCTTCTCTTCGGGAGAGACGCGGAATGCTTCGCGGTCGTGACTCAGAACGGTGACCTTCTCGCCTTCTGAGAACGCCTGTTCTTCGACGACGATCGTTCCGTGCGTCACGGTTCCGGTAGCAATCTTCACGATGAACATTCTAGTGTCTTCGCTGCGGGTAGGAAGCCTTTCCTGACGCTGGGAACCTCTCTTGCAGAGCGGACCGAAGTATTGGTGCTGATCCGGCACCGATGACTGCGATCCGATGACGATCACGTGTGCTGATTGCGGGAGCACGCAGAACGTGCCCCTTTTGCCTGCGCGAGGGAAGGCGTCCTGCCATCGCTGCGGGCGTGTGCTCAGCAAGCACATCGCGCCGGAAGGGCTGGATGTGGCACTGGCCTCGTCGGTGGCGATGTTCGTGTTGCTGCCGCCGGCGGTCTTTCTGCCGCTGATGGATTCGACGATCAAGCATCTCGTCTTTCAGGAAAGCCGGCTGGTGTCGAGCGTGCCGGTGATCTACAGCGAGGTGTGGTTTCCGTTCGCCTTCGGGTTTCTCTTCTTTGCTTTTCTCTTTCCGGCGGTGCGGGCGCTGCTCCTGACGATCGTGTTGGCGGCGGTGCGTTTCCGTTGGAAGGTGCCGCAGCTGGGCCGCATTTTTCGGTGGGCCGAGGAGCTGCGGATGTGGAGCATGACGGACGTGGTGGTGATCGGCGGGATCGTCGCGTACATGCGCGCGTCGATTCCGGCGCAGGTCGAAGTTCGCGCCGGCGCGTGGTGCTATCTCGTCGTGGCGGCGCTGGCGTTCGTCATCGAGCAGACGCTCGATCGCCGCGCGATCTGGAATTCGATCCTTCCCGATCACATCGAGCATCCATCGGGACACGTGGTGTCGTGCGGCGTGTGCGAGATGGTGGTGGGCACGCTGGATCCGGGCTCGCCTTGTCCGCGTTGCGGCGCGACGCTCGATCCCAATGTCGCCCGCCGATTCGCCCCCGCCATCGGCGCGATCGCAGCAGCCGTGCCGCTGATGCTGCCCGCGTACACGTTCTCGGTGATCGTCAACGATCAGCTCACGACGGTGCTGGAGCACACCGTCATCGGCACGGTGCAACTCCTCGCCGATCGCGGTTACTGGCAATTCGGCATCGTCGTGCTCATCGCCGGCGTGTTCATTCCGATCCTCGAAGTGATCGGCATGGCCTGGCTGCTCGCGCGCGTGCGTTTCCCGCGACGCGAAGGATTGGTGCGGCGCACGCAGCTCTATCGCTTTCTCAAACGATTGGTGCGCTGGCCGATGATCATTCCTTACATCGCCGCGGTGGCGGCGCCGATCGTCGACTTCCGCAACATCGATGACATCGTGGCCGGTCCGGGTGCCACGCCGCTGTTCATGGTGATCGTGCTGATCATGGTGGCGATGCGTCTGTTCGAGCCTCGCCTGATGTGGAAGACCGCTGGGGAGGTGCGATGAGCGAGTACCGGCACACGAACGAAGAGCGTCGCGAGGAGGCGGCGCAGGCGCGCGTGCAGGTGGCGCGATGGTCGCCGTGGGTGTGGATCGTTCCGGTGATCGCGATCTTCATCGTCGGCTGGCTGATCGTGAGGTATGGCATGGGCGGCGGCGACGTGACCGTGCGATTCGCGGAAGCACGCGGGCTCGATCGATACAGCCCGGTGCGCTATCGCGGCGCCAAGGTGGGCTCCGTGCAGAAAATCACCATCGACGACAAGCTCGGCGGCGTGGTCGTGCGCATGTCGCTCGATTCCACGATGGATCGCGCGCTGCGCAAGGGCACGCGTTTCTGGATCGTGGAGCCGGGCATCGAAGGCGGCGGCATCGGCGGACTGCTCTCCGGCACGTACGTCGGCATCGCACCCGGCGCGGATGAAGGAGAAGAAGTGCGCGAGTTCGCGGGGCAGGAGTACGCGCCCGTGCTCTCCGCGCCGGAAGAAGGGAAGACGGTGATCCTCGAGGGGCAGGGCGCGGCGTCGATCACCGTCGGCGCGCCGGTGCAGTTCGAGGGCATGCGCGTCGGCCGCATCCTCGGCTCCGAGTACGACGCCAAGCGCGAAGTCACCTCGGTCCACGTCTTCGTCGTGCAGCGTTTCGCGAATCACGTGCGGCAGAGCACGCGTTTCTGGCGCGGCGGCGGACTCTCGGTGTCGCTCAGCGGCGGCGGATTGAACATGCAGGACGCGTCGATCGCGAATCTCCTGAATGCACCGGTGTCGTTTTACACACCCGAGGTGATGGCGGGGGCGGAGGTCCCGAACGGAACCCGGTTCGAATTGCTCGAATCGCGCGCCGCAGCCATCGCATCCGCGGACGGACCGCACCTCACCTACCTCACCTACTTCACCGGACCGGTGCAAGGCATCACGCCGGGAACGCCAGTGCGCATGCGCGGCGTCGAAGTCGGTCACGTGCGCGACGTGAAGCTGCGCTACATCCCCTCGAACGCGACATTGGAAACCCCGGTGACGCTGGAGATCGATCCGCGGCTGATGTCGTTCGAAGTGAGTGATGCGATGACGCGCGCCGAGTTGCGCCAGCAACTCAACGACGCGCTCGCGAAGCTCGTGCAAAAAGGCATGCGCGCGACATTGGCGACGAGCCTCGTGCTGCCCGGCGCGAGCGGCATCTCGCTCGACATCGTGGCGAAGCCGGGAACGGCACGCCTGGTGACGACGACCGAGCCGCCGATCATCCCCGCCGCGAACAACGACAACGGTCTCGGCGGCGCGATGACCGCGATCACCGACGTCGCGAACACGATCAAGAGTCTGCCGATTCGCGACATTGCCGAGCATCTGCGTAGCACCGCGCAACGCATGGACGCGCTGGTGAGCGATCCGGCATTGAGCGACAGCCTGCAGCGACTGAATCGCTCGCTCGTGGAAGTGGAGAAGGTGGCGAACGTCGCCAGCCGCAATGCCGAGCCGATCGTGAAGAGCGTGCGGAACGCCGCGGAATCGGCGGAGAGCGCGGCAGCGACCGTCAATCAGAACATCGAGCCGCTCGCGGCGAGCCTGCGCAACACCGCGGCGGCCGCGGAGAACGCGGCGAAGAGGGCGGAGCAGTTGATGGGAAGCTCGCAGAAGCAGAACTACGACCTGGGAGAGCTGATCAAGGAGCTGACGCGCGCGGCGGAGGCGGTGCGCGCGCTCTCGCAGTACCTCACCGAGAATCCGGATGCGCTGCTGAAAGGGAGAAGCAAATGACCGGTCGTCGCTCACTCATCTGCGCGCTCCTGCTCATCGTTCTTCTACTGGGGGGATGCGGCTTCTTCTCGCGCAAGCCGAACACGTTCTATTCGCTCGATACGACAAAGTCCGCGGCGACGCCGGCTGCGATCGGCGGCGTACCGATCGGCGTCGACGGCGTCGAGTTGCCGCCGGGCATCGATCGCCGCGAGATCGTCGTGCGCGGCGCCGATCAGAAGCTCGAGCTGCGCGGAACGCAGCAATGGGGCGCGCCGCTCGAGGACATGGTCATTCACACGCTGGCGTTCGATCTCGCCAATCGCTTGCCGGAAGGCATGGTGATCCTGCCCGGCGCGGCGAAGCCGTCGGTGATGCGCAATGTCTATGTCGTCTTCGAAGATCTCGCGGCCGGCACCGACAACGTCTTCGTGCTCGACGCGCGCGTGATCATCACCGAGCCCGGACGTCCGGAGCTCGCGCGGCATGAGCGCATCACGGTGAACATGGCCTCGAACGCGAGCGGCGAGATCGCGACGGCGATGACGCAGGCGCTGGGGCAGTTGACGGATCGGATCGTTGCGCAATTGAGCGCGGGTTGACGCGTCTTACGTCAACCCCAACTCGCTCTTCTTCGCGTGGATGTACTCGATCGCCTCGGAAACCGTCCCCGGCAAGTTCTCCAGATCCTCCTCCAACGGCTGCACGAGCCGCGGCATGGAGTCGACGAGATGCATCACGCCGGGTGCGGCCAGATGTGCGAGCCCGGCCACGATGCTGACCTGCAGATCGTTGAGCGGTTGCTGCGCGAGCGTGTCATCGGATGCATCGGCCGCGCTTTCCGCCTGCATCATCGCCGGCGTCGCGATCGGAACCGTTTCGTAGTTCGTGCGCGCCGGACCGGAGAGGATGCTGCCGAGGTCGGGGGCGGCGGCATCGCGCGTGGAGATCGGGCTGTAGCCGAAACAGAGCTCGATCGTGCGCAGGATCGACGTGTGATCGTACGGCGTGTACGTCGACCAGGGCGGCAGCGTGGAACCGGGAGCGGGCAACGGATTGCTGCCGCGCATGTTGAACACCGAGCCCGCGGCGACGTACGGCGAGACCACGAGGGTGGGCACGCGCACGCCGAAGCGCGTGAAATCGAATTGCCGATTCACTTGCGGAGTGGGCGTCGCGTTGTCGAACGGCGCGACGTGGTCGTAGCAGCCGCCGTGCTCGTCGAAGGTGATGATGAACAGCACCTCGTTGGCCTGGAACTGCGGGCTTTGCACGATGGCGTTGTAGATCTTCCCGATGAACTGATCGCCGATGAACACGTTGTGCGGCGGATGGGCATCGGTGGCCGGACCGACGACGGGATTGGAGAAGAAGCTGGGCTCGATGAATGCGTACTGCGGCAGAGAACCGTTCTGCGCGTCGTTGAAGAAGTCATCGAGACCCATGAAGTTCTTCCAATAGCCGAACCGATGCAGCTGCCGCATCTGCAGCCACGTCAGCGGAATGAGGAAGTCGTCGTAATACACGCGCCACGTCGATCCCGGCCTGCGGGCCATGACGTTGAAGATCGTCGGCACGTTCCACAACCCCGGGTCGTACGGCGCGTTCACGATGTTGCCGTTCGACGTCGCGGCGTGCACGAAGGAACGATTCGGCCAGGTCTGCGAAGGCACGGAGCAGAACCATTCATCGCAGATGGCGAACTGCTGCGCGATGGCCTGCGTACACGAGACTACCGACGGATCGAAGCACTGCATGATGATGTTCGGGTCGATCTTCCCCTGCACGACGTTCGTGTAGTCGGTGAGATAGCCCAGCCCCTGCGTGTTCGGCGGAGGGTTGCCGCCGAAGAGCTGCGTGTTGACGTGCGTGAACACCTCGCCCGGATCGATCTCCGGGTTCTTGTGATCGGTCGTCGAGCCGACGTTCACTTTCTGCCCGGTGACGGCCGAGGGGTTGTACATGCCGGAGGTGAGACCGTCGTAGGTGTCGCCGTTCGGAGAGACGTTGTGGCTGTTCTGATAGATCCAGCCCGCGAACGTATCGAGCGAGCGGTTCTCCATCATCAGCACGACGATGCTTTTGACGGTCGAGAGATTGCTCATGCCGAGGCTCCTCCGCAGAAGGAGGGCCGCGCGAACCTCGAACCCCTACCCGCTCAGTTCGTCACGTTGAGCCACACCTTCGTGTTCGCCAGCTCCGTCTTGTACGGATTGATGGCGCGCACGGTGTACTGGATGTGGCGGCCTGCCGCGGCGGGCAATGCGCCGTTCGACATCTGGCGATGCGGGCGCGCGCCGCCCGGCTTGCGCGTGCGAAACACGGCCTGCGTGAACGGCGAGGGCTTCTCGAACTCGACCACGACCTCTTCGACGGAAACGTCCGCGCCGCCGAGATAGCGGAAGTCCCACTCGATGCCTTCGCCCGGGCGGACCGAGACTTCGAGAGGATTGGCGATGACGTAGAAACGGCCGGCGCTCTGTTCGACATCGATGCGCACCGGCACCGTGCGGACGGCGGGGTGATCGACGTCATCCGGGCGGATCAGACGATCCGACGAGGCGGGCGGGGCGGCGACGGCCGAGGGAGCTTCGGCGCGGGCGGGAGCTGGGATGAAGGATGCGGGACGCGGCTTCTCGGTCGACAGCCAGGCCGCCGCGGGAGCGCCGCTCGAATGCACGCGCGGACGCGCGCGACGGCCGCGTTTCTTCTCCGGCTCGGCAACAGCGGCGGGGCGCGGCGCGGCCGCAACTGCAGCCGGAGCGGGCGCGGCCGGATCGGGAACGGCTTTCGGAGTGGCCTTCGGCGCCGACATCTTGGCGGCGACTTTCGCCACCGCTTTCGTCGCGACCTTCGCGGCCACCTTGGCGACCACGGGCGTCACGCCGGCTTTCGCGACTTTCGCCGCGACGGCGACCTTCGCGCCCGCAACTGCAGCCTTTGCAGCGGTTTTGAGCGCGGACTTTGCCGCCGGCTTCGCGCTCTTGGCCACTTTTTTCGTGCTGGCCTTGACCGCCTTCGACGCGCTCTTCACCGCCTTGGCGGTGCTCTTCACGGCTTTCGAAGCGCTCTTCACCGCTTTCGCGGCGACCTTGGTCTTCGGCTTCGCCTTCGCGTCAGCGGCTTTCTTGGCGGGCGGAGGCGACTTTTTCGCGGCAGCTTTCGGCGGGGACGCTTTCTTCGGGGCTACCTTTTTCTTCGCTGCCCCGGCCGCGCTCTTCACGCGAGCCACGACTTTCTTCGCCACGCTCTTGCCGGCCGCGGCGGTCTTCTTCCCCTGAGCCTTTGCCATGAATGAACCTTCTCCCGGAAAACCAGGCCTAAAAATGGATGGCGCAATATAGCAGCGGCTGGGCGGATCGCCAATGGATTATTGGAAAACCCCGGCCACGCTGAATCCGCCGTCCACGGCCAGGCATTGGCCGGTGATGTAGGAGGCCGCGGGCATGCACAGGAAAGCGACCGCCGAGGCGACCTCGTCCGGCTCGCCGACGCGACCGAGCGGCGTCGCATTCAGGATCTTCTCCAATCGCACCGGATCCTGGAGCACCGGCTCGGCCAGCGGCGTGCGGATGTACCACGGCGCGACCGCGTTCACGCGGATCCCATCCCTGGCCCACTCCGCCGCCAAAGCGCGGGTCATGTGCGCGATCGCGGCCTTGGTCATGGCGTAGGGAACGCCTGTGCCGAGGTGACGGAAGGAGGCGACGGAGACGATGTTGATCACGCTGGCGTCCTTCGCCGCGCGCAGCAACGGATGCGCGCGACGGCACAGCTCGAACACGGAGTCCATGTTCGTCTCGCGCACGCGCACGTACTCCTCGTCCTCGTATTCGATGGCCTTCTTGCGGATGTTCGTGCCGGCGTTGTTGATCAGGATGTCCAGACGTTCGAGTCCGTCGAAGATCGTCGCGCCGTCGCGAGTGACATCCGCGGCAATGCCACGCGCGCCGGGATGATCGCGCTCCCACTGCGCGAGGCGTTCGCGATCGCGCGCTACCCCGATCACGTTCGCACCGAACCGCATCAGCTCCTCGACGATGGCCAGGCCGATGCCCGCCGTCGCGCCGGTGACGACGGCGGTCTTGTGATGCAGGTTCCAGCGATCGTTCATGGCGGGAACCCCTCATCCGCCCTTCTGGCCAGAACTGTCGCAAGTATCCTTCGCCCCTCGGAACGAGGGGAGAAGGTGCCCGAAGGGCGGATGAGGGGTGCTTGCGTTGAGAACACTATCCTGCGATCTCTTCCTTCAGGACATCGCGCAGTTCCGCGGCGATGCGCCGGATCTTCGCGTCATCCTCGCCTTCCACCATCACGCGCACGAGGTTCTCCGTCCCCGAATAGCGCACCAGGATCCGTCCGCGTCCATCGAGATCCTTCGTCGCATTCGCAAGCGCGGCCTGATAGCGCGGCAGTGAATCGAGCGGCGGCTTCGACGCCACGCGTTCATTCACCAAGAGCTGCGGCATCGGATCGAATGTATGCAGCTGCGAGAAAGGCTGCCCCATTTCGCCGAGGATGTGGCCGAAGACGAGCGCGGTATGGATGCCGTCGCCGGTCGTGTGCACCGTGCGGTCGATGATGTGACCCGACTGCTCGCCGCCCAGGATCGAATCGCGCTGCAGCATCAGCTCGAGCACGTACTTGTCGCCCACGTTCGCGCGACAGAGCTCGATGCCGTCCGCCTGCAGCTGCTTCTCGAACCCGAAGTTCGACATCACCGTCGTCACCACGCAGCCGCCGCGCAGCTCGTTGCGCTCGTGGAGATGCTTGGCCCAGAGATAGATGATCTCGTCGCCGTTGCGGATCTTGCCCGCGTCGTCCGCGAAGATCGCGCGATCGGCATCGCCGTCAAAGGCCACGCCGTAATCCGCCTGCTGCTGCACGACCACTTCCGCGAGCCGCTCCGGATGCATCGCGCCCGACTTCTCGTTGATGTTGCGGCCGTTCGGCGTGTCGTGGATGACCACCACTTCCGCACCGGCGCGGCGGAACACTTCCGGCGCGATGCGATATGAAGCACCGTAGCCGGTATCGAGCACGATCTTCCTGCCGATGAGCGCATTCGTCGGTACGCCCTTGAGCAGAAAGCGCTCGTATTCTTCGATCAGCGCGGCGTTCTCGGTGATCGGCGTCTCCGGAATCGAGACGTCCTCGCGGCGCAGCGCGCGCAGTTCGTCTTCGATCTCTTCCTCGATCGCGTCCGGCAGCTTCATGCCGTCGTGTCCGAAGATCTTCACGCCGTTGTCTTCGAACGGATTGTGCGACGCGGAGATGGAAATGCTCGCCGCTGCATCGGTCGTGCGGCACAAATACGCGATGCCCGGCGTCGGGATCACGCCGACCAGCACCGCGTCCGCGCCGCCCGCCGCCATCCCCGCCGCGAGCGAGCGCGCGATCTCCGGACCGGACTCGCGCGTGTCCATGCCCAACAGGATGCGCGGGCGGCCGCCGCCGTTCTTCAGCCGGTGCGCGAGCGCTTCGCCGAGGGCGTACATCGTGGCTGCATCGAGCGGATACTGGTGCGCCTTCGCGCGGATCCCGTCGGTTCCGAAGAGCTCTCTCATTGGGGTTCCGGTTTCTCCGTTGGTGGTTCTGTGGTCGTGGCCGTAGTGGCGGTCGTTTCCGCGGTTGCGCTCGTGTCGGTCTGCGCCGGCGGTCCGACTTCGGCGAGCACCGGAACCGTGACCTGCGTCGTCAGCGGCGGGCTCACCCGCACCAGCGGCGAGTCGGAGACGACGGGCACGTTCTGCACGAACGTCGCCGTGCGGCCGGTCATGATAATGCGTTCGGTGGCCACTTCGCTGAGTTTGGAGATCTGCGAAAGCGGTCCTTCGATGCGCGCGCGATCGGGATAAGCCACCGCTTGTCCGACGAGATAGCCGGCCGGCGGATCGCCGGCCAGGAAGGGTCGGATCGACACCCAGCGCTCGCCGAGCTTCTCGATGGTGAAGCGCACTTTGTTCGGGACGATGTCGACGACTTCGATGCCTTCCGGCACGTTGATGTTCTGCGGGCGCAGCGTCACCGCCACGTCGCCGCCTTTGGTGATCTGACTCAAGTCGGCCGAGGCTTCGAGGCTTTGCGAGGCGAGCGAGCGCAGGTCGGAAATGCGTCCGCGCACGCGCACGGCGACGCTGCTGCGCACATCGGTCGTGATGACGAGATCCGCCGGCAAGCCGACCAGCGAAAGCGATGCGGTGACCGTGCGTTGGCGCACTTGTTCGCGGCGCGTGCCGGACACGACGAACCAGAGCACGAACGCGAGGAGGAGCGAGGTGACCTTGAGTCCGAGGTTCTTCATGCGAAGCGCTCCGCGAGCATGTTCTCGAGCGTCACCCGATCCACATGTTCCTGCAGCGTCCCCTCGGAAGCCACCGACGTCGATCCGTTCTCTTCCGAGATCACGATGACGAACGCGTCGCTCTCCTCGCTGAGACCGATCGCCGCGCGATGCCGCGTCCCGTGCGCGAGTCGCGGATCGGGCGTGGCGGTGAGCGGCAGAAATGCGTTCGCCGCGGCGATGCGATTGCCGCGCACGATCACCGCGCCGTCGTGCAGCGGTCCGTCGGGAGTGAAGATGGCCACGAGCAACTCGGCGGTGAGGACGGCGTCGACCGGCTTCGCGCCGTCTTCGTACATGCGCAGCGTTTGCCGTCCTTCGATGGCGATGAGCGCGCCGAGGCGTTTCGCCGCGAGCACGTCGCAGGCGTCGAGGATGACCGCGGTCGGCAGCGCGACGCTGCGCGGGCGGAAGAACATCGACAGCGGATCGCCGACCATGCGCGCCAGCGCGCGGCGGATCTCCTGTTGAAACAGCACGATGATCGCGAACGGGAGATAGAAAAGGATCTGCCGCGAGATCGCTTCGAGCGCGGGCAGATCGAAGGCGCGGGCGACGAAGGTCGTCGAGCCGAGGAGCATGAGGCCGATGGAAATCTGCATCGCGCGCGTGCCGCGGATGAGCGCGAGGATGTAATAGATGATGAACGCGACGATCAGGATGTCGACCGCATCGCGCCAGGTCGGATCGAGCTGATCGAAGAATTTCATGCGCGCGGCTCGATGGCGTGGAGCACTCGGAGGAAATCGACGGTCTCGCGCACGTCATGCACGCGCACGATCGACGCGCCGCCGCGATGCGCGGCCGCAACCGCGGCCAGACTGCCGGCCATGCGCGGCGCGCCGTTGGGCTGGCCTGTCAGATGACCGATGAAGCCTTTGCGCGAAGCACCGATCACGACGGGCGCGATGCGCGTCAGCTCATCGCAATGCGTGAGCAGCGCGAGATTGTGCGCGTAGGTCTTGCCGAAGCCGATGCCGGGATCGACGAGGATCTTGTTCGCATCGACGCCGGCGTCGATCGCTTCGTCGCGCCACGTTTCCAACTCGCTCGCGACGTCGCGCACGACGTCGTCATATTGCGGGTTCTCCTGCATCGTCCGCGGCTCGCCGCGCATGTGCATGAGGATGACTTTCGCGCCGCTGCGCGCGGCGAGCGATGGCATTTCCGGATCGTGCCGCAGGGCGCTCACGTCATTGATGATGTTCGCACCCGCGCCAATCGCCGCCTCGGCGACGCGTGCCTTGCGCGTGTCGATGGAGATGGGGATGCCGGTGCGGCGGCGGATGCCTTCGAGGACCGGAATCACGCGCGCGAGTTCGTCGTCCGCGGAGACTGCATCGGAGCCGGGCCGCGTCGATTCACCGCCCACGTCAATGATCGCCGCACCATCCGCTTCCATCCGCAACGCCGCTTCGATGGCCGTGACCGGATCGAAGTGCACGCCGCCGTCCGAAAAGGAGTCGGGCGTGACGTTGAGGATGCCCATGACGAGCATTAGACGTCTCGTTCGCGCGTAATCCTCGCTCCCAGCGCGTTCAGGCGTTCATCGATGCGTTCGTAGCCGCGATCGATCTGATGCACGTTGTGGATCGTGCTCTCGCCTTTCGCGCAAAGCGCGGCCAGCAAAAGGGCCATGCCGGCGCGGATGTCGGGGCTGGAGATCTCGCCGCCGTACAGGCGTGCGCCGCCGACGATGATGGCGCGGTGCGGATCGCAGAGGATGATGCGCGCGCCCATGCCGATCAGCTTGTCGGTGAAGAAGAGTCGCGACTCGAACATCTTCTCGAAGATCATCACCGTCCCCTCGGCCTGCGTGGCGATGATGATCATGATCGACAACAGATCGGCGGGAAACAGCGGCCACGGACCGTCGTCGATCTTCGGCACCGCGGCGCCGATGTCGTAGCGCACGCGCAGTTCCTGATCCTTCGGAACGCGGATGTTTTTCCCCTCGATCTTGATCTCGACGCCGAGCTTCTCGAGCATGTGCCGCACCGAGTACATGTGCTCGGGCACGCCGTCTTCGATGAGCAGCTCGCTGCGCGTGACCGCGGCCAGCCCGATGTACGAGCCGACTTCGATGTGATCGCTGTTGATGTAGAAGTCGCAGCCGTGCAGCGTCTCCACACCGACGATGCGCAACGAGTTCGTGGCGATGCCTTCGATGTGCGCGCCCATTTTGTTGAGCAGGTGACAGAGATCCTGCACGTGCGGCTCGGCCGCGGCGTTGTAGATCGCGGTCTCGCCCTCGGCCAGCACGGCCGCCATGATGGCGTTCTCGGTCGCGGTGACCGAGGCCTCGTCGAGGAACATCTTGCGACCCTTGAGGGCGCGCGCTTCCATTCGATACTCGTATGCGGAGACTTCGATCTGCGCGCCGAGGGTTTCCAGGGCCAGCAGATGGGTATCGACGCGACGACGACCGATGGCATCGCCGCCGGGCTTCGCCACCGACACGCGGCCGCAACGCGCGAGCAATGGACCGGCGAGCAGGATCGACGCGCGAATCTTCTTCGACAGCTCGATGTCCGGCGCACTGCTGATCTCGCCTTTCGCGTGAATGCGCACGACGTTCGGTTCGAGACGATCCACGCTCGCGCCGATCCCCTCCAGGATCTGGAGCATCACGCGCACGTCCTGGATATCCGGGAGATTGCGCAACGTGACGGGATCATCGGTGAGCAGACATGCCGCGAGGATCGGCAGCGCCGCGTTCTTGTTGCCGCCGGGCCGGATGGTTCCTTCGAGCCGGCGACCACCCTCGACTATGAATCGTTCAGCCATCGCGCGCGGATTGTAGTGAGAAATAGCTCTCCGCGGGTGAGACGTTTCAAGGAGTCCCACCCGCAGGAGAGAGAAAGAGAGAATGCTGAGAAGTCACTTTGCCAGGCTGTGCCTTGTCACATTTCTGACCGCGTTCGTGAGTGCGTCGCCTCTCGTGGCGTCGTGTCCCACGACGGACTTTGTCGAACTGTCTCCGGTCGCGCTCGGTCACAATGCGGAAGAGTTCGCAATCGCGGACGTCAACGGCGACAACGACCTCGACATCGTCTCCGTGAGCACGTCCGCGCAGAACATCAACGTTCTGCTCGGGAACGGCGACGGCACATTCAGCCTCCCTCTTTCTTACAACGCGCCGAGCCCCGGCGAAGTCGCGCTCGGCGATCTGAACAATGACCAGTTTCCCGACATCGTCGTCTCCAGTGAGCCGGCGCAGACGGAACAGTGCGTCAGCTTCGGCAGCTGCGCCGGCGTCAGCATTTTGTTGAACGACGGCGACGGCACGTTCGGAAACGCGACGACGATTCCGGTTCCGTTCGCGGCGAGCATCGTCTCGATCGACATCGCCGACTCCGATGACGACGGCAAGCAGGACGTGCTGGTCGGCGCGCCGCCGATCGTCAGCACGGACGTGGACGTGCACGTCTTCTTCGGCGACGGCATGGGCGCGCTTCCGACGCGGCATTCGTGGGCGGTCGACGGACCGGTGCTCGCCGCGCGGTTTGCACAAATCAACGGGCCGTTCGGACAGCCGGATGCGATCGTCGTGGCGGGCCCGAGCGCGAGCTCGACCTTCACGCGGATGTTCGACTACCAGAGCCAGTCGGGCGCGTTTCCGCTCGTCGGTCCGGCGCGCGTGCTCGGCGGAGACACGCCGGAGTCGTACGTCGCCACCGGCGATTTCAATCATGACGAAAGCCTCGATGTCGCGCCGACGCTGAGCCAGTCCGCTTCGACGAGCTCGGGGATCTCGGTCCAGCTCGGCCACGGCAGCGGCAGCTTCAGCTCCGGTTCGAGCGTCGGCACCAACCTGCCGCGCATCAGCGGCATCGTGGTGGAAGACGTCAACGAAGACGGCGTCGACGATTTCCTGGTGGTGGCCAACACGACCGAATGGCGCACGCTCCCGCTGGACGTGACCGGCGCCGTCACGCTCGGCAACTCGCACTCCGGCTTTTTCGCATTCGGCGTGACGGCGAAGCGCGTGGCGACCGGCGACTTCGATCACGACGGCCGTCCCGACTTCTTCTTCCTCGATACCGCCAACGACAACGTGCTCATCCTGCACAACCAGTGCAGCTCGCGCTATGCGAAGGTCACGGCGCAGTCGTCGCCGAATCCATCGACGTTCGGCAGCGACGCCACGTTCACGATCTCCGTGCAGCCGAACCCCGGCGCGCCGACGCCGACCGGCACGGTCCGGCTGTTCGAAGGAACCACCGAGCTCGGCTCCGCGACGCTCAACGGCAGCGGCAACGCGACCATCACGCTCGATGACCTCAGCGTCGGCACGCACACCGTGCACGTGACGTACGACGGCGATTCGAACTTCGGCCTGCAGAAGAGCGGGTCGTTCGATCACACGGTGGAAGAGCCGCCCTTCGGCCCGCCGCTGAATGTCACCGCCACCGGCAACGGCGCGGCGAACCAGATCACCATTCACTGGACGCCGACCGCGGACTCGGCTTCCTTCGATGTGCTGCGGCGCCTCAACGGCGCATGGCAGGTGATCGCGCCGAACGTCACCGGCGACACGTTCGTGGATTCGAACGTGGTCAACACGAACGCGTACGTTTACGCGGTGCGCAGTCACAGTACGCTCGGTGCGACATCCGGCGAGAGCAACAGCGACGTCGCCACGACCGCGACGCTCGCGCTGCCGGCCGACCATCGCATCCGCGCCTCGGACATCCTCACCACGCGTTCGCTCGTGAGCTCACTGCGCAGCGCGGCCGGGCAGTCGCAGTTCACGTTCACCGATGCCTCGCTCAGCGGCGTCCGCGTGAAGGCCGTGCACATCAATGAGCTGCGCGCGGTTTTGAACGCAGCGCGCGGCGGTCTCGGTCTCCCGGCCCTGACGTTCACCAACCCATCGCTCACGCAGGGATCGACACCGGTGCGCCTGGTCGACATTCAGGAGATCCGCAACTCGTTCGAGTAGCCTGTCATCCCGAGCGTAGCGAGGGACCTGGGTGGAGGGGCGGCAGCCATGATCTTCGTGCCCCGCCCGCCCAGGTCCCTCGCTACGCTCGGGATGACAGGGGGGCGCTGCCGTGTGCTGTATCCTGAGGGGCATGATCGTCGCCCCTCTCAGCTCCGGTAGCGCAGGGAACGCGTACTGGTTCGAGAGCGACGGTACCGCCATCCTCGTCGACGCCGGCCTCGGCACGCGCGAGACGAAGAAGCGCCTGCAGTCGGTCGGCCGCGAAATCGAGAATCTCTCCGCGATCGTCCTCACGCACGAGCACTCCGATCACATCCACGGCGCGGAACGGCTCGCGCGCAAATACCAGATCCCGATCTATCTCACGCGCGGGACGCTGAATGCGTCGCGGATCGATACCGAGGAGACGAAGACGGTCGTCTTCGAAAACGATTCGCACTTTACGATCGGCGAGCTGCAGATCCACGCGCGGCGCACGATTCATGACGCCGCCGATCCGGCCTGTTTCGTCATCGAAGCCCGCGACGGCACGCGCGTCGGCATCGCCAGCGACCTCGGCCACGTGAACGAAGAAGTCGTGAGGCACCTCAGCGGCTGCGATGGTCTGTTCTTCGAAGCGAATCACGACCTGGACATGCTGCGCACCGGCACGTATCCGTGGTCGCTGAAGCGCCGGATCATGTCGCGCTTCGGCCATCTCTCCAACGACGACTCCCTCAGCGCCGTGCAGCGCCTCCTCGGCGCGGAGCTCAAGACGCTGTGCATGATTCACCTCTCGCAGAAGAACAACCACGAGTCGATCGTGCGGGACATGTGCACACGCCTCCTGCGCCGCACCGGCGCCAGTATCGACTTCGCCATCGCCCGGCAGTTCGAGGCGACCGGCGTGTTCGACGTGGCGCGACGGAGAGCGCGGACGCCGGCTCCGGGACAGATGTCTTTGTTTTAACGATGAACGATGAACGATGAACGATGAAGTGGCGCGAACTCTCATCGTTCATCGTTCATCGTTCGATCGAATATGATCCCCAGCCGATGAAAGCCACAGTCACCGTAGAGCTGAAGCCCTCCGTCCTCGATCCGCAGGGCAAAGCCATCGAGCACTCGCTCGGCTCGCTCGGATTCGCCGGGGTGGAAGATGTTCGCGTCGGCAAGCTGTTTCGGATCACGCTTGCGGATGGCCAGACCAGAGATGACGTCGAAGCAACGCTCCGTCAGATGTGTGAACGGCTCCTCGCGAACACCGTCATCGAGAAGTTTTCCTACACGCTGGAAGACTAGCCTCGCGCTGATTCTCGCGGTCACGGCAACGGGCGCGTTCGCGCAAGAAGCGCTCACCGCAGTCACCACCGCCAACAAGAAAATCGTGCGCCGCTTCGCGCTTCCCGGCGATCCGCGCGGCGTGGCCTTCGGCAGCGACGGCACGATCTACGTCGGCGTCGCCGAGCCGCAGGCTGTGCTCGCCGTCGATGCGAAAACGGGCGCGATCAAGAAACGCATCGTGCTCGACTCGGTCGACATCGCCTCGACGAAAGAGCTGGTCACGATGCGCACGAATCCCGATCGCACGCGCCTCTACATCGCCAACGGCAGCGACGAGAGCGCGACCATCCTCCGCCTCCCCGACCTGGCCGTGCTGCGCGAGATCACGATGGAAGGCGAGACCATCCGCGACGTCGTCCCCGATCCGCGCGGCCGTTACCTCTACGTCCTCGGCCGCCGCATCCATGTCTTCGATGCCGAAGGCGATACCGAGGTGCGCACGATCGGCATCGCCGACCCGATGGCTTTCGCGGTGAGCGCGAGCGGATCGCTGCTCGCGGTTCTTGCCACCGAGGACTACGGGAACACCAAAGCAACCTCGGTCGCGTTGTTCGACACGACGTCGTTCGTCGAAGTTGCGCGCGAACCGCTGCAAACCGAGAAGACCATCGAGGCGGCGATGTTCGCGGCCGGCGATCGTTCCATCATCGCCTTCAGCCGCGACTCCCTGTTCGAGAAACACATCACCTCGCGCCCAACGCGCGTCACCAGCGCCGACGCGCCGAAGAGCACGATGCGCGTCGAGATCGGCGAGCTCGTGAACAGCACGCACGTCTGCCTCCCCGAACGCAGCGGCCCGCAGGTGGCCACGCTCGCCGGAAGCGACGCGCTCGTCGTGTATGCCGAACGCCGCTGCAGCGCGAGCGGCACGTTCTCGGGCTCGAAGAGCGGCGTCACGCCCGCGTCGTTGTACGGAGTCGAGGCGTATGCGCTGGCGTACGACAAGACGTCGAACACGCTCGTGGCCACGGATCGTGACGGGTTCCTCACCGTCTACAACGTGCCGCGGCCCGCGCAGACGAATTAAACTGCGCCGATATGAAATTCGGCGTCGTCGTCCTCCCCGGCTCGAATTGCGATCACGATGCGCTGCACGTCGCGAAGGACGTCCTGGGCGCCGATGCCGAGGTGCTTTGGCACAAGGACACGGACCTCAAAGGCGCGGATTGCGTGATCATCCCCGGCGGCTTCGCGTACGGCGATTACCTGCGCGCCGGCGCTCTGGCGAAGTTCGCGCCGATCATGACCGCCATCCGCCGCCACGCCGACGCCGGCGGCCTCGTCCTCGGCATCTGCAACGGTTTCCAGGTGCTCACCGAAGTCGGCCTGCTGCCCGGCGCGCTGATGCGCAACCAACACCTGCGCTTCCTCAGCCGCGACGTGCACCTGCGCACCGAGGAGACGGACACGCCGTTCACGTCGCTGCTCGTGCCGGGACAGGTCTTCCGCGTCCCCATCGCCCACGGCGAAGGAAACTATTACGCCGAAGACGCAACGCTCGATGAACTGGAGCGTAATGGACAGGTGGTGTTCCGCTATTGCGATGAAGAAGGCCGTCTGACCGGCGAGGCGAACCCGAACGGCTCGGCGCGCAACATCGCCGGCATCTGCAATCGCGGCCGCAACGTCCTTGGCCTCATGCCCCATCCCGAACGCTGCGCCGAATCCATTCTCGGCAATGCCGACGGTTTGCTGATTTTCAAATCGATCGCGGAGTCTCACGCGAGGGTCTAGTCCAATGCTGCAGCTCGCGCTGGTCGTCTTCTCTCTGTTCGCGACAAAGTGCGACGCGGCGCCTCCGCCGCCGAAGGCAGACCTGGTCATCGTCGCGTCGCGCATGCTCGACGTGCGCACCGGCAAGTACGTCAAAGACGCCGCGGTCATCGTGCGCGACGGCAAGATCGCCGCGATCGAGCCGGCATCGCGCGCGAAGCGTTACGACGCGAAGGATCGCTTCGTCCTGCCGGCCAACACGACGCTGCTGCCCGGTCTCATCGACGCGCACGTGCATCTGGCCTGGGACGGCGCGCAGAACGAAGACGGCGCGAAACTCACCTTGATGGCCGGCTTCACCACGGTGCGCAATCCCGGCGCATCCGGCAATGCGGACGTCGTGCTGCGCGATGCCATCGAAGCCGGCAAAGTTCCCGGACCGCGCATGCTCATCGCGCGCAGCGGCATCGGCAGTCCCGGCGGCGTGTGCGAGGCCACGTTCGGCGAGCTCGGAGTGGCCACGCCCGACGCCGCGCGCGAACGCGTGCGCAAACTGATCGGCGAAGGCGCGGATTTCATCAAGATCTGCACGGGCGGTGGTGTGATCGGACGTCCCGTCGATGCGGCGACGACGGAGATGTCGCAGGAAACGATCGATGCGATCGTCGATGAAGCGCATCACGCCGGACACAAAGTCGCCGCCCACGCGCAAGGCGCGGCCGCGATTCGCGCGGCGGTGAACGGCGGCGTCGATTCGATCGAGCACGGCGGTCTCATCGACGAAGAGACGGCGAAGCTGATGGCGGCGAAGCACGTGCCGCTCGTGCCGACGCTCGCACGCATTCGCAATCCTGAACTGCGCGATGCCACGATCGCGCGAGTGAAGCGTGCGCGCGAGCTCGGCGTGCCGATCGTCTTCGGCACCGACGGCGGAGTGTTGCCGCACGGGCAGAATGCGAAGGAGTTCGATTCGCTGATCGCGATCGGCATGACCCGAGAGGAAAGCATCCGCGCGGCCACTCTCGACGCGGCGCGGTTGCTCGGATTGGAGTCGCGCGTGGGCAGCATCGCGCCAGGGTTGGATGCGGATTTCGTCGTGGTCAGCGACAAGGTCGAAGGCGAGACGCTGCACGTCAGCGCCGTGATCAGCCGCGGATTGGTCGTGCGCGACGACTTCGCCTCGCAGTGAGAGGCTCACCCCTTCTCCCCTCTCACGAGGGGCGAAGGCCACCGATAGCCTTCTCCCCTCCGCAGAGGGAAGAAGGTGCCCGAAGGGCGGATGAGGGGTCTCCCGTCGTTCCTCTAAAAGATCTCTTCGATACAATCCGCCCCCATGGCTCAGGAAATCGATGCACTCTTGCAGGAAAACCGTGAGTTCCCGCCGTCCGACGCCTTCCGCGGACAGGCCAACATCAACGATCCCGGCATCTGGGCGAAAGCCGATGCCGACCGCGAGACCTACTGGGCCGGCTGGGCCGAGCAACTCGACTGGCAGACCAAATGGGATCGCGTGCTGGAGTGGAATCCGCCAGACGCCCAATGGTTCGTCGGCGGAAAGCTCAACGCCTCCTACAACTGCCTCGATCGCCATCTCGCCACGCGCGGCGACAAAGTCGCGCTGATCTGGGAAGGCGAGCCGGGCGAAGTCCGCCGCATCACCTATCGCGAACTGCACGGCGAAGTCTCGAAGTTCGCGAACGTCCTGAAAAGCCTCGGCGTGAACGACGGTGATCGCGTGACCATCTACCTGCCCATGATCGTCGAAGCAGCCGTGGCCATGCTCGCCTGCGCACGCATCGGCGCGGTGCATTCCGTCGTCTTCGGCGGATTCTCCTCCGACGCGCTGAAGGATCGCATTCAGGATCAGCAGGCCAAGGTCGTCATCACCGCAACGAGCGGTTATCGCCGCGGCAGCGTCGTCGCGCTGAAGAAAACGACCGACACCGCGGTCGAAGAGTGCCCGTCGATCGAGAAGGTCATCGTCGTCCGTCGCCGCGATGAAGACGAAGTGACGATGAACGATCGCGACGTCTGGTACCACGACCTCATGGCCACCGCCGACGCGTCGTGCGAGCCGACGTGGGTCGACTCCGAGCATCTGCTCTACATCCTCTACACCTCCGGCAGCACCGGCAAACCGAAAGGCATCGTGCACACCACCGGCGGCTATCTGGTTGGTTGCCTGGCCACGTGCAAGTGGGTGTTCGATCTGAAGGACGACGACATCTACTGGTGCACCGCGGACATCGGCTGGGTCACCGGTCACTCGTACGTCGTGTATGGTCCGCTCGCCGCCGGCGCGACGGTGATGATGTACGAAGGCGCGCCCGATTTTCCGAAGAAGGATCGCTTCTGGGACATCATCGAGCGCCACAAGGTCACGGTCTTCTACACCGCGCCGACGGCCATTCGCGCGTTCATGAAGTGGGGCGAATCTTTGCCGCAATCGCACGACATGTCCTCGCTCCGTCTCCTCGGCAGTGTCGGCGAACCGATCAACCCCGAGGCTTGGATCTGGTATCACAAGAACATCGGCGGCGAGCGTTGTCCCGTCGTCGACACATGGTGGCAGACTGAAACCGGCGCAATCATGATCACGCCGCTGCCGGGACTCGTGCCCACCAAGCCCGGCTCCGCGACGAAGCCCTTCCCCGGCATCGACGCGCAGATCCTCGACGAGCGCGGCAACCGCGTCGAAGTCGGCGGCGGCTATCTCGCCATCACCAGCCCATGGCCGTCGATGCTGCGCGGCATCTGGGGCGATCCGGAACGCTTCAAGGCGCAGTACTGGTCGAAGTGGCCGGGCGTGTATTTCACCGGCGACGGCGCGAAGCGCGATCAGGACGGCTACTTCTGGCTCCTCGGCCGCGTCGACGACGTGATGAACGTGGCCGGACATCGCATCGGCACGATGGAAGTCGAATCGGCGCTCGTCGATCATCAGTCGGTGGCCGAAGCGGCGGTCGTGGGCATTCATCACGAGATCAAAGGCACCGGCATCGCGGCGTTCGTGATCGTGAAGGAATCGAATCGCGATGCGGCGTTGCAGGATCCGGCGAAGTTCGAACAGGAATTGAAAGCGCACGTGGCCGAGAAGATCGGCGCGATCGCGCGGCCGGAGAAGATCATCGTCACGGTCGATTTGCCGAAGACGCGCTCGGGCAAGATCATGCGCCGGCTCCTCCGCGACATCGCCGAAGGCCGCGCCCTCGGCGACGTCACCACGCTCGCCGATCCGTCGGTCGTGGCCACGCTCAAAGAAAAGTACGAAGAAGAAAGCTGATGTCATCCCGAGCGTGAGCGAGGGACCTGGACGGGCGGGCGCCGAACGCGTCCCTCGTGCCCCGCCCGTCCAGGTCCCTCGCTACGCTCGGGATGACACATGGAAATTGATGAAGCGCACCGTCTTGATCACCGGAGGCGCACGCGGCATCGGTCGCGTGACGGCCATGCGTCTGCTGCTCGACGGCTGGACCGTCGCGTTCACGTACAGCCAGTCGAAGGATGCGGCGCTCGCGTTTGAGAAAGAATCGAAAGGCAACGCCGCGGCATTCGAAGCAGACGTGCGCGATGGCGATGCGGCGCGTCAGGTCGTCGAGCAGGTGGTGTCGCGCTTCGGCACGATCGACGCGCTGGTCAACAACGCCGGCGTGCGCCGCGATGCGCTGCTGTACAACATGACGCCCGAGCAGTGGGACGAGGTGCTCGACACGAATCTGAACGGCGCGTGGTCGACGACGAAAGCTGTGCTGCCGGAGATGATGCAGCAGCGCCGCGGCGCGATCGTGAACGTGGCCTCGCTCTCCGGATTGCACGGCGTGGTGGGGCAGACGAATTACTCGGCCGCGAAAGGCGCACTGATCGCGATGACGCGGTCGCTCTCCCGTGAAGTCGCGCGCAGCGGCATCCGCGTGAATTGCGTGGCGCCGGGTCTGGTGGAGACGGACATGATCGCGGAGCTGGATGCGGAGGTGAAACGGGAGATGATTCGGCAGATCCCGATGCGGCGGGCCGTTCGCGCCGATGAAGTCGCTGCCGCGATCGCCTTTCTGCTTTCGGATGACGCCAGCGGAATTACGGGGCAAGTGCTGGCGATTGATGGCGGCGCAAGCGCGTAACCCATGGACTTCTCCGTCGTCATCCCCACCTACAACCGCCTGGACATGCTCGTGCGCGTTCTCGACGCGCTCGAGCGTCAGGTCGATGCTCCAGCGTTCGAAGTGATCGTCATCAACGACGGCTCGAAAGACGACACCGATCGCGTGATCTCGCAGCGCAAAGGCATCACCTTCCGCACGCAGCCGAACGGCGGTCCAGGTCGCGCGCGCAATCACGGCGTTTCATTGGCGAGCGGCCGGTACGTCATCTTCATCGGCGACGACACCGTGCCCGAGCCGCGCTTTTTGGCCGAACATGCGCGCGTACACGCCGAAGCGAATCACGATCCGCTCGTGGCCTGTCTGGGCTACACCGGCTGGCCGCGCGGCGAGCGCGTGACCGCGTTCATGGATTACATCAACGACTACGGCCTGCAGTTCGGCTACAAGCTGATCGAAGACGGGGCGGTCGTGCCGTACAACTTTTTCTATACGTCGAACATCTCCATCGATCGCGAGCTGCTCGTCGCGCATCCGTTCGACACGACGTTCCCGTCCGCGGCGTGGGAAGACATCGAGCTCGCTTATCGCCTCGATGCGAAGGGGCTGAAGATCCGCTACAACGCGCGCGCGATCACGCGGCACTATCATCCGATGGACGTCGATTCGTTCGCGCGGCGGCAGTACACGGTGGGCAAGTCGGGCGCAATCTTCTTCCAGAAGCATCCCGAGCTCGGCCACTTCCTCGGCGTATACGAGCTGCAGACGCGCCAGCTCGCGGACGAAACGCAGCTCGCGAAACTGCGCCGCAAGGCACGCCTCGGCGAACGCTTCCGCGTGCTGGCGCGGCCGAACGTGTTCGAGACGCTGATGCGCGAGCATTACCTGCGCGGGTTGAAAGACGGGCTGGCGGCGCATGTTCATTAGCTTCGAGGGCCCCGAGGGCTCGGGAAAGTCGACGCAGATCCAGCGCGTCGGCGCCTGGTTCCGCGAGCAGGGACGCCAGTGCATCGTCACGAAGGAACCGGGCGGCACGCCGATCTCCGATCGCATCCGCGCCATCCTGCTCGACTCCGCCGCGACCGGCATGGACGCGATGACGGAGCTGATGCTTTATGCGGCATCGCGGCGACAGCATGTCGTGGAAGTGATTCGTCCGACATTGCAGCGCGGCGTGTCGGTGTTCTGCGATCGCTATACCGATGCCACGCTCGCGTATCAGGGCTACGGCCGCCGGCTCGATCTCGATCGCCTGCAGACGCTCAATCAATGGGCCACGGACGGCGTGAAGCCCGATCTCACGCTGCTCTTCGACATCGATGAAGAGACCGGCCTCGCGCGCGCGCACGCTCGCAACGCGGGGATGGACGTCGATGAAGGGCGCTTCGAGCAGGAAGACATTCGCTTCCATCGGCGCGTGCGCGAGGGATATCTTTCGCTCGCCGCGGCCGAGCCGGCGCGCTTCGCGATCGTCGACGGCAACGGCAGCATCGACGAAGTCTTCGCGCGCGCGACGAACACTCTGCGCGAACGCGTGCCGCAACTCCTCTCATGACGACCACAACTTCTCTGATTCTCGACACCGCGCGGCGCGGCGAGCTGCATCACGCGATCATCCTGTACGGTCCATCCGCGCCTCTCTTGCGCGACACGGCCGTGCGCGTGGCCAAGACGCTGAACTGCCTCAACCAGTCGACCGGCGATGACTGTCTCTCCTGCCAGCGCATCGACCGGCGTTCGCATCCCGACGTGCACTTCGTCGAGACGGAATCGGACAAGAAGATGATCTCCGTCGACCAGATCCGCATGCTGGTCGAGGAAGCGACGATGCGGCCGTACGAAGGGCGCACGAAGGTGTTCGTCATCGATCCCGCCGATGGCCTCAGCCCGAGCGGCTCGAACTCGCTGCTGAAGACGCTCGAGGAGCCATCGCGCGATACGGAGTTCCTGCTCATCACGCGCTCGCCCGATCTCTTGCTGCCGACGATCCGTTCGCGCTGCCAGATGATCTACGTCGGCGATACCGCGCGCGTGCTCACCGGGCCGAAGGAAGCGGTGCGCGCGGCGCAGGTGGCGATGCTCGATCAGGGCGAAGAGCTGGCCGGCGACATCCTCGATCTCCTGCATCGCTACGCGACCCGCAACGAAAGCGCGGCATTGCTGGCATTGGCGGCGGTCGTATCGAATCACGACGAAGTCAAAGACGCGATTGCTCTGCTCGGCACGGTGCTCTGCGACATCGTCGGGCTGGACGAGCGGGAGTCGCTCGATCCGAAGAAGCTCGCCGAGATCCGCGAGCGCATTCCGCGCGAGAAGCTGCTGGCCGCGGCCGATACGGCGATGGCGGCGATCCGCTGGTTGACCGTCAACGCGGACGTGCGGCTGTTGGTCGAGAGCGTGGTGGCCGAGCTGGTGTAACCGGTTCCAAAAAAAGAACCCCGCCGTTTCCGGCGGGGCTTTTTTCTTACTGGATGGGAGCGGCGAGAGCGCTCGGGGGTGAGTCGGGTCGGTCGGTAAGATTCAAGGAAGAGTTCAACAGCGCGGAAACTTCAGAGGCGGGCGGTTACAACAGGAAGCGGACCCCGCCAACCCATCCAGTAAATTCGTTTGTCGTTCAATGCTGCGCATTGTAGCCCAGACTTTGTGAAAACTTTCTCAATGTAACTGACCTGTGACAAAGGTCTGCTTTTCAGCAGGATACGCGCACTTCTGGAATGCGGCGAAAGTGTAAAGCAAAACGGCTGTTCGGTCCATCGATGGTCAGGAGAACGCCGACTGAATGGCAATTCATTGCATCGCATTGTCAGGCTTCGGTGACTGCCTTGAGTTGGGGAACGACCGGGGGCCTCCGGCGGCCAGGGCCAAGGCCCTGGACCCGTTTGGTTGGCAAAGCCCTCCGGCGACACAACTGCGCGATCTGGGGCATTCCTGTCGCCGGAGGGCTTCGCCAACCAATGGGGTCTGGGGCCCTGGCCCCAGCCGCCGGAGGCCCCTCGTCGTTCCCCAACTCAGGGCGCGGCCACGAGCTTGGGCATGGGCGCGAGCGAGCGGGCGACCCAGATGTGGCCGCCCAGCGTCTCTGCCGGCGAACCGTTGACCAGCAGCCGCACGCTTTTCGCCTCCGGGAAATTCGCCGTCACCGTCTGCACGATCGAATAGACCGCCATCAGCTCCTGATGACTTCCCGCCCCCCACCCTTGCGTCAGGGTCGCTCCCCCTAAATCGACGATCACCGTTCCGCCCGGCAACAGATACGCGGCGCGCACGACCGTGTCCGGCGGAAACAGCCGCAGCGACGTCGGCATCACCGGCCCCTTGATCAGCTCGCGTACGACGACGGGCACTGCCGCGGGTGCGCTTTCCGGCAATGCGACGTTGCGCGTTTCCGGGGCAAGGAGCATCTGCGCCGACTCGTAATACAGCCGCACCATCCGCACTGCCACCTTGTTCGCGGCGTTCAGATTCGCGGGCGTCTCCCGCTTCGGCTTGCACGCACCGGCGACGAACAGAAGCGCCGCCAGCGCCACGACCACGCGCCGCACGCTACGGTTCCGTCCTCGTCACGGGTGCGGTTGGAGTCGTCGCCGTTGCCGGCGGCGTCGTCGCGGTGGCAGGCGGTGCCGGTGCCGGCGGTTGAATCAGTCCGATGCGCGTTTCGTAATTCGTCTTGTACTTCTGCACGGCGCGCGTGAGCGCATCGACCATCAGCGTCTGGAACTCGTCCGACTGCAACTTCGCCGCTTCCTCGGGATTGCTGATGAACCCGACTTCGACGAGTGCGGCCGGCATCGTCGCGCCGACCAGTACCTTGAACGGCGCCTGCTTCACGCCGCGATTGGCCACCGACGTCGCGGCATTCATCTCTTCCTGAATCGATTGCGCGAAGAGACTCGACTCGTCGATGTACGCCTGCTGAGCGAGATCCCACAGGATGAGATTCAGATCGGCGGTCGGGTTCGGCGTCGTCGACACGTTCTCCGCTTCTGCCGCTTTGCGCGCGAGCTCATCGGATGCTTCGAGCGAGAGGTAATACGTCTCCGAGCCCTTCGCGTCTTTCACCACCGCCGCATTGAGGTGCACGGAAAGGAAGAGATCGGCCTTGTATTGATTGGCGAGCGCGGTGCGTTGATCGAGTGAGACCACGCTGTCGTCTTCCCGCGTGAGCACCACGCGCGCGCCGACTTTGCTCGACAGCGATGCCGCGAGCTTGCGGGCGATCGTCAGCGTCACGTCTTTCTCGATCACGCCATTCGGCCCCGTTGCGCCGACGTCTTTGCCGCCATGGCCGGGATCGATCACGATCGTGTGAATGCCCGGCCGCTCCTGTTGCGTCGCGGGCTGCAGCGGCTGCGGAGTGCCGGGAGCCGGCGCCGCGCCCTTGCGGAAGTCGACCACGATGCGCGGGGGATTCTCGAGGCGATAGGCATCGCCGACGATGTCCGTCGCCGTGAGCTGAATGCGCAGATCGCTGCCGCTGAACGTCACGCGCGCGATGGAGGGATCTTCATAGCTCTGATCCGCGAACGGTGCACGCACCACCGTGCGGAAGCGAACGACGTACGCCCCCGGTTCCTTCACGATGCTGTACTCGGTCGGAGCGCTGAGGGCGATGACGATTTTGGAAGTGCCCTGCACGTTCGCCACCGACACCTGCACGCCGATCGCATCGCGCGTCGCGGGACGCACCACCAATGAATGCGTCGCGGCTTCCCAGAGGACGTCCATCGAGGAGGCCTTGCCGAGGAAGCCCTGGAAGAACTGCCAGGGAACGAAAGGCTTGCCGTCGACCGCGATCGGCGGGACCGGCATCTCGATCAGATCGTCGCGCACCACGCCATAGCGACTGTCCGGACCGAAGCCCGCCGTCACGCCGTTGATCGTCACCTTGAAGCCGCTGCTGTCCGGCGCGACCGTGCCGCCGAGACCCGCGGTCACTTCTTCCGCGGAGACATAGACCTGCCCCGACTGCTCGACATAGCTGACTGGCTGCGTCGCCGTGGGCGTGCGCAACGTGGCCTGGCCGGATGTCTGCGCGAGCGCGACCGAAGAACCGACGACCAGGGCAGCGACGAAAGAGAGGAGTGCGCCAACAGAGAGGAGACGTTTCATGGGTCGGTATGTCGACAAAGGCGCGGCGATTATCGCACGTGGTAGGCTCCCCACTCATGTCCCCGCGCCTCTCTGCATGGCTCGCCGCCTTCGTCGCACTCGCGTTCGCCGCATGCGGCGGCGACGACGCGAGCAAGAGCGTTTACTCGATGAGCCGCGATCCCGTGAGCGTGCGCGGCTGGATCCTCGACGTGAAAGGGGCGAAGCGCGAGCAGGTCATGGACGTGGAGATCGCGCGCCGCACGCAGCTGTTCCTGTCGACGTCGGTGTGGGTGGAGAACACGGAATTCGCGTCCGGCGGAATCGGAGAGAACGGTGCCTTCATCGTCCTCGACGTCCCCCCACTCAAAGCCACCCTCGGCTTCAACGCCCCCGGCGCGGAGACCGCGAAGCTCACACTCGAAGGCGTTCCGGGCACCGCCGATGTGTTCATCCCGGACGTGATCCTGGAACCGAACGGTGCGACGGTGCTCGATCCGAGGAAAATCCTGGTTCGCCTGCCGTCGGATGTCTCGAAGCCCACACCCAGCGGCAAGACGGCGAAGGTCGCCGGCTACACGGTGCCGATCATCAACACGCCCCTGGCGCAGATGGTCGACCGCCGCGAGTACCCCAGCCCCGCGGGCTATCGGCCTGTCGCGACGGTGAAGTAAACGTGGGGCGTTGCTTGGCTTCGCCGCTGTCATCCCGAGCGTAGCGAGGGACCTGGGTGGGCGGGGCGCGGAACTCGTGATGGGCGCCCCGCCCGCCCAGGTCCCTCGCTACGCTCGGGATGACACTCGTTCCCTTCCATTCACGACACGACGATCTCGCAGAACTTCCGCAGATCGATGTTCCCGCCCGACACGACCGCTACGACCGGACCTTCCGTCTGACGCAACGCCGCGGCGATGCCCAGCGCGCCTGCACCTTCCGCGATCACGCGCATCTTCGATGCTGCCAGACGCATCGCCTGCTTCACCTCATCCAGTGTCACGACCACTGAACCGTCGACGGTATCCTTCAGGCGCTCCCACATCCGCGGAAAGATGCTCTTCCCGCCGGCGCCATCGACGAAAGACGCTTCCCACTTGTCGAACACCTGCGGCGATCCCGCCGCGAATGATGCTGCGCCGGGCGCGGCCGTCTCCGGCTCTGCGCCGAGCACCCGCACGTGCGGAGCGAGCGCACGCATCGCGCTGCCGATGCCCGCGATGAGCCCGCCGCCGCCGATCGCCGCGATCACCGTCTTCACATTCGGCAAGTCTTCGAGGATCTCCAGACCGACCGTTGCATTGCCGGTCACGAAATCCTGATCGTCGAACGGATGCACGAACGTCCCCTCCACTCCCTCGAAACGCCGCTCATCCATCGCCCGCCAGCACGCATCGAACGGCGCCTTCACCAGCTTCGCGCCGAGGGCTCGCATGCGCTCGACTTTCGTATCGGGCGCGGTCTCGATGACCACCACCGTGCAGGGCACACCCGCCGCGCGCGCCGCATACGCCACGCCTTGTCCGGCATTGCCCGCGCTGATCGTCCACACCCCTTTTTCGCGCTCGTGGGGCGGCAGCAACGCCACCGCGTTCGCCGCGCCGCGCAGCTTGAACGCGTTGATCGGCTGCAGGCTCTCCAGCTTCAGCCACACTTCCGGCGCACCATCGATGCCGTGCAGCAAGCGGATCAGCGGCGTGCGCGTGATGACGCCGGCGATGCGTTCGCGCGCCGCGCGAATGTCATCGAGAGTGACGGGACGAACAGGCGGCGGAGCGGTCGACATGTCGCGATTGTATGTCGGGCACGTTTCATGATCCGCAAACCAGCATGACTGAGCAGATCCTGAACAGTACCGAACAAAACGTCAGCGAACCCGAGCGCTGGATCTCCGTGATCGCCGGCAGCGCCATCGCCGCCTATGGCTTGAAGATGCGCTCGATTCCCGGCCTCGTGCTCGCCGGCGTGGGCGGTGCGCTCGTGTGGCGCGGCGCGAGCGGACATTGCATGGTGTACGAGTCGATGGGCATCTCCACGGCGGAGGAAGACAGCGATCGCAACGTGAGCGTGCCCTATGGCCGCGGCGTGGGAATCGAAGAGTCCGTGACGATCCATGCCTCGCCCGAACGCATCTACACGTTCTGGCGCAACTTCAAGAACCTCCCGCGTTTCATGAACAACCTCGAATCGGTTGCCGTGCTCGACGACAAGCGTTCGCATTGGATCGCCAAGGGTCCGGCGGGGACGAAGGTGGAGTGGGGCGCGGAGATCATCAACGAGATCCCGAACGAATTGATCGGCTGGCGTTCCGTCGAAGGGAGTCAGATCGATAACGCGGGGTCGGTGCATTTCGAATCGAACGGGAACGGGCACACGAACGTGCGCGTCATCCTGCGTTACGACCCGCCCGCGGGCGCGCTCGGCGCCGCGATCAGCAAGATGCTCGGCGAGGATCCAGCGGTACAGGTCCGCGAAGATCTGCACCGCCTGAAGGAGCTGATGGAGCTCGGGCGCTAACGTCAGGGACGACGGGAGGCCTCCGGCGGCCAGGGCCAAGGCCCTGGACCCGTTGGGTTGGCATAGCCCTCCGGCGCCAGAGACTCCCGAGCTTGCGACAACCTCTCGCCGGAGGGCTATGCCAACCAATGGGGTCTGGGGCCCTCGGCCCCAGCCGCCGGAGGCCTTTCGTCGTCCCCCTGGTGTTAGCATCGCGCGATGCGGCTCATCACACGCTCGGACTTTGATGGATTGGTTTGTGCGGTCTTGCTTCAGGGAGTCGAAACGATCGACTCCGTCGAATTCGTTCATCCCAAAGACGTCCAGGACGGCAAGATCGCCGTCGGGCGCGACGACATCCTCACGAACTTGCCCTACCAGAGCGGCGTCGGCCTCTGGTTCGACCATCACTCCAGTGAGCTCGTGCGCAACGAAGACACCGCGTCCTTCCGCGGCCGCTTCGAGATCGCCCCTTCCGCCGCGCGCGTCGTCTACAACCACTACGGCGCGGCCAAGCTCGGCAAGTTCGCGAAGCTCCTCGAATCCGTCGACAAATCCGATTCCGCGCAGCTCACCATCGACGAAGTCATGCGTCCCGACGGCTGGATCCTCCTCTCGTACGTCATGGACCCGCGCACCGGCCTCGCCTATCACCGCGATTACCGCATCAGCAATCGCGAGCTGATGACCAAGATGATCGACCTCATCTCCCAGAATCCCGACGATCCCTCCATCGTCCTCGGCGACTCCGACGTGAAGGAGCGCATCGATCGCTACGCCTCGCAGCAGAAAGACTTCGAGCACTACATGCGCGAGCACTCGCGTCTCGAAGGCAACGTCATCATCACCGACCTCCGCGGCGCCGGCGATCCTCCCGCCGGCAATCGTTTTCTCATCTACACGATGTTCCCCGAAGCGAACATTCAGGTGCGCATCTTCGAAGGCCGTCGCGGCGAATTCGTCGTCTGCGCTGTCGGCCACAGCATCTTCAACCGCACCTCGAAAACGGACGTGGGACGGCTGATGTCGCAGTACAACGGCGGCGGGCATCGCGGCGCGGGCACGTGTCAGTTGCCGCTCGCCGATGCGGACGCGAAGCTGCGCGAGATCCTCGAGCAGATCAAGAAAGACGGCTGACGCCCGTCAGTCGCTGCGCGTGAGAATCGCCATCTCCGGAACGCACTGCTCGGGCAAGAGCACACTCATCGACGACTTCCTCGCCGCGCATCGCGACTACCTGCACGAGCCGGAGCCGTACGAATGGCTGCAAGACGTCTCCGGCGAGACGATGTCCGAGGAGCCGACGGCGGATGATTTTTATCGACAGCTGGAAGTCTCGGTCGATCGCATGCGTGCTCATGCACGCGGCGCGAACGTGATGATCGAGCGCAGTCCTCTCGACTTCCTCGCCTATCTCCTGGCCCTCACCGACCTCGGACGCGCCGCTCGGGATTGCGAGCTCATCGCGTCCGCGGCAGAACTCTGCGCGACCGGCATCGCGCACATCGATCTGCTGATCGTGTTGCCGCTGAACGCGAACGATGGCATCTCCGCGCCGGAGTCCGAGGATCTCGAGCTGCGCGAGGCGATGAACGATCGACTGCTCGATCTCATCACCACGGATGAGTATTCCCTATTCGGCAGCGGTCGCACGCGGGTCGTCGAGATTCACGGCAAGCGCAAAGAGCGCCTGCGCATGCTCGAACAACTCACGCGGCCTTCTTGACCGTCTCCGGCGCCTGCGTCGGCACGCTCTTCCGCGTCCACTGCGACGTCTGTACGAGCGCAACGCCCGCGAGGATCACGATCATCGCCAGCACCGATCGCGCGGTGATCGGCTCGGACAGAATCAGCCAGCCGAGGAACACGGCCACGATCGGATTCACGTACGCGTAGAGCGCCGTCACCGTCGTGCGCAGATGCGCGAGTGCATAGACGTACGCGCTGTACGCAACGACCGAACCGAAGATCGTCAGATAGAGCAACGCTCCGAACGTGCGCGGGTTCAGCGCGAACTTCGGGCCTTCACCGATCGCGAAACCGACGATCGTCACGATCGCGCCGCCGAAGAACATCTGCAGCGCGGCCGAAGCCATCAGCGGCACGTGCTTGAGGTTGTACTTGCCGTGCGCGGAGCCGAGCTGCCAGCAGATGCCGCCGACCTGAATGGCCAGCGCGCCTAGAAGAAATCCGACGCCGCTCGCGCCCGTGATGCCGGGGCTGACCAGCAGCGCGACGCCGAGGAAGCCGATGGCCATGCCGACGCCGCTCTGCATCGAAACGCGCTCGCCGCTGCTGCGGAACAACTCGATGATCGCCATCCAGAACGGCGCCGTCGCGACGAGCAACGCCGCCAGACCGCTCGGCACCCACTGCTCCGCCCAGACCACGGCCAGGTTGCCGACGCCGACCATCAGAAAGCCGATCAACGCGAGGTTCGCCAGCGTGCGGCGATCGAGCGGAATGCGCTCGCCGCGCATCTTCGCGATGGCCAGCATGATCAAGCCGGCCACGACGAAACGCGATCCGGTCAAGAGGAGCGGCGGAACGGTTTCCAACGCGATGGCGATGCCGAGATACGTCGTGCCCCACACCACGCACACGGTGGCGAAGGCGGCATAGGCCCATGCGGTTTCACGCTTCATCGGTCCCTCCCAGGTCGATCCCGCCGACCTTCTCGCAATGCGTCTGCATCACGATCGTGGTGCGCGTCGACAGCGACAGCGGAGCCGCCGACAACTGCTGCACCAGCGTGTTCAACGCGCCGATCGATTCCGCGCGCACTTTCATGAGATAGCAATCGTCGCCGGCGACGGTGTGTACTTCGAGCACCTCGTCGCGCGACATCACCTCGCGGAACTTCTTCCAGGCGGCCGAGGAAAGCGTCGCGCCGCGTGCGGCGACGAAGGCGGTGATGTTCCTGCCGAGCGCCACCGGATCGACGACCGCCGTGGTCCCGCGCACGACCCCCTGCCGTTCGAGCTTGTCCAGACGGTCGGCGACCGCGGGACGGGAGAGGCCGATCTGCTCCGCAATCTGCGCGGCGGGCGTACGGCCGTCCTTGAGGAGGAGGGAGACGATCCGAAGGTCTAATTCATCCAGTTCGACAGCCACACGAGCAATATGGTGTCGGATCGTCCTTTCCAGCACATTGGGATCCTAAGCTTAGAATTCCACGTGGACAAGTTGTCGC
>JADMIO012861461.1_pt1 | contig 44903 bp, 38 predicted proteins | sample 8958161 | NCBI WGS metagenome assembly JADMIO01 (sample SAMN16585339, study PRJNA669376) | soil metagenome | isolation source: Crop rotation soil | place: USA: Cullars Rotation, Alabama | collected 2011
CGCGACTTCAAGTCACGTGAATTCCAAGCTTCGGATCCCACTGTGCTGGAAAGCGCGGCGCTGATGCCGGTGGACAAGATCATCGTGCTGAACACGCTGCGCTACCAGGAGGAGATCCAGCCTCACCCGGACGTGGCCGCGGCGGTCGCGAAGAAGGCCAGCGCGGGATCCGGCAAGGAACTGCAGATGGCGCTGAAGCTCGTCGATGAGATGAGCGAGCCGTGGAAGCCGCAGGCGTTCACCGATACGTACCGCGACGACCTGATGAAGCGCATCGAGCAGAAGGTGAAGGCCGGCCAGACGCACACGCTCACCGAACCGGAAGCTGAAGCCACCGAGCGCACAACGGGCGGCGGCAAGGTCGTGGATCTCATGTCACTGCTGCAGCGGAGTCTCGATCAGAAATCCAGCGGTGGCGGCAGCGCCGAGACGGCCGCGCGCGCCAGCAAGCGCAAGCACAGCGCCGCGCGCCGGCGCAGCACCAGCGCCCGCGCCGCGCGCCGAGCCTGATCCATGGCTGACGCGGGTCACCGGAGCGGCGGACACAAACGTCTCGCTCGCTACGATGCGAAGCGCAACTTCCGGAAGACCGCCGAGCCTTCCGGCGCGGCGCGCGCCGGCAAGGGCCGGGGCAAACAATTGATCTTCGTGATCCAGAAGCACGCCGCCCGGCGGTTGCACTGGGATTTTCGCCTCGAATGGGGCGGCACGCTGCGCAGCTGGGCGGTGCCGAAAGGGCCCTCGCTAGACCCGGCTGACAAGCGCCTCGCCGTGGAAGTCGAGGATCACCCGATCGCGTACGCGAAGTTCGAGGGCGACATCCCGAAAGGCCAGTATGGCGGCGGTCACGTCGACATCTGGGACAACGGCACGTGGGAACCCGTCGGCGACTTCGACAAGGGATTGAAGAAGGGTCACCTCGAATTCCGGATGCACGGCAAGAAGCTCGCGGGCAAGTGGCACCTGGTGCGCACCCGCATGCAGGGCAAACAACCCAACTGGCTGCTGATGAAGAGTGACGACGAGGCCGCGCGTCCCGGCGCCACCGCCGAAGTGATCGACTCCGGCACCGAGGTGCTCGCGTCGCCGCCCATCGTCGAGAAGCATGGCGCCGGCAAGCGCGCCGCCAAACCCGCCGCGCGCGCCGACAAGTCCAATGCGCGCGGCAAGCGTGCATCCCGCGCGAACCTTTCGTCGCTGCCCGCGAGCCTCAAGCCCATGCTCGCGACGCTCGTCGATGAAGTTCCCGGCGATGACGGGTGGGTCTACGAGCTCAAATACGACGGCATCCGCCTGCTGAGCCGCTGCGACGGCGACGACGTGCATTGCATCTCGCGCAATGGCATCGACTGGACCCACAAGGTCGGCCCCATCGTGACCGCATTGGCGGAGCAGCAGCTGCGCGGCGCGTGGCTCGATGGCGAGCTCATCGTCACCGATCCCAACGGCAAATCGGATTTCTCGCTGCTGCAGCACATGCTCGAACAGGGGCGGCTCGACGAGCTGCGCTATTGCATATTCGACGTGCTGTACCTCGACGGCAAGGACCTGCGCGACCGGCCATTGACCGAGCGCAAGACGCGGCTCGATGCGGTGCTGGCCAAACTACCGCCGAAGGGTCCGCTGCGCCTTGCCGACCAGATCCACAGCGACAGCGCGCAGCTGCTCGCGCGTGTCTGCAATCAGCACCTGGAAGGCCTGATCGCCAAGCGCGTCGAGTCCACCTACGTCGGCGATCGCTCGACCGACTGGCTCAAGGTGAAATGCCACCAGGAGCAGGAGTTCGTCGTGGGCGGGGCCGCTTTCGTTCCCGGTCGCGGCACGGGCACGTTCTCCTCGCTGCTCGTCGGCGTGAAATCCGGCAAGGGGCTCAAGTATGTCGGGCGCGTCGGTGGCGGTTTCGGCGCCGCCGAACGCCGCGAGTGGCACGATCGCGCCGCGAAGCTCGCCCGCAAGGAGAGCCCGTTCGACAACCTGCCCGAGCGCCGCTCCGGCGAAGTGTGGAAGTGGATGAAGCCCGAGCTCGTCATCCAGGTGGCATTCCAGGACTGGACTCATGGAGGCGTACTGCGCCAACCGCGTTACCTCGGCCTGCGGCAGGACCGCGATCCGAAGACGGTGACGCGCGAAGAGCCGGCGCATACTGGAGACGTGGTGAAACCCGAACGCACTGCGAAAGGAAAGAAGAACGCCACCGCGCGGACTACCGCGGCGGCGACCGCGCCCGCCGCGCGCGCGAAGGACGCCGAGACCCGCGTCGGCAATCAGAAGCTCACGCATCCGGATCGCGTGCTGTTTCCGCAGGACGGCATCACCAAGCTGCAACTCGCCGAGTATTTCGCGGCCGTCGGCGACGTCGCGCTGCCTCACTACCGGGACCGGCCGCTGTCGATCCTGCGCAATACGCACGGCTCGCAGCCATTCTTCCAGAAGCACTTCCTCGAGCAATCGAGCGGCGGGTTGCGCATCGTGCAGATTCCGAATGCCGACAAGGATCCGGATTTCGTGGTCTGCGACTCGGTGGAAGGCCTGTTGCATCTCGCGCAGGTCGGCGCGGTGGAGCTCCACAGCTGGGGCGCGGTGATGCCGGACCCCACGCATGCGGACCGGCTGACCTTCGATCTCGATCCCGGCGCGGGCCTGGCCTATGCGCCGATCCGCGAAGCCGCGCTCGCCGTGCGCAAACTGCTGCAGGACCGCGGCCTGGAAAGCTGGGTCAAGACGACCGGCGGCAAGGGGCTGCACGTCGTGGCGCCGTTGACGAAGCCGCTGCCCGATTGGGATACCGCGAAGGAGTTCGCACTCGGCATCACGAAGTTCATGGAGAAGCTCGCGCCGACCATGTTCACGTCGAAGACCGGCGAGAAGAATCGCAAGAACAAGATCTTCATCGACTATCTGCGCAACGGCTTCGGCGCCACCGCCGTGGCCGCCTACTCGCCGCGCTGGCGCCCCGGCGTCGGCGTCTCGACGCCGGTGGCCTGGGACGAGATCGACGAGGACATCCGCGGCACGCACTTCGACATCCACAACGTCCCCGCGCGCGTGGCGAAGCAACGCAAAGACCCTTGGGCGAACTACTGGAAGGCGAAGCAGTCCCTCCCCAAATAACGGGGACAGTCCCCGTTTGCTAGCAAAAGGGGACAGTCACCCTTACCGCTCGATGCGGTACTCCACGCCCGCCCGCGTCTCTTCCGATCCGCGCTGCACCTTCACGCCAACCGCGTTGGTTAATTTGTATCGCAAGCCGATCACTTCTCCCGGCTCGAACAATCCCACGCCATAGCTCAGGTACAAGCGCGGCGATAGATACTCCCCGATCGTCAGCGCCGAGCCTCCGATCATCTCGTTCTCTTCCACCCCCGCTTCGTCCAGTCCCAGCCGCTGCCCCAGGCGCTTCGCGACCAGCCCCGCCGCGCCGCCCTCGAGCGACCGCGTCGCCGACGCCAGCGCGTCCTGCGAACCACCGCTCGCCGAGCCGACGTCGTTCAGCGATTTGCCAGTCACGAGATACGACAGCGCATCCGCTTCGCCGACGTTCGGATCCGAGATCACCGTGATCACGGGCTGCTTCGCCGTGCCCGCGACGCGCAGGCCGGTCGACTGCTGATCGCTGATCTCGCGCATCGCGGTGATGGCGAGCCGCGGGTTATCGAGCGGTGAGCCCGCGAACAGCAGCCGGCCGTCCTTGATGGTCAGGTCCTGTCCGTACGCCTTGTACGTGCCCGACACCTGCAGAGTGCCCGACCCCGTCGTCGGCGCACCGGGCGCTTCGCGCAGGTCGATCTGGCCCGCGACCGTCGCGTCGAGCCCGTAACCCACGACCTTGATCTGGTCACCGAGACGCACGCGGATCGCCGCCGTCAGCGGCAACGTCGACGCCTCCGACTCCCGCACCTCTTCCTTGCCGTTCCGGACCACGACCACGTCCGGCGACGTGCCCGGCGGCGAATCCTGCGGAAACTTCTGGATGTTGATGTCGGCGCGCGGTATCACGACCTCGCCCTTCAATAGATAACCCTTCGGATCGCCCGTCAGCGCCAGGTCCGGCGTCAGCACCACGTTCGCGGCCGGAATGTCCGCGGCCTGGAAGTTCTGTCCGAGCACTTTCACGTCGACGACGCCGCGTTCGCTCATCGTGCCCTTGAACTCCAGGTGACCCTTGCCCGACGCGACGCTGCCGGCCAGCAGGAATCCGCCGCCGCGCTTCGCTTCCGCCTCCACGCGGCCGTCGCGCAGCTCGATCCCCAGCTCGCCGAGATCGGCCTGCAGCTGTTTCGCGTCGACGGTCCCCGTGATCTCCGGCGCCTGCACCGTGCCGCCGAGCTGGATGTGCGCGCTCACGGAGCCATCGAGATTTCCCACCGTCGGCACGAACCCGGCGAATGGCGCGATGGTGGGAAGCGAGGCGTCGATCTGCCCGCTGATCGCCGGCGCGGCCGCCGCAAGATCGCGCGCCTCGACCGTCGCCTTCAACGTGCCGCCGTCCTGCAGACCCGCGCTCAGGCGCGCGCTGGCGGTCAGCCCATGCAGCTGCGCGTCCACCGCGAGATCCTTGTAGAGCAGCCACGATTGTTGGCCCAGCTTGTCGGCGCCGCTGTCCACGTCCATCGCCAGCCGTGCCTCCGCCGACTCGATCCGCGCCTGGCCGGTCCACGCACCATCGGCGCCACGCACGACGTCTCCGCGACCGTTCACTTCACCCTGCAGCTGTCCCGGCAGCGCGTCCGGTGCGAGCGCGCTCGCCAGCCCCAGCGGTACCTTTTCGAACGAATAGTGAGCCGCGACCGCGCCGCTCGCCTCGGCCTTTCCCGCCGCGCACAGCGCGCCTTTGTCGGCGTCGAAGCACGCCTCGGAAATCTCGTACCGGTTGGCATCGATCGAAATCTTCGCGGGCGCGCGCAAGGCCACCTTGGGCACACCGCGCGCCTCCACGACGAGCCTGGACAGTTCCGCGCTCCACGCGCCGCGGGCCAGCGAACCGGACAACCCCACCGATGCCGAGAGCCTTTCTCCCTTCGCATCCATCGCCAGGGAATGCTTCGCCTGATTGCCCGACGCCGTGAGCGTCACCGTGGCGAAATCGAATCCCCCCGCCGAGACACCCTGCGCATTCACGCGCACCTTGCCGGCCGGATCGAGCGGCGATTCGACGTCGGCATCGACGTGGACATGGCGCACGCGCGCCTCGCCGAACCCCAGGCCTTTGCCCTCCGCGGCGCCCTGGATGGTGAGCTTCGGCCACGCACCGCGCACCCGGAACTTTCCAATCAAACTACCCTGCGTGTCCGGCACCCAGTCATTCAGGGACGCCACGGACAAATCCACCCTCGCATCCACGCGCTGCTCCCCCGCGCTCTCACCCTTGACCGAGACGCGACTGCGCCCCGAACTCACCCGCAGATCGCCGGACACCTCGGAGGGCGCCGCGAAATCCAGCGTGCCACCGCCCGCCAGCGGGCGGCCGCGCAACTGGCCGGACAGGGACGCGATCTCGAGGTGTCCCGCCGGACCCGCATCGCGCATCTCGCCGCGCGTGGCGAGATCGAGGTTCACGCGTCCACTCCAATCGGCGAGCAACGCGCCGGGATCGAAATCCCGCGCCAGCACCTTGAGATTCCAACCCACCGGCGCGAATTTTACTTCCCCATTCACCGCGAAACTTCCGGCGCTCTGGTCCAGCCTGAGCTGTTTGATCAGGGCGTGCGTATCGGTACCGTTCACCTGGAAGTCGAACCGGGTCGGCTCCCCGGGCGGACCCACGACTCCCTTGGAGGACACCGCATACGACTCCGGGGTCCCGTCGACGACCAGCTCGCCTTCCGTCGCGAGTACGCGGCCCGCCAAACGCTCGGGAATCACGACGTGCTTCCACGCGGCATTCAGCCGCGCGCGAACCGTCTTCGCACTCGGCACGACGCGGCCCGTCACGGCCACATCTCCTTCGATGTCGGCCGACAGCAGGTCGAGCCGGGAGAGGGTCAGCTCGTCGCGCGTCCAGCGTGCTTCGATGCCGAGCTGCTTCACGCGAAAGAGCCGTTCGTTTCCCTTGATCACCACGCCGTCGCGCAGCGCGAAATCCTTCACCTGGATCTCGACCGGCGGCTCTATCCACAGTGGATCGTCGTTCTCGGGCTTGGGCTGCGCAGGCAACGTCAGCACCAGCGCCTCGACGTCGGCGCGCTCGATGCGCAGTACGCGCGAGAACAGCATCGACAACGTGGGATCGACGGTGAGCCGTCCGATCCGGATCTGCGCCGTATCGGGCGGACCGGTGAAACGCAGGTCGCGGATCGTGATCTCGCCCGCGATCGTGCCATCGATCGATGCGAGCTGGATCTGCGGGAATCGGGACGTCGCCTGTCCGGCAACCCAGCGCGCGCCCGATGTGGTGAACAGCAGCGACGAGACCACGCTCGCGAGCGCGACGACCAGCACGAAAATCGTCGCGCCACTCCAGGCCATCACTTTCTTCACGCGCGTCACAGGTCCGGCCCCAGCTGGATGTGCACGCGCCAGCTGCTCGTGACCGGCTGCGCCGACTGGATTGGAAATCCGAAGTCCAAGCGGATCGGCCCGAGCGGCGAGCGCCAGCGCGCGCCGACGCCAGCGGACAGGTTCAGGCTGAAGGTGTCGCTGAAGGCATCGCCCGCGTCCGTGAACACGGCCGCGCCCCAGCTATCGTTGAAGTAGTACTCGTATTCGGCGCTCGCCACCGCCAGGTACTTTCCGCCGATGGTGATGCCGCGATCGTTCACCTCGCCGATCTCGTGATAGTCGAATCCGCGCAGGGAGCGGTCACCGCCGGCGAAGAAGCGCAGATCCGGCGGCAGCGCGTCGAAGTTGCCGACTGTCATCGCGCCCACTTCGCCTCGCAGCTTGATGCGCGCGCGTTCGCCCTGCGGGATGAGCCAGGTGATCCGGCTCCACGTCTGGGCGAGGTTCGTATCGGATGCGAGCGTGTCGCTAGCGAGCCGGATGCCGATGTCGAACACGTACCCCTTGCGCGGCGTCAGCCGATCGTTCACGCGGCGCCGCGACAGCGTGCCCTCCGCGAACAGCAGCTTCGAGCTGCCGAACTCGAGGTTGTCGTCATCCCGCCCGAGCTCGAAATCGCCGCGCAGGTATTTCAATCCGATCGTGCGCGTGAACCCGTGCCAGCGTTTCTCCGAGCGCGACGCCGCGATCTGGAAATTCCGCGAGCGGCTCACGTCCGTGGTTTCGTCGCGATACGCCACGCCGAAGTCGTACGAGCGATCCTCGCGCGACGGTCTCGGGATCTGGTAGTGCACCGCGGCTTCCTGCAGGCGCTGCGAATATTCGACCTGCGCGTCGGCCTTGTGACCCTTGGAATTGAGCCAGCGCCGTTGCGCGCCGACGCGGATGCCGGGACCGAAGTCCGTGCTGTAGTACACCTCGCCCGAGTAGACGGTGCGCTGATCGCGTTTCAGCAGCACATCGATCGGCACGGCGCCGTCTTTCTTCTCATCCAGCGCCGGCGCGACCGCGACCAGCTCGAAGTAGTCGGCGTCGACCAGGCGTTGCTGCAGGTTCAGCACCTGCTCGGAATTGAAATACCCGTCCTCGCGCCACGGCACGAACTGCTGCAGGAACTCGTCCGGGAACGGCGCGTCGCCGGTGAAGCGCACGGCGCCGAACTTGTAGCGTGGGCCGCTTTCCCATTGCAGGTCGACGTCAGCGGACTCTTCTTCGGGCTTCACGGTCACGCGGCGACGCGTGGTCTTCGCGTCGAGATAGCCGGAGCCGCGCAGCGAGGTGTCGATGACGGCCTTGCTGGCTTCGTACGTTGCGTGATCGAGGCGCTGCCCGACCTTGGGCTCGAAGTTGGCGACGGCGGCGGCGACCCGCCGTTGTTCCTTGCCGTCGCCGTGCACCTCGACGCGCGTGTTGCGCACGATCGCGGGATCGCCGGGCTTTACGTCGAACTTCGCGGTCCACCCCTTGGTGGCGTCGCCGCTCAGATCCTTGTGGACCTCGGCGTCGTAGTAGCCGAAAGGTTCGAGCGCGTGCCTGATCTGCTCGTCGGCATCGCGCCAGGCGGCGCGCACCTGCGCGGGAGAAACGTCGCGCTTCTCGAATTCGTTGAGCTCGAGCGTGGCGCGCACGGCGTCACGCATTTCCTCGCTCAGCCCCTCGATCTGCACGTCGACGCGCGCCGCATGGGCGGCCGTCACCCAGAGCAGCGACAGCGTCAGCAGTGTCGAATGGCGCGCGCGGGCATGCGCCATCGGCCTAGAAGACCAGCTTCAGCAGCACGATCACCACAACCAGGCCGACCAGGAAGATGATGCCGATCGTGCTGCCGAGGAATTTGAGCATGCGACTCTCCGGAAAGTGATTCCGTGAGAGTGCGTCTTTTGGAGCAACCCGGCCGTAGGGTGAGTCCGGCGTGGCGGGTCGGGAAATTGGTAGTCGCGAGTGGGATCGAACCACCGACCACCTCCATGTCAAGGAGGTGCTCTACCACTGAGCTACGCGACTGCCGTGAGAGGGCGCGAAAGATACCTCAACGGTGCCGGGTGAGGAAAGTGGGGAGAAGAGCAAAGTTTCACGAAATCGGTCACTTACAGGCTAATTTGCGGTTTCGAAGGCTGCCGCGTGCTGACGCATGGCGTAGCGCAGCGTCGCCCGGTCGCGGCCGAGGAAACGCGCGATCTCCGACAGACTCGCCGAACCGTGTTTGAGGGCCAAATGAGCAATCCAGGCCCGGGCCCTGACGACCCCCGGCTCGCGAGAGGGGGACCTCAGACGAGCCACCGTGAGGTCGAACTTCCGGCAGACCTCGTCAATCAGTTGCTCGAGTGACGGACCGGGCGGCCGCGGTTTGAATGGCCTGTTGAGCACGCGGGCCGTGAAGTCGTCGCGGCCGAGTATGTCGCCATCAGCCGCCTCAATGATTGGCACATCGGATCCCGGATCTGTTTGTGCCATGAACCGCAGATACGCGATGTGCGCCTCCCGCCTCCGTTGATCAAAGGCGGAGAGAACGAAATCCGTCTCTAACCACGCGTGCGGCGGACTCAGGCCGGCATAGGCTCCATGACTTGACCATGGGTAGTCATTGACGCAACGAACGAGCCCATTAGCAACCGGATTCAGGTGGATATAGCGCAGTACGGCGAACAGGTAGGTGTCGACGTCGACAACCTTGGCGTAGTAACGCCGTTCGAATAGATGACCAGTCGTATCGAGTTTTGCTTGAAAGGCGCGCGCGTAGTTCGACGCGATGTCGCGCATCACCATTCCAAGGGGCGTATCGCCGACCTGAATGAAGAAGTGCAAATGATTGGTCATCCAACAATACACGTGAAGTCGCGCGAGATGCGTTTTCAACGAACGCGCGACGATGCCATTGAGCAACGACCGATCTGCGGGCGTCTGGAAAATCGCCTGTCGATGATTCCCCCGCAGCGTTGCGTGATAGAAACCTCCGGGAACATGGATACGAAGGCGTCGTGGCATGCGCAACAGTGTGCGAAAGCAGAATCCATATGCGAAGCTCGAATATCACCGAAATGCACGAGTTAGAGCCGTGACCGTCTCTCCCCACTTTCCTCACCCGGCACCATGAACGTCACCTACCGCGGCCTGTGGCGCTGGCATTTCCACGCCGGAATGCTGTGCATCCCCTTCGTGATCATCCTGGCCATCACCGGATCGATCTACGTCTTCAAGCCGCAGATCGACGCCTTCGCCGACCGCGCGGTCGATTCGCTCCCGCTGACCGGGCACCGGGCCACGGGCGAGCAGCAGATTGCGGCCGCCATTGCCTCCCTGCCCGGCTCCAGGCTGTTCGTGTACGAGGTTCCGCGCGAGCCGGATGACGCGGTGCGCGTGCATCTGTACGCACCTGATGGCACGGGTCGCATCGTCTACGTGCATCCCGAGACACTTGCGATCCTGAAGACAGTGCCGCACACCGCGCGATTGACCGAGATCGTGCGCATGATCCACGCCGACCTGATGGTGGGCCGCAATGGCGCGATCGTGCTCGAGCTCGCCGCGAGCTGGGCGATCGTGATGCTGATCACCGGCCTCTTTCTATGGTGGCCCCGTGACTCCAGCGGCCTGGCCGGCGCCGCGTATCCACGACTCAACCGCGGGTCGCGCGTTTTCTGGCGCGACCTGCATGCCGTCACTGGCGTGTGGGTGTCGTCATTGGCGCTGTTCCTGTTGATCACGGCGCTGCCTTGGACCACCTTCGCCGGCAACGCCATCCTGAAAGTGCGCGGCTGGGTCGCGCCGCCGACGCATGAATGGAATCTCGGTGGCCAGCGCGCCCAGGACGAACACGCCGCGCATCGCGCCGCGGCCGGCGCCGACGCGATTGCGACGCCCCTCACCATCGACCAGGTGATCGCGCGCATCGCGCCCTACCACCTCGAATCACCCGTCCGCCTCTATCTACCGAACGAGCGCACGCCGCATTGGCGCGTGCGATCTGAAACACAGAATCGGCCGAAGGTTCGCGAGCTCGCGCTCGATCGCACGACGGGTGACTTGATCCACGAGGACCGGTTCGCCGACAAGTCGGCGCTCGACAAGGCCATCAACGTCGGCATCGCGGCGCACGAGGGGCAGTTGTTCGGGCTACCCAATCAGCTGCTCGGGTTCTTCACCGCAATCAGCCTGCTGACCCTTACGATCTCGGGTCTCGTCATGTGGTGGCGGCGCCGCCCCAATGGCTCGCTCGGCATTCCGGCGCCGCGCGTCGCCGAGTTCCGGATCCCGGCGTCGCTCAAGGTGGCGATTGTCGTGCTCGGATTGCTGGTGCCGATGCTGGGCACGTCACTCGTCCTGCTGTGGCTCTGGGATCTCCTGGGAAGTGGCCCCAAACCTGCGAAAGGTGCCGAACGTCGAAGTTAGGCGATCTTGCCGCTCACATCGCCCAAGCCCAGCTCCAGCTGCTTCATCTTCTCGATCGCGTCCCGCAGCCGCGCCGCCTCTTCGAACTCGAGATTGCGCGCGCGCTTGTACATCTCGGCCTCCATGCGCTTGATCTCGCGCACGATCTGCTCCGGCTTGAGCAGCGCCAGGTTCGGCGCCGCCTCTTCCGCACCGCGCTTCTTCTTGCCCATCTTGTAGCCGAAATCGGTGGTGTCGGCGCGCGCGCCTTCCATCACGTCCTGGACGTGCTTGCGGATGGTGGTCGGCGTGATGCCGTGTTCCTTGTTGAAAGCGAGCTGCTTGTCGCGGCGCCGGCCGGTTTCTTCCATCGCGCGCTGCATCGAGCCCGTGATCCGGTCGGCGTACAGGATCACCCGGCCGTTCACGTTGCGCGCCGCGCGGCCCATCGTCTGGATCAGCGAGTTGTCCGAGCGCAGGAACCCTTCCTTGTCAGCGTCGAGGATCGCGACCAGCGACACCTCGGGCATGTCGAGACCCTCGCGCAGCAGGTTGATGCCCACCAGCACGTCGAACTTGCCCAGGCGCAGGTCGCGGATGATCTCCACCCGCTCGACCGTTTCGACGTCCGAGTGCAGGTAACGCACTTTCACGCCGTGCTCGTGCAGGTACTCGGTCAAATCCTCGGACATGCGCTTGGTGAGCGTGGTGATCAGCACGCGCTCGTCCACGGCCACGCGCTTGTTGATCTCCGACAGGACGTCGTCGACCTGCGTCGCTACCGGGCGCACCTCCACTTCCGGGTCCACGAGATGCGTGGGGCGCAGCAGCTGCTCCACGGTTTGTGCCGCGTGCGACGCCTCGTATTTCCCCGGCGTCGCACTCACGAAGATCATCTGCGGCGCGAGCTTCTCCCACTCCTCGAACCTCAGCGGCCGGTTGTCGAGCGCGCTCGGCAGGCGGAAGCCGTACTCCACCAGGGTTTCCTTGCGCGAGCGGTCGCCCTTGAACATCGCGCCGAGCTGCGGGATCGTCTGGTGCGACTCGTCGATGACCAGCAGCGCGTTCCCGGGTAGATAGTCGAACAGGCACGGCGGCGGCTCGCCGGCTTCGCGCCCGCTCAGGTATCTCGAATAGTTCTCGATGCCGGCGCAATAGCCGACCTCCTTCATCATCTCCATATCGAACATCGTGCGCTGTTCGAGCCGCTGCGCCTCGACCAGCTTGTTCTGGTCGCGCAGTTCCTTGAGCCGCAGGCGCAGCTCGTCGCGGATCTTGTCGATGGCGCCGATCAGGCGCTCTTTCGGCGTGACGTAGTGCGAGCCCGGGTACACGGTGTAGCGCGGCAGCTTGCGCAGGATCTCGCCCGTGAGCGGATCGAAGGTCGCCAGCGAGTCGATGGTTTCATCGAACAGCTCGATGCGGATCGCCTCGCGCGCGGATTCCGCGGGGAACACGTCGATCACGTCGCCGCGCACGCGGTATGTGCCGGCCTGGAGGTCGAGCTCGTTGCGCGTGTACTGCATATCCGCGAGCCGGCGCAGCAGGCGGCGCTGGTCCATGATCTCGCCGCGGTTCAGGTGCAGGATCATCTCGTGGTACGTCTCGGGGTCGCCGAGGCCGTAGATCGCCGACACGGTGGCGACGATGATCGAATCGGGGCGCTCGAGCAGCGCCTTCGTCGCCGACAGGCGCATCTGCTCGATGTGCTCGTTGATCGACGCGTCCTTCTCTATATAAGTGTCGCTGGTCGGAACGTACGCCTCGGGCTGGTAGTAGTCGTAGTAGCTGACGAAGTACTCGACCGAGTTCTCCGGGAAGAACTCCTTGAACTCGCCATAAAGCTGCGCGGCCAGCGTCTTGTTGTGCGCGAGCACGAGCGTGGGGCGCTGGATCTGGTTGATGACGGACGCGACGGAGAATGTCTTGCCGCTTCCGGTCACACCCAGCAGCGTCTGGTGCCGGAACCCGTCGTTGATGCCCTCGACGAGCTTGGCGATCGCCTGCGGCTGGTCGCCCGCGGGTTCGTAATCGGCTTTCAATACAAAGGGTTTGTTTTCCACGCTTGAGATCCTTTCATCGATCGCGGTCGGATTTCCATTCAGTATCCGCACATCATCAACACTGTATGGACGGCGGCCCGCGACGCCGGACCCGGTAATATACGCGCTGATTTCCGAATCCCAACCCCGTCACTCGTCATGAGATATCTCGAAGACTTCGCCGTTGGCCAGACATACGAGTCGGCCACGAAACAGGTTTCCTCCGACGAGATCAAGGCTTACGCCCGCGAGTTCGACCCGCAACCCTTTCATCTCGACGAGGTTGCCGCCGGACACAGTATCTTCGGCGGACTCGCGGCCAGTGGTTGGCACACGGCCTCCCTGACGATGGGTCTGCTCGTCCGAGGCGACCTCGATCCCGCGGGCGGATTCATCGGCGCTGGTGTCGATGAGCTGCGCTGGCCGGGCCCCGTACGCCCGGGCGACGAGCTCCACCTGGTTTGCGAAGTGCTCGAGACCCGCGAGTCCCGCTCCCGCCCGACACACGGACTCATGCGCGTCCGGGTGAATACCCTGAATCAGCGCAACGAGACCGTGCAAACGTTCGTCGCCACCCTCCTGGTCCAGCGCAAGCCGCGCTGACGAACTACCACCGCGGCTCGACCTTCGCGCCGACCTCGCCTGCCATGCGCTCGCCCCAGTCGTTGAGAACCCGGAGCGCGGGGCGCAGGGACTGCGCTCTCTCCGTGAACTCGTAGGACGACGGCGCGCCCCGGCCGCCCGACTTCCGGCGGCGGACCAATCCCGACTCTTCGAGGTCCTTGAGCCGTTGCGTGAGCATCTTGTCGCTCAACGCGGGGATCCGCGCGCGCAATTCACCGTAGCGCAACGCACCTTGCTTGAGGTGCGCGAGGATCACGGGCTTCCACTTGCCGCCGATGATCTCGAGCGTCAGCTCCACGCCACAGGAAAACGTGCGTTTCAGTTTTCGTTTCATGTTCACCGCGCACCGATTGGTGCGTTGTCCTCCGCCGACGGCTGTCGCAGACTTTTAGCATGATCATCGAATACATCCGCTACCAGGTGCCCGCCGTCGGCACGTTCTTCGCGAAGGCGAAGCCGTTCTTCCCGAACATTCGCGAGATGAAGCACTATCAGGTCAAATGACGACTCCCACACTGCTCGAATGGATGGGCGGCCCGCCCCGGCTGCGTGAACTCACCACCGTCTTCTACGCGCGCGTGTCGCAGGATCGCCTGCTCGCCCCGGTATTCGCCGGCATGTCTGCGGCGCACGTCGAACACGTGGCCGAGTTCATCGCCGAGGTGTTCGGCGGGCCGAAAACCTACAGCGAACGACGCGGCGGCCACCCCGCGATGATCCGCAAGCACGTGGGCCGCGCATTGACCGAGCAGCAGCGCCAGCGCTGGATGTCCCTGCTGCTCGAGTGCGCCGACGAAGTCGGCGTTCCCTCCGATCCAGAATTCCGCTCGGCATTCGTCGCCTACCTCGAATGGGGCACGCGTCTCGCCGTGATCAATTCGCAGCCCGGCGCCGACGTCTCGGGCGAGGCGCCCATGCCGGCCTGGGGATGGGGCGAGGCCAAGGGACCATACATTCCCGGCGAATGAGGTCAGCGCCGCATTCGGGCCGCCAAAACGCTTGAATTCGTTGGGTTTCCCACGCAACTGGCCTGTGGCCCGTGGCGCCGGATCGCGTAAGATACGCGCCCGTTTGAACCTTCAACCTCCACCCTTCAATAAGAGTCCCATCGTGCCCAATCAGCTCGCCCGCCGCGTTCAACGCGTCAAGCCCTCGCCCACTCTCGCCGTCACCGCGCGCGCCGCGAAACTGAAGGCCGAGGGCAAGGACATCATCGGCCTCGGCGCCGGCGAGCCGGACTTCGATACGCCGAAGCACATCGCGCAGGCGGGCATCGACGCCATCAACAAGGGCTTCACGCGTTACACCAACGTCGACGGCATCGTCGAGTTGAAGGACGCGATCATCGAGAAGTTCAAGAAGGACAACTCGATCTCGTACGAGCGCAACCAGATCCTGGTGAGCTCGGGCGCGAAGCAGACTATCTACAACCTGTGCATGGCCGTGCTCGATCCGGGTGACGAGGCCGTCATCCCGGCGCCGTACTGGGTGAGTTACCCGGACATGGTGCTGCTCGCGGACGGACTCCCGGTCACGCCGAACTGCCCGGCGTCCGCCGGTTACAAGCTCACACCGCGCCAGCTCGAGGCGTCGATCACGCCGAAGACCCGGCTGATGCTGATCAACTCGCCGTGCAACCCGACGGGTGCGGCGTACACGCGCGCCGAGTGGCGCGCGCTCGCGGACGTGCTGCTGAACCACCCGCGCGTGATCATCGGCACCGACGACATGTACGAAAAGATCTGGTGGGGCTCCGAGCCGTTCTGCTCGCTGCTCACCGCCGCGCCGGAGCTCTACGACCGCGTCGTCACGATCAATGGCGTTTCGAAGTCGTACGCGATGACCGGCTGGCGCCTCGGCTACTGCGGCGGCCCGAAGGAAATAATCACCGCGATGGGCACCATCCAGGGCCAGAGCACCTCGAACGCCTGCTCCATCACGCAGAAGGCCGCGCTCGCCGGCCTCACCGGCGACCAGAAGCCGGTCGAGGACATGAACGCCGAGTTCAAGAAGCGCCACGACTACTTCATTGGCGCTCTGAACCGCCTGCCGGGCATCGTTGCGCTGCCAGGCTCCGGCGCGTTCTACGCGTGGGCGGATTGCTCCGCGGCGATGATGGCTTTCGGCTGCAAGGACGACAACGCCTTCGCCGAGATGCTGATCAATGACGCCGGTGTCGCAGTGGTGCCGGGCTCGGCCTTCGGCGCGCCCAACCACTTCCGCGCGTCGTTCGCCACCAGCATGGCGACACTCGAGAAGTGCATCGAGCGCATGAAGAAGGTGCTCGAGCGCGGTCCGGTGGCCAAGAGTGCGTAAGCACTCTTGCAATGGACAACAGCGCCTAACGCCGTGAACGACGCCGCGGACCGCTTGAACCCCGCGGCATCTCCCGTCACGCGTGCCGACATCATCGGCTGGGTGGCAACCGCGGTCGCCCTCGGGCTCGTGATCGAGCTGCACTTGCTCTCGGCGCTGCTCGCGGGCCTGCTGGTATTCAAACTGGTCGACATCCTCACGCCCTGGCTGCGCGTGCGTGCCATGAGCCGCGACCGCGCGCGCGTGCTCGCGGTGACGCTGATCGCCACCGCGGTCATCCTCGGCCTGGTCGGCCTCGGCATCGGCGCGGTCGCGCTGCTGCGGAACAGCGGCGAGACGCTGCCGCTGCTCATGCAGAAGATGGCGCAGATCGTCGAGGAAACGCGCGGCAAACTACCGGCGGCGCTGCAGGACTACTTCCCGGACGACGCCGTCGCGTTGCAGGCCACCATCGCCGGCTGGCTGCGCGAGCACGCGGGATCGCTGCAGATCGCCGGCCGCGGCATCAGCCGGTCGCTCGTGCACATCCTCATCGGCATGATCATCGGCGCGCTGCTGTCGCTGCAGAAGGCCGCGCCGAATCCGGAACGCCGACCGCTCGCGCAGGACCTGGCGCTGCGCGGGACACGCCTCGCGTCTGCGTTCCAGCGCGTGGTGTTCGCGCAGGTGTGGATCTCCCTGATCAACACGTTCTTCACCTGGATCTATCTCGACGTCGTCCTGCGCGCGTTCGGCATCGAGCTCCCGCTGGTCAAGATCCTGATCGCGTTCACGTTCGTGATCGGGTTGATCCCGATCCTCGGCAATCTCATCTCGAACACGGCGATCGTCATCGTGTGCCTGAGCAACGGCATCCCCGTCGCGGCCGCGTCGCTGGTGTTCCTGATCGTCATCCACAAGCTCGAGTACTTCCTCAACGCGCGCATCATCGGTTCGCACATCAACGCGCGCGCGTGGGAGCTGCTGATCGCGATGCTGGTGATGGAAGCCGCATTCGGGCTCACCGGGCTGATTGCCGCGCCGATCCTGTATGCGTATTTCAAGGAAGAGTTGCGGACGAAGGGACTCGTCTAGTCCTCCGCGCGCGACGCTATAAGCGCGCCCGATCCGGGTTGCCCTGAGCGCTCGAGCCGCCTGCATGCCCGTGATGCAGCGCGGCCTGTACCGCATCAACGAGCACGTGCAGGCCATACGAGACGTCGAGCAATGCGCCGTTCAAGAAGAACGTCGGGGTACCGCGCACGCCGCTCGCATCTCCGGTCGCGTGCGTCTCCCGCACACGCTGCAGATAGACCTCGTCGTCCATCTCCGCGGTGAAGCGCGCCATGTCGAGCCCGAGGCTGCGCGCATAGTCGAAGAGCTGATTCTGCGCGAGGTGCCCCTGCTTCTCGAACAGCAGGTCGTGCATCTCCCAGAATCTGCCCTGCCCGCCCGCGCACTCGGCAGCCTCAGCGGCGCGCAAGGCGTGCGGGTAGATTCCCTCGATCGGAAACGAGCGGAACGCGAATCGCACCCGCTCGGGAAAGCTCGCGAGCATCAGCTTCACGGTGCCGACGGCCTGCTTGCACTGGGGGCATTCGAAATCGCCGTATTCGACCACGGTCACCGGCGCATGCTCGGGTCCGAGCACGTGATCCACCGGACTCAACGGCTCGGTCAACCGGAATGCCTGGTGATGCATCACAGCTCTCCGCCGCTGCCGACGAGGTGCTCACCCACGAACCACGCCTGCAGCTCGTTGGTGCGGATGACTTCGCTCACGATGATGTCGTTGGTGCCGTCATCGCCGTGCTCGGCGGCCTCGCGCGCCAGTGGCCGTGCTTCCTCGAGAATGAACTCGTGCGCGTCGATCAGCCCGCGCAATTGTTGCAGCGGCGTTTCACTGCCGCTGGCGACGCGCGCGAGCCGCGTCTCCTGCACGAGGTCGTGCGCGGTCGCAAGCGCGACTCCGCCCAGGAGCTGTACCCGCTCGGCGAGCGAATCGATCAACTCGAGCTGGGCTTCATAGTGCTTGTCGAACATGAGGTGCAGCCCGTAGAAGGCGGCGCCCGAGGTCTGCCAATGCGCCTTCTTGTAGAGATCACGCAGCGCCATCGCGTGCGCGAGCAGGCGATTCAGCGCGCGGACGCTGCGGCTGCGCGTGTCGGCGGCGAGGCCGAGCCGCACGGCGTGCAGGCTGCCGAAGGATTGCAGGATCGGGGCTTTCGATTCTTTGCTCGCGCTCATTTTCGACTCCTTGCTTCGTTACACCGAGCATACGGCCAGACCCGCACCGCGATGCCTATTGAACGATGGTATTAGTCCCCGATGCGAAGATATTGAACGGGTTTGCGATTGCGCCTACAAGATATTTGTCTGAAGGGAGTAATGCTCGTGCCTCGTGATGAGGCTTTGTCGAAACCAGCGATTTTCCGCGCCGCACGAAATGTTTTCTTCCATTCTTCGATTGAACTGCGCTGATTCGTCTGCAAGCATCACGCCCGCTGTCTTCCGCCACTGAGAGAGTCGAATGCCGTCCTTACTTCAGCCCGGCACGACCGCGCCGGACTTCTCGCTCCAGGATCAGTCGGGCGCGACGCTCACGCTCGCCCAGCTGCGTGGCAAGCCCGCGGTGCTCGCGTTCTATCCCGCCGACTGGAGCCCGGTATGCGGCGACCAGATGGCGCTGTACAACGAGGTGCTCTCGCTGTTGAGCGATCTCGGTGCACAGATGATCGGCATCTCGGTAGATAGCCATTGGTGCCATGCCGCATTCGCCGAGAACCGCCGGTTGCGTTTCCGACTGCTTGCGGACTTCGAGCCCAAGGGCGCGATGGCGCGCTCGTTTGGTGCATATCGCGATGAAGACGGCACGTCCGAACGCGCCCTGTTCGTGATCGACAGCGCCGGTGTCATCCGCTGGAGCTATCTTTCGCCCATCGACATCAACCCGGGAGCGGATGGAATACTCTCCGCCCTCGAATCCCTGCCGCCGGAGAAGAAAAACGCATGAGCCGCGGACACAACGAGCTGACGACACCCGTGGGCGCGAACGACCACGCCCAGGGCCCGGCCGACGCGCCGGTGACGCTGGTCGAGTACGGCGACTATGAATGCCCGTACTGCGGCATGGCCTACCCCGTCGTGAAGAAGGTGCAGGCAAGGCTCGGCAACCAGCTGCGCTTCGTGTTCCGGAATTTTCCGCTCGCCGAGGCGCACCCGCACGCCACCGCGGCCGCGGAACTCGCGGAGGCCTCCGCGCCACAGGGAAAGTTCTGGGAAATGCACGACACACTGTACGAACATCAGCACGCGCTCGCCCCCGCGGATCTCGAACGACACGCGCGCAAGGTGGGCCTCGACCTCGATGCGCTCGAGGCCGAGCTGCGCGGCGTCAAACCGCACCAGCGCGTGAAAGCCGACTTCATGAGCGGCGTGCGCAGCGGCGTCAACGGCACGCCGACGTTCTTCATCAACGGGCAGCGCTTCGATGGGGACTGGCGCGACGAACACATCCTGTCGGCGGCGCTGGTCGCCGCCGGCCAATGAGCGCTCTCAACCACAGGAGTCCACGATGAAACAGAAGAACAAGCTCACGCTCGGCCTGGTCACCGTGACGCTCGCCGCACTCGGCGGCGCGATCGTGTACGCGCAGGCGCACGATGAGAAATATTCGCTCGTCTCGCCCGGTGGCGTGGCGTTCGCCGATTTCAAGGGCTACGAAGACTGGTCGATGATCTCCTCGGCGCGCACCGACAAGGAGCTCAAGGTCATCGTCGGCAATCCGACGATGATCAAGGCATACAAGGCGGGCGTTCCGGCCAATGGCCAGCCCTTCCCGGAAGGCTCGAAGGCCGCGAAGCTCCAATGGACGTTCAAGAAGAGCACCGAAGCCACGTTCGCCGTGGACGTGCCGGACTCACCGACGCAGGCGTTCTTCATGGAAAAGGACAGCAAGCGTTTTTCGAGAACCGGTGGATGGGGATACGCGGTTCTCAACCACGACAAGGCGACCGGCAAGATGACGGCCGACGCGGCGCCCGCGGACTGCGGGCATGTGTGCCACCTGGCGGTAAAGTCGAAGGACTATATCTTCCATCCGTACCAGCAACGCTGATCGGCCCGCACCGCTCGTCTTGCCGCGCTCCTGGTGTTCGCGCACGCGCTGTAGATAGTCCAATTGCACCAGGTCGACTCCGGGTGCACGCGCGTTTTCCCGATACCTTCGTGCAATCGGCAAGATCGTCCGATTCTGATGTCATCGGCCGTCACCGACCCCTCACCATTGCCCGATAGTGAAAACATGATCCCCGCCAAGGAGAAGCGAACGATGAACTTCAGGAACCTTTCGATCGGGTTGATTGCCACCGCCGCACTATCCGCGCTCGCAGTCGGCGCCGCGGGACCCGCCCAGGACAAATACACCGTCAAGGTCCCGGGGGGCCTCGCATTCTCCGAATTCCGCGGCTATGAAAAGTGGGAACTCATCAACGTCAGCAACAACAAGGGCGCGATGGCGGCAATCCTGGGAAATCCCGCGATGATTGCAGCCTTCAAGGCGGGCATACCCGCCAATGGCAAACCGGTACCCGACGGCGCCCGCATGGCCAAGATCCACTGGCAGCCCAAGGTCAACGTCGCCGCTCCGGGTCCGCCGACGGTCGCCGGCGACCAGATGAACATCGATTTCATGGTGAAAGACGCCAAGCGTTTCGCCGACAGCGGCGGATGGGGCTACGCAGTGTTCGAGTACGATGCCCCGACGGATACCTTCCGGCCCGGCGACCAGAAGAGCCAGCCACCCCAGGGCAACGATGCGAAGTGCGGCTTCGCCTGTCACACAATCGTGAAGAATCGCGACTTCGTCTTTACCGAATACGCACACCGCTGATCGCCGCGGGTTCGAGGCTTGCCGCCTGGGCGGCAAGCCTCACCGCTGGCCTGTTTCCAGCGCACGGCACCAAGGTGTATCGCCAGCAGCCCGCAAATGCTGCGATGCTATGGCCCTCACTCAGGAGGCGCAGATGGCCAAGTTCACCAAGGATCCCGCCGTCATTTCGACGCTGACGCCCGAGCAATATCGCGTCACACAACAGGGCGCGACGGAGATGCCGGGATCGGGCGAACACCTTCACAACGACGAGCCGGGCATCTATGTGGACATCGTATCGGGCGAGCCGCTGTTTGCCTCTTCGGACAAGTTCGACTCGGGATGCGGCTGGCCCAGCTTCAGCAAGCCCATCGTGCCTGCGAACGTCAATGAAGTGATCGACAAGACCCACGGCATGGTCCGCACGGAAGTTCGCTCGGCGCACGGCGACAGTCATCTCGGCCACGTCTTCGATGACGGTCCGGAGGATGCCGGCGGCCTGCGCTATTGCATCAACTCCGCGTCGCTGCGATTCATCCATCGTGATGAGATGGAGGCCGAAGGCTACGGTGCTTATCTGAACCAAGTGGAGGAACGACGATGACTGAAGAACGCGCTGTGCTGGCTGGAGGCTGTTTCTGGGGCGTGCAGGACCTCCTGCGCCGCTACGATGGTGTCATCAAGACCCGCGTCGGGTATTCGGGCGGTAACACGCCCAACGCCACTTACCGCAATCACGGTGCCCACGCCGAAGCGGTCGAGATCACATTCGATCCGGCCCGAATCAGTTATCGGAAGTTGCTCGAGTTCTTCTTCCAGATCCACGATCCGAGCACGCGCAATCGCCAGGGCAACGATTACGGCTCGAGTTACCGCTCGGCGATTTTCTACACCAGTGACGAGCAGCGCCGGATCGCCGAAGACACCATCGCCGATGTCGAGGCATCCGGCTTGTGGCCCGGCAAGGTCGTGACCGAAGTCTCGCCGGCCGGGGACTTCTGGGAGGCCGAGCCCGAGCACCAGGACTATCTATTGAAGTATCCGGACGGGTACACCTGCCATTTCATCCGGCCCAACTGGACGTTGCCCTTCCGCAAGGACCGGGAAACGAAGCGGGCGTGATCCCAGCCGGTCGTCGCCGGCTTACCGGAAAACGCGTAACCGGGGATCGACGGAATCACGACGTCGAACACTTCCTCCGCGGCCGCCGAGGGCGGTCGGATCGGTGAGCGGGCCGATGAGCTTGACCTGTTCGAGGATCGAGCCCGACCATCTGTGCGACACGACGACCGGCAGAGCGCCCTTGTGCGAAGCGCTGAGCAGCTGTCCAGCTGGAATGGTTGGGTCCGCGGGCAGCGGCTACTCGGCGGTGATATTGAGCTTGCTCGCCATTCGCACCAGATCGGCGAGCGATCCCGCTGACATCTTGCGCATGACGCTGCCCCGATGCGCCTTGACCGTGATCTCGCTGATTCCGAGTTTTCCGCCGATCTGCTTGTTCAGAAATCCTTCGATCACCAGCGCCATGACCTGTCGTTCGCGTGGCGTGAGCGTCGCATACAGCTTGCGTAGCCCGCACAGTTCCCTTTCGCGGAAAATCGCGGCCGCGCTGCGAACCAATGCGTCCCGGATGGCATCGAGCAGCGCCCGGGGGCAGAACGGCTTCGTGAGGAACTCGATCGCACCGGCCTTCATGGCCCGGGCGCACGTGGGCACGTCCTCGCGCCCGGACATGAAGATGACCGGCATTTCGCAGCGGTCGGAGATCATCGACTGAAGCTCGAGCCCGCTGAGCCCCGGCAACCCGACATCGAGTACCAGACAATGAGGAACGCGCGGCCGGCAGGCCCGGAGAAACTCCTGGGCGGACCCGCAGACCTGCGGCAGCCACCCGAAACCCTGAAGCAGGGGCTCCAGCGACTCCCGGATTGAGACATCGTCGTCGACAATGAATACGATGGGTGCGGCGTTGGTCATAGTGACTAAGAGAAAAACCCGGCCCTCCTGGACCCCGGCTGGCGGGTAGAAATATTTTTTCGATCGACAGGGGTCCGACGGCCCTCCTTCCCCCTCTACCGTCACACATGTCCAACGAATCACTCCTAACGGATTGGCGCAGCCGCTGGAATCGGAGCTTGTTCCGGTTCCTCGGCCGGCGCGTACGTGCCGCAGTGGACATCGAGGATCTGGCGCAGGAGACCTACCTGCGCCTGCTGCGCGCCCGGGACCTGGGTGCGGTGCGCAACCCCCAGGCATACCTGCTGCGCGTCGCCGGCAACGTGGTCATCGAATGGCGGCAGCACCAGCCGCGCCCGGAGTCGATCGTCATGATCGAGGACGACATGGTGGCCGACGACGCGTCACCGGACTTCGAACTGGAGGCCGAGGTTTCCCAGCAGCGGCTGGAACAGGTACTCGCGAGCGTTTCCGCAACCATGCGCGCGGTGCTGCTACTGCGGCTGCGCGATGAACGCTCGTGCCAGGACATCGCGAAGGACCTCGGCATCACCGTGCGACAGGTCCGGCGTTACGTCGCGCGGGGTTACGAACGACTGCGCGGCGCGCTGGAGGGATGAGATGACGCACGACTCCGACACCACCGCGTCGATTGCCGAACAGGCCGCTCACTGGTGGGAAGTCTTCCACGACGGCGAGGCCTCCGCGGCCGAGCATCGCGAGTTCGCCGACTGGGTCGCGCGTTCGCCCGAGCGTGTCGCCGCGTATCTCGAAGTGGCGCGGCTGCGCAAGGCGCTGAAGTCTCCCGCCATTCAGTGGCCGACGACGTCCGCCGACGAGCTGATCCGCGCCGCGCGCGCCGCCCCACCCGAGCCCCTCGCCTTTGTCCGTCGGCCTGAGGGCACCGGGTCCCGCGCCCGGACTCCGGCGCCGCGCCTGCGCTACGCCCTCGCTGCGGCGGCGACGCTGGTCATCGCCGTCGGCGTCGCGTGGATGTCCGGATCGCGCCCGCAGCAGTACCTGACGGCATTCGGCGAACAACGCTCGATCACGCTCGAGGACGGCTCGCGCATCACGCTCAACACGGCTTCGAGGATCGAGGTCGAGCTTCGCAAGGATCATCGGCTCGTGCGCCTGCTCGAGGGCGAAGCGCTGTTCGAGGTGGCGCACGACGCCTCTCGCCCGTTCGACGTGAACTCCGGCAATGCCGTCGTGCGCGCCGTCGGCACGCAGTTCAACGTCGATGCGCGCAGCGCGCGTACCGTCGTCACCGTGGTCGAAGGCCGGGTCGCGTTCGTCTCCGGCCAGTCGCCCGTGCTCACCGCGGGCGATCGCCTCACCGTCGATGCCTCCGGCAACCCGACGCTCGAACACGGCACGAATCTCGACACCGCGATCGCCTGGACTCGCCACCAATTGATATTCGAGCATCGGCCGCTCGGCGAGATCGCCGCGGAGTTCAATCGCTACAACCGCGCGCGCATCACGATCGAGAGTGCATCGCTGGGCGCGCAGGAAGTCACCGGCGTGTTCCAGTCGAATGATCCGGCGTCGTTCGTCGCCTTCCTCTCGAGCAACCCCGGAGTCGTGGTGATCGATGACGGCGCCGGCGGTTATCGGGTGACGGAGGCCGCAAAGTGAGTCTCGTCCCCGCGGACTCCCGCGTGGGCGAATTCGCGGCGTCCATCGCGCACGAGGTCAGCCAGCCGCTCGCGGCGATCGCCGTGAACGCGGAATGCTGCCTGCAGTGGCTCGCCCAGGCGGAACCCGACCTCGAGCTGGCGCGCCGGGCCGCGGAACGCATCGTGCGCAACAGCCGCCTCGCCTCCGACGTCATCCGCAGCGTCCGCAGTCTGTACTGCGGTTCGCACTGCGAGACGTCGCCGCTCGCCATCGGTGAGGTCATCACCGAGGTCCTCGAATCGATGAAGGCCGACTTCGCGCTCAACGAGGTGGTACTCGAAACATCGCTCGTCGCCGAACCGGTCAGGGTCATCGGCGATCGCACCCAGCTCCAGCAGGTGCTGTCGAACCTGGTGCGCAACGCCATCGAAGCCATGAGGGAGAGTCCGCGGCCGAGACGACTCGAAGTGACGACGTCGCTCGAAGGTTACGTTCTCTCGATCACCGTTTCCGACACCGGAATCGGTCTCGACGACGCGATGATCGAGCGGATATTCGAACCGTTCTTCACCACCAAGCGCAACGGCATGGGCCTGGGTCTCGCGATCAGTCGTTCCATCGTATCCGCGCACGGCGGAACCCTGCGCGCCATGCGGCGCGCGCCGGGCGGCAGCTCGTTCTCCATCAAGCTGCCCGCCACGCGATGCGTGCGTTAGTGCTCGCGTGGGTAGTCGTGCTGGGCGTTCTCGTTTACCAGGACTCGCACGAGCCGGAACGAGGACACGCGACGACGTACAACCTGCACATCGACAGCCAGCCGCTGGGCCCGGCATTGCAGGAGTTCGCGCGCCAGAGCGGCGTCCAGGTCATCTTCTTCTCGGAAATCGTCGACGGGCTGACCGCCCCGCCCATCCATGGACGCTTCACCCGGGATCAGGCGCTCGACAAACTGCTGTCGCGTTCGAAGCTCGGCTGGCGGGCGATCAATCCGATGACGGTGGAGATCCGCGCCTCAAAAGCTCCCGTCCAGCCGCACCATGTAGTTCCGCGGCTCGCCGTACCAGTTGTGGAATAGATTGGCCCACGTCTGGTTGTAGACCTTGTCGAACACGTTGTTCACGCTGAGCGACAGCGTCCAGTTCGACTCGAAGGCATGGCTCCCGCGGAAATCCACGACGGCGTATGAAGGCTCCGTGATTTCCTGCACCTCGCACAAATCACCGCGATACTGTCGAGGACACAGGATTTCGTCCGAGTCATCGATGGCCGACTGGGCGTGGAGGTTGCCACCCACCGTCCAGCGATCGAGCCAGCCTGTCAATCGCTTCTCGGTCCAGACTTTCAGCAGGTGCCGGGGCGTTGATCTCGACAGCGGCATTCCTTCCTCGTTCTGGTTGACGTTCCAGGTGTAGCCGCCACCGATTCGCCATCCGGCAGCCGGCTCGCCTTGCAGCTCGAGGTCCACGCCGTGGCTCTTGCGCGTGCTGGATACATAGGAGAGCAGATTTACGAGGTCGTCGATGAGAATGTTCGACTGCCGGATGTCGTAGACCGCCAGCGAGCCGTTCACCGCGCCGTTCCGCCACGTGCCCTTCACTCCCAACTCCGCGTTGTAGCCCCGGACCGGGCCGACGGGAGGCAGCTCGGTCAACGCGAAGATCGGAATGTGCTTGTTGAGGTACATCTCCGCATAGCTGGCGTACCAATTCAGGTGATCGCCGGACGCGAACATCAGGCCCACGAAGGGCGTGACGACGTCCGATTGGCGGACGACCTCGAACGGGTCCTCCGGACCGCCGAAGTCCGATTCGACGTGAGTCGAAAACGTGTACCGGTTGCTGCTCATACGCGCACCGAGGATGCCCGACCAGGCCGCGCCGAAATGAATCCGCAACGACGCGTACGCGCCGTACTTGTCCAGCTTGGTGTAGCCGTCGTGGGTCAGGAACGGCTGCATTCCCGCCTCGCGCGGACTCGGAAACTGGCGCGGGTCGAACTCGTAAGGATCGACCGCGGGTCCGAGCACGCTGTAGCTCTCGGTGTCCCCGTCCAGCTTGAGCCGGGCGATATCGCCACCCAGCGCGGTGTCGGCGCGCAGTCCGAACAGGCTGAAGGTCCCCGTGAGCGTCGCATCGAAGGAGCTCTGCGTGTGCCGGTTCGGATGAGTCGTGAAGCCGGCGGTTCCGCCATCGATCAGGGTTCCCGTTTCCGCGTCGATCGCAATTCCGATCTGGCCGAACTCCGCGTCTTCATGCGCGATCCAGCCGGCCGCGTTGAGTCGCAGCGCCCAGCCATTCTCGAATCGCTGGCGGTACTGAACGTATGCCTGCGTCGTATCCGTCCGGTAACGATTCCAGTCGAAGTTCAGCGAATCGCGGCGCCGGAAGTTTGCCCTCGACCAGCCCGTGAGATCGAAGACCGACGGCATGCCATTGGCGTAAGGACGTGAATCGTCGGTCTCGTAACTGCCGCCCGCGGTGAGAGTGGCCAGGGGTGAAAAGTCGTATTCGAGGACCCCGAAAAATTTCGCCCGCTCGCGCTTCGCAAGCTCGTAGAAGTAGTGCTGGTTCGAGTACATCGCGACGGCGCGGCCGCGCAGTGCACCCTCGCGGGCCAATGGCCCGGTGACATCGAGCTCGATGCGCTTCTGATCCCAGGAACCAACCAGCATGCTGGCATTGAACGCGAACTCGTCGCGCGGCCGCTTGCGCACCAGGCTCACCGTGCCACCGGGATTGCCGAAGCCGCCAAACAGGGCATCCGAGCCGCGCAGGATTTCGACGTGGTCGTATTCGCTGAGGTCAGGGGCCGGCAGATAAACGCCGGGAGAAAGCAGCAGGTCGGGCGACACGATGCGCGGATCCACCGCCGCGCCACCGTCGACGTGAAAGGAGTTGATCTCGAAGCCGCGTGAGAAAAACTTGTGGGTCAGCGTGGTCTCCTGCTCGACCGTCACGCCGGGCACGCGTTCGAGCACGTCCTCGAGATCCACGGTGTTCATCTCGCGCATGTCGTCGCGCGTGAAGACCGAAACGGTCTGCGGCAGCTCGCGCAACGGCGTCTCGACCCGCGTGACGGCGAGTTGCTCGACGGTCGCAACAACGACGATCTCCGGCATTGGTGCAGCAGCAACCGTGCTACCCGGTACCGGCGCGGCGTCAGACCGCCTGGCACGAAGCTCCGCGCGCGTCATCCGGCGGACTTCCACCGCCTGCGCGTTCAGCGCGCGAAAGGTCAGCTCCGAATCGGCCAGCAATTTCTCGAGCGCCTCGGCCAGCGTGAAGTTTCCTTCGAGGCCCCCAGTAGTCAGACCCTCCGTCAGGCGAGAGAAGAAGACGATCTGGACGCCGCTCTGACGGGCGAGCTCCTGCAGCGCCGCTCCCAACGATTGGGCCGGGATGCTCACTGAGTAGCGGGCGCGATCCGCGGCGGGCGCAGTCTGCGCGCGCACGATGGAGACCGCGACGACCTGCAGGCACATGACGAGCAGTGCCAGGCGAACAGCGAAGGCGAACACGGATCTTCTCCTTTTTCTTTCTTGTAGCCCCTAACCAGCACCAAAGCAAAGTTGTCGTGATGCCGCAGGTGCAACAAGTCAGCTCTCGATCGATACCTTCGCGCAATCGACACACTCGCACGACTCTGGTGCGATATCGCCAGCCGTCGTCCATGCCCCTGGATGACGGAAGGGCTGGCGGGCGACGCCTGACTCCCCCAGGCGCCGCCCGCCATTCCCGCGGCGATTCTCGAATCCGGTGCCGCGCGTCCCGCGTGGCATGAGCGGGGCCGGGACCAAGGTATCGATCCATACCTTCGTCCACTCAAACGCGGCGACCTCAACTGTTTTGATCGCCCGGGCACACCGCCCTGACTAACCACTCCAGAGGATTTCGCCATGCAGAAGTTTTTCGGCCTCGACAGGCGCCGCTTGATAGGAATCACCGCGGCAGCCGTCGCCGTGAGTCTGATCAGTATCGCCGCTTTCCCCACGTCCAAAAGGAGCCCGGAAATGAATGCCGTACCCAAACAAGCGGGTGGCGACAACACCGCCATCCGTTCCTTCCACGTGAATATTCCGGAGGCGCAGCTCGTCGATTTGCGCAACCGCATCAACGCCACCGTCTGGCCCGACAAAGAGACGGTTTCCAACGAGGATGAAGGCGTGCAGCTCGCGACCATGCAGAACCTCGCGCGCTATTGGGGCACCGAGTACGACTGGCGCAAGATCGAGTCGAAGCTCAACGCCGTCCCGAATTTCGTCACCGAAATCGACGGCCTGCAGATTCACTTCATCCACGTGAAGTCGAAGCACAAGAACGCGCTGCCGATCATCATCACGCACGGCTGGCCAGGCTCCATCATCGAGCAGATGAAGCTCATCGAGCCGCTCACCAATCCGACGGCCTATGGCGGCTCCGCGGCCGACGCGTTCGACGTGGTGATTCCGTCGATGCCCGGCTATGGCTTCTCCGAAAGGCCGACGAGCCCGGGCTGGGACACGCCGCGCATGGCGCGCGCCTGGGCGGTGCTCATGAAGCGCCTGGGATACACGAAGTACGTGGCGCAAGGCGGAGACTGGGGATCGCTGGTCACCGAACAGATGGGCGTGCAGGAACAGCCGGGATTGCTGGCCATCCACGTCAACCTGCCTTCGGCGGTTCCGGCCGAAATCTGGCCCGCGCTCGCCAATCACAAGGCGCCGCCGGGTCTTTCGGCGGATGAGAAGTGGGCCTTCGACCGGCTGGACTTCTTCTTCGTGCACGGCCTGTCCTACGCCCAGCAGATGGCGAACCATCCGCAGACGTTGTACGGGATCGCGGATTCACCGATCGGTCTGGCCGCCTGGTTTCTCGAACACGATCTGCTGAGCTACCAGATGATCACGCGCTCCTTCGAAGGGAAACCTGAAGGGCTCACGCGGGATGACGTCCTCGACAACATCACGCTCACCTGGCTGACGAACACCGGCATTTCCGGCGCTCGCCTGTACCGGGAGAACAAGCTGCCGTTCTTCCAGCCGATGAACGTCAAGATCCCCGTTGCCGTCAGCGCCTTCCCCGATGAGCTCTACCAGGTTCCCCGGTCCTGGGCTGAGCGGGCGTATCCGAATCTCATCCACTACAACCGGCTTCCCAAGGGCGGCCACTTCGCCGCGTGGGAGCAGCCGAAGCTCCTCACGGAAGAGCTGCGCGCGAGTTTCAAGACATTTCGCACGCCGTGACCCGCTGAAGCCGTGAAGGCAAGAAGCCCGCGGACGACGTCCGCGGGCTTTTTTTCGTCTGGACCCCTGGACCATCATCCAATCGCGGGTTTCGCGGAGACTGCCTACTGTCTTCCGCCATGAACGGGAGAACTCAAGATGCACGCGATATCGAACACGGCGATCTACGCCTCGGTACCGGCGACGAGCCACCCATCGCCGCTCATCTCGTCACGCCACGCACTCTTTATACGCATCACGGAATCTACGTCGGCAACGGGTGCGTCATTCACTACGCCGGCTTCGCATACGGACTGCGTCGCGGACCGGTGGAGCAGGTTTCTCTCGAGCGCTTCGCGCACGGCCGGGCCGTCGAGATTCGGCCCGACCAGCGACGCTTCGATCGTGGCGAGGTGGTGGAGCGCGCGCGCTCGCGTCTGGGCGAGTCTCACTACCGCATCCTGACCAACAACTGCGAGCACTTCTGCGGATGGGCCCTGCGCGGCGAGTGTTTCAGTGCGCAGGTCGAGCGCATCCGCGCAGCCCCGCGACTCGCCTGCCGCGCGGCAGGCCTTCTCTGGAATCGCATCGGGCGGGCCCTGCGTGGGGCCGCCGCCGCGATCCAATTTTCCCCGCGCCTTCCCGACAGGCAGTCAGTCATGCACGCATCCATGAAATTCCTGGTCGCGCTGACCAGCTTTGCCGTGATGGCCGCCGTGGTGTCGTTCGACGCGGATTCGGCCGAGCAACGAGAACAGGACAGGTACACCGACATGTCGCAACCCAACCCGATCGCTTCCCCGAGTCTCTCCGCCGGCAAATTCTCCGCATTCGACCGCGACGTGATCTGGCTCAATTCGCGGCCGCTCGGTGCGGCCGACCTGCGCGGCAAGGTCGTGCTCGTCGACTTCTGGACCTACACCTGCATCAACTGGCGGCGCACGCTGCCGTGGCTGCGCGCCTGGGCGGAAAAGTACCGGGACAGCGGCCTCGTCGTCATCGGGGTGCACACCCCGGAGTTCGGGTTCGAAGCGCAGATCGACAACATCCGGCAGGCCGTACGCGAGCAGAACGTCGCCTATCCCGTCGCGGTCGACAGCAGCTATTCGATCTGGGACGACTTCGGCAACAAGTTCTGGCCCGCGGTCTATCTATTGGACGAGCAGGGCCGCGTGCGCGACCGCAAGTTCGGCGAGGGCGGCTACGAGCAGCTCGAGATGTCGATCCAGAGGCTGCTCGCGGAGTCGGGCCGCCGCCCGTTCGACGGGCGGCCGGTCGCCGTCAAGGCGTCCGGTGCCGAGATCGAAGCGGACTGGCGCAACCTGCAGTCGCCGGAGACCTATGTCGGGAGCTCCCATGGCGGAAACTTCGCCTCCGTCCGCACGGTGTTCGCGGATCGCTCCCGCGTCTATGCCTATCCATCGCACCTGCGCCTGAACGAGTGGGCGCTCGCCGGAAGCTGGACCGTGAATCCGGACTCGGCCGTCCTGCGCGCGGCGCGCGGCAAGGTCGTCTTCAGATTTCATGCGCGCGACCTGCACATGGTCATGGGTCCCGCGGCACGCGGAACGTCCGTACCGTTCCGCGTGACGATCGACGGCAAACCGCCCGGCGCCGCACACGGCATCGACACCGATGCGGAGGGGCGAGGCACCGTCGACTCGCAGCGGATGTACCAGCTGATCCGCCAGCCCCGGCCGATTGGCGATCGGCAGTTCGAGATCGAATTCCTCGAGCCCGGCGTCGAACTATTCGTATTCACGTTCGGCTGAGACGAAGGCATTGCCCCACACCTTCGTGCGATACACGCGCGAATTCCCTGTTGGTGAGATTCCACGCGGGTCGTGCGCATTGCCGGCACGCCCGCCAACCATCAACCACTGAGGAGTTCGTCATGCGGAAAGAAACCGGCCTCAACCGCCGACATTTCTGCGGAGCTGCAGCGGCGGCCATTGCCGCCAGTCCGCTCGCGCTTCCCAGCTCACTACTTTCAGAAAGGAGTTCAACGATGAGTGCCGTTGTCAAAGGTTCGGGCAGTGACCCGACCGCCGTTCGTCCATTTCAGAAGCGCTTCTCCGACGCCGAGCTCGCCGAGCTGCGCAAACGCATCCTGGCGACGCGACTTCCCGAAAAGGAACCCGTTGCCGACCAGTCGCAGGGCGTGCAGCTCGCGACGATCCAGAAGCTCGCCCAGTATTGGGCGACGGACTACGACTGGCGCAAGGTCGAGTCGAAACTGAACTCGTACCCACAATTCATCACCGAGATCGACGGTCTCGACATTCACTTCCTCCACGCGCGCTCGAAACACGAGAACGCGTTGCCGATCATCATCACGCACGGCTGGCCCGGCTCGGTGATCGAACAGCTGAAGATCGTCGATCCGCTCATCGATCCCACGGCGCACGGCGGCAGCGCAGCGGATGCGTTCCACGTCGTGATTCCCTCCATGCCCGGCTATGGGTTCTCGGGCAAGCCCACGACGACGGGCTGGGACACCGTGCGCATCGCGCGCGCCTGGGACGTGCTCATGAAGCGCATCGGCTATTCGCGCTACGTCGCGCAGGGCGGCGACTGGGGCGCCATCGTCGTCGACCAGCAGGGTCTGCAGGCGCCGCCGGGACTGATCGGCATTCACACCAACATGGCCGGCGTGGTCCCACCGGAGATCGACAAGGCTGCGCAGACCGGCGCGCCAGCACCGGCCGGGCTGTCGGCCGAGGAGCTGAGCCAGTACGAGCGGCTGAAGTTCGTCTACGCGAAGGGCATCGGGTACGCGTACCAGCTGGGCCTGCGTCCGCAGTCGATGGTCGGTATCTCGGATTCGCCCGTCGGCCTCGCGGCCTATCTGCTCGACCACGACGCGCGCAGCTATGAGCTCATCGCTCGTACCTTCAACGGGCATCGTGAAGGCCTGTCGCGCGACGATGTCCTCGACAACATCACGCTCACCTGGCTGACGAACACCGGCATTTCCTCGGGACGGCTGTACTGGGAGAACAAGGTGCCGTTTTTCGCCGTCAAGGGCGTTTCCATCCCCGTGGCGGTGAGCGCGTTTCCCGACGAGCTCTACCAGGCGCCGCGCAGCTGGGCGGAGAAGGCTTATCCCAAGCTGATTCACTACAACAAGCTCGACAAGGGCGGTCACTTCGCTGCCTGGGAACAGCCGAAGCTCTTCGTCGAAGAGCTGCGCACCGGATTGCGGTCGCTGCGTACCTGAGCTGGCGGCGGATGGCGCGTGTCGATCGCGCGCCATCCGCCGACCAATACCTTCATCCAATCGAACCGGACCCCCGCGTTCTGTTGTGATTCCTCGCGCACCTTCTCCTCTCTCTCCCCTCTCCAACCAAGAGATCCTCCATGACCACCCAAGCAATCCTCGACGCCGCGGCGCCGAACACGCGCCAGGCCCAGAGAAGCTCGATCCACCCCTTCACCTACCGCGCGACCGACGAAGCGCTCAATGATCTTCGCCGGCGCATCAAGACCACGCGCTGGCCGGAGAAGGAGAACGTCGCCGACACATCACAGGGCGTGCCGCTCACGCCGCTCCAGGATCTCGCGCGCTACTGGGCGACTGACTATGACTGGCGCAAGTGCGAAGGCAAGCTCAACGCCCTGCCCCAATTCATCACCGAGATCGACGGCCTCGACATCCACTTCATCCACGTGCGTTCGAAGCACAAGAGCGCGTTGCCCGTCATCGTGTCGCACGGCTGGCCCGGTTCGATCCTCGAGCAGATCAAGCTCATCGGCCCGCTCACCGACCCGACGGCCTTCGGCGGCCGCGCGGAGGATGCCTTCGACGTCGTGATCCCGTCGATCCCCGGCTACGGGTTCTCGGGCAAGCCGACGACCACGGGCTGGGACCACGCGCGCATGGCGCGCGCCTGGATCGTGCTGATGAAGCGCCTGGGATACAAACGCTTCGTCGCGCAGGGCGGCGATGTGGGTGGACAGATCACGGATGCGATGGCGGTCGAGGCACCCGCGGAGCTCGTGGGCATTCACACCAACTTCCTGTTCGCCCTCTCGCAAGAGGTGGCCAATGCCATCCAGGCCGGCGCACCGCTGCCGTCTGATTCTTCCGATCTCGAGCGACGCGCGCTTGCCAAGCTGCAGGGCTTCTTCACCAAGAACGCGGCCTACGCGATCGAGATGGCGACACGTCCGCAGACGCTCTATGGAAACGCCGATTCCCCGGTCGCGCTCGCGGCCTGGCTGATCGACCACGGCGACGGCGACGATCAGCCGGCGGCGACGGTCCTCGCGGCAATGCGCACGCCGACGCCGGGTCAGCCCGCGGAGCGCCTGACGCGCGACGACGTGCTCGACAACATCACGCTCTACTGGCTGACCAACACCGGCGTCTCCTCGGCCCGCAGCTACTGGGACAACAAGCCCCCGTACTTCGGCCCGAAGAAGTTCTCCGTCCCGGCGGCGTTCACCGTTTTCCCCGGCGAGATCTATCAACCGTCGCGGCGCTGGGCGGAAGGCGGCTACCCGAATCTCGTCTACTTCAATGAGGCAGCCAAGGGCGGGCACTTCGCGGCCTGGGAAGAGCCGCTGGTGTTCGCGTCGGAGATGCGCGCGGCGTTCAGATCCTTGCGGTAGATCCATGACATGCGGCGGATGGCGCGCCGCGTGCGCGCCATCCGCCGCCCGAATTCGAGGAGACGGCAAATGCAGACCTCTTACTCTCATCAATCAAAGGACACGATCGTGATCGTCGACGCAGATTCGGCTGTCGCCCCGGCACCAGCCTTGCGCGAGCCGTCGGACGATGGCTCCATCCGCGCGTTCACCGTCGACGTGCCCGAGTCCAGACTGCACGACCTGCGCCGGCGCATTGCCGCCACGCAATGGCCCGAGAAGGAAACTGTCGCGGACGATTCGCAAGGTGTCCCGCTCGCGCTGATGCAGGACCTCGCGCACTACTGGGCGACCGGATACGACTGGCGCAAGGTCGAGGCACGGCTGAATGCGCTGCCGCAGTTCATCACCACGATCGATGGCCTCGACATTCATTTCATCCACGTTCGCTCGAAGCACGCGAACGCGTTGCCGCTCATCATCACGCATGGCTGGCCCGGCTCGGTCCTCCACCAGCTGAAGCTCGTCGACCGATTGGTCAATCCGACGGCACACGGCGGCAAGGCGACGGATGCCTTCGACGTGGTCTTTCCATCGATGCCGGGCTACGGATTCTCCGGCAAACCGGCCAAGGCCGGCTGGGACCCCGCGCGTATCGCGCGCGCCTGGGTCACGCTGATGAAGCGCCTGGGATACGAGAAGTTCGTTGCCCAGGGCGGCGACTGGGGCGGAATCATCACGGATCTCATGGCGACGCAGGGCCATCCGGAACTCGTCGGAATCCACAGCAACATGCCGGGCGCGGTTCCGCCCGAAGTCACGAAGGCGATAGCCATCGGCGGCGCCGCGCCTGCCGGTCTCACCGACGAGGAAGACCGCACATTCCAGAAGCTGAAGAAATTCTTCGCGACCGGCGTGTACTACGCGTACGAGATGGCGACGCGCCCTCAGACGCTGTACGGGATCGTGGACTCCCCCATCGGCCTCGCAGCCTGGCTGCTCGACCTCGGTGACGGCGATGCGAAGCCGGCGGCGCAGACCATCGCGGCGTTGCGCAGACCCACTCAAGATCACCCGCGTGATCTGCTCACGCGCGATGACGTGCTCGACAACATCACGCTGTACTGGCTGACGAACACCGGGATCTCCTCGGCACGCATCTATTGGGAGAACAAGTTCCCGTTCTTCGATTTCAAGAACGTCACCATCCCGGTCGCGGTGAGTGTCTTTCCGGGTGAGTTCTACCAGACGCCGCGCAGCTGGGCGGAACAGGCGTATCCCGGGCTCGTTCACTACAACAAGCTCGACAAGGGCGGCCACTTTCCGGCGTGGGAAGAACCGCAGCTCTTCGTGGAGGAATTGCGGATGGGCTTCCGGTCGGTGCGCAAATAGCGTCGCCCAACTACCCAGGAGCAAGGCCATGCAGAGATACCGGAAAGATCCCGATGCAATCGCCAGGCTTTCGCCCGAGCAGTACCGGGTCACGCAGCAAGGCGCGACCGAATTTCCCGGAACAGGCGAGCATCTCTACAACGACGAGCCTGGAATCTACGTCGACGTGGTGTCGGGGGAACCGCTGTTCGTCTCGACCGACAAGTTCGATCCGGGCACCGGATGGCCGAGCTTCACCCGGCCCATCGAGCCCGACAGCTTGACCCGGCGTCCGGATCCCATCGAGGGCGGCATCGAGGTGCGCTCGGCGCACGCCGACAGTCATCTGGGTCACGTCTTTCCGGACGGTCCGAGAGACCGCGGCGGAATGCGCTACTGCGTCAACTCGGCGGCGCTGCGGTTCATCCACCGGGATGACATGGCGGCCGAGGGTTACGCGGACTACCTGGACCGCGTGGAAAACGGTCATGAATGAGGAGCGCCCGAGCACCTGGACTATCTACTTCGCAATCCGGACGGCGACACCTGCTATTTCATCCGACCAGGCCGGACATTGCCGAAGCGCAAGAACGCGGTAGTGAGAATGGCGTAGACAGCCCGCGGACATCATCCGCGGGCTCTTCGTCGGGCGTCTTGTGCAACGCGCTAGATGGCATAGTCCGCTCATAGTTACGACGTCGGCGTAGAATTGCCTCCATCGCAGACAAAGTCGAAGAACAAGGCTCGGGGGTCTCGATGTACCGAAGAACAACGATCGCCGGCGTTGCGGCCACGCTAGTGTGTTCATTACGAGTCTTCGGTGCCGAAAGTGCCGGCGACCCTGCTCCCGTTTGCCAATTGACCGTGCGCAGCCAGCCGCTGGATGGCGCGCTGCAGGAAGTCGCGCGGCAATGCGGCGTGCAGATTCTGTACTTTTCCGAGATCACGACCGGACTGTCCGCCGCGGGTCTCGATGGGCAGTTCGCGATCGACGAGGCGCTGCATCGGCTGCTGGCCAGGACGGGACTCGACTTCCGTCACGTCAACGCCAGAACCATCCAGATTCAGACCACCTCCTCGGCCCCGGCGCTGGCCAAGACAGATGATGCCGGGACGAACCCCTCCGAAACCGCAGCGGCGATGGATGAGGTCGTCATCATCGGCACGGCGGAGGGGCTAGTGGCGACACGCATCCAGACTCCATTGCGTGAGCTGTCCCAGACCATCACGGTCGTATCGGCAGAACAGATGCGCATGCAGAACGCCTTCGATCTCGACGACGTCCTGCAGGATGTGGTTGGCCTCACCGGTTTACGCAAGGACTCACTCTTCCAGATCACCTATTCGCGCGGCTTCGAAGTAAACAGCTACACGCTCGACGGAGGTGGGACCCTGCGCGACTTTTCTCACACCATCCACGGATCCGTACTCCTGGTTCCCGATCTTTCGGAATTCGACCACGTGGAAGTACTGCGCGGCTCCAACGCGCTGTTTGGCGCCGACGGCCCTCCGGGTGGCGCCATCAATCTCGTTCGCAAGCGTGCGCTGCGTGATTCGAGGCTCTCGATCACGTCGACCGGCGGCAACTGGCACAGCTTCCGCCAGGAAATCGACGTCACCGGGCCGCTCGCCCTGAATGGCGACTTGCGTGGACGTCTCGATGTCAGCTACGGCACACACGACTATTTTTACGAAAACGCGAATGACGAGCGCAAGAGCATCTACGGAGTCATCGACTACAACCTCACGCCGGACACGGTGCTGACGCTGGGCGGTAGTTATCTGAAAAGCAGCGGCCGTCCATTCGAAATCGGCCTGCCGCTGTTCAACAACGGCGAGGATCCCGGGTTGCCCCGCGACACGGCCTACGCTTTCGACTGGTCGCGTTTCGACACGAAGGTCGGCGAGGCCTACGCGCAACTCGATCAGACGTACGGCTCGGACTGGCGCTTGAAGGTGATCGCAACGTCGCTCGACGGCAGCATCGACTACCTGGTCGGCGATTTCTTCAGGCCGATCGACCGGGCAACCGGGGCAATCGGGCTCTACCCGATTGCCCAGTACACGATCGGTCCGGTCAATCAGAAGCAACTCAATCTGGAAGTCACGCTCACGGGCGCGACGCAATGGGGAGATCACGCCGTGGAGATGGCGGTGGGTGGAGATTTCCTGAGGGTCAACTCCCACAGCCTCACCGGGCAGATCCTGTTCAGTCCGCCGCTGACGGACGCCCGCGATTTCGATCCTGCCGCGTATCCCAACCCGCTCAGCGACCCGCTCGCCGGGCGGGACGTCGGCCAGAAGGTCTCGCAGACTCTCAGCGGACTGTTCGCTTCCCTGAAGATCCAGGCCACGCAGCGCTGGTCATTGACCGCGGGACTGCGCGTCAGCAATGAAAAGGTCGCGGATCACACCACGCTCTATTTCGACGACTTCGAATTTCCGCTCAACTTCGACTACGAAGACAAGAATATCGTCACGCCCTTCATGGGAACGGCGTTCAACCTCAGCGACACCTATTCGCTGTACGCCAGTTACGCCGACATCTATCTGTCGAACATGGGACTCACGCGCACGGATGGATCGTCCATTTCTCCCAGTAACGGCGTGAACATGGAAGTCGGTGTGAAGGCCGCCTGGAAGGACAGCGCGGTCAATGGTTCGCTGGCGCTGTTCAAGATCGTCGAGCGAGGGATCGCATTGTTCGATCCCGACTCGGAACCCACCACCCCGGACTGCTGCTACACCGCGAGCGGCCGGAATGAAAGCAAGGGAGTCGACCTGGAGCTGTCGGGCCGGCCGGTTCCGGAATGGGTCATTGGCGCGGGATACACCTTCAACCAGAGCAGGCAGGTGTTCCCCGGGGACCAGCTGATCAATCCTCTGTACCAGCTGACTCCCAAGCACCTGTTCAAGTTGTGGACCAACTACACGCTGGCGGGCGGCTGGAGCGTGGGCGGTTCCGTACGCGCGCAGGACGATGTTCACAACGACTCCCGCGGCTGCCCCGATCTCAGCGCCTCGGGATTCTGCCGCTCCGGGTTCCAGGATTTTCGCAAGACGCAGGGTTCCTATGTGATCGTCAGTCCGCGCATCGGCTATCAGGTCGACGATCACTGGCAGATCGCGCTGAACGTCGAAAACCTGTTCGACCGGCGCTATTACGAAAGCGTCGGATCCATCAACGGCGGGAACTGGTTCGGCGAGCCGCGAAGCTTCCAGGTCCGGCTCGACGGCCGGTTCTGATCAACGGCGATACGGAATCCACGCGAGGCCGAGCTGGAATCCGATGTCCGGCGTGTTGTTCATGTTCTGGACGTTTTCGGTGACGCCGAAGGTCACCAGCCAGTTCTCCAGCCGATGGCGCATGCCGATGCTCACCTGGTACTTGGTCGCGAGCAGCTCGCCGAGATCCGTCTGCCGATGCGAGTACACGCTCTCGCTGGCGTACGCCTGGACGTTCAGGTTCGTGCGCGCGGTCCAGCGATACTCGTAGCCCAACAGCAAAGTCGGAATGACCTGCGCATCCTGCGGAAAGGGTTCGGGCGAGCCGGAGTAGTACACCGCGGCGGCGTCCAGGTAGAAGCCATGACGCACGCCCGTCCGCTGCAGCGCCGCCTGGACTCCGAAGTCGGTCCGCCCCGTGGACAACAGCGGGCGGCTTCCGCGCACGGGGATCTTCACCGCGGCCTCGAGCGTCAGGCGCCAGCGATCGGAGAATCCCAGACCCGCGTAGCGCACCCCCACGGTCGGATCCGCGAAGCCGCCGTCCGTCGGCCGGTCGAGGAGCACGACGTGCGTTTTCTTCAGATCGTAGATCAGCGTCGTACGATTGCGCGCGGCCGCCGGCCGGCCGACGGAGTTGAAGCCGAACGTGTCGTGGAACTGCTCGATGGTGTTGTCGAGGAAGCCGCCGCGATACGAGATCGCGCTGACGATGCCGTACACCGCCAGATTCTGCGAGACCTTGTAGTGCGCGATCAGATCGATCGTGCCCGCCTCCAGGTCGATCAGATAGTTCTCGCCCGGAAGCGCCTCGATCGCGGCGACCTCGGCCGGGCCGATGCGCCGACGCCCCGTGGCCTCGAGCGAAGTCAGGTACTTCTCCACACCGGGACTCAGCGCCCAGGTGTTCTGGTAGCCGATCTCCGTCTCGAGCGCCCACGTGCCTGGCTCGATGCTCACGGCATGTGCCGGGCGCATGTCGAGGCGCAGCGCGCCGAACGGCGCCAGGTCGCGTGAGCGCAGCAGGCCGTAGAACCCGCCCTGGTCCGCGGACGCCTCCGAGCACATGAGCCCGCCGAGCAGCGCGACTGCGAGAGTCCTGATCGCATTCATGTTAGGTCCTCGAGACAGGATGAAGAGACGTCTCGATCCCAACAGAACGGCAAATAGCACGCGATCAGACCATGGTATCGCGGTCCACGGACAATCCCGGGTGCGTCCGGGCGTTGACGTCTTCTACCTCGTCGGAGGTAGTCTTTCACTCACCGATTTGAGTCTGGGCGACGGGACGTAGACGCGCGATAGTCACCCCATGGCAAACCAGACCCGCCTCAATCTCTACGCCACGCTCTTCGCCGCGCTCGGCTTCGTCCTTCTCGCGTTCAGTCACACGTGACGCGACGCTCCTCGACGCGTGGACATCCTCGCAATCCACTGCCGGAAGGCCAGCAGGAAATCCGCTAGAAGGCCTCGCGCACCCATCAGTGAATCATCCGGTCCAAACAGCTTCGTGACCTCCGCGAGGTAGATCTCCGGCGTCGGCAACACCGGCATCCCGAGGAACACCAGCGCCTGCCGCAGGTGATGATTTGCGCCGAAGCCGCCGACGCGGCCGGTCGAAAAGCTCGCGATGGCTGCCGGCTTCCCGGCCCAGGCAGACGCGCCATCCGGGCTCGAGCCGATGTCGACGGCATTCTTGAGCGCAGCCGGGATCGACCGGTTGTACTCGGGCGTCAGGAACAGGACCGCGTCCCGTTCCGCGACGGCCCGCCGAAAATCACGCCATTCCGGTGGCGCGCACGCCTCGAGGTCCTCGTGATAGAGAGGCAATGCGCCGGTCTCGACGAGCTCGAGGCTCAACCCGGGCGGCGCCAGCTGCACGAGCGCCCTGCCCAGCTTGCGACTCCAGCCCGCGGCCCGCGAGCTGCCGAGGATGAGCGCGACCCGACTTGCCACCATACAATGCCTCGCGACGTGAACGACGGACGGCATTGTGCGCGGGCGAACTACCGCCGGCTGCTCGCATTCGCATCAACCGAACGCACCGCGAGAATCGCGCACGAATCGTGAGGCACCGCTTGGCAACTCGCATTTCATCCCCGCGCGCGGCGAAGCGCGCGACCCGAAAACCACGCCAGTCCCGCTCGCGCGTCACGGTCGGCGCCATACTCGATGCCGCCATCGTCGTGATGAAGAAGCATGGCGTCGGCGGGATCACAACCAACCGGGTCGCGGACGCGGCGGGCGTCAGCGTGGGATCGCTCTACCAATACTTCCCGGACAAGCAGGCTATCTACCACGCGCTTCATGAGCGTCACGTGGAGGCCGTCGACCGGATGATCGCCAGTGCCGCGAAGGACGCCAGCTCGCTGAATGAGCTCGTCGCGCAGTTGGTGGATCGCCTCATCGCGATGCACGTGGCCGAGCCGCATCTGCACGAGCTGCTCCAGTCGACACTCGTCGGCGGCACCGATTCGGCGCATGCGCCGCTGCAATCGTTGTTGCGGGAACACCTGGCCGCGCACGTGGATCCCGCGAGGCTGGATGTCGTGAGCTTCATCGCCGCGCAGATGCTCGAATCCCTCACCCACGCGGCGGCCGCGCGCTTTTCGCGTACAACCGGGAAACACGACGTGCGCGAAGTAGCGCGGGCGATGACCGCCTATCTGCACAGTGCGATCTCCGCCGGGCCGTGAGCCCCGACGGCTCTACGGCGGACGCCGTCAGCCGCGGCTGAGCGGCCGCGCGAACGGCACCACCGTGTGCGCATCCGCGCCGGCGCCGGTCGCGAGCTCCAGCAGCTTCTCCGGATCCGCCGGCTTCGTGAGGTGCGCGTCGAATCCTGCCGCGCGCGTTCGCATCACGTCCGCCTCGCGTCCCATTCCCGTCACGGCGATCAGCCGGATCTGCTGACCCGACGGCAGGTCGCGCATCTGCCGCGCGAGCTCGAAGCCGTCCATGCCCGGCATGTTGAGATCCAGGAACGCGATCTCGGGCGGACTCGCGGTCGCCGCTTCCAGCGCAGTCGCCGCGTCGTAGAACACGCTCACGTCATGCCCGTTGGCCGACAACAGCGCGCCCATAGTCTGGGCGCCGTCTTCGTTGTCGTCGACGACCAGCACGCGGCGGCCGCCGACTCCGATGACGCCTCCGGCGCGCGAGGTGACGGGCTCGCTCGCGGCCTGCGACAGCGGCAGCCGTACGATGAACTCCGCGCCCTTCCCGGCGCCGGCGCTGTGCGCCTCGACGCGGCCGTGGTGCAATTCCACCAGGGACTTCACCAGCGCGAGGCCCAGGCCGAGACCGCCAGCGTGATCGCGATCCGCACCGATCTGCACGAACATCTCGAAGATGCGCGGCATCTGATCGGGGTCGATGCCGACGCCGTTGTCGCGCACGGAGATCGCGACCTCACCGCCCTCGGCGTGCATGCCGAGCTCGATCCGCCCCTTCGGCGGCGTGAACTTCGCGGCATTGATCAGCAGGTTCGACACGATCTGCGCCAGGCGCACCGGGTCGCCCTCGACGTGCAGCGACTTCTGCGCGAAGCGCACGACGAGCTCGTGTGATTTCGCGTCGATCGCCGGACGAGCGGTCTCGATCGCGGCACTCACCACCCCGTCGAGCGCCACGCGCTCGCGCTTCAGATCGATCTTGCCCCGATCGATGCGGCTCACGTCGAGCAGGTCGTCGACGAGGCGCACCAGCTGGCTCAGCTGCCGGTCCATCATCGCGAGCATGTCGCCATTCTCGGTACCGCCGCGGCGCTTGAGGATGGCGAGACCGTTGCGCAGGGGCGCGAGCGGATTGCGCAGCTCGTGCGACAGCGTCGCGAGGAACTGGCTCTTGTTGGAATCGGCACGCTCGAGCTGGGTGGCGCGTTGCGCAAGCTCGCGCTCCAGCCGCTTGGCATGCGTCACGTCGAAGTACGAGATGGCGACACCGTCGTCCACCTTCACGACCATGTTGCGGAACCAGCCGACGACCCCGTCCTGCTCGTAACGCACTTCGGCCTCGAGCGGCTCGCCGGTCTCGCACACGTTGATGAAGCTCGAGAACACGCCGGCGCTCACCACGCCGGGGAGCACTTCCGTGAGCCGTCTGCCCACCGCCGACCCCGGTGTCTGCTTGGCGAGCGCGGCGCCGCGCGGGTTCACGAACTCGATGACGAAGTCGACGATCTTGCCATTGGGATCGCGCAACGCCTTGAGGATGCTGTAGCCCTGCACCGCCGCTTCCTGCGATTTCTGGAAGCGCACGCGCGCGGCGCGCATGTTGTGGCCGAGCGCGATGATCAGGCCACACGACAAGGCGTAGACCAGCAGGCCGAAGATGTCGGCGGCGGTCCCGAATTCCATTGACCCGGGCTTCACGAACAACATGGCCAGCGCATAGCCGAGCACGCAGGTGACCAGTCCCGGCCGCCAGCCACCCATCCATACGGCAACGGCGACCGCGCCGAACAGCGAGGTATAGAGCAGGCCCGAACCCACCCAGGGCAGCAGGAAGTACCGGACCAGCACCGCGCACACGGCCAGCGCCACCGCGCCGATGTATGCGTAGATGCTCGCCGCCACGGGGCGGTCCTTGAGTCCGCGCGCGAACTCGAAGGCCAGGTACGGCAGCAGTAGATAGGACGAGATGACGGTGCTGCAGCGGGAGACGTACCAGCCGAGGCTGTGCCGTCCGCCTGCGACCGTGCTGAGCGCCATGTCGGCGAGGGTCGCGGTGAGCATCAGCGCCACCCAGCCGAACATGGGTCGCGTCTGGGTGCGCGTCCGGAAGATCATCCACACGCCGAGCGCGCTCAGCACGACGACCAGCCAGCCGGCGATGAACGACGATGGGTTGAACCGTCCGCCCGCGAGCGGGCGCATGTGCCAGCCCAGGGAAGCGCTGAGGATGGCCGCGGCGACGACGGCGGTGACCCCCACCACCGCGAGCATCAGTCCGTTTCGCGTCCCGACGGGGGTAACCGCGACGGGCCGGATGCCGAGCGCGACGCCCACCAGCACCAGCAACGTGAACGACACGCGCCAGGACAGGAACAGGATCGCGGACGTCGTTTCATGGCCGATGAGCTGACCGGCCCCGAACGCATCCGGAAAACTGAGCGCCACGGGCAGCACCAGGCACGCGCCCAGGAGGTACGCCGCGGCCAGGGCGAGCAGATAGAGCTGGCCGTCGATCCGGTACTGGCGCAGCAGGAACAGGACGGTGCAGAGATTCGCGGCGCAGATCGATACGCCGTAGATGCCGATCAGGTAGGGGGTGTCATATCCGGGCTGCGCCGCCCAGGGCAGCAACGACAGCACGAGGGCGGCGTAGACCGCCGCGACGCTGCCGAAGACCCAGCGCTGTGCATACTCCCTCATGCGGGTGCAGTCTGTCTTTCCCGCGGCAATCGGGCAAGTCGTCGCTAGAATGCCGCACATGCACCTGTTCGAATGGATCATCGTCCTGCTGGTTGGCGCCGTGATCCTCACGGCGTTCGCGCGCTATCTGAAGCTGCCCTACCCCTCGATGCTGGCGCTCGGCGGGGTGGCCCTCGCTTTCGTGCCAAACTCGCCGGAGTTCCGGCTCGATCCGCAGCTCACGCTGGCGCTGTTCGTCGCCCCGGTGCTGCTCGATGCGGCGTTCGACACCTCATTGCGCGACCTGCGACGGTTCTGGGTGCCGATCGCCGCGCTGGTGATCATCGCCGTCGGGCTCACCATCTTTGCGGTCGCGTGGCTCGCGCATACGCTGGTGCCCTCGATGCCGTGGGCGGCCGCCGTCGCGCTCGGCGCCATCGTCGCCCCGCCGGACGCGGCGGCCGCCTCGGCCATCCTGCGGGCGCTGCAGATCCCGCACCGCATCGTCGTGATCCTCGAGGGCGAAAGCCTGCTCAACGATGCCACCGCGCTGCTGGTCTATCGCATCGCCGTGAGCGTCACGATGGGCGCAACGCTCACGCCGACCGGCGCCGGAATCGAGGCCCTCGCGATGGTCGGCAGCGTCTTCGCCGGCTTCGCGCTCGCGCACCTGATCACGCGCGTCACCCGGCTGATCCGCGACGTACCGAGCTCCATCGTGCTGCAGTTCGCGACGTCGTTCGGCATCTGGATCTTCGCCGACGAAGTCGGCCTGTCGGCGATCGTCACGGTGGTCGTATTCGCCATCACCGCGGCGCGCATCACGCCGACCAGCACGCCACCGCAATTGCGACTGCCCTCGTATGCCGTGTGGGAAACCTCGG